>WNGE01001943.1_pt1 | contig 25728 bp, 20 predicted proteins | sample 5400651 | NCBI WGS metagenome assembly WNGE01 (sample SAMN13153370, study PRJNA577476) | soil metagenome | isolation source: 60 cm soil or saprolite under grassland replicate 2 | place: USA:California | collected 2016-06-15 | reverse complement strand
TGGCCGGGTCGGCGGGCGGGTGGATGGACGTGTGCAGCCACAGGTTGACGCCGAAGGGTCGATCGGTCAGCTCACGCACCCGACGGATGGCTTGGCGGAGCTGGTCTCTCGAGAGCCTGAGCCCGGCGAGGATGCCAAGCCCTCCAGCGCGCGAGACCTCGGCGACCAGCTCGGGCCCGGCCACCCCGCCCATGCCCGACTGCAGGATCGGATACCGGATGCCCAGGAGATCGCAGAGCGCGGTGCGCAGCTCGCTCATGTCGGCCCCTCCTTCATCAATAGCCGAGGGCGGCGCCGTTGGCCCGCGGGTCCGATCCGCCGACGAGGCCGCCGTCCGGATCGAGCCATATGCAGTGGGCGTGGCCGAAGAGATCGTCCCAGTCCCCGCCCATCTTCACCTCGTGACCACGCGCCGCGAGATCGGCCGCGACATCCGTAGCATATCGCCCCTCGAGATTGAGGGCGCGGGACGGTGCGCCCCAAGTGCGTCCGTAGAGCCAGCGCGGCGCCTCGACGCACGCCTGCGGGCCGAGACCACGGTCGAGACGGCGCGTGAGCATGGCGGCCTGGGTCTGCGGCTGGCCTTCGCCCCCCATGGTTCCGTAGACGAAGCGCGGCCGGCCGCCCTCGAGGTACATGGACGGAATCAGCGTGTGCATGGTCCGCTTGCCCGGCGCGAGCGCATTCGCCTCCGTCGGATCAAGCGAGAAGAAGGATCCGCGATTCTGGAGGACCACGCCCGTGTCGCCCGCGAGCAGCCCCGATCCCCACGTGAAGTAGAGCGACTGGATGAGCGAGACGGCATTACCCTGGGCGTCCGCGGTCACGATGGCGATGGTGTCGCCGCCCGCGGGCCTCGCGGAAGTGGTGGGGGCGGCCCGCTTCGGGTCGAGGCGCGAGCGGAGCTGGGCGATGCGCTCCGGCGCCAGCAGTTCCCTGGGGCTCTTCTCCATCCACGCCGGATCGGTGAGGTAGCGGTCGCGGTCTTCGAAGGCGAGCTTGGCCGCCTCGACGAGCAGGTGGACATAGTCGGCCTCGTCGAGCTCGGCCACGTCGAAGCCGTCGGCCACGCCCAGCATGGCGAGGGCCGACATGCCCTGGGTGGGGGGCGGGAAGCTCGCGGCTTGACCCTTGCGATAGGCGATGCGGAGCGGCTCCATCCAGTCGCTCTGGTGCTCCGCGAAATCCTCGATGGCGAGCGGGCTGCCCGCCTTGCCCGCGGCGGCCACGATGCGCCGGGCGATATCGCCGCCGTAAAAGGCGTCGGGGCCGCCGTCGCGCACGGCCTCGAGGGTGAGGGCGAGATCCCTCTGCACGAGCGGTCCCTGGGTGAGGACCTCCGGATGATAGAGCGGCCAGAGATCGCGCTTGATCTCGGTGATGGCGGTGGGGCCGAAGAGATCGGGCTCGCGCGGCGGGGCAACGCGCTGACCGTCCGAGGCCGAGAAGCCCTCGCGCGCATAGGTGATGGCGTCGGCGAGAAGGCTCTTCCACGTAAGCGCGGAGCCCATGCTCCGGGTGCTGTACTGGTGCGCCTGCCACCAGCCGTCCACCACGCCGGGCACGGTGACGGCGGCGGGGCCGCCGCGCGCGGGGATGCTGTCCCGGATGCCCCGCGTGGCATACCACTCGATAGAGGCCGCCCGCGCCGCCCGCCCGGCTCCGCACAGCGCCGTGAGACGCGAGGTGGTCGCGTCGTAGATCAGCCAGAAGTTGTCGCCGCCCACGCCGTTCATGTGCGGATAGACCACGGAGATGGTGGCGGCCGCGGCGATGGCCGCATCGAGCGCGTTGCCGCCGGCGCGGAGCGCCGCCACGCCGCTGCCGGAGGCGAGCAGGCTTGGCGAGGCGACCATGCCGCGGGGGGCGCGGGATTCGAGCCAGCGAGTGGAGGGCATGGAGCGATTCTACAGGCGAAAGGGAACGGGATGCAGAAACCCTCTGCCCCGGTTTGACCCCTGGTTGGCCATCAGCTAGCATCGGCGCAATGTCGGATGCTCGCGACCGGCGCTCGCCCGCTCGCCGACGCGGCCGCTCGTGAATGAAGGCCCCGGGAGCGCGACGAGGAGGTGCACCACGTGAGACCAACCAGGTCGAACGCCTTCGTGATCAGCCTCGCCGCGGCTGCGGCCCTGGTGCCGGCGACCGTCCAGCGAGCATCGGCGCAGGACACGTGTCGCCAGGGATTCGCTTGGCGCGAAGCATTTCCCGGAGATCACGTGTGCGTGACGCCGAAGACACGCGATCAGGCGGTTCAAGACAATAGCCAGACTGATGCTCGTCGACAGCCTGGGGGAGGGGCGTATGGTCCGAACACGTGCCGCGCGCCCTACGTGTGGAGAGAGGCACGCCCTGGCGACGCGGTCTGCGTAACCGAGAAGACACGCTCCGACACGGCCATCGACAATGCCCAGGCCGCGGTTGGACGTCAAGTTCGTCACTCCCAACTGCGGAAGCAAGGACCGGCCCTCGTTTCGGCCGAATGTGGTCAGGTCGGGCCGCATCGACTAGGCGCGGGTTGCGAATCTCCGACCGTCGCCAATAAAAGGGGTGGCCATGCCTGAGGCAAAGGACGGGAGCGGGCGGGGCTGGACCGACGCACCCTACACCGAGGCAACCAGGGATGCGCTCGTCCAGAAGATCGGCGAGCAGCAGCGAAGGGTGGCGGCGGTCGCTGCCTCTGGTCTGGGCGGACGGATGGATCGCGGACAGCATCAGAAGCTCCTTCTGGGAGCCCGCGGCACGCTGCGCCTGTTCGATCAGGTTCCCGAGGCGGTGAAGCGCGGGCCCTTCGCCGCGCCCTTCGCTCTTCCCGTCGCGTGCCGTTTCTCCAACGGACAGCCGTGTCCGTTTCCTGACAAGACGGCGGACGTACGCGGGGTTGCCCTGAAGTTCTTCTCTCCCCAGGGCGTGGAGACCGACATGCTCGTGACCAACGAGGGAGGGCGGTCGCACGCGAGAGATGCGGAATCGTTCATGGCCTTCGCGGACATTCTCGTGGCCAAGATCGAGCGGGGAGCGACGGGGGCCTTCGAGGAGCTTCTCAAGGATCTGCGCGAGGGCAAGCTGACCGCGCGTGAAGGGGCCCACATGGGGGCGGTGCTTTTGAAGGAGGTCGGGCTGCATTCCGTTCGCAGCCTGTCGCTGGAAAGCTACTGGGGCTCGGTGGTCAAGCTGGGCGACGCGGCCTTCAAGTATTCGCTCCGCCCCCACCCCGACACCTCCGCGTCCGTGGAGTCCGATGGGGATGGCCCTGACTATCTGCGTGACGAGCTCTTGTCCCGGCTGGCCCGGGGTCCCGTCAAGTGGCAGCTGTGCGTGCAGCTCTACGTGGATGAGACAAATACTCCGGTGAACGATGCGGCCACGGTGTGGCACAGCGCGCCCGCAGTGGTCGGCGAGCTCGACATCGCGTCCCGCCCGTCGGACGTCGACGAGCAGACGATCAACCAGATGGCCTTCAACCCGGGCAACGGATTCGATCCGCTCGGGATCACCCACGCCCGGGCGGATGTGTATGCGGCCAGCGCGAGAAACCGCGCCGATCGCGGTCTCCTTTCCCCCGCGGCGGCGGGAGAGTACCTGGCCGGTCGAGGCTAGGCGGCGACAGGACGCCGGAGTCTTCGCGGACATGAAATGGATCGGCGAGTACTACAAGCCGGACGTCATCATGATCCCGATCGGCGGGCACTTCGTGATGAGCCCGAAGATGCCGCGGTCGCCACCGAGATGATCAAGCCGAAGTTCGCCATCCCCATCCACTACGGCACCTTCCCGGTCCTCAAGGGCATGCCGCAGGAGTACCTGCAGGCGCTCAGCACCACCTCGGTCAAGGTGTTCCCGATCAACCCGGGCGACAAGCTCACGTTCCCGTGACACTCGGCGCGCCCGTGCGCCGGCGGGAGGACGCGCGCCTCCTGACCGGCCGTGGACGCTACGTCGGCGACGTCGGCCGGCCTCGCCGCGCTCGCGATGCACCAACGGCTTCATGTCGTCTACGCTCTCGAGCACCGGCACAACATCGACGAGTTCGGTCTCCTACGCCAGCTCGGCGTCGAGCCCTGAGCTACAATGCTCGAGGGCTCATCCCCGAGGAGGCGACACGATGGCGCCAGACAAGCCGCAGGTAGCGCAGATGCTGCACGCGATGATTCTTATCCGGGAGTTCGACGAGCGCGCCATCCAGCTGCGGGTGGCCGGCAAGATCTACGGAGCGGTGCATCCGTATGTGGGCCAGGAGGCGGTCGCGGTCGGAGTGTGCTCGAACCTGACGGTGAGCGATCGCGTCACCAGCACGCACCGCGGCCACGGGCACTGCATCGCGAAAGGGGCGGACATCCGGCGCATGATGGCCGAGTTGTTCGGGCGGGTGGACGGCTACTGCAAGGGCAAGGGTGGCTCCATGCACATCGCGGACTTCGCGGTGGGGATGCTGGGCGCCAATGGCATCGTCGGGGGTGGCTTGCCCATCGCCTGCGGGGCAGCCCTCGCCGCCCAGCTCGAGGCCAAGGGCGACGTGACCGTGTGCTTCTTTGGCGACGGCGCGGCCGCCGAGGGCGAGTTCCACGAGGCGCTCAATATCGCCTCGGTGTGGAAGCTGCCCATCGTGTTCGTCTGTGAGAACAACCAGTATGCGGCGAACAACGCGGTGGCCATGCAACATCCCGGTGTCGACATCGCCGCCCACGCCGGCGCCTACCACATGCCCGGCGTCATTATCGACGGCAACGATGTGCTGGAGGTCTATGCGGCGACCGGCGATGCGGTGATCCGCGCCCGCCGCGGGGACGGGCCGAGCCTCCTCGAGTGCAAAACCTATCGCTGGCACTTCCACGCCATGCGCAACACGCCGCCGGCGGAGACGCGCTCCTCCGACGAGATCCTCTCCTGGACAGCCCGCGATCCCATTGCGCGCCTCGAGCAGCACGGCCTGGAACGCGGTGTGCTCTCGGCCGCCGAGATCTGCACGATTCGCGAGCGTGTCAAGAGCGATCTCGGCGAGGCGGTGGCCTTTGCCGAGCAGAGCCCGTTCCCCGATCCCAAGGATCTCCTCGTCGACATGTTTGCCGACTGAGGCCGAGAGGAGCGCGGCATGCGCGAGATCAGCTTTCAGAAGGCCCTCGAAGAGGCCGTGGCCGAAGAGATGCGGCGCGATCCCCGGGTCATCCTCCTCGCCACCGATTTCACGGGCGACCCCATCAAGGAGTTCGGTCCGGAGCGCGTGCGCTTCACGCCCATCTCCGAGGCGGTGCTGACGGGCATGGGCCTGGGAGCAGCCGGCTCGGGCTTCCGCCCCATCGTGAACTGGCGGATGGTCACGTTCTCTTTCGTGGCTATGGATCAGATCGTCAATCAGGCGAGCAAGATCCGCTACATGTTTGGCGGCCAGGCCGACTTCCCCGTGACCTACCGATGCACCACCGGAGGGGGCATTGGCCTCGCCGCCCAGCATTCGCAGAGCCCGTACTCGATGTGGATGCATCTCGCCGGCCTGAAGATCATCCTGCCGTCGACGCCGGCGGACGCCAAGGGCCTCCTCAAAAGCGCCATCCGGGACAACAATCCCGTGGTGTCCTTCGAATGCAGCCGGCTCGCCACGGTGACCGGTCCCGTTCCCGACGGCGACCATCTCGTGCCGCTCGGGATCGCGGAGGTGAAGCGAGCGGGCACGGATGTGACGATCGTGGCTCTCGCCTACTACGTAGGGGAGGCTCTGGCGGTGGCGGAGGCGCTGGCGCGCGAGGGCGTCTCCGTCGAGGTGGTCGATCCGCGGACGCTGGCGCCTCTCGACGCGGAGACGCTGCGCGCCTCCGTGCGCAAGACCGGCCGGGTGGTCATCGTGGACGAAGCGCCCGCCACGTGCTCGGCGGCGTCGGAGATCGCCGCGCTTCTCGCCGAGGATCCGGAGACGTTTCGCTGCTTGAAAGCCCCGATGCGCCGGGTCTGTGCCGCCCCGGTTCCCGTGCCCTACAGCCCGCCCCTGGAGCGGGCCGCCCTGCCGAGCCGGGACGACATCACGGCCGCGGTTTACGAGGTGCTGAAGGAATCCCTTCGCGCGCTCTAGCCTCCCGCGAGCGTAGGATCGGGCCCTCACTCCTTCTCTCATGCTGCCCCTGCCAGGACTCACCCCGCCGCCGGACCTCTGCTTCAAGAACAGCCGGTGGTCGTCCCGCAGGTGATGCACCCGACTTGCCGCTTCCATGGTGTCTCAGGTGTCGAGATACGAGCGCTTCTAAACGATCTGGCAAGTGCTGGGCCGCGACATGTGTGACCCCTCGGACTCCGGAACACGGACAAAAAACGGACAATCAGGTCTTCATTCCCTCCAGGCAAGGACGGCGAGCTCATTCAGAGGCAGCTTCAACTCGGCTTAGCGATTGGCGAGCACTACATCGTCGTGAGGGGCTTGAAGCCCGGCAAGACCATTGTCACCAGGGCAGCTTCTTCTTGCATGTCGAGGCCCTCCGCAACGCGCCCGGGGCTGATTTCGCAGCGCGCTGGCGCTCAAGTGCCGGGATTCCAGCCCGTTCGATTCGGTTACCATAGATAGCCGTGGGGAAGCCCGTATCCCGTGAACCACGAGCGATGCTGATTGAACGTCCGCCCCCAGCACGCCTCGACCCCACCGTCAAGGCGCTCGGCTTCGTCACGCTGCTCAACGACCTCAGTAGCGAAGTAGCTGTGCGCACGCTGCCGCTATTTCTTGCAAACGTGCTCGGCGTCAAGGCTGGCGTCATCGGGTTCATCGAGGGATTGGCCGAGAGTACCGCGACGCTGCTAAAGGTCGTGTCGGGGGTACTCGCGGATCGCGTCGGCACCAAGAAGACCCTGGTGCTCTGGGGGTATGGTCTGTCGGGCTTCACGAAGCCGCTGCTGTTCTTCGCCGCCAGCTGGCCGCTGGTGCTGGTCGTTCGCGTGCTCGATCGGATTGGCAAGGGCATCCGTACGGCACCTCGTGATGCCTTGATCGCCGACGTGACGGCCCCTGAGGCTAGGGGCCGGGCCTTCGGCTTCAACAAGGCGATGGACAAGGCCGGAGCCGTCGTGGGTCTCGTCCTCGCGGCTGGGATTCTCTACGTCGGCGGGGCCGGTCAGGTTGCCCTCACGCGCGACAACTACCAGGCCCTCGTCCTCCTCTCTGTGATCCCGGGTATCGCCTCGGTCTTTGTACTCGCGCGCTGGGTGCGCGAGCGGCCTAGTTCCGCAAGCGCGCAGGGGTCGAGCGTGCGTCTGGCCTGGCGGGGGCTTGACGGCCGGTTTCGGGCATACCTCGCCATGCTCGTGATCTTCACCCTGGGAAACTCGAGTGACGCCTTCCTGATGCTCCGGGCCCAGACGCTCGGCTTTCAGCCGGTAGAGATCTTCCTGCTCCTGGCTGGGTTCAACCTGGTCATCGCGGTGAGCTCCACCCCGGCGGGCGCGCTGTCGGACCGGCTCGGACGGCGTGGCCTCATCGTGGTGGGCTGGGTGATCTATGCGGTGATCTATCTGGGCTTCGCCTATGCGTCGTCGACTTGGCACATCTGGGTCCTCTACCTCGGCTATGGGCTCTACTACGGAGCCTTCCAAGGAGCGGCCAGCGCCCTCGTGGCCGACTTGGTTCCGGCTGAGCTCCGCGGGACGGCCTACGGCCTGTTCAACGGGGCGATCGGCGTCGCCGCGTTCCCGGCCAGCCTGCTCGCGGGTCTCCTCTGGGATTGGTACGGCCCGCCCGCGCCGTTCCTGGCCGGTGGGCTCCTCGCGCTCGTGGCGGCTGTTGGAGTGCTCACGGTCATTCCGCAGTCTCGGCGGTGAGGGGACGGAAAGGCGCGTTCTGGTCCCTCGCACTAAATTCGCAGAATCGCCTGCTAGGGTGTGATCAGAGCGTATTCCTTCCACTCCATTCAAAGGTTCACGTGGACCGCCGGATCATCAAGCAAACGGTCGCGCCAGAGGCTCCGTAACTGGGCGACCTCTGGCTCGAAGGGCCAGGCCGTGGCTGGTGTATGGTGATCCGGTGTATCGCCACCTGATCGCGCTTGTCATCCTTGCTGCGACCTATTTGGGCCTCGTGCTCGGCCGCTTGCCGGTGTTCCGGGTCGATCGGACCGGCGTTGCAATCATCGGGGCGACGGCCATGGTGGTCTCTGGCGCGATTTCCTGGGATGCGGCCGTCGCCTCTGTCGATGCCCACACCCTGGTTCTCCTCTTCGGGATGATGATGCTCGCGGCGTACCTGCGACTCTCCGGTTTCTTCGGTCTGGTGATTGAAAGGTCGATCGGCTTCGCTCGAACACCCATCAGCCTGCTTGCCGTCATCATCGTGGCCTCCGGGGTGCTGTCGGCGCTGTTCGTGAATGATGTTGTGTGTCTGGTTCTCGCCCCCTTGGTCCTTCAAGTGACGAAGCGACTCCGGCTCCCGCCCGTACCCTATCTGCTTGCCCTTGCCACCGCCGCGAACGTCGGAAGTGTGGCGACGGTGACGGGGAACCCCCAAAACATGCTCGTCGCCAGTTTCTCTGGCATCGGATATCGCCAGTTCCTGCTTCATGAGGGGCCTATTGCCGTCCTCGGGCTCGCCTGCGTCTTCGCGGTTGTCTGGCTCACCTACCGGCGTGAACTGCGGACGACCATGGCGCCTCAAGCCATCGAATCCGTCACGGTCCACTATCCACTTATGACGAAGACCCTCGTGGTCGTGGCGGTGATGCTCGTGGCGTTCCTGATAGGGGTGCCCGTCGCCCTGGTGGCAATCAGTGGGGCGGCCTACAGTCTTCTTACGCGGCGAGTAAACCCCGAGAAGGTCTATCGGGAGATCGACTGGAGTTTGCTCGTTCTCTTCACGGGGTTGTTCGTCGTGGTCGGAGGAGTCGAATCCTCGGGCCTGGCTGGCGATCTGCTGCAGACAGCTGCGGTAGCACCAATCCAACGGCCCGCCGTCCTGATGACCGTCGCGGCTGTCCTCTCCAACATTGTCTCGAACGTCCCGGCCGTTCTCTTACTCAAGCCGGTCATTATGAGCCTCGGAGAGCCGACACGGGGTTGGTTGCTTCTCGCTACCGCCTCGACCTTAGCGGGCAACCTTACGATCCTCGGGTCCGTGGCGAATGTCATCGTGGTAGAGGTGGCCCGTCGTGAACGGGTAGAGATTGGTTTCGTCGCATACTGTCGGGTAGGCATCCCGCTCACTATTCTCACTCTCCTAATCGGATGGATTTTCCTTGTCAGCGTGCCTGTCTGAAGCGCAGATCGACTGAGAGTCGTGGCCCACCACCGTCGGCGGTCGTTTGAACGGCACGAAATGTGCGCTTGAGCTAAGGCGCTTCACATCAGGAACACCCCGTGGTCGTGCCGCAGGTGATGCACTTCAGGCAGGTGCCGTTCCGCACCATGGTGAACTGGCCGCAGTCGCCGCAGGGATCGCCCTCGTAGCCCTTGAGCCGCGCCATCTCGGAGGCCGAGAGCACCTTGGATTTCGCGAGAGCACCGCTGCCGCCGCTCACCGGCATCGCGGCGCGTGCCGTCACCGGGGGAGCGGCCGGCCGCTCGACCCCGGCCTGAGTCGGCTGGGGGCGCGGCAGGCCCCGCGAGGCCACCGGGCCCTGACCCGCCTTGGTGCCCAAAGAATCGCCGCGGAGATCATCCTCGGCCACATGCGAGAGATCGGTGCGGCCGAGATAGGTGATGGCCAGCTCGCGGAAGACGTAGTCGATCACCGAGGTGGACATCTTGATGGCGTCGTTGCCCTTGACCATGCCGTTGGGCTCGAAGCGCGTGAAGACGAAGGCGTCCACGAACTCCTCGAGGGGCACGCCGTGCTGGAGCCCCAGCGAGATGGCGATGGCGAAGCAGTTCATGAGGGAGCGGAAGGCCGCCCCTTCCTTGTGCATGTCGAGGAAGACCTCGCCGAGCGTCCCGTCCTCGTACTCCCCGGTGCGGAGATAGACCTTGTGCCCGCCGACGACGGCCTTTTGCGTGTACCCCGAGCGGCGATTGGGCAGCCGGTGCCGCTCGCGCAGGTACTTGGTCACCACCCGCTCGGTCATGTGCTCGGCCACCTTCTCCACGTCGGCCGCCGCCGCCTCCTCCTCGTCGTCGCTCACGGCATTGAGCGGCTGCGAGAGCTTGGAGCCGTCGCGGTAGAGAGCGACGGCCTTGAGCATGGCCTGCCAGGAGGCGCGATAGGCGTCCTTGACCTCTTCGACGGTGGCGTCCTGGGGCATGTTGATGGTCTTGCTGATCGCCCCGGACAGGAAGGGCTGGGCGGCCGCCATCATGCGGATGTGCGCATCGACCGGGATGAAGCGCTGCCCCTTGCGGCCGCAGCGGTTGGCGCAATCGAAGACGGCCAGGTGCTCGGGCTTGAGGAAGGGCGCGCCCTCGACGGTCATGGTGCCGCAGCAGTAATCGTTGGCCGCCTCGATTTCTGACGGCGTGAAGCCCAGGGCGCGGAGGAGGTTGCCGTTCCACTCCGCAAGCTGCGCGTCGTTGATGCCGAGCTTCTCGGCCACGTAGCCGTCGCCCAGCGTCCAGGAGTTGAACACGAACTGGATCTCGAAGGCCCCCTCGATGGCCGCCTCCAGTCGGGCCAGTCCTTCGTCGTCGAAGCCCTTGGCTCTCAACGTGTCGTGATTGATGCAGGGCGCGCCCTCGAGCGTCTTGCGGCCGACGCAGTAGTTCACGATTTCGTCGATCTGATGCGGTGGATAGCTGAGGGCGGTGAGAGCCATGGGCAGGCTCTGGTTGATGATCTTGAAGTATCCGCCGCCCGCCAGCTTCTTGAACTTGACGAGGGCGAAGTCGGGCTCGATGCCCGTGGTGTCGCAGTCCATGACGAGTCCGATGGTGCCCGTGGGCGCCAGTACCGTCACCTGAGCGCTGCGGAAGCCATGCGCCTGTCCGAGCTCGAGCGCCCGGTCCCAGGTCTCGCGCGCCGCCTGGAGCAGCCGCTGGGGGCAGTAGATCGGGTCGATGCCCTTGGGGGTGATGCTGAGGTTCTCGTAGTCGCCCGGGGCGGCGTTGTAGGCGGCGCGGCGGTGATTGCGGATGACGCGCAGCATATGCGTCCGGTTCTTGGCATAGCCGGGGAAGGGGCCGAGGTCCTTGGCCATCTCGGCCGACGTCGCATAGGCCTCACCGTGCATGATGGCGGTGATGGCGCCGCAGATGGAGCCGGCCTCCGCGGAATCGTAGGGGATGCCGCTTCGCATCAGGACCGTTCCCATGTTGGCGTAGCCCAGGCCGAGCGTCCGGTAGTCCCAGCTCTTCTGCGCGATCACGGGGCTGGGATAGGCGGCCATCAGGACGCTGATCTCGAGCACCACCGTCCACAGGCGGCAGGCGTGGCGGAACCCTTCGACATCGAAGCCGCCGTCTGGCCGCAGGAACTTGACGAGATTGACGGACGCCAGGTTGCAGGCGGTGTCGTCGAGGAACATGTACTCCGAGCAGTTGTGAACGACCAAGCCTCCGGCCACGAAGTGATGCGTCGCCTTCTCGGTCAGATCGAACACGTCTGCGTCACCGGCGGGCTCGACGGAAACGACCTCGTCGGTCAACTCGTCACGGTAGGTGGCCATCGCCGCGTTCAGCCGCGCCAGCGCCGCGGCCTTCGGGCTCGCGGGGTGAAAGCCGATCTCACGCTCGAAGAGGACGCGGGAGGACCGGCTGATCCGGAGCGAGTACATCGGCAGGACGGGATACTCCCGCTCACCGCCGCGGCCGTCCGGCAGGAGCGACATCGTCGTCTTGCCGCGCCGGCCCGCGTACAGCTTCGACTTGATACCGAAGGAGAGCAGCAGCATCTGGACCTGACGGAGGAGTTCCTCCGAGGTGGAATCGAGGCCCACGTATTGCGACTTGTCAGCGTAGTTGGCGACGGTGCCGTCGGCCGTGAAAAGACCCTGCAGCACGGCGGACAGGGCAGGGCGGTCCAGGTCGAACACGGCCGGCGTGAAGCGCTTGCCCTCCGAGCCCTCGTCGAGCACCCCGAACTGATTGAAGAGTTCCACGACGGGCCCGGAGCCGAAAGCGAGCCGGCTTCCGTGAGTGGTGCGCGTCACCTGCACGCCGTCGTTCCGGCCGACCGATCCGACCGCTTTCAGTGCAGCCTTTGAGGAATTCACGGCCGATGCAATCGAGGCCAGCACCTCGGCCTCCTGAGCGTGCATCGTGAGGACGACGACTCTCTGCTCGCGGCCTTCGATGACCGAACGAGTGAGGCAGCCATCTCCGATCGCCACCCCGATTCCCAAGGCCAGGTCAGCAGGAAGCGTCTGTCTGCCGAATCCGGGACCCTGGAGCATCAGACGGTCACCTGGCTGGAGATCCTTGACCGCCACATCCCCCTGATCAGCGGTGAGCACCTTGTGGTCGCTGGTGATCCGCACACGGTAGCCGGCACGGGTAGTCAGCCAGTAGACAGGCTTGTGACCGGTGGGGAAGATGCGGGTGACCAGATGAGGCTGGCCATCGGCGCCGATAACTCGGGCCGATCTGCCTACGAGGCTGTCTATCCGCTGCCAGCCGTTGGCTGTCGCGACCAGGGTGTCCCCCGTCACGCATGGATTGCTCGCATTGATGCGGCCGTCCTCGGGGCAGGTGTGCCACTCATTGATAGTGGTGTCGTACTGCACCCCCGGGTCGGCGCAGGCCCAGGCGGCATAGGCGATCTCGTTCCAGATCTCGGCGGCGGGAATGCTGTCGGAGATCTTGCCGTCGGTGCGGCGCTTGAGTTCCCAGTTTCCGCCCTTGTCGAGTACCTCGAAGAAGCTGCTGGGCACGCGGATCGAGTTGTTGGAGTTCTGCCCGGAGACGGTGAGGTAGGCCTCGCTGTCCCAATCGGTGTCGTACTCCGGGAACACGATCTCGGTCACGCCCGAGGCCGCCAGATGCAAGGTCTTCTGGATGTACGCCTCGGGGACGAAGGCCGCGCGCGCCTCGCGCATGGCCGCCCGCAACCCGGGGTTCTGCTTCGGGTCCGCCTGGATGCGGTCACTGGTGCGGGTGGCCTGCAACACCGCCTGCAGTCGCCGCTTGCCCAACCGGGAGCCCGCCACGAGGGCCGCCACCTTCTGCTCCTCGACGACCTTCCAGCGGATGAACTGCATCACGTCGGGGTGGTCGAGGTCGAGGCAGACCATCTTGGCCGCTCGCCGCGTCGTACCACCCGACTTGATCGCCCCCGCCGCGCGGTCGCCAATCTTGAGAAAGGACATGAGCCCGGAGGACTTCCCGCCGCCCGAGAGTGCCTCGTTCTCACCGCGAAGCGCCGAGAAGTTGGAGCCGGTGCCCGAGCCGTACTTGAAGATGCGGGCCTCGCGCGTCCAGAGGTCCATGATGCCGCCGTCATTGACCAAATCATCGGCCACGGACTGGATGAAGCACGCGTGGACCTGAGGACGCTCGTAGGCGCTCGAGGCGCGGGTCAGGGCTCCCGAGTCGGGATCGACGAAGTAGTGGCCCTGGGCCGGCCCCGAGAGGCCATACGCATAGTGCAGGCCCGTGTTAAACCACTGCGGCGAATTGGGCGCCGCGATCTGCGCCGCCAGCATGTGGGAGAGCTCATCGTAGAAGGCGCGCGCGTCCGCCGGGGAGTCGAAGTAGCCGTAGCGCTCGCCCCAGTGGGTCCAGCAGCCGGCCAGCCGATGAAAGACCTGCCGGGCGTCCCGCTCGCCCCCGAGCACAGGCTGTCCTTCCTTGTCGAGGAGAGGCCTGTTGTCGGGGCCGACCTGCGGCACCCCCGATTTGCGGAAATACTTCTGGGCCAGGATGTCCACCGCCACGGAAGACCATTCGGCCGGCGCGGCGATTCCCTCCTGGCGGAAGACCGTGGTTCCATCCGGATTCCGTATCTCCGAGTCCCTCTGGGAGAACTCGATGCCGGTATAGGGACTCTGGCCTTCCGCGGTGAAACGACGGGAGATTCTCATGCGTGCCTCCTCTTCTGGACGCTGCTCTTCTGGACGCTGCCTCGTGCGGCCTCCGCCTGACTGCTACCGCCCTGCCCATGCCACCGCCGGGAGACGCTATCGCGGAAAACCGGCCCTGTTCGCGCTTCGACTCCAGGAGGTCTCTCAGAGACCAACTGAACGTGAGGCACAACATATTGTGGCGGGCCGAGGCAAGTCAACCTTTATTTGGTAGTTTCGTATTGGCGGCCTTTAGCGCGCCGCGTTGACGTTGGCGGGCCTTAAAATGAGCGGCATGCGCTGGCTCGTCGACGGCTACAACGTGATCAGACGCGCGCCGGAGCTCCGGTCTCGCGAGCAGCAAAGCCTCGAAGCCGGCCGCCACGCCCTGTGCGCGCTGCTCGTGGGAGTCGCGCGAATATCACACGATACCTTCACCGTCGTTTTCGACGGCGCGGAAGCGGGCGGGCGCGGGGCTGGCGGCGCCGGCGTGACGGTCCTCTTCTCGAGCGCGCGCGAATCGGCCGACCACGTGCTGGCGAAGATGGCCCGGGAAGGCGGCGCGGTCGTGTCCAATGATCGCGAGGTGCGGAGGGCGGCCGAGCGGGCCGGCGCCGTCGTCGTCACCACCGACCAGTTTCTCGCGCGACTCGATCAGTCTCGATCGGTTACGGTGGGGGCGGGAGCAGCCGAGCCGGAATCAGAGAAGGACGAAGGCGACGATCCCGTGCGTGGGCCGCGCAAGGGCAATCCGCGGAGACTCAGCAAGAAGGAAAGAGCGACGCGGAGGGCCCTCGGCCGCTTGGGCCCGGGGGAACTGCCGGCCCGCTAGTGGCCTTCTTTGATCAAACGATTGCGGCGCTGCAGATAGCCGTTACGGACCGAGCTGTAGAGATCAACCGTGGACTCTTCGATGCCTTGAAAGAGGTCGAGGTTGAGCGAGCGATCGTTGACGGTGTCGCCCACCTTCATGGCGAAGGAGTCGGGCCAGAACGGGATGTAGTAGTACAGCGGGTTCATGGCCCCGTCGACGCCGGTGCCGATGCCGTCACGCACGGTGAGGGGCGGCAGGAAAGGCAGCACGAGGTATGGCCCGGGCGGAGTGCCCCAGATGCCGAGCGTCTGGCCGAAGTCGGCCCGCTGGCGCTCGAGCCCCATCTCCTGGCGCGCGACGTCGAAGAGCCCGCCGACGCCGAGCGTGGAGTTGATGAGGAACCGGCCCATTTCCTTGGTCGCATCGAGGAGCTTCAACTGCAGCACCTTGTTCACGAACCGCGACGGCATGCGCAGGTTGGTGAAGGCGTTGTCGATCATGGTCTGGAACATGTCCGGCATGACGAAGTTGTAACCCTGGGCCACCGGCTTCAACACGTACTTGTCCAGGTTGTAGTTGAACGTGAACATCTTCTCGTTGAACTTCTCCCACGGATCGTACTCTTCGACGTCCGGGTCGGGCGGCACCGCGTCGGGCGTACCGCGCAGGGCCGCATCCGCTGGCCCTGAGAGGGCCACCACCCAAGCGGGCGCGTTCTTGGCCGTGATGTCCTGATAGTCGATGAAAACGGGGGGTGTGGCTGTCGTCTCGGTGACGCTTGAGGCGCTGGCGACTTCGGGAGTCGCGGGCTCAGGAGATGTCGGAGACTCCGCGGAAATGTCGGTCTCTGCCGGCTCCACTACCGGAGCCGCTGCTGGCGGAGCCGCTGCTGGCGGAGCCGCTGCTGGCGGAGCCGCTATGGGGGGTGCCGCCACGGGCGCGCGGGAAGCGAGCATTGAGCTTTCGCTCACCAGGCTCGAGGACAGCGTGCCGCAGCCTCCGATACCAAGACCAAGAATCGCCACCACGACCACCACCGGCCATACACCCGAACTCGAGCGCACCGTGTCTCCTCTTTCCTTGGGCCAGGTCAATGTTTCGGAACGCACACGCTTGAGCTTATTTGCACACGGCGCCGAGAGTAGCCTGAAAAGCCCTGTGACGCCAGACCTTTTTCGACTCTCGATCGATCGGCTCGGCGGGCCTTCCGCTGACTTCCCGGCCGCGATCTGTCACTCGAGAGCTCTTTCAGCACGAACCATTGACGAAGCAAGGTGAGTGCCACGCCCTGTTCTGGAAGCACTCCTGATCCTATCCTGTTGTTCGATAACGGCTTTTACTCCTGGAGGGACCACGAGGATGGCCTGCCGATCCATCGACTTCCTCGCGATTTGTCAGATTCTTCCAGCGAACTACCCAAACTCGGAAGTGTCACTGGCATCGGGGAGCATCAAGACGGGGGTGGGCGGGAGTCATCTCCCGCCCGATCCCCCACGTGCATGGGCGCAACTCGCGTTGCGCGCGTCCCGGCAAGAGTCGGGACCAGATCAATCCGGTGACGCCGCCGAGGACCGTGTCGTCTTCGATCCCCGCAGCGTCCTATGAGTGGTCCGGTGGCGTGTCCATCGTGGCCATATGAGAGATCCGCGGGCGCTCTATGTCAAGCGCGCACTGAGCACGCCTGTCATCGGCCCTCCGATAGTGCCTGTCACGCGTATTATCCAGTGACCCATGGTCAGAGGGAATTCGCGTGCGCTCCTCGTGGTCGCGCTGACGGTGGCGGCGCTCCTGGTGCTGCTGGCCGGTCTGGCCGTGAAGGTCGGGCGTCCGTATCCAGGCTTCTTCGTGGCCCCGGACTTTCGGGTGTTTCCTGCCGAGCCCGGCGTGCCCCTCCAATGGGGCGATCGCATCGTCAGCGTGGACGGCCGTTCGCCCATCACCCTCGAGTCGCGCGCGGCCGCGTCCGTCGTGCCTGTCCGCTACGGCATCGAGCGTGACGGAAGCCTCCTAACGCTCGAGGTGGCCCCGCGTGTGTTCACGTGGCGCATCCTGACCGGCCACTTCGGGATCTTCTTCGTCATCTCCGCGGTGATGCTGGCGGTGGGCGTGGGTGTTTTCGCCCAGAATCCACGCGCGCGGCCGAACCGGAACTTTCTCATCTACATGTGTCTGTGGGCGCTCTCGAACGTGGCGGTGCCGGAATCTGTCCTGGGCTCGAGCCGCGTCGCGGCCTGTCTGGTGGGCTTCATCTCGATCGTGCTCTCCGTTCACGGCTGGGTATTCTTCCTGACCTACCCGGCCAACCCGCCGCGCGAAGTATGGCTGGAGCGCCACCGGGTCATTCCGCGGCTCTACGCGGGGGCGCTCGCCGCGGGATCGCTCGCCGCCCTGACCTTCGTGGCGCTCACCACGGTGGCGCCCGAGCTCCTCGCCGACGGATGGATCTACCCCGTCTCCGTGGCCACCCTCTTCTCTCTCGCCGCCCTGTCCTTTCCCATCAAGATCGCCGCGCTGCTCGACACGCGCAGGCGCGCCGCCTCGCCCCTCGTCAACCAGCAGATCACCGTGCTCCTCCTCGGCATCGGACTGGGCCTGGGCGGCTGGCTCCTGTTCATGCTCGCCCCGCTCTCCCAGCTCTACCGCGGCCCCCTCGACCCCCAGTGGGGCTCGGCTCTCGTGCTCCTCTATCCGCTCGCCATCGCCTACGCCACCGTGCGCTATCGTCTCTTCGACGCCACCGTGATCATCCGGCGCTCGGTGGTCTACGCGGCCCTCGCCGGTCTCATCACCGCCGCCTACGCGCTGGCCATCGCGGGGGCGAACTTCCTCCTCGCCCAGGCCAACCTCGCGGCGTCCACCTGGTTCTCCGCCGCCTTCATGTTCGCGGTGGCCCTCGCCTTCAATCCGCTGCGCGAGCGCCTGCGGCGTCTCGTGGATCGCACGTTCTTCCGCGAGCGCTACGATTACGCCCGCACCATCGGGGCGCTGGCGCGCTCGATGTCGAGTCTCCTCGATCTCGGAGAGATCGAGCGCCGGCTTACCACCACCATCGAGTCGGCCATGCACGTGGTGCATGCGCGGCTCGAAGTGGGGGCGCCCCGCGGCGTGCTGGAGCCGGCCCTCCGCGCGGCCCCGGGGGCCCTCTCGCGCTATCAGCTCGCGGCCGACCCGCGCTTCGCCGCGCTGGAGGAAGGCGCCCGCGGCGCCTATGCTGCCCTGGGCGCCGAGGTCCTCGTTCCCCTCCGCTTCCAGGCGGAGATTCGCGGCCTCCTCGTGCTCGGGCCCAAGCGCTCGGAGTCGGCCTACACCGCGGAGGATCTCGAGCTCCTGGAGACCCTGGCCGACCAGACGGCGGTGGCCGTGGCCAATGCCGAGGCCCATCAGCAGGTGCTGGACTATGCGCGCCAGCTCGAGCGGAGTCTCCTCATCCGCACCAGCCTCTCCAAGTTCGTGCCGCAGCGGGTGCGCGACCTGATAGAAGAGTCGCCGGAGGCGCCCTCCCTCGACAAGCGCGAGACGGACGTGAGCGTCCTCTTCGCCGACATCAGCGGATACACGCAGCTCTCCTCGCGCCTCGCCCCCGACGATCTCGACGCCCTCGTGCAGCGCTACTTCGGAGCGTTCCTCGACGAGATCGTCAAGCACGGCGGCGACGTCAACGAGACGGCGGGCGACGGCCTCATGGTCATCTTCCACGAGGGCGATCATGCGCGAGCGGCCGTGGATGCGGCGCGGGCCATTCACCGTCGCGCGGCCGAGATCGGGGCGGAGCTCCAACGTCGCTTCGACCCGCTGCGCATGCACATCGGCGTTAATACCGGCCCTGCGCTCCTCGGCGCCACCAAGATCGAGGGGCGGGCGGGGACGCGCTGGACCTATACCGCTTCGGGCATGACCACCAATATCGCGGCGAGGCTCGCCGCGCAGGCCCAGGGCGGCGAGATCGTGCTCTCCGGGGAGACGCGCGCCCGCCTCGGGGGCGAGCTCGAGCTCGAAGACGTGGGACTCCGCGAGCTCAAAGGCGTCGAGCGCCCCATGCCCCTCTATCGATTGAGGTGAACCCGCCATGACTCCCGCTGCCTTGCGCCATCTCTCGAAGACGGATCCCGTCATGCGCGCGCTCATTCGCCGGGTCGGGCCCTGCACCATCCGGATCGAGCGCCGATGGTCGCCCTTCCAGTCGCTGGTGCGGGCCGTGGTGTACCAGCAGCTTCACGGCCGCGCCGCCGCCGCCATCTTGGCCCGCCTCGTCGCCCTCTTCGATAGCCACGGCTTTCCGAGCCCGGAGCAGGTGCTGGCCATGAGCCCACGGCGCATGCGGGGGGCCGGACTCTCGCGCGCCAAGCTTCGCGCCATCAAGGACATTGCGAAGAAGGCGGCGGCGGGCGTGGTGCCCTCTCGACGGGTGGTGGCGCGGCTGGCCGACGAGGAGATCGTGACCCGGCTCACCGAGGCGCGCGGGGTGGGGCGGTGGACGGTGGAGATGCTCCTGATATTCACGCTCGGCCGTCGGGACGTGCTCCCCGTCGACGACTACGGGGTGCGCGACGGCTACCGCGCCGCCTACGGCCTCCGGGCGCTGCCCTCTCCCAAGGCGCTCCAGGAATACGGGGAGCGCTGGCGGCCGCACCGGTCGACGGCTTCCTGGTATCTCTGGCGCGCCGCCGAGCACGCGAAAGCGGCGAGAAAGAAGCCGGCGAAGAAAGCGGCGAGGTAGGGACTTCCTAGCGAGAGATGGTCGGCCGCTCGATCCCGTAGTCCGTTGCATCGATCCAGGGTTGACCCTCCGCGAAGCGGGTCGAGCGAAAGCGCGAGAGGTCCGCCGTCTCAGGCCTGCCCTTGACGATCCACTCCGCGACACATCGGCCGATGGCGGGCGACGTCTTGAAGGATGTGCCGGAGTCGCCCAGCATGACGAAGAGGCCGGGCACGGACGGGATCTGATCGATGATGGGCCGTCCGTCCGGGCTCATCATGATCATGCCCGCCCAGCCCCCGCGCATGGTGGACCGCTCGAAGGCGGGGAAGCGCGTGGCCAGCGCCTCACGGCACTGCGCCACGTAGGCTTCGTCCACTCCTTCGTCGTACTTGTCGGGATCGGCGTGCCCGGCGCCCAGCTCGACGCCGATGAGCGTGCACCCCTTCCCCTCGGGGCGAATCCAGGCGCTGCGCGTGGAGTCGATCACCGCGGGGTGGCGGCGCGTGAAGCCGTCGGGCCAGCGGAAAATCGAGACCTGGATGCGGTACGGCGTGAGCCCGAAGTCGAGGCCGAGCGGATCGAGGAGCCGGCCCGCCCAGGCGCCGGGAACGGCCACCACCACCGGAGCCGCCACGCGTCCCCGCGAGGTCTCCACGCCGGCTACGCGGCCTCCCTCGGTGAGGATGCGGAGGACCTCGCAATCTGTCTCGATAGTTGCCCCGAGCCGCCGCGCGGCCGCGGCGAAGGCGAAGGTCGTCGCGTTCGGATCGGCGAAGCCCGAGCCGGGCTCGTAGGCGGCGGCGCCGACGTCGTCGACGCGAAGATCGGGCGAGATCTCCGTGAGCTCCTCCCGCGAGACGAGGCGCGTGTCGATGCCGAGACGCTGCTGCATGGCCACATTGGCCCGGAGCGCCTCGGCGTGGGCGGGGTCCACGATCTGCACGAAGCCCGGCGCCTCGAAGCCGCAGTCGCCGCCCACCTCCGCGGCGAAGTCGCGAAATACCTTGAGGCTTTCCCAGGCGAGGCGAGACTCCGCGGCATTGGTGTAGTGCATGCGCACGAGGGAGCCCGACTTGCCCGAGGCGCCCGCCCCCAGATGCCGCCGCTCGAGGAGGGTGACGCGTCTGACGCCAAGGCGCGCCAGATTGAAGGCGATGCTCGCTCCGTTGACGCCCCCGCCGATGATGACCACGTCCGCGCTCGCCATGCGTTCCTCCGCAGGGGATTGTGGCACGCTTGACAGGCCCGCGGGAAGGCCCTATAAACGTCGCCACACGCCGCGGTGGACTCTTTGTCATCATCCGTGACCCGAACCGACCCAATGGAGGTGCAATCGATGGCTGTTACCCGACGAGAATTACTTAAGGGCGCGGCGGCTCTGGGTGCCGCCGGAGCGATCTCCCATGCCGTCCCCGGAGCGGCGCAGGCTCAGACCACCCAGAAAAAGGAGCTAGTCGTCGCCCAGGGCGGCGACATCTCCAAGCTCGATCCGCACTTCAGCACCTCGTCCAACGACATCCGGTGGAGCTTCAACATCTTCGACAACCTGACGAGCCGGCATCCCGACGGCAAGCTCTATCCCGGCCTCGCCCTCGAGTCGAAGCTGCAGGGGCAGACCACGTGGGCGTTCAAGCTGCGACAGGGCGTGAAGTTCCACAACGGCGATCCCTTCACGTCGGCCGACGCCAAGTTCAGCCTCGAGCGCACCTACGACCCGAATGCCAAGACCATGGTGGCGACCGTGTTCACGACCATCGACCGGATCGAAGCGCCGGATCCCTATACGCTCGTGATCCACACCAAGAAGCCCGACCCGCTGCTCCCCGCCCGTCTCGCCTTCTACGGCGGCCAGATCGTGCCAAAGAAGTATCTGGAGTCGGTCGGCAACGACGCCTTTAACGCGAAGCCCGTGGGCACCGGACCCGTGCGCTTCGCGTCCTGGGTCAAGGACGATCGCCTCACCCTCGATGCCAATCCGGACTACTGGGGCGGCAAGCCCGACTTCGACCGGCTCATCGTGCGCTCTATTCCCGAGACCGCTCCGCGCGTGGCCGCCCTCCTCAAAGGCGAGGTGGACATCATCACCCAGCTGCCACCCGATCAGGAAGATCGCGTCAGGGCCAATGCCGCCACGCGGGTCGATGGGGCGCTCTACGCCGGCCTCTACGTCCTCGCCGTCAACAGCAAGCGGCCGCCCCTCGACAATCCGCTCGTGAAGCAGGCCCTCTCCCTCGCCATCGACCGCGAGCTCATCGTCAAGGAGCTGTGGAAGGGGCGGGGTATCGTCCCCAGCGGACCGATCGCCAAGGGCGACAACTTCTTCGATGCCAAGCTGCCCCCCCTCGCCTACAACCCGTCGGAGGCCAAGGAGCGGCTCAAGAAGTCCGGATACAAGGGCGAAGAAATCTTCATCGAGACCACCGTGGCCTATGTCTCGCAGGACAAGGCGATGTCCGAGGCCATCGCGGCCATGTGGAAGGACGTGGGCGTCAATGTCAAGGTCGAGGTGATCGAGTACTCCGTGCGCGCGCAGAAGAATCGGGAGAAGACGTTCAAGGGCATGTACTGGTCCGACCCCACCTCCACCCTCGCGGATCCGGACGGCATGATGTGGCGCCTGCTCGGGCCGGGGGGACCCCAAGACTACTGGCGCGAGTCAAAGTTCGACGAGATGGGCGCCGCCGCGCGCTTCTCCGTGGACGAGAAGTTCCGTGCGGAGGCGTACAGTCAGATGACCAAGGTTTTCCTCGAGCACTTCCCGTGGCTGCCCGTCATCCAGCCCTACGAGGACTACGGTTTGCAGAAATACGTGGAGTGGACGCCGAACCCGAACCAGCAGTTCGAGATCCGGCGCTTCAACTTCAAGTTCCGCCGGGCGTAGCACCGTCCCTGTCCCTCCCTCTCCCCCACCCGGGGAGAGGGCAGGGGTGAGGGGGCCTCCCCCATGCGCGGACTTCTCCCGTTCGTCGTCCAGCGGCTCTTCCGCGCCCTGATCGCCCTCTGGCTCGTCTCCACCGTCGTCTTCGTCGTCATGCGACTCTCCGGCGACCCCGTGCCGCTCCTCCTGCCCCCCGACGCTCCCATCAGCGAGATGGAGCGCGTGCGTCGCGAGCTCGGGCTCGATCGCCCGCTGCCTGTCCAGTACGTGGTCTTTCTCGGCAACACGCTGAAGCTCGATTTCGGCCGCTCGCTACACTTCCGGCAGCCCGCCTTTACCGTGGTGCGTGGCTACATCGCCGCGACCCTCGAGCTGGGCCTCACCGCCTTTTTCCTCGCCGCGCTCGTCGCGGTGCCCATCGGGCTCCTCTCCGCCATGAAGCGCAACTCCGTCCTCGACCACGCGGCCATGGGATTCGCCCTGATCGGCCAGGCGGCGCCCACCTTCTTCCTCGGCATCCTCTTCATCCTGCTCCTCTCCCTCAAGGCCGATCTCTTCCCCACCTCGGGGCGGGGGGGCTGGCAACACCTCGTGCTGCCCGCGCTCACCCTCGGCGCCTTCACCATGGCCTCGATCGCGCGCCTCACGCGCTCGGCCGTGCTGGAGGTGCTCCGCGCCGACTACATCCGCACCGCGCGCGCCAAGGGGCTCGGCGAGATGATCGTCGTGGCCAAGCACACCCTCCGTAATGCCGCCATTCCGATTCTCACCATCACCGCGCTGCAGTTCGGCACGCTCCTGGGGGGGGCGGTGGTGACGGAGACCGTCTTTTCCTGGCCCGGCATCGGCCGCCTCGCCGTGCAATCCATCTACAATCGCGACTATCCCGTGGTGCAGTGCACGGTGTTCCTCGCCGCGATGATGTTCATCCTCATCAACTTCGCCGTCGATCTCCTCTATGGCTTCCTCGATCCCCGCGCCCGCGCCAGCTGAGCTCGCCTTGGCGGCGATGCAGAAAGCCCGACCTCGCGGCCGGCGCATGCCGTGGCTCATGCGGCTGGGGCTGGGCGTGGTGGCGCTCCTCGCCGTGCTGGCCGTGGTCGCGCCGTGGGTAGTCCAGGATCCCGAGCGGCAGTCGCTGCGCGTCCGCCTCAAGCCGCCCACTCTGGAGGGCGCCGACGGCCGCCCGCACCTCCTCGGCACCGACCATCTCGGCCGCGACGTGCTCGCGCGCGTGGTGTTTGGCTCGCGCGTTTCCCTGGTCGTGGGAATTTCCGCCGTCCTCGTGGGCGGGCTCATCGGGTCCACCCTGGGCCTGGTGGCCGGCTATCGCGGCGGCCGGGTGGACGCGATCATCATGACGGTGGCGGACGCGCAACTGGCCTTTCCGTTCATTCTCCTCGCCATCGGCATCATCGCTGTCCTCGGCCCGAGCTTTCCCACGCTGGTGGTGGTCATCGGGCTCAGCGGCTGGGTGAGCTACGCCCGCATCCTCCGCGCCCAGGTGCTCGTGCTGCGGGGCCGGGAGTTCGTCGAGGCCATCCGTGGGCTGGGCGGCTCCATGGTGCGGATCGTGCTGCGGCACATTCTCCCCAACGTACTTGCCTCGCTCGTGGTGGTGGCCACCCTCGAGCTCGCGCGCTCCATCGTCCTCGAGGCCACCCTGTCCTTTCTCGGTCTGGGCATCCAGCCGCCCACCCCGTCGTGGGGCGGCATGATCCAGGAAGGGCGCGACTACCTCGACTCCGCCTGGTGGATCTCGACCTGCCCCGGCGTCGTCCTCATGATCACTTCCATCGTGATCAGCCGCACCGGCGACTGGCTCCGCGACGTGCTCGATCCGACCTTGCGCGGGGAGTAGAGGCCGGTCTTGACGGCAGGGGGCGAGCGGGACACTATGCATCCATGAAGCGTGTGTCCCGGGCCCTCACTACCGTCAGCCTGTTCTTGATCATCGTGGGCGCGGCCCTCGCGGAGGAGCTCCGCAGCTTTCATGGCCGCGTGGTCAGCATCAGCGGCTTGACCATGGCCTTCGTTCCCGACGTGGGCGGCGGAGGCTTCGATGTGGACCTCACGAGGCTGGACCAGACGTCGTACGCGTTCTTGAAGGGTGGCGACGCCGTCACCGTGGTGGGGGTGGTGACCCCCAGCGGAAACAAGCTGATCGCCGTATCCATCACGCCGGACCGGTAAGGGTCGCCCTGCCTCGTCTCGGGGGCGGCCTGCTCCTGCTGCTGTTCTCCTCCGTGGCCTGCGCGCAATCCGGGCCGCTGCCCCTCTCGTCGATCACTCTGCCTCCGGGATTCGCCATCGAGCTGGTCGCCCGCGTGGACAATGCACGCCAGATGGTCGTAGGCCCGAAGGGCACGCTGTTCGTGGGCTCGATGCAGGCAGGCAAGGTCTACGCCGTGCGGTGGAGATCCGGCGCGCCCCCCGAGGTCCTCACCCTCGCCTCCGGGCTGGCCCTGCCCGTCGGGGTCGCCTTTCACAACGGCGCGCTCTATGTCTCGGCGGTGGACCGCGTCCTGCGCTTCGACGACATCGAGAGCCGCCTTGGCGATCCCCCGAAGCCCGTGGTCGCGACTGATCGTCTTCCCAAGGACAGACACCACGGGTGGAAGTTCATCGCCTTCGGACCCGACGGCAAGCTCTACGTGCCCGTGGGCGCCCCCTGCAATATCTGCGAGCCGGACGCGGACCGCTACGCCAACATCATGCGGATGAATGCCGACGGTTCGGGGGTGGAGACCTTCGCGCGGGGCATCCGCAATACCGTGGGCTTCGATTGGGATCCGCGCACGCGGGAGCTGTGGTTCACCGACAACGGCCGTGACTGGCTCGGCGACGACTCACCGCCCGACGAGCTCAACCATGCGCCGCGGGCCGGGATCCATTTCGGGTATCCGTACTGCCACGGCGGAACGATCAGCGACCCCGAGTTCGGGCGCCGCCGTCCGTGTGGGGACTTCACGCCGCCCGCGCAGAACCTGGGCCCGCACGTGGCCGCGCTGGGCATGCGCTTCTATACGGGTACGCAGTTCCCGGCGCCGTACCGGAACCAGATCTTCATCGCCGAGCACGGGTCGTGGAACCGCAGCACGAAGGTCGGCTATCGCGTGTCGCTGGTGCGGCTGGAGAACGGCAAAGCCATCGCCTACGAGCCGTTCGCCACGGGCTGGCTCCAGGGAACGGATGTGTGGGGCCGGCCCGCCGATGTGCTCGTCATGCCCGACGGCTCCCTCCTCGTCTCCGACGATTTCGCGGGCGCCATCTACCGAATCACCTACCACAACTAACCCGCCCCATTGACGAGCGTCGCGGGTGGCGGCGGGGGCGGGGGTCCGCTCCCCACACCCGTATCTTCTGGGGAGCTTCTTCGAAGCCCAAAACCAAAGTCTCGTGGCGGGCCAGAGTGGCCAAGCGGAATGCGACTCAGCGTGGTGTGGGG
>WNGE01002384.1_pt1 | contig 25737 bp, 19 predicted proteins | sample 5400651 | NCBI WGS metagenome assembly WNGE01 (sample SAMN13153370, study PRJNA577476) | soil metagenome | isolation source: 60 cm soil or saprolite under grassland replicate 2 | place: USA:California | collected 2016-06-15 | reverse complement strand
GTAGCGCGACCCCGCTTTGGATTGGCGAGCCTTAAAACCCTTAAGAATCCAAAGCGCCGTCGCCGCTTCGCTCTGCCGGCGCACTCCACATTTCGCTGTCTTCATATCCTGAAGGTGTTTTTCCGCAGCCTGCTAGAGCCATGGGCGATTGGCACATCGAACCAATCGTTAACTCCGTCATAGGAGTAACCTCCATACCGCAGGTCGTAGCCATTCCTCGTCGATGGAGAATCAGAATCACCTCTAACACCCAGTTTGAAATTGAAATTGGCTTTAGCAAAATCTTCATGCGTGATTTGAGACAACAGTGTAATCAACTTAAGCTGAACATCATGATGATTAGATTGCTCAGCTTCAACTAAAGACCGAGTGCCATTAGCGAATGGCACACACATGCCAGCTAAGAGCAACAAAATGAATTTGACTCCCATAAGTCATCTCCCTCACTTCATGTACTGCCTGCTACCGCAGGCTCGCTGAATGCTTCCACCGCCGGCTTGCTATTTATCCGCTGCCACGCCTCACCGCTCGGAAATTCATAACGCGCGAGTGACTCTGGCTTCATCTCGATACTGTAACCGGGAGTTTGCGGGGGCATGTAGCGGTCGCCTTTCATGACGACCGGAGTCACGAAGTGCTCGTGCAGGTGATCGACATACTCCAATACCCGATTCTCAAGCGAGGCGCTCACAGCAATGAAGTCAAAGATGGACAGGTGCTGAACATACTCGCAGAGACCCACGCCACCAGCATGGGGGCACACCGGCACGCCAAATTTCGCCGCCAGCAACAAAACAGCCAGCACCTCATTCACGCCCCCCAGCCGACAGCTATCAATCTGGCAAAACTTAATCGCGTCAGCCTGCAGCAATTGTTTGAACATGACACGGCTGTGACAGTGTTCACCGGTGGCAACTCCGACGGGCGCGACCGCACGGGCAACGGTGGCATGGCCCAGCACGTCGTCAGGTGAAGTCGGCTCCTCAATCCAGTGCGGACGAAAAACCGACAACTCTTTAATACAACGAATCGCTTCGCCCACGTCCCACACTTGATTCGCATCCATCATCAGTTGGCGCTCCCAACCAATCTCCTCGCGAATCACGCGCGCGCGTCGCATATCTTCCTCGAGGTTGCGGCCTACCTTCAACTTGAAGTGTGTCCAACCCTGGGCCAGCCCTTCGCGCACCAGGCTGCGCAGCTTGCCATCTGTATAACCCAGCCATCCGGCGGACGTGGTGTATGCCGGATAACCCGACGCACAAATCTCCCGTTCTCTCAGTTCTTTCGTTGCACTGTTGCGCCTGAGGATCTCGCCGGCCTCTGCGGGCGTCAATGCATCAGTGATATAGCTGAAAGGCATACACGACACGAGCTGCTCGGGCGTCATGTCAACCAGCAACTTCCAGAGTGGTTTGCCTTCGGCCTTGGCATACAGATCCCAAACAGCATTCACGAGCGCTGCTGTCGCCAGGTGAATGACACCCTTGTCCGGACCTAACCAGCGGAGTTGGCTGTCGCCGGTAATGTGATGCCAGAACGCACCCATGTCAGTTGTGAAAGATTCAAGCGTCTGTCCCGCCACCAGGCTCTTGAGGGAATGAATTGCCGCGACGCAAAGTTCATTACCCCGCCCAATAGTAAATGTCAGACCGTGACCTTCGAGGCCTTGCGGATGATCCGTTTTCAAAATTACATAAGCGGCTGAGTAATCGGGCGCCGGATTCATCGCATCCGAGCCCGCGAGTGACTGGGAAGTGGGAAAACGAATATCGCGCGCGATGATGTCTGTGATCTTTGTTGGCATCTGAACTACTCCCCTGAGTGTTGGTAAATAACTGACTCATTTGGTACCCGAACCTTTGTAGGGGCGTCCCTCCGTGGTCGCCCCCCGGTTTCGGTGGCAATCCGGTGCGCAAGGGGCGCCCACGGAGGGACGCCCCTACAAACCGCGCGAACTGCGCCAGCGGTCAACTGCAACGGCAACGACGATGATCGCGCCGATGATGATCTCCTGAATATAATTGGGCCACCCGATCTGTTGGCAGCCGTTCCGCAGGAAGGCCATAATCAGCGCCCCAATCAGCGAACCAAAGATACTGCCTTCACCGCCGTTCAAACTGCCGCCGCCAATCACAACCGCGGCAATGATATCGAGTTCAGAACCAGCGGCTACAGTTGGGTCGCCTTGTCGCAGGCGAGACATTTGCATTACACCCGCCAAGCCAAACAGCAATCCTGCCAAAGCGTAAATCCATACTTTGAGCCGGTCCGTCGAGATTCCGCAGGCGCGGGCGGCGAGCTCGTTTGAGCCCAGGGCGAAGACTCGCCGCCCGAACACGGTGTTCCTGAGCACAATAGCCGCGATCACTGCCAGGATGATTGCAATCCAAACGCCCGGCGCTACCAATAACCAGGATGGATTGGGAAAGGTTACGAGCAACTGGTTGACCCAGGTCTCGGGCACGTTAACCGTCTGCTGGCCCGCGAACCACTTGGCTGTACCTCGCGCAATTCCCAGCATTCCCAGCGTGGCGATAAACGGCACAACGTGAAGGCGTGTAATCAGCAGACCATTGACCGTGCCCACCACGCCTCCCGCGAGAATGCCAGCGCCCGCAGCGGTCACTGGTGAGAGACCCGCGTTGAGCCCCAGCGCTGTAATCACTCCGGTAAGAGCAATCGCCGAGCCCACTGAAAGATCGATTCCGCCGCTGATAATGATCAATGTCATGCCTATGGCACCAATGGCCACGATCACGGTCTGCGCCAGCACGACGCGTAAATTGAAGGGCGACAGGTAGCGCGCCGGCGATTCCATCAGGATGGAGAAAATCAGAATCACAAGCAGCAGCCCAAGGATTGGTCCAATCCAGTTGAGCCAGGTTTGCACGAAGCCCGATAACTGCCACACGCGATTTTGTCTTACCTCAGCAACCATGGTTCGAGTTTACTCGGTTAGGAGTTCCATGTGCCGTAAAGCCGCGAGACACATTTCACTCCTAAAGGAGTGAGTATTTGTGGCGGCCTGATGGCTATAAACATGCAACCACTACGTGGTTGTACGCCCGCTTCGCGGGCTAGGAACTCAAACGCGATTGTCCTGGCGCTCACGCCCCAGGTTTTATGCTTTCGCCACGCTTCGCGGGCTCTAAATCCAAACTGTCGCGACCGTTAAGTCAACTCTGGTCTTCCAGTGGTTGACTCGGAACTCGAAACTGCCTCGTCATTTCAAGTACTGGTCGAGTGGCGGGTGAAGCAGCGCCTGAATTTCGGCTGCATTCATGTTGTCAGGCGTAACCAGTGTTACTCCTGTATCAATTCGTTTTTCGACTCCCTTACCCAGCAGATGTTCCACCATTGTCTTAACGCCCAGATAGCCCATGTTAAAGGGATTCTGGACAACGATGCCGTGCAACTGTTTGTTGCGCATGGCCTCGGTAAAGGTCTCGCTCGTATCAAATCCAATGAATGTAACCTTGCCGGCCTTACCGATGTCTTGAAGCGCTAGGAGCATTCCCGCAGTGGATGACTCATTTGGCGTGAAGATGCCCTGGATCTCATCGGCGAAGCGGTTGAGCAGATTTTCAGAGGCGCGTTTTGCCGTGTCGCGCGTCGGGCCGGCATATTGGTCTGAGGAAATCAGTTGTATGCCGGGATACTTTGCCTTGATTGTCTCAACAAAGCCATCTTCTCGATCTTGCGTACTCGCCGATCCCTCCTGGTAGCGCAACAAAAGCACCTTGCCCTTGCCTCCCAGCAGTTCGCCCATTCGTTCCGCGGCAAGCATCCCGCCCTTGCGATTGTCAGTCGCCACGAAGCTGACTATGTCATCCGATTCCAAAGCAGAATCTATAATTACTGTCGGCACGCCGGCACGCTTTGCTTCCGTTACCGGGCGCACGAGCGCGCGATTATCCAGCGGTGCAAGCACGATGCCGCTAACTCCCTGCGAACTGAAGCCCTCCACCACTTGAATCTGTTGCTCACGATCGTCTTCTCGCAAAGGTCCCTTCCAAATCACTTCAACTTCAGAGTCCGGGGAGGAAAGCTCGCGCGCCGCCTTTAGACTGCCGGCATGAATGCTCTTCCAGAATTCATGCGTGGTGCCTTTCGGTATGACGGCGATCGTTAGTTTCTTCGTACCGTTTGTCGCTGGGCCCCCGGGCTTCGCGCAACCGAGGATGATGATTCCAATCACACTCAATATGGCCAACAACAAAAACATTCTTCGCATGATGTATTTTCCTACTCTAGACGTTTGACTGAGCGAGCTTAGCAACAGCTTCTTTGGCCGCCACCACGGGATTACCTAAATTGCCTATACCCTCGATATCCACCACCATCTCATCCCCTGCTTGCAGAAACACCGGTGGCTTGCGAGCGAAGCCCACGCCTGGTGGCGTGCCGGTCGCAATAACATCGCCAGGCTCCAGGGTGATGGTCTGGGAAAGGAACTCTATTAATTCAGGCACGCCAAAGATCAACTGGTCCGTGTTTGAGTCCTGCATTGTCTTGCCGTTGAGGATTAGTTTTATCGAAAGCTTGTGGGGGTCGGTAATAACGTCGGTAGTGACTATTGTTTGTCCCATCGGCGCAAACGTATCGCAAGACTTGCCACGCTGCCACTGACCGTCGGCAAATTGAAAGTCGCGTGCACTGACATCGTTGAATGCAGTGTAGCCGAGCACATAATCATAAGCGCGACTCGCGCCGACAGATTTCGCGCGACGTCCAATGACAACTGCCAGCTCGGCCTCGTAGTCGACCTTTTGACTCGTCGCGGGTAGGACAACCGGTTCCCCAGGCGCAATAACTGCCGTAGAGAACTTCGAAAACACGACAGGCCTTTCCGGAATCGGCAAATTGCTTTCAGCGGCGTGGTCCCGGTAGTTGAGCCCAATGCAGATCAGTTTACCGGGACGAGGGACGGGCGCGAACCAATAAGCGTCTTCCCTTCTCACCAACCAACCGTTTTCTCTGGCCTGAGCGAGAGCGCTCGCGTCGCGGACGAGTGTTTCATATGTCTCGCGCGACTTTTGGAACCATGGTCCATCCATATCGAACCAATCCAGTGGATTCGCTGGTCGGTCCGCGCGGTCAAACAGGCGCTCACAATCTAGACGGTATCCGTTGTCACGGTCTCCGTCGTGCAAAAGAATACCCATCCGCGGCGACTTCCAGTCTGTCTCCTGGGTAGCGAAGGCAATGATTTGCATTTAGGTTCTCGTTCCTTTGGATGCAAGTAGCAATCATCGAATTATTAACCATATGCCAATCGAAAATTGGCAATCGCTAAAGCATTACCACGCCCTTAAGATAGTTTGGCGTGCGCATGTCCTTCTCGAGTGCACCTTGTACGGCGTTGAGAGATCCGTACCGATGCGTGATTATCGGAGCGACGTCTATCTTTTGCTCCTCGATTAACTTTAATGCCTGCGCATAAACAGACGGGCGCCCATCGCTCCGAAAACCGCCCGAGGCACCTACTGGTGTCACGAGCGTTGGCTCCCGAAACATCACGTTATTCAGAACACTCAAATCAACTCCCGCGTGCCCATGGCCATAGAGCATGACCGTCGCTTGCTTGCGAATCAGGCCGGGCATTGAAGCAATCACTCGACCCGCGCCGGACGCTTCTATCAAGTATTCAACGCCCCTTCCCTGGGTTTTCTCATTTATCACGTTGGCCAGATCGGGATCATTGGAATCGAGGATGTCATCTGCCCCGAAATCCTTCGCGAACTTCCGCTTCCATTCACTGGGAGCAGATACCAGCAACTGGCCGTCATAACCGAGCACGCGGCGCAGGTACTGCGTGAACAACAACCCCGCCGGTCCCGCTCCACAAATCAGCACGGTCCGTACGCGCCGTTCGTGCGCATCAGCGTTGATCGCATAACGCGTGTGCGCACGTTGAACTGCGTCCGACGAATGAATGATGCATCCGAGCGGTTCCACCAGCGCCGCTTCTGCTGGGTCAAGCCCGGAACGGATACGCACCGCATTCACTGACGGCACGCCGATAAACTCAGCGAGTCCGCCAGGCAAGCCGGTGATTCCGTGTTCGCCGTAAAATTCGCACTGATGCGAGTCTCCCGTTTGGCAGTATTCACAAAGCGGCGTTCGTCGCACACTAACGCAATTCAATCCCTGATCGATGATCACGTGGTCGCCGACCTCCAGGTCGCGCACCTCGCTTCCCTTCTCCGCAATGTACCCATTGATCTCATGCCCGAGAATCTGCGGCTCAACCGTAAGCGGAATTGGGCGTCCGCTCTCATCCGTGTTGTAGTTCGCGTGTCCCAAAAAAATGTGTGTATCGGTGCCACAGATACCCACTGCCGCCACGCGCACCACCACATCACGTGACGAAATTTGTGGCCTCGGTACTTCCCGGACTTCGAGCCGGCCAACATCAATCAGTACGCACGCCTTCATCGTCGCAACTTCAGGTGAAAAACGTTCACGACCCCGGCGGGACTGCCCCGTTGGGGACTCCGGCTCAGGCACACTGGTCGAAGCGCTCAACTCTATTACCTCGTCATCGCACGTGCTGTCTGGAGTTCTACCTCAATATCGCCTGTGTCCAGCCTCCGGGCATCGCGCAATTCAGAAAATCGCTTCATCGTCTCGTGCACGCCGGCTTCAACCGAAGTTGCGGGAAGGTCACCGATCGCTCGCCTGATTGCAGCATCGTTAAGCGCAGGTGCAATGGGAATCGGATCTCCTCCGAAAGTGGTCAACTCGCGTCCTGCCTCCCTGTTTATAGTTTTCACGATCCGTCTCACTTCAACAGTCTCGCCGTGGAGGTTGAAAACATGCGCACCCTGGAGTGGTGCATCGGCGCAGGCAATGAAAGCCGCAGCCGTATCGGCGACATACTGAAAATCCGTGGCGCCACCAAAGCGTATATGGAAAGGGACACCGAGTACCGCAGCCTTCATCGCTTTCGTAGGATCACTAGTCAATCCCGAGTCACGGTTCACACCGTAGACTGTCAAGGGTCTGAGTCCAATGCTGTTGAGGGCATGACTCAAAAAATAAACGCGAGCGTTTCCTTCGTTAGCTCGCTTGAACACTCCGTAGTGCGTCGACGGCTCGCAAGCAGCAGTCTCATCCACGGAGGCATCGTCTTCAGTCATACCAAATACTGCCGCAGAACTCGCGTATACCACTTTCTCGGCGTCGATTGCACGCGCCGCCTCGAAGACATTAAGTGTTCCCAGAACATTGACGAGCGCGCCGGCGACCGGGTCAGCTTGACAGGCGGGAACCTGCAAGCCCGCCAGATGAATTATCCGCTTAGCCGAGGATTGGCCCAACGCCGCAAGCACGGCTGGTGCATCCGTTATGTCACCCGTGACGAAGCGCACGCGATCAAGATCGTCCGGCTCCATGATCGCACTCAACCGTCGCGCATCTGCGCTGCGGTCAAAGACAACCGCCGTGTCGCCACGTTCCGCGAGGGCCTTCACGATCCACGATCCAATGCACCCTTGTGCTCCAGTAATGAAATAGGTTTCAGCCATCTGCATCTGATCGTCATGGCGTCGATGCCAACGCTGTCTCCCCCTCGACGTTTAATTGGTAAAACGCACTCACATTCTCGCCGAAGATTCGGCCTCGATCCTCCTCAGATAAGTCCGCCAGCAGTGATTGGAACGAATCCAATACTTGATCGTACGAGGCCGCCAACAGACACACTGGCCAATCACTGCCGAACATCATTCGCTTAGGCCCAAACAATTCAAGGGCGCGATCGACAAAAGGTCGCAAATCCTCCTTGCTCCAGGATGTTACGTTTGCCTCCGCAACCAGTCCTGAGAGTTTGCAGGAAATGTTCGGGTAGGCCGCGACTTCTTTGAGTGCTCGGGCCCACTCTCCAACCTCACCGCTAGCCACCGGCGGCTTTGCCATGTGGTCCACGACCAGACGCAAATCGGGACAGGTTTGGGCCACAGTCCTTAAATGCTTTAGATGGCGCGTGTGTACGAGCAGGTCAAAAGCAACGTGGTGCTTCTCCAGAATGCGCAATCCATCGAGCACCTGCGGCTGGACCAACCAGTCGTCAGCAGGTTCACTCTCCACCAAATGCCGCACACCCTTGAATGTTGGATTCGCTGTTAAGACTTCTAATTCCGTCTCCATTGCCGTGTCGGTTAAATCAACCCAGCCAACCACACCCGCGATGAATTGATGACGTTCAGCCAGACTCAACAGCCAATAGGTCTCCGCCAGACTATTGCTGGCCTGCACCAGTACGGTCTTGGCAACCCCGCACTCTTTTAGCACCGGCTCGAGCGCCTCCGGTAAATAATCCCGGTAGAGCACCGGCACGTCAGCGCTCATCCAGGGATAGTCGAAGTGGCCGACCTGCCAGAAATGTTGATGACTGTCGATAATCATAAGTCATTGCCGATTGCCGATTGCCGATTGCCAATTTGCGAGTTTCTCCGCTAGTAGCCCAAAACCCAATTTCGCGGCTAGTGTGAACACCACTACTGGACGAAATCGGCAATTGGAAATCGGCAATCGGAAATTTCAGTACTTTCCTTCCCGCGGCTTTTCTGCCCTCTTCTTTTCATGATCCTGCCGCGGTTCACCATCGCATTCAAGCGCAATTGTGGTCACCAAAGCAGGCGCTTCCTTTGGTAGTCCCGTCATCCGTACGCGCCACTCATTCTGTTCAAACTTAACGGGTTGGTTAGTGGCCAGTATTCTTACAGCGTTAACCTTATTGAGCAGATTGCCGAGGACGACTGTCTCACCAGGCCAGTAATGAACGTGCATGAAAAGCGTGTTTCCTTTGCGCGAAAAGCTCGCGAAGCGCGAGCGACTCGGTTGACAGCGGTTAGCAGCATAAAACGACTCGCCGTTTTTGCTGGTCCACTCTCCTACACTCGACAGTATCTTTACAGATTCCAAAGGGATGGAGCCGTCGCCCATCGGACCAATATTCAGCAGGTAGTTACCACCATCGTGCGCACATGTGATGATGTTGCGGATAACTGTTTTAGGACTCTTCCAACCGTCATCGGCGATGTGGTATCCCCAGCTATCATTCAACGTCATGCAGGATTCCCAGGGGCGTTCAGCCGAGGCCACGATACGCTGTTCGGGCGTGTCGAAGTCTTCCGGTATCTTCGAGCGGTTGTTGATAATGATGTCCGGTTGCAGCTTCCGCACCATGCGGTTCATCTCTTCGGATTCCCACCCTTTCGCATCCAGCGGCCACGGCACGTCGTACCAGAGGATATCGACCTTGCCGTAGTTCGACATCAACTCACTCACTTGTCCGTGGATGTAGTCGACAAAGCGCCTGCGCGCGCTTTCATCTGTCAGGCAACGAGCACCATCGGGATGATGCCAATCCATCAGCGAATAGTAGAAACCAAAGCGTAAGCCTTCAGCGCGCGCAGCATCGACGTATTCCCGCACCAGATCCCGCCCGGCAGCCTGCTTAGGCGCGCAATATTTAGTCAGCTTCGAATCGAAAAGACAAAATCCTTCGTGGTGCTTGGTGGTCATCACCATGTACTTCATGCCGGCGCGGCGCGCCAGTTGGGCCCAGGCGCGCGCAGAGTTTGGCTTCGGGTTGAATTGTTGCGCCAGCGGCTCATAGTCCTTAACGGGGATCCCTTCCATCTCCATCACCCACTCGTGACGACCGACGACGCTGTAAAGGCCCCAGTGAACGAACATGCCAAACTTCGCCTCATGCCACCACTGCATCCGGCGGTTGCGGTCAGCGATCGTTGAGGTGGTTGGTGCAGACTCTTCAAGGGGCCGCTGCTCCTGAGCGAAGAGGTCGAACTTTGAAGCGGCGGCGATCCCTCCCGCGGTAGCGCCCATTCGAATGAGATAATCACGCCTATTGATCGTTGTCATGTGCCCTCTTCTCCATACATAGAATTAGCCCACTTCTTGGATCCACTTAGTCTCGCAAATTACGAACACGCTAAACAAAGGACATTTCACGCAGCTACTGCTGCAATCCCGCTCGCTGCGGCTTAACGGATCAGTACCACCTCGCGGGTAGCATGTGGGTCGCGGCTACCAATCACTCAAGCCGCGGTCTCATGAGGTCAGTACCACCACGCGGTAGCGGGTGGGTCCATCCGCAAGATCCCGCATTGCTAGACCCACCCGCTACCGCGTGGTGGTACTGACCTCATTCCATCGCACATCTCGGATCACGCTGAACCATTCGATCACACCTCCCGAAGTCGTCTGGCCGCGGATTCTGCGGTTATGTCTCGTTGTGGCATCGCTAACAATTCGTAACCCACCATGAACTTGCGAATCGTCGCGGAGCGCAGCAGCGGCGGATAGTAATGCGCGTGCAAATGCCATTCAGCATGCGGTTCGCCATCTGTTGGTCGCTGATGAAAACCCATCGTGTACGGGAAAGAAACTTTGAATAGGGCATCGTAGCGACTGGTAACCTGTTTGAGAATATCTGCGAGTGCCGTTCGTTCTGCGTCACTCAGTTCATCTATACCGGTCACGTGCCGTCTGCTGACGACCAGGATTTCGAAAGGCCAGACGGCCCAGAACGGAACGAGCGCACCGAACCCAGCGTTTTCCGCCACCAGTCGTTCCCCGGACTTTGCTTCCAGCTCGTAGTAATTACAAAGCAGGCAACTCCGATGATTAGCGTAGTAGTGGCTCTGGGATAATGCTTCTTTTCCCGACTCGTTAGGCGCACTTTGATTGGCCCAGATCTGGCAGTGCGGGTGCGGATTGCTCGCGCCCATCATCGCGCCACGGTTTTCAAAAATCTGTACCCAGTTAATAAAGGAAAGGTCACCAAGCTCTTGATATTGCGTCACCCAGATATCGACTACCTGGCGAATATCGGCCACACTCATGCCGGCAATTGTTAGATCGTGGCGCGGCGAGAAGCAGACTACGCGACAAATTCCACGCTCCGCCTCGGCAACTATCAATCCGCCTTGATCCGATCTGCCCTCATTAATGTTCGGCTGGAGCGCTGCAAAGTCGTTCTCAAAAACAAAGGTGGCTTCGTACGGCGGATTACGAGCACCACCCGCGCGCGTGTTACCCGGACAGAGGTAACATTCGGGATCGAACTCTCGCCGGACCTCCCGCTCAGTTTCTTCAGTCTGACCTTGCCATGGCCGATCAGTGCGCTGTGGCGAAACGAGCACCCACTCGCCGGCAAGCGGGTTAAAGCGTCGATGCGGATGTTGGTTCAGCTCAAACATGTGTTATTGCCGATTGCCGATTGCCGATTGCCAATTGCCGATTTGCGATCTCCAATTGCAGCTCTGAATTAATTTCCAATGCCGGAATGCATTAGAATGTGGAATCATTAGTTGAACAATCGGCAATTGGCAATTGGCAATCGGCAATGACTTCTTCCGCTCCCGCCGCCGCACTACAAACGTAAATCTCCGGCGCGACTCCGGTCACATCTTGATAGGCCTCTGCCATCACCCTCTTGAATTCATCGACGTTTTGCGCGTTGACGAGGTTGACAGTGCAGCCTCCGAATCCTCCGCCCGTCATGCGCGCTCCATAAACGCCTGCTACCTCTTGCGCCAGTTCCACCATCAGATCGAGTTCTTTGCAACTGACTTCATAGTCGTCTCGCAGGCTGACATGTGATTGGTTCATTAAAGAACCAAAGGCTTCCAGTTCGCCTTGCTCAAGCGCGGTCGCGGCATTCAGCACTCGGGCGTTTTCAGTGATCACGTGGCGGCAGCGTCGATAGACCACCTCGGTTAAGCCGGCGCCATACAATTCGAGGTCAGCCGGCGTAACGTCGCGCAAGGCTCGCACATTGGGAAGACGTTGCGCGAAATGACGCACACCACTTTCACACTCGAAGCGTCGCGCGTTGTATTCGCTACCCGCTAATTCATGCCGCACCATTGTGTTACAGATACCCAGGAGCACGTCTTCGGGCAGTGGCAACAATTTGTATTCAAGGGAACGGCAGTCAAGCAACAAAGCTTTCCCGCTCTCGCCGCAGGCGGCAATAAACTGATCCATAATTCCGCAGCGCATGCCGACAAATTCATTTTCCGCGCGCTGACATAGCTTGGCCAGCTCAACCCGATCAACAATAAATCCTGAGTTATTAAGTAGTGCGAAGCCGGTTGCTACTTCAATGGCCGCGGACGAGCTGAGGCCGGAGCCAATCGGCACGTCGCTACGGATGCGCAGTGTTGCGCCACGCAGGTGATAACCAGCCTGTTCCAGCGCGAATGCCACGCCTTTAACATAATCGCTCCAATGGCCCTGAGCTGCCTGGCTTGGATCGTCAAGATCAAACTCAATTGTTTCTGAGAAGTTCTCGGAAAACACCGTTAGGATGCGGCCGTCATGCGGAACCGCGACGACCCAGGTAGCGAAATCGATCGCTGCAGGCATAACAAAGCCATCATTATAGTCGGTATGTTCCCCAATCAGATTGACTCTGCCCGGCGCGCAAAACAGGCGCGCTGTGGATTGGTCCTGATCAGGCACTGCTGATTTCACTTGTGTAACTTGGTCTGTAACCATTCGGTTCAATGAGCGCTGGTAAACGATTGTCAACTTAGTAGTTTCGATGTTCCAAAACAATTACTGTCGTCATCTGATCCAGAGGCTTTGCCGGAACGGTTATGGTCACCTCTTCGCTACTCTGCGTGAACTCCAGAGCGCTGCCATTCGCGAGCAAATACGCTTTCTTAATCTCTTTGCCAAGCGGCGGGACGTGGAGTCTTCCATCCACCGGCCAGTCGAATACATGCAGATAGGTCCTTTCTCCTTTGCTGGTGGCGCGGCCAAAAGCAAGCTGCTTTTGAAATGGACTGGCTGTAGTGCCGTAAATCGCTTCGCCATTTGCCTTCATCCACTTACCCACCTCAGCCAGTGTCCGAGTGCTGGGCTCGGGAATGACCCCTTCCGCAGTCGGACCGACGTTCAAAAGGTAGTTGCCCCCCTTCGACGCGACGTCGATTAGGTTACGAACGATTGTCTCCGGCGTCTTCCACTTATCGTCGTAGAACTTATAGCCCCAGGTGGTGTTCATCGTCATGCAACTTTCCCAATCGACTCCTGGCAAACCATTCGCCGGAATTTGCTGCTCTGGAGTACCAAAATCGCCCGAATACTGTCGGTCAGTTTTGCTCATCCCCTGCATGCCCTGGCGACCTTTGCCAACGCGATTGTTAATGATGATGTTCGGCTTGAGACCGCGGACGAACCTGTAGAGGTCTTCCCCATCTTCTTCGCTCCACCAATCCTGCCACTCGCCGTCAAACCAAAGCACCGCCGGATCGTAATTAGTGATTAGTTCGCGCAGCTGCCCCTTCATGTATGCCACATAGTCTTCCTTGCCGCCCGGTCGCATCTTTGTCGTCCTGTTACCCGCGGTGGGATCCTTACCCGGTGTGTCTACATACGCCGACGGGTGATGCCAGTCGAGGATTGAGTAATAGAAGCAGAATTTCAGACCCTGCTTCTTTGCTTCAGCCGCGAGCGCCTTGATCGGATCTTCGTGATAAGGGGTCGCATCAACAATGTCGTAGTTGCTCACCTGGCTGCGGTACATCGCGAAACCATCATGATGTTTTGACGTGATGACGATATATTTCATGCCGGCATTTTTCGCGATGCCTACCCATTCGTGAGCGTCAAACTTAACCGGATTGAATTGTGAAGCAAACTTCTCGTATTCCGCCCTGGGGATATTGGCCCACTCCATAATCCATTCCCCAATACGAGTCGAACGTTGGCCTTTATATTCGCCGGCGGGCACAGCATAAAGACCCCAATGGATGAACATGCCGAAGCGCGCCTCGCGCCACCATTTCATCCGCTGGTCGCGCTCGGCTTCGGTTTCCGTGAGCGGAGGGGCGGCGAGTGACGCGGGCGCAAGCAGTCGTGTCGATCTGTGTTGGGCGAAGGATGTGCTTGAGGCAGAAGAGCAGATCGCAAGGAGCAGCATCACGGCCATAATTAATCGCGTGCGATGAACGTCCATTCTGTTCTCCCGCTTTAAGTAAGTTTGCTCCATCTCATTTTGAGTACTCGAACTTTCTCCAGTTACTTTTGATTCCCGGGCGACTGTCTTTGTCTATCGCCCAGACTCGCCACCTGCCCGGCTGCGCGCCCTTGAAGGCAAATTCATAAGAGGTATCGCCCAGCCGTAATTTTTCCAAGTATGGAGATGGATTGAAACATTGTCCGTTTTCGGGAACGTACTTACGCCACTCAGTTCTAACTCGCCAGCAGGATTCAACTTCAACAGCGTATGAGGCAGCTCCAGTTACGGGAGCCCATTCCAGTTTTGTGGCGCGCGGAAAGTTGTCCAGGGTAGCTCGATCTAGCGGACTGACTTGCACAGGCGCAGGCAGTCGCGGGCTGATATCCTCTTTGGTCGGGCCAACTGCTGCGGGGTTCTTCCTCTTAAGGTACACGGCGAAATCCGCAGTCGAGTTCGCGCGCACGAGCAGAGACCCTGGTCGATTCGTTCCGGGCAGGACCATAAACCAGTCCTCAAATCCTTCCGATTTCACGCGCAATTCAAATGGCACGGGAGGAGCATACATTTTGAATCTACCCGACCTGCTTCCGTTCACGACGTAATGAGTGTGTGCGTTTGCTACGCGCGCTTGCCACGCCCAGACTACAAAGTCTTGCACCGGTTTGTCGGTATCTTCGTCTATGACACGACCGGTGATGAGACCACTCTTGGGCCCAACATTAAGAGCTACCGCGGCACTGGGGTTATCAACGCTCAGCATTGCCTGTGGAATAGGCAAAGAAGGGTTTCGGTAGAACGGCAGGTATTGCGGCATATAGCCTTCGCTCTTCGCCTCGCCGAAGATCTGATAGGGTCCGGGTTGAAGATCCTCAATTTTGAAATGGCCTTGCGCGTCGGTTTCTGTGCAGGTTCGATCCCGAACATTTACTACCCCGCCGGCGGTAAGCACTGCACACACGCTGATTCCCGGTAACAGCTTGGCCGAATCGCCACGCGCCTCTCCGCTTATAGTGTATGGCGATTTCGACTGTGCGAACGTCAGGGGCACCACTAAGACCAGGACACTTATTAGCCGGATAGCTGTTTTCATTTCTTCCTCCTTTCAGCGGCAGTTAATTGCCACAGATCATCAATTCACCCACAGCAGCGGCTGGCGAATAAAGAAATTGCGAACAATTTCCTCAATGCCTGAATCCGCCGGGAGTTCCTTCCACAGAGCGATGTAGTCAGGGCGATGTAGCGCGATTCCGGCAAAGAGCAAACTGCTCTGACGCATCGGCCACCCCTCGTCGTACATCACGTCCTTTGCCAGCGGCCACCGCTTCTTGTCCTTTATATATGGATACATGTACTCCAGGGCGCTGCGTAGTCCACGGCCATCTGAAGTCTGGAAAGTCCACAGATTGTCCGCCGGAGTAGAAAGAATCTGGCAAATAGTGCTCATTGCATCGAGATTGAAGAGCGAATAGCCATAAGGTTTTGTGCGCCGAAGCTCCTGGGGAAAACTGCCATCCGGAGCGATTTGATTAGGTACCAAAACAGTCTTAAAACGGTCGCGGCAATAGGCCAGCAACTCATCATTCCCGACGAGGTGCGCAAAAGCTGCGACCTGCATCACCCAGCACGTGCCGTGATTGTTTTTCGCGTCGCGTTCATCGTTTCCATATTGATGACTCGTGAGGAAATGTAAGTATTCGGTGAACCATTCGATGAGGCCGCCGAGGTCAGTCATCGATAAGGCGCCAGAGTCTTTGAGCACCTCGATTGCACGGGCCACTTCCACCAGATGAATTGTGTCGATGATGCCGATTCCCCGGCCCGTGAACCTGCCATGAATCGCCTGGGCGTATTGCAAGTTTGGATTCATACGCGTGCGTTCATCGATGAACCAGGCGCGGAGATGTCGCGCGGCGTGCATGGCGTAGCGCGGAGACCTGGTTAATTTCCAGGCTGCGGCCAGTGCGGCTACTTGAACGCTCAACCTCATCAGATAGCGGCGATGGTCGGTAAAGTTGTTGGGGTTAGTCATTCCGTCGCGTTGTATGTATGGCCCATCCGGATTCTTCGGGTCCGGCCACCAATAGTCACCCTCCGAGAAAAAGTCGTGCACGCCTCCGGCGCTGCGTGGCGAAGTTGAGGCAGTGATTGTGATGGGCGCTTCCTTCAAGTATTGATTGGCCGCCTTTAAGACTCGAGCGCGATCAAATGCTGCAACGTCGAATGGCGTTTGTTTCCCGACAACTGTAGACAACAGAACCGCTGAAACCGCCAGCAATGCACCAAGCGGGCGTAAACCACAGTTCCTGGCCTTAAGACGTTCGACCTTGAACAAATTCATTTCTTATTCTAATAGTCAGCAGACCCATCTCGCCAGATACGATCCACGAACTTACACTAAATCACATTAAGGATTTTCGTCTCGGTTTCTGTGATTTCGTGGATCGCCAAATTGCGCTTACCTTCTTCCTCGTTGACCTCCTGGTAATAGAAGTAACAGGAAATGACTTTGCTACTTTTCACAGCCTTCTTTCCCTGACGCGCGGCAGCACTATGTCTCGCAGCGGCCGGCTCTGTTGAATACTAAAGTCTTCAACCTCTCTCAGCACGAACATCGGCACACCTGGCGCACTCTGCGCTTTAATGTGTTGAAAGTCAGCGCCTTTAACGTCGTTCAGGACGAACGGAGGACGCAGATCTTCCTTCAGGTAGCTGACCTGGATGTCGCTCATCTCCAAACCTTTCACATGCCGCACGAAAAACCCGTAACCCGAGACTTCTCCAAACATCGCCGGCTCGGGATAGTCTTTTTCTTTTTCGGGCGGTTCGAGCGCAGCTTGCGCCTTTGTCCCTCCACCCAGGTAGTAGATGCGAATGTTGCTCAGCTTCACATCTTCGATATCGTGGTCGGGGATACCGCTAATAATGGATCCATACTTCGGATCGGCATTGTAGACGACAACGTTGCTGATAATGACTCGACGGAGTTTGCCTACCGGAGTGTCTTTGGGTCCGCGCATACGACTGCCTAACCGAAGAAAAAACGGCGAGTTAGTTATATCGCGCATCGTGATATTTGTGATCGTCACATCTTCGAGCAGGCCACCATCCACCGTCTCGAGCGCCAAGCCTCGCGAGTAGTCGAACACGCAGTTAGAGATCGTGATATTTTTGAATCCGCCGTTTGACTCAGTGCCAAACTTTATTCGCCCCGTGGGGCTGTTATGGCTGTAGCGGTTGTATTCGCGTTTATAGGTGCCGTCGAGGAAGGTTCCTTCGTCGTAACCCGAAACCTGACAGTTGGTGATGGTCACGTTCTCAGTGGCACGCGCAAAGCCAAGCCCGTAAGAGCTCTTTAGACAGATGCCATCATCGAAAGGCGAGTTGACGCTGCAGTTGGATATGCGCACATTACGACAGGCGTCGACATCAATGCCATCGCGGTTGGTATCGATTTTCAGGTTGTCGATCGTAAGGTTGTCGACCCCCGTGGCAAGAATCGCGAAGTGGCCGCCGTGCAGGATCGAGAAATCGCGCAGCACAATGTTGCGTGAAAGCTTCAGACTGATGGCCTTATTTCCCCAGCCGGCTTCCACTGTGTCACGCGGGTTCGGGTAGCTAAATGGCGAGTTGGGCGTAACTGTCGGGAGGTTTTGTAGCGCGTCGTTTTGTGCTTGCGTGCGCGACTGGCCACCGCTGCGCACGAGCCCTTTGCCCCAGATTAGTCCGGGCCCAAGAATTGAAACATCCTGCAGGTTCTCGCCCCAGATCAGACTGTTTTGCCAGTGCGTGTGACCGAAGTCCTGGTACTTGTCCCATTCGTTCGGTTCAGGCGGGTCGTATTTGAAACCTTCCTTCGGATCCGCAGCCAAAATCGTCGCCCCTTGATCGAGATATAGAGTAATTTTGCTCTTGAGCCGAATCGAGACGGAAAGGTAAGTTCCGGCAGGAAAGAATACCGTGCCGCCGCCGGACGCCGCCACGCCGGCAATCGCTTTGTTGATTGCCGGTGAGTCGAGTGTTTTGCCGTCGCCTGTGGCACCAAATGTTTTGACGTTGTAGAAGCCCGCGGCATTCGTCTGCAGTTCAGCTCCGACAACCTTAGCGCTTACGACGATCGGCCCCGGGGCCGCCGGGATCGCAAGCTGAGCACAGAAACTCAGGACAGCGAAAACCGTCCACAACTGCTTTCTTATTGTCATAAAGTGCTCAGAGAACTTTTCCAGATGAGTTACTTTTGAAGAAGCTAGCCACAAACCCGCCACCTGCGCGCATCGGTATCTCTAACTGATCCTTTTTAGTCCGGCTCGTAAGGTCTATCTTGACCGCTGCTGCCTCATTCAGATCATCACGGACCTCCGTCGCTTTAAACTTCCCGTTGCCCAGAAACGTGAGCGGAACCTTCACGACCCGCGCAGTTGGACCGTTCATGATCGCGATGAACCAGTTGCCGGCGCGGCGGCGGGCAAATCCGGCGACCTCGCCAATCTCACTGAGTGACAAGACAATCGTCTCATCCCAGATAGTCGGAATGCTCTTGATTAACTCGAGCGCCGGATTTTCCAGGATGTGCTGTGGATGGGCACCATAGATTAAGACCGGTCCGGTAAGTATGGCAGCGCTGGCAATCTGGTGGGCCCAGGAGGTTTCGCGCCGGCGCTCGCCAAAGTGCATAGGAGAGTAATCGGCGTGGCCGGCCAGCATGCGAGTGAAAGGCAGAGTCGCGTTGTGCCCGGCCCGCGACTCCATAGTTCTATATTCAAGACCTCGGATCCCTTCGCGCGTCATCTCGTTGGGCCATGTACGGGATTCCCCGGCCGGCTTGTTGGCCCCGTGAAAGTCGAGCATTATTTTAGCTGCCGCCGCGTCTCTGAGCAGTACCTGGTAAAGATCAATTAGCTCCTTCGCCTCATGGTCGAAGAAGTCGATCTTTGCTCCGACTACGCCAATATTATTACAGAGACTGAAAAACTGCTGTCGCTTCTCCGGCGTTCTCAGGTCACGGCTGTGCTTCCAGAGCCAAATGCCCACCTGGTATTGCTTTGAATACCCAACTAATTTTCGCAACTGAGCTTCAGGCCAGGTCTGCCAGAAACCCTCGATCAGGTTGTATTCAAAGCCCAACTGTCCGGCGAGCCGGGAAAACTCCTTCATACCTTCGAGCGTGTTTTCTCCTCCGTCGAGGTATTTCCACACGCATCGTCCTGGCCTGATCCAATCTGTGTTGATACCGGCAGGAAAGAGTTTCTCATCGGGAGGAGCTGAAACATTCTCGATGATGTCGCAGTTCACCAGCCCATTAAGATCTTCCCCAATCATCAACACTCGCCAGGGAGTCGTGATTGTTCCAGTGATAACCGCCGGCTTGGATAAACGCTCGATGTCCTCTTTATATCTCAAGCGGAACGGATAGCTGACCGGCAGAGCATGGCCCAGGCGCGCCTGGAAACCTCGCCGGCCGTCGGCCTGCAGTCCCATGCCAGCGTAGTTGACCAATGCGGCTTCGGTGATTGAGGCATACCCGTGACCGCTGGGCAGCTTGAATGTCAAAGGCATCGCGGCCCATTCGCCATCCTTGACATCCGCGATCTCTTTTTTCGTGTGGACGCCTTCGTAGTGGCCTTCGAAATCATGGAACCAAACCGTGCTGCCGACAGGTAAGACAAAACTCGTTGCTTCATCCGGAATCCTTTGTTTGTTATCGCCGGGCACAATATGACGAAACGCAATTCCATCATTGAAAACCCGCACTTCTAGCGTGTAATTCGTGGCACTTTCTGAATGCTTCACACCAATTTTTGCGCCGTTGCAACGATTCAGGGCGCGAGAATGAATACGGCGTGATTGATATATTTCATTGGTCCGGTAAGTCTCCACTTTGCTCACTTCGCCGTGCTTACCAAGATCTACGCCGTCGACGATGATTGCCAACTGCGCCTGGTTGATGACAGGGTTGTTCTTGAACGTTACTTGATAACTCAATTCCTTAGCACCGCGCGCGAGTTGAAACTGCACGTTGCGGTTCGGGCTCGAAATCTTAACGTCGTTTGTCCTGAGTGCCGCCGGCAGGCTGGCAACGACTACCGGGGTCGCGAGAGCAGCAGACAGAAATGCGCGGCGGGAGCAATGGCTTTGTCCGTACTCGTTGGTCTTTATCATCTGTTCGAGGACCGATTGCCCGTCTGTAATAGGTCATTTTCCATTTGTCATTTTCCATTTATCAGTCGTCATTGTAAGAACAGGTTCGTTGTGTCATTTCTTCTAAATGACAAATCGTGTCCGATCTTACTGGATAAAACGATTCCTTAAATGACATATGAGAAATGGAAAATGGCAAACGGAAAATGACGTGGTTCCCCCCGCCGCTCCGCCTCCCCGCAACATCGAACCATCAGCTGCTCCCCTTAAATGGAAGTTCTTCAGGTTTGTCACTTATCACTCTTCAACTCGGGCTCAACATTGAAAATGTTGGTATCCCAGTCGACGGTCACAGTCGTCCCGTCTGCGAAAGTGGTGCGCTCTTTGCGATAGTTCGCATCCAGGAATTCATGTTTGGTCATCTCCAGCATCGCCACCCTCCGATGTAGCGCAGCCATGGCGCGAATTAAGCCCATGCTCTTTTCATCGACAGCATTAGGCATGATCGGGAGCTCGGGCGTGCCGCCATTCAGCAGCCCCAGCAACAAGCTCCTCTGATCGCGTGAGTTGTAGGAGACCAATACTGCGTCGTGATAGACGAGGCTGTAGAGTGGCACCAGAATGGCTTTGCTTCCGCCGCCTGATTGATTGACGGTATCGACGTAGGGGATCACCCAGTCGGCTCCAGACTCAGTCGATACAATTCCCAGGTTCTGTCGCGACCAATTCAGCATCGCGGCCTGCGAGTGCATAGCTTCCGTGTGCGTGGTCGGATGCTCAGGGTTGAAGTCCTCGTCGGGCGGAACGTAGCCAACTACGTCAATGTATATACCCTGTGGTTTGATTCCGTTCGCAAAGAGCAGTTGATAGTTCTTGCGCAGGTGGCCCAGTTGAAAACGCGCATTCAGGTATGCTTGCTTCCCCCCGTCCCAATGACGCATGAAAGGAATGCGGCCCTGCTTTGAGTCGCCAAAGCGTGAACCCGGGAACTGTTTCGGCGGTAACGAGGTGTCTTCTTCGTGAACGGCAAACTGCGGATCATAAGAGGGCGCGTCCAGGTAATAATCACGATACTGGTCGTGAAGAATCACCGGGTAGCCAAGCTCACGGCAAGTTTCTACTAACCGTTTCATACCGTCCCACCCACCTGCCTGCTCGGGCGGCGGCAACGAGTCTGGATGTTGGCGATCGTAGCCAAGGTGTGGCCAGCCGGAGACAAAGACCAACACGCGCTCGTGTCCTCTTGCCTTAAGATCGCGCAGTTGGCGTGCGCGCTCGTCGAAAGTCGTGAGACTGTAGTTCTTCGATTGGTCCTTCGTATCATAGCGGTCGCTCTCCGGTTTCAGGTTGCGCAAAATGCTGACGCGCGTTTGAGGCGTTCCAATCAGTTCCCTGACCGCGGGAGTGCGCGCAATTTTTTCCCTGAGCGAAACAAATAGACCCGTTTCCATCGCATAACGCCGATAGCGTTTGGCCATGTCTACATAATTGCCGTCCTCAAAAAACACGATGCGGGCCGAGCGCGGATACCCGAAGCGGCCAAGTTGTGCCCGCCAACGAGGACCGATCACTGTGGGCCCACCTGCCGGATGGCTGAATTGATAGGCAGCATCATCCGGAGTTTCTACAATAACCATCAACGCCGACTTGCCCTTTTGAAACCCCCACCACGACATGGACCAGGATTCAATTACGTGACTCTGCAGGACACTATGGTCGGTCGCGGCGATCTTTCCTTCCGGCGTAATAGTACGAATGGGAAAATAGTCTTTCGGCCACTTGCGTGGCAGCAAGGTGCCGCGGCCATTACTCAGCAAGGTATAATCAACTTCGCTTGACTCGAGGGCGGCGGGCCAGTCCAATTGCCGCAGCGTCGAATTACCCTCGCTAGCTGAGGCGGTGAAGACCAACTCTTCGTCTCCGCCTTCCAGACAGACGGTTAGAAATAAAGCGAGGTCCAGATTTCGCCCCTGATGCCGCCATTGTCCCAGGCTGATCTTGAGGCCTGTCTTGAAGCCTGAATCGTAGGGCACAATCGCAATCTTCGCTGCGTCGCACAGCCGCAGATAGAAGTCTAAGGCATTCGCTCTGACCAGCATGTCCTTTGCTGTCGATGGCATCATGGCCCATCGGGCGGGACCCGCTTGAATGCTTAAAGCGAGATCCGATTCGTTAAGCGTGACCTTGTTTTTCTGGCCGGAGATAATCCATTTGCCATCGGTGTGCGAGACACTGACCGGCATTGCCCCCCATTGTTTGCGCTGCAGTTGCTGCGCCGAAACGCATGACGAGATGGTCAGTATTGCTATGAACGCTGAAAGCACCAGACGCTGATGTGACATTTAGAATCAGCCTCGCTGATCACTTCGTGCTTGGTGTTACCTGGTGTGATTTCGTGGATCACCTTGCATTCGGCGCCTTAACGAACGATCCACGAAATCATCCGAACGGACACAAATAAAGAGACCTCAATTCACCTCTGCGCCTGCCTGCTCGCAACTGGATTGGCGCGAAGCAGGCGGCTGCGATCTGCCGGATCAATATCAGGCACTCTTTCCAGTAACGCTAAAAACTGCGGATCTCGATATCTGGCTGCTGCCCGGCGCATCAGTGGAAACAACACTGTAACTCCAGGCTTTCGTGCGCGCCAGCTCCAGTGGCTGACGACCATCAGGCTCAATCTGGGCGGCGATACGCTTCGTTCGTGCTGTCTGCAGAATATCTTTGGCAAATTCTTTCTTGCCCAGAAACAATGCAAGCGATGCTACCTGCAGGTCGTAGTAAGTACCGTGATTGTTTTTCGCTGCCGCCTCATCGCGTCCGTTCTTGCTCTCCAGCATCCACTTCAGAAACCTGCTAAACCAATCCTCGAGTCCCTGGCGGTCAGCTTCTGTCAACGCTTTCGAGGCCGCCAACAATCCAACCGCATCGACGACGCGCGTCAACCCGCGTGTCTCGATCAGACCTATGCCGCGACCTGTATTAACGCCGGGGATCGCCTGAGCAAACTGCAGATGTGGATTCATCCGCGTGTCTGGGTCAAGAAAGAAAGCGCGCAACAATTGGACTGCTTTAGTTGCGTATGCCTCATTGCTTCGGAAGTAGTATGCGAGTGCGAGAGTCTCAACCGAGCCTACCATCTGGTCCAGGCTTCGGTGATCGGTAATCTTGCTGATCTCAGGATTGCGTTCGCCGTCGCGACGAATGTACGGCAAGCCGTTGGGTTTGGCAGGGTTAGGCCAGAAGTATGGCGCCTGGCTCATGTAGTCATGTTTGTCTCCGCTTGGCGGAGTACGATCTTTTGTCACAACTGAGAACGGACCAGCGGTAAGTGTCTTCTGCGCCTCTGCATCAAGTTTTGCCCAGGCAGCAGAGACAGTCGGATCCCCAGCGCGAATGTGGTTCCTTGTCTCCTGCAACTGTTTTGCGTCGAGCAGAAAAACGCGCGGCATGTCCTGAGTCGCTGTATTCCGCACTGGTCTTTGAGCCCACGCAGGCTCGATCAGAAGCAGGATGAGGGGTAACCCCAACATGAACCTGAATCTAATCTCAGGCCATGGCCAAGAACGAAAAACCTTGATCCACGAATCAGCACGAAGCGGCACAAAGCAGTTCAAGTTGTTTGTGTGATTTCGTGTGTATTCGTGGATCGTGTTTTCCTGCATGTGTCCTTATCCTATAAAGAATTCCGCTTTACTTTAGGTTCGCCTGTTTCGGCGCTCAACGTTTCCCGTTTAGCAATATGGCGGTGATGGGGGAAGCCATCACCGCCACCTTTCCAAAAGCAGTTTCGAATGTTTTGCGTCCTGTCGTTAGAAGACGAACCTCACTCCAAACTGCAACTGTCTCGGGGTTGTTCCCTGAGCCAGTGCCGTGATTCTTCCCGCACCCGCTGCGATGGACGTGGCATTTGTATTGATAGTCACCGCGGAGGGAGTTTCCAAATTCTGGATGTTGAATACATTAAATGCCTCGGCACGCAGTTGCACCTTCATTCCTTCGCGGATCGGGAAACTCTTGAAAAGCGAAAGGTCTGCGTTGTAGACCGCCGGACCGCGAAAGACATTGCGGCCGAGGTTACCGAACAAACCTGTATTGTTTGGTATTCCGAAAGCGCATGGATTAAACCAAGTCAGGGGAGTATGCACTTCATCCGCAGCACGGCCGCCGTTGGAGATAGTCTTCTGGCAAAGCGGATCCGGGTTAGCGACCATAGGTCCGGCAACAAATGGATCTGCGAGAAGATTCGGTCGCAGGTAATTGTTAGGACCACTGGAGCCTGTACCGCGAAGATTAGCGAGGTCGCCGGTTACTATCAGATTGTACGGCGCTCCCGATCGCAATTGGACTATAGAGTTTACTTGCACGTCTCCCAGGAGCCATGAAGCAGGACCACTGTTGAGCCATCTCTTGCCGCGTCCAAACGGCAGCTCATAAACGTTAGACCACGAGAGGAAGTGGGTGATGTCGTAGGAAGATACGCCGCGAGCTGTGCTTTGGTCATAGTAGTTCTGAATCGTCGCGCTTCCGCCCGGGCCATTTTCTACGTTGAAATAGCCGCTGCTCACGTCGATCGATTTCCCCCAGGTATAGGAGACAAGCGTGCTCAAGCCCCTGGAGAATCGTCGCTGGAATTTCGACTCCAGCGCGTTGTAGTTCGAGTAACCGATGTTCTGCGTATAGTTCAGGCCGGCACCGACCCAGGGCATCAGACGCAACGCATCAACGGAAGCAAGAAAGGCGGTATTGCAGGGAGTGTCGTTCGAGGCGCAGGTGTTTCTCGAAGCCTGCCTTGCGGCATTGGCGTTGCCGGAGTAAGGCAGTCTGCCATTCTTGCTGCCTACATAAGCAACGGAGACCATCGTCGACGGTGACAGTTCCCGCTGGACTTCAAAGTGCCACTGGTGAGAGTAAGGGTCCTTGTACCGCGGATTGTTCGGGAAGCCGCCCACCCCCCAAGGAGTTAGGGTCGGTAACGGAGTTGCAAAACCCTGCCCCTGAATTTGAATAATGTTGGCTTGCGTGCCAGAGGCGAACATGGCAGCCGTATTCGTTGGCCCGCCAGAGAACGCTGTAGCGTCGGGCCAAACGGTGGCTTCGAGATCATTCTGTGCGTACTGGCTCCTCGCTGGAAGCGTATCCCAGTAGAGTCCATAGCCAGCGCGAACCACAGTTTTCGGGTTGAGTGTCCAGGCTACGCCTATCCGCGGGCCCCAGTTGTCTTTTATTGGAGGCGGTCCGAAATTATCTCTGCCGGCCAACACTACGTTGTTGAAGTGTGGATCGTTTTGAAAGGCGTCAGGGATACAGGGCGCCGATTGGGCGGAGTTGCAAAAGGGAGGCATTGTAGCCGCGCCGATAATCCATTTTTGATTGTCGAGATCGAGCGCGTTCCACAGCCGGCCGTCCAGGGTTCGCGGCTGGTTAAGATAGTCGTAGCGCAAACCGAGAGTCACAACAAGGTCGCGCCGCACTCTCCACTCATCCTGCACATAAGCCGACCAGGAAGAATATTTGAATTGAACTGGGCCGCCGTGCAGTACCGGAAGTTGAGCGCTGAACGTATTAGGAAAGCCCAAAAGAGCCGAGGCCAGGGATAA
>WNGE01001938.1_pt1 | contig 25750 bp, 20 predicted proteins | sample 5400651 | NCBI WGS metagenome assembly WNGE01 (sample SAMN13153370, study PRJNA577476) | soil metagenome | isolation source: 60 cm soil or saprolite under grassland replicate 2 | place: USA:California | collected 2016-06-15 | reverse complement strand
AGAACGTGATGCTCAGGCGGGATGGCTATGTCAAAGTGCTGGACTTTGGCTTGGCCAAGCTGACTGAGCAGCAGACGGTTAAAAAGGTCAACGCCTCGGCAGCGATCGCCGGGGCGAACACTGATACAGGGGTAATGGGAACGGTTGGTTATATGTCGCCAGAGCAGGCGCGAGGGGAGTCTGTGGATCATAGAACAGACATCTTCAGCCTGGGTGTAGTGATTTACGAAATGGTGACAGGACAGATGCCATTCGAGGCAAAAACTGTCCGGGACGTCATTGCGCCGATTCCCGAGCAGGAGCCACCGCCACTTGCTAATTACTTGCCTCAAGCACCGGCTGAGTTACAACTGATGGTGAACAAGGCACTGCGCAGGAACAAAGAAGACCGCTACCAAACAATCGCGGAGTTTCTGATAGATCTCAGGAGAGTGAGGTCAGGGCGACCGCCGAACAGTAACTTCACGAGACGCCTAAGTTTGTTGGCCGCCACGTTTGCGCTGATCGTTGGCGGGTCACTATGGTTTTACGCCTCCCGTCAAACTGCCAAATCGTCTCTGCCGCCGATGAAGGTTGTTCCTTTCACCAGTTTCCAAGGGCCAGAATTTTCCCCCGCTTTTTCACCCGATGGCAATCAGATCGCTTTCATGTGGTGGAATAGTGAAAAGGGCGGCAACTTTAACTTTGACATTTACGTGAAGCAAATAGGTGGTGAAAGAGCCCTGCAGCTTACTTCCGATCCGGCTTGGGACGTCTCGCCCGTCTGGTCACCCGACGGTCAGAAGATCGCTTTCGGCCGGATATCCGAAAGTGAGGTCGCAATCTTCACCGTCTCTTCCTTGGGCGGCGCGGAGCGAAAGCTGCTGTCGCTCGGCCCAAGGACTAAGTGGGACCAATTGGGCCCTGGCCTGTCCTGGTCTGCGGATGGGAAATCGATCGCTTACTCAGGCAAGGCTTCAGCGGAGCAACCGTTTCAAATCTCCTTGCTCGCGCCCGACAGTCTGGAAAAGCGCACACTGACCTCCCCGCCCGCGCAGGGTGGTGGCGATGTCCTTCCTCACTTCTCGCCCGACGGTAAAACCCTGGCCTTTGAACGGATTAATAGTGATGGTGTTACAGCCGATATCTACCTGCAGCCCGTTACCGGCGGCGAACCGAGGCGACTCACTTTCGATAACATCAATCCCGTTGGCTTCGATTGGACTGCGGACGGGCGAGAGATCGTCTACTCATCGAATCGCGCTGGCCCGGCCAGTCTCTGGAAGGTTTCGGCCTCCGGCGTTACACCGGCGGAGCGTTTAACCGTGGGCGGAGATAATGCAGTCTACCCTTCCGTCTCGCGCCAGGGGCACCGCCTGGCATACGCTCATGGGTCGGCAGATCTCAACATCTATCGAATCGAGATTTCGGGATCGATGGGCCGTCCTAGCTCGCCGGCCAAGTTCATCTCCTCGACGCAAAAAGATATGAATTCTCAGTTCTCTCCGGATGGCAAAAGGATAGCCTTTGAATCTACCCGCTCGGGAAATGGCGAGATCTGGGTGTCGGACAGCGACGGCTCGAATCAGGCCCAGGTGACTTTCAACGGGGCGTGGACCGGCACCCCTCGCTGGTCTCCCGATGGCCGGCAAATCGCTTTCGATTCAAAACGAGAAGCTGATTGGGATATCTACACGATCAGCTTAGATGGGGGCCTGCCGCGGCGCGTCACCACAGAACCTTCCGATGAGAATGTGCCGAGCTGGTCGAGAGATGGGCGGTGGATTTACTTCTCTTCTGACCGGACCGGCAAGCAGCAGGTATGGAAAGCGCCGGCCGAAGGTGGCGAACCTGTGCAGGTGACAAAGGAGGGCGGATTCTTAGCCTTCGAGTCTCCCGACGGCAAGTACGTCTACTACACGAAGGATCGCGATGTTCAGCTTACCCCCGGCATCTGGCGGACCCCCGTGGAAGGCGGCGACGAAACAGTGGTGCTAGATACATTTAATGCAGCGAATTGGGGTGATTGGGCCGTCGTGGAAGAGGGCATTTACTTCATAAATTGCGATGCAAAGGGTGCTTGTGCCATCCAGTTCTTCGATTTTGCGAGACGGCGGGTGACACAGGTCGCTGCGCTCGGTCAAGACATCATCTTTCTTAACGGTTTAGCCGTGTCTCCTGACCGCCGGCAGATTCTGTACACGCGGCAAGACGACACCGGCGGCGTAGACATCTGGTTAGTCGAGAACTTTCGCTAAGACGCGTGCTGGTGAGTAAACGAAGGAGAGCTGGAGGCGAGAAAAATCCTGATTCTCGATCAACTTAAGCCCGGGATGACCGGAAATTAGGCGGTGGTTGACGACGGCATCTATTTCATTCGATTCGATGTGAGTACTAACGAGGAAATGAAAAGAGAACAAAATCGGCTCGCGCTGGGAAGAATCATCTTTCCGGCGACGCTGCTTATGTGGGCCATCGGCTTGTTCATTGGAGTGGATGCCCAGACAAGTACAGTTGGTAGCATCAGCGGCACTGTGCGTGATCCAACAGGCGCCGTCGTTCCTAGAGCCCCGGTAGTAATTCAGGAAGAGAGAACTGGGTTCTCGCGCACGGTTGTTTCCAATGACGAGGGATTCTACGCCCTATTAGGTAATCCCCACACCGCCGTGTGGGGGATTCATGAGCGTTTGGGATGGTCGCTGGTAGGTGGGATCTGAACAATCCCCACACTGCCGTGTGGGGGATTCAAAAGCGTTTGGGATGGTCGCGCTTGTAGGTTGGATCTGAACAATCCCCACACTGCCGTGTGGTGGATTCATAAGCGTTTGGGATGGTCGCGGCTGGTAGGTTGGATCTGAACAATCCCCACACTGCCGTGTTGGGGGATTCATAAGCGTTTGGGATGGTCGCGGCTGGTAGGTTGGATCTGAACAATCCCCACACTGCCGTGTGGGGGATTCATCATTACACAGATTCTTCTCGGAAACATTCCTTCGAGGCCACGCGTTCGCAGACGCATGGCCTTTCGGCAGTAGGAGAAATTCGCCACAGATTAACGCGGATAACGCGGATCATACCCTATAAGTAGCCAAAAGGATCGTTTACTCTTTTGTTTGATCTGTGAAACAAGAATCCAGAGTCTTGTTTTCTTGAGTAGGAAGTTCACGCAAAGACGCAAATGGGCGAAGACGCAAAGAAGAATCCGGGGCTAGAGTTTGCGTCTTTGCTCCTTTGCGTCTTTGGGTGAAGATGTGTGTCGTGCAAGTAAAAGCCGAAAAGGCTCCCTTTCGGCTCTTGTCTTTGTAAAGTAACACTCGTTACAATCCACCGCATGTTACTCGAATTAGTCCGGTAAATGAAGCAAGCGGTTCTGACAAATCGATCATCGAGTCGTCGTGCGAGGGTGGTGGACTACCTCAGTCTTGAACGCAATGTTGCCATTGCGTCGACTGCGGTCTTCCTGCTGGGATCTGGGGAAGAGTTATGGAAGAAATTTGTGCCCAAGTATCTTGAAGCGCTGGGCGCGACGACTCCAATCATCGGTCTCTTCGGCACAGCGGAAGATTTCTTCGATGCTGTCTATCAGTATCCAGGAGGCTTTATTGCTGATCATCTCGGCCGGCGCCGAGCGTTTCTGATCTTTATTACGCTGGCTTCCCTTGGCTATCTCCTCTTCCTCGTCAGCCCGTCCTGGCCGTTCTTATTTGTAGCCCTCGCGCTGGTAATGGCCTGGCAAAGCTTGGCATCGCCGGCGATCTTCGCGGTTATCGGTGATTCTCTGCCGCGCGATCGGCGCGCCATGGGCTTCACTCTCCAATCGATTCTAAAACGCTTGCCAATTGTAATCGCACCGGTCATTGGGGGGGCGATGATCGCCTCGCTCGGCATTGTGAAGGGTGTTCGCACCGGACTCCTAATTACACTGGTTCTGGCTGCGATTACTGTTTTGCTGCTACTAAGACTGAACATCAAAACAGGCGCGGCTGGCGTGACGAATATGCGTGGTGTCTGGCGATCGTTTCATGGCGCACTGAAGCGTCTACTAATCTCGGACATCATCATCAGAACCTGCGAAGGCATGACCGGTGTGCTGACGATTTTGTACGTGACCAACGTACAAGGATTCAGCGTAGCGCGGTACGGCAGCCTGATTGCGATCCAGATGACCACTTCAATCCTCGTTTACCTTCCGGCAGGTAAGGTAGCGGATCGCATTGGCCGGAAACCATTTGTCATCGTGACCTTTTTGAGTTTCGCGCTATTTCCGGTGGCGATAATCGTCGCTTCAAACTTCGCTTTGCTCGTCGCTGCCTTTGTGATTGGCGGTTTGCGTGAGATCGGTGAGCCCTCCCGTAAAGCGATGATCCTCGATTTTGCCCAGGAGAACATTCGCGCGAGGTCGGTGGGACTCTATTACCTTGTACGCAGTCTGTCGATCACGCCGGCTGCCGCGATCGGCGGGCTGCTCTGGAGAATTGCCCCGGAAGTGCCGTTCGTCACGGCGGGAATAATCGGGCTGGTTGGGACCCTGGTCTTCGCCGTAACTGTTGAGGAACGATACGCCAGTTAGGAATTGGAACAGGAGATATTGTGATGAAATGGATCACACGGCAGAGGATTCAGGTGAACCGCACAGCGACCTGCTGGCTCATTGTGCGCTTTATTGATCGAGAGGCCGAGTTTCTTTTTGTGCCTCCGGATGAGGTTGCTGCGCTGCAAGAGGAAAAGGGTGCGACCGGATTCGATGCTCCCAACGCAACATACCCACACAAGGATACACAGGGTTTGTGTTCTTTTGCTTCGCTTGTCCGCGAGCGGCTCGCTCACGATCCCGTTCTGATGGAGATGGCCCGCATCGTTCAGGCAGCAGACTTCAACGATCAGTTGGACGATCATCCGGCAGCGCGCGGCTTACAGTTAATCAGCCGTGGTTTCCCGCTGGTGACGGGTAACGACCACGAAACTGCGAAGCGCGCCTCTCTCGTGTACGATGCGCTTTACGCGAGCATCAAGAACACACCGCGGGTTGACTAATGTACTTGTAGACACGTTTGCCTTTCCTAAAATGGGCGGCGTGCTAACCAACGTTGAGAAAGGGGATTGAGCAATGAGTACAGTTTCAAGGAGACGGGCGATGACTATCATGGCGGCGGGTGGGGCCGGAGCGGCGCTGACCAGTTTGACCGGTGGAGACGAAGTAAAAGCGCATCGGTTGGATCACAGGGCAATCATGACCACTGAAGAACAGGCGGCAACTGTCATTCCTGCGGCGCGAGCATTCAGTGGGCAACATTCGCCGAAACCTTTGCCGTTCGATCCGGCAAAGCTCAAGGGCATATCGGAAAAGCTCATCAAGTCGCACTGGGAAAACAACTACAGCGGCGCCGTCAAAGCGCTGAATGCCGTTGAGCAGAGACTTGCCTCGATGCTCACAGAGAAAGATCTGCCGCCTTACATTTATGGCGACGTGAAGCGCGAAGAACTGGTGCGCACAGGTTCGGTGGTTTTGCACGAGCATTACTTTGCTAACCTCGGCGGTGAAGGCAAGGCCAGTGGCAAGGTGCTCGATCTTATCAAGCAATGGTTTGGGAGTTACGAGCAGTGGGAAGCGGAATTCAAGAAGACTGCTAACGCCCTGGGAGGCGGCTCAGGTTGGACAATACTTTCGTTCAATTTGCACACCGGCGAAGTTCATAATTACTGGGCCTGGGATCACATGCATAACGCGCCGATGGGCTATCCGCTTTTGGTGCTGGATATGTACGAGCATGCTTATCAGATGGACTACGGCGCGGCAGCGGCCAAATACGTTGATGCCTTCATGCAGAATGTGAATTGGGATGAAGTCAACCGAAGAGTGGAAGAGATGCGCCTTCGCAAGTGAAAGTGCTGTTTCAGCTTAAGAGACAAACAAGCTGGGGGTTAGTTGAGATGGTAATATGTTGGATGGCCCAAAAGGCGTAGGGGTAGGGAAGGGGATCCAGTCCCATATATTACACGGACGGCATATATACGGACGGCGAGTCAACACGCCTCACTCCGGAGGAGTGAGATGTTTATAGACCAGAATCTTAAAAGTGCCAGGCGCGGTTCGGAGGGGCGGAATGAAACTGGATTGGTACTTGTCAAGTTGAGTTCCGCCCCTCCGAACCGCGCCGCATGGTTGTCGGACCACGAGCTATAAACATGCCACTCCTACGGAGTGAACCTCCGTTATAGTGCCTTTGTTTAACTGTTGGGGCTACGCCGGTCCAATTCTTTGGGGACCGCTTCTTTTTACGGTTGCGTTTCGGCTGGTGTGAGTTCCTTGTACATGATGGTCGTGCCCTCGAGCTCGGGTGTCAGCGCACCGCGTGCATAGCGTGGAATGACGCCTGCCGCGATGAAGTCAAGCGATCTGTACAGCAATTCGGCGTTGCTGCCGGACACTGTGTCGAGGGTGAGCAGCGTTCTTCTCTCAGATCGCGCAATCTCTTCCAAAGCGAACATCAGTGCTCTTCCAATTCCGCGGCGCCGGGCTGCCGGATGGACCAACAGTTTTGCGACTGCCGCCCGGTGTTGCTGATTGGGCGGCATCTCCAGATCGAGTTGCACTGTGCCGACAATGCGATCTCCACGACGTGCTACCACGACTCGACGTGTGGCGGCGCGCACCTGTGGCAAGACTTTGTCGACCCAGAACGCGCGAGCCTCATCGATGGAGAAGGGAGCAAAGAAGCTAATCCCGGCGCCCGCATGTACGACGGCGTGCAAGACCTCGGCCAGCATGCCTATTTCGGCATCGACGGAAGCCGCTCGCGAGGCGTCCGTACGCCACTCCTCAACTCGGATTTCTGTTGGTGCATTCATTATCATTTCTTAGTCATAGTAGGGCATTCCGTAACTCATACGTTCTACGGCGGTCGGCGCGGTTGTTCTGATTACTGCCCGAAGCTCTTTCAGTTTGCCCTGTACTTCTTTTGGAGCGACTGCAATGTAGGCATCAACGTCTTTTGGTTTTAGTTTTTTATTCATGCTTTGTTGCCCCTTTGGATTATGTCACTAAGCTGCCACGGTTTGATGGCCTTCGTCCCGGGTCCGCTTTACCAATCACGATTTACTATTTACGATTTACGGATTCATGAAACGTTGTCCCAGATGCGAGGTGGTCTATGCCGACGACTCATTGCGGTTCTGTCGAAGCGACGGCGCCGAGCTTGAGCCCGCTACCGCTGAGGATAAACGAACCCTGATCAAGCTTCCCCCGCTCGGCGGTGCGGCGCCGGCGCCCACGACCGAAGCTCTCCCACAGGCGCCAGCGCTACCCAGGCTCTCACAATTAACATTCGCGGAAGCCATCGAAGAGTATCCCGCGTGGTCTGCCAACGGCGACGAGATTGCCTTCAGCCGGGAAGAAGCAGGTATCAGAAGCATCTTCGTCAAAAGCCTGACCTCGGGTCAGGAACGCCGGCTGACGAACAGCGACAACGATGACATTCAACCTGCCTGGGCGCCAGATGCGAAGGCCATCCTATTTGTTAGAGCGAGACAGCCAAACGTTAAGCTCGAACCAGGGGACGTTTTTGGTTCTTTTATCGATGGTGATATTTGGTCGATTGATTTGGCGAGCCAGAAAGAGACGAGACTCATCGAGAATGCTTTCAATCCCGAATACTCTCACGACGGCAAACGCATCGCGTTCGATGCGTCGTGGGCCGGTCCACGGCGCATTTGGGCGGTCGATAGTCGCGGCTACAACCCACAGCAACTAACGTCGGATATTTCCGAAGGCATTAGCCACCTGCGCCCGCGTTGGTCGCCCGATGGAACGAAGGTCGCGTTTCAGAGTGTCGAGCGGACGAAATTCGATGTCCGCGTTGTTGATCTCACCAGGGGCAGATCAATTTGGGTCACAAATGATGCAGTGCAGGATCTCAATCCGGTCTGGTCATCCTCTGGCCTTTTTATTTATTTTTCCTCGTATCGCGGTGGTGGCATCAATATCTGGCGCGTTGCTATGTCGCCGGAAGGTACGCCGGCCGGCGCCCCTCAGCAACTGACTAACGGAGCCGGGCAGGATGTTCAGATTGCGATTTCGCGCAAAGGGGCAAGACTAGCCTTCTCTATACTTCGCCAAAACGCCGACATCTGGCGCCTGCCCGTTTCGCCTGAAACAGGCAAGCCCACCGGCGCGCCGATGGAAGTGATCACCACGACTCGCGAAGACAGTCGTGGCGCCTGGTCGCCTGACTGCAAAACGATCGCTTTCAATTCAGATCGAACCGGTGAGATGAACATCTGGCTACACTCGATCGAGACCGGGCAGTCTCGTCAGCTGACAAAAGGATCGGGCGGTGACTTTCAAGCCAACTGGTCGCTGGACGGCAGGCGCATAGCCTTCTTTTCCTCGCGGGCCGGCACGGCTGACATCTGGTGCGTCGAAGTGGAATCCGGCGAGCTTAAACGACTTACAAAGGCAGACTCCGTCGATGTGAATCCATTCTTTTCGCCTGATGGCGAAATGATCGCTTACAACTCGGATCAGAGCGGGCGGCCCGAAGTCTGGGTAATGAATGCGGATGGTAGCAATGCGCGACAACTTACTGATGTAGGCCTTGGTTTGATGGGCCATTTCATGCTGTGGCAACCGGAGGGCGATGCGGTGATCTTTCGCTGTCCTGGCGGTGGCAACCCGGTTACCATGAAGGTGCGTTTGGACGGAAGCGATCCGGAACCGCTGCCGGAGGTCGCCGGCGGCTCGCACATGTCGTTCTCCCCGGATCACTCGCGAATAATGGACGTGATTGGCCACAAGGCACTCTGGGTTTCACCGCTCGATGGCGGGAAGCCGGAGAAAGTTTTTGAATTCGATGATCCCGACGTACGGATCGATTATCCCGTCTGGTCACTTGATGGTCGCTGGGTCCTTTTTGATCGCTTTCGGCCACAAGGCGGCGACGTCTGGATGATGGAGCATTTCGAGTAGCCTGACCTCTGGCCTGGCAAACAACTCAGAATTCGCTGTGAATGGGAATTAGGATGGGCTAAAACGGTGGCAATCACCGTGATATGCACAACATCGTCGCTGCTACTATCTTTCGCCTCAGCCAAATAATCTTGCTCCCGATTGGGGCGGTCGGTTATGTGCCGTTCGTCGTCAAATTAGTCACGTTCAGCCGCCGGTCGGGCACATCAGCAACCGTGCTCGCATCTCTCTACACGCGGTACATGCAGCACAGGTTGAGCACGAGGCGCGACGAGCCTTGTTATAGGCTGATGATGGTCCTCCCTAACGTCTCTCATCTGGGATTGCATCTCACAACAGCGCCTACGCTACTGGCTCACCGTCTAACCGGCTACGTGCCGAGGATCTACCGCTACCCCTATGAAGGTGAACCTCCGATGAAGCATCAGCCGGCGGCCCGGACGACCTTCTACGATGCGGCTCTGGAGCGGCACCTCGCCACAATCACCCAGCTCGTCATTCTCGGCGCAGGCTTCGACACGCGCCCGTACAGGCTGCCGGCAGGGACGCGAGTTCGACGATTCGAGGTCGACGCGCCTAAGACACAGGCGTTCAAGCGTCAGATGTTGAAGAAGGCTGGCGTGGATACGACCCGGGTCACATACGTGCCTGCCGACTTCCTCAAGGAGGACTGGCTCGAGAAACTTGTGGATGCAGGCTTCGATCCGGACAAACCCAGCTTCTTCCTTTGGGAGTCTGTGACGATGTACCTGGACCGGGAGGCCGTAGAGAGCACTCTGCGCAAAATCGCCGGAACCGCCACCGGCAGCGTCGTCGCGTTCGACTACTTCTCGGCCGAAATCATCGAGTCGCGATCTCTTTTCATGCGCTACGCAAGAGCCGTGATCAATGCCACCGGCGAGCCATGGAGGTTCGGTATCGACAACACTCCGCCGGCAAGACAGCAGGTCGTCGAGTTCCTTGAGTCTTGCGGCCTCTCATTGGAGGAGCAGCGCAACTTCGGGCCGGAGAAGGACGGGAAGCGTGCGATGGCGGGCTTCGCCACCGCGATCGTGACGTCTGCCAGGGAACCGCTGAGCCATTAGAGTCATCGAGTCCAGGAGTGGCGTATGCCTCTCAACATTGAGGCACGCACGCAAGCTGAGGGAATTGCCAAAGACGAAATGCAGTACTGGTCAGCATGTCCTCAAGGAATTTACGCATGAAGAGGAGCAACAATAGATCCTTGTTTCAAGAAATGAGAGGCCTGTGCTTTATTGATGAGAAATTCGACCTGTTGACGCACGTCTTCCGTGGACCCTAGAATTAGTCTGTCGAAAAAATCAAAAATGCAATAGGCGAATTCAACTTGTAAGTGCAACATGTCGTGTTCAGGATAAGACTTCGTTTTCTGCTCCTTCTCATTCACACCGCGGCTTCAGCCCGGTGATAACAATCCGGACGGAGTTCAGGAACCGTTTTAACGGTTTTTGGTTCGACCGCTCAACAATCGGCAACTTTCTTCTCTAATCACCTTCAGCGGTAAGGTGTCCTCAAAGTGCGAAGGAAACCGTTGAAAACGGTTGGCTGATTTAACTTGTCACTGACCACCGGGCTGAAGCCGCGATGTGAATGAGAAGGAGCAGAAACGAAGTCTTATCCAGAACACGACGTGTTACATTTCCAAGTTGAATGCTCGGATACAGAAATCATTCGCGGGAATAGAAAATGGTTAGAATAAAAATGCGGGTCAAGGTCTTTTTAGCGAGCTCGTTGAACCAATTTTTTCCACAGATTCGAATGGGGTCCGGAAGGAGCACTCTGTGATCGGTCAGGTGCTCGGTCATTACCGTGTCGTGGCGAAGATTGGGGAAGGGGGAATGGGGGTTGTCTATCGGGGTCATGACGAAGTGTTGCACCGCGACGTGGCCCTGAAAGTAGTTAAGAAGGACGCTCGTCTTGATCCGTCAGCAAGCCAGAATCTGCTCCACGAAGCCCGCGCTTCTTCCTCTCTTGCCCATCCTAATATCTGCACCATCCATGAAGTTGGCGAGACTAACGGCGAACTCTACATTGTAATGGAGTTGGTCCAGGGGAAGTCTCTGCGTGCGCTGAGCGGAGATGCGGGATTGCCGGCGGAGTCAGTTCTCCGGTATGGCGTGCAGATAGCCAGCGCACTCGTCCGCGCTCATGACAGGGGTATCGTTCATCGAGATCTAAAGAGCGCGAATATTGTGGTCACTGCTGAAGGCCTGGTCAAAGTCCTCGATTTCGGCTTAGCGAAACGCATAGGGAGCGGAATATTCCAAGGTACTACCTGGACCTTTGAATCAATGCAGGAGCCATCCACGGTAAGCGGTACCTTGCCGTATATGGCGCCCGAAGTCTTGCGCGGTGAGGGAGCCGACTATCGCAGTGATTTGTGGGCCCTCGGAGTTGTGCTTCATGAAGCGGCTTCCGGACGTCTGCCATTTGAAGGACGTACTGCCTTTGAAATCAGTTCGGCCATCATGCGCGAACTGCCTAAGCCGCTCGGCCCTCCGGTGCCACCCGGTCTCTGGGCCATTATCCAACGCTGCCTCGCCAAGGAGCCGATGCAGCGATATCAACGCGCCGGTGAAGTTCAGGCCGCTCTGGAAGCAGTTCAGTCTGCTGTTGTCATTTCTAATGATCCTGGTGTCGATCGAAGCGGACCCACAACCACGGTTTTGCACGGTGTGCAACACGTTCAAGTCAGAAAGGGAGACTTTCTTTTGTTGGTGGGAACCACAAAAGGCGCGTTTCTCATTCAGTCGAACGCTCAGCGCAAGCGTTGGAAAGTTGGCGGTCCATACTTCCATGGGCAGGCTGTTTACGCGATGGCCTATGACGGCCGTGGTGGTCAACACCGCATCTGGGCCTCAACGCAGGGTATTTGGGGCACGCTCCTGCGTTCCAGCGACGATTTCGGAAAGAGCTGGACCAATCCTCAGGAGGCCGCCATTCGATTTCCCGGCGATAGCGGCGTTTCGCTGAAAAACATCTGGCAGATATCGCTCGGCCGGCCGCAGGAACCTGACGTACTGTATTGCGGCGTAGAACCAGCCGCGCTTTTCGAAACTCGCGACGCGGGAGAGACATGGTCTTTGGTGCGTGGTCTATTCGATCATCCGCACCGGCACCGTTGGATGCCGGGCAACGGCGGCCTGGCCTTACACACGATTGTTCTCGACCCCACCGACAACCAGCGCATGTACGTAGCAATCTCAGCCGGTGGCGTTTACCGCACCGACAATGGCGGGTGTACCTGGACAGCGCAAAATCGGGGCGTTCGCGTTATGTTCATGCCCGGCAAATACCCAGAGTTCGGCCAATGCGTACACAAGATTGTGATGCACCCTATTCGTCCCGAACGTCTCTTTCTACAAAATCATTGGGGCTTGTATCGCTCCGACGACCGTGGCGAAAACTGGACGGACATTGCCAATGGGGTGCCGTCGGATTTTGGTTTTGCCATGGTCATGCACCCAAAAAACCCGGACTGCGTCTATATCGTTCCCGTTGAGTCCGACGAGTTTCGCTGCACGTGCGACGGCCGCTTGCGCATTTATCGAACGCGTAACGCCGGCGCCTCGTGGGAACCGCTCATGCGCGGCTTGCCACAAAAGGGAGCTCACGAGACTGTCTTGCGAGATGCAATGACAGTGGATTCATTCGATCCGGTCGGGATTTACTTCGGCACACGGAGCGGGAAGCTCTTTGGCTCGAGCGATGAAGGTAGGACGTGGCAGAAAATGCTCGAAGGGCTACCGCCTGTAGTCTGCATACGGAATGCAGTCGTCGAGGACGCCTCCCCAGGTGCAACGCCAACGTTAACTAAGGCGTTGTCATCCGCAACTTCATCTCGAGCCAAGTCAGTCGCGACAAACAAGTCGCGTCGGACAAAAAAATGATCGCGCCACTGACCTTTTACATTCCAGCGCCCTTGTGCGAATTTACTGCAGGGCACAGCAAAGTCGAGATAGCACACGCCCCGACTACCCTGGCCGACGCGTTGTCGACCCTGTGGATACTCTACCCTGGCCTTCGAGATCGGATAGCCACGGAGCAGGGACAAATTCGGGAACATATCAATGTTTTCATCGGGGACGAGGATGTTCGATTCACGGGCGGACTTACGAGTCGCCTCTCCGTAGGCTCTGAGATTTCGATCGTCCCGGCCATCAGCGGTGGCGGAGATAAGTAACCGTAGGAGTGAACGTCGCTCCCTACGAAGTAAACCTCCGCTATTGGACGAAAGTAATAAGTGGTTCTTCACTCCGTAGGAGTGAAATGTTTATAGACCAGAACATCAAAAGTACCAGGCGCGGTTCGGAGGGGCGGATGAAACTGGATTGTTACTTGTCAAGTTGAGTTCCGCCCCTCCGAACCGCGCCGGAGGGGTCTCGGACTACGAGCTATAAATATGTCACTCCTACGGAGTGAACCTACCGGCGAACGGTGTCAATAAACGCGGATGATACAGCTCCGAAAAGACTGACCCGGCATTCCATCCTCAATGGACTTTTTCGGTGTGGCGTGCAGGTCAATGCGTTTCGTGCCATTTACGCAGCAACCTTTGTTCTTTGTCTCTATCAATACCAGCTTTCAGTTCTTCATTCAGGCGACTTGTTTCGCGTCAGGTTAGTATATCTCTGATCGTGTCATTCAGCGGGCGAGAGTGAAGACCAGCGCCAGCAGCTTTATTACAATCGATGAACATAAAGCCTTTCAAATGCGGCGCACCTTCTTCCGGTTGTTCACTCGTTAACGTGGCGAGGGGGGAAGTTTCGTCTATACCTAAACGGCTAACATCCGCATACACGGAGAGACTGGATATGAAAACGTAAACGTCTACTGATTGAAACAAGATTTCCGCTGATGCCTTTACGGTACGCGGCAGATATCCACAAGTATCGGAATAATCGTCTCAACGACTCTCTTGTGCGTTCTCAGTGTTCTCAGTGTCTCCGTGGTTGTGTGGTTTCGTTTGTAGAATTCACCACCGAGACACGGAGAACACTGAGTAAGCACACTTACTTGCATGGCTATGGCTCATTGTCATCCTTTCAGTTTGGAGAATGCTGCGTTGAGATCTGCAATTAGATCATCGAGTGTTTCCAACCCGATGTTGAACCGAACTAGCCGCTCTGTCTTCAGCGCATGTTCTCTGGTGAGATCAAAGTATGGAACTGCCAAGCTTGTCAGGCCACCCCAGCTATTGCCGGTGGATCGTAATACGTGACCTCAACGTTATAACGTTTGAGCACATCTTCCGCGAGAGCCCTGTTGGGCCCATATATGCTGTCGGGCACGAGTGCATGCTCACCAGAATTCACGAAAGAAAAGTAGATCAGAGCAAGGGCCGCTTGTCCACCGGGCGTGATGAAGGTTCGATAGCCGCCTTCAAGTTCTGCTATCCGAGCGGCAAGCTCGAGTGTCGTCGGCGTCCCATACAGCCCGTAGGTGTAGGCAGCTTCATCGTGATCCCACGTGTCTTTAACCGACGCCGCGTTCGCAAACAGAGTAGTTGACCCGCGGTAGGTGGGCGGTACAAGGGATTGAAATCCGTCAGGAACGATCACATCGGGGTGGATTACTTTGGTTTTCCAGTCAGTCAATTTCATCTCCTGAGTTGCCTATGCGTTCAAACTTGAGGGGCTTACCGGCTGTGGCATGATAAAGCTCTCAAATCGGTATTATCACGCTGCGGGTTGATAATACCGAGTGCTCTCGAAAACCAAACTGCGCCAGTACGGCCAACACACTTGCTTGATGGCGCGATATCTAACTTGATGGCGCGATATCTAATATGAGAGTAGCTTTCCACAAAAAGTCAATCCCACCCACTGCCGTAACTGCCGTGGGTGGGATTTGGACTTTTTGTGTAAAGCCTATGAGAGTTATCATCCGCCGGTCGGCAATTTCAATCAGGAGGATCTTAAAAACATGCGATGCACTTGCGTTTTCGCGCTTGCTCTTCTTGCAGTCATATTTGCCCCAACAGCGACCTTCTCTCAGGGTGGTGGGCAGATGGAGACTTCCCGCGGAGTCGCCGGTGGCGGAGTGTCGGTTCCCGGCTGGACCGGAAAGATCGACGCCAAAGAGGAGGCAGCCGGGATGACCCTCAACAGCGCTAAGTTGGCTAAAGAGGGCGATGCCCTGCACGTTACCACCGGGCCGGCGGTGACTTACTGGAATCCCGCTAACAAAGCGGCGGGAGACTACACCGTAAAAGCGACGTTCAAGGAACCGAAGTACATGAACCTGAATAGCCACCCACACCCTTACGGGCTGGTAATTGCGGGTAATGATCTGGGAACGGACCAGCAGAGTTACTTGTACTGTGCGGCTTATGGTAACGGCAACTTCATCGTGCGCGGTTTCGGACCAGCTCCATTTCAAATGAATGGCCCACGTGGTAGTGCGGATCCCGCAGTCAACAAGGCGGCTGGCGTGGGCGAACCGGTAACGCAGGAAATTGCGATTTCAGTGAAGGGTGAAAAGGTTGAGTGCGCCATCAACAACAAAGTCGTCGCGAGCTACGATAAGTCTGCGCTGGTAACTGCAGGTAAACTAAAGTCTACTGACGGCGTGTACGGCATCCGCTTCGCCCATAACACAGAGGGCATTGTCACCGGCCTCACGATCACGAAACCTTAGGGGGAAGCTCTGAACAAGTTCATTCGGCTGTCGACCGATATCACGGACTCGGACGGCATAGCGATCTCTCGGGTGGGATTTGGACCACCGCGGCAATGAAGTCAGCAACCGTAATGATCCAAGGTCTTCAGGTGTTTTTGCTAAACCGGGGATGCTGGACATCGATCTCCGTGTCACATCGGGCGGGTTTCACTCGTCACTACCATGACGAAACACAACGAGGGAATGTGACCGATGGAATGAACACGAATTGCTGGCCGAGCGATTTGAAGCCAACCGGGCCCACCTCAGGGCGGTAGCTTACCGGATGCTCGGCTCGCTGGGTGAGGCGGACGACGCAGTGCAGGAGTCCTGGTTCCGCCTCAGCCGCTCCGACACGAGCGGGGTCGAGAACCTGGGCGGATGGTTGACGACGGTCGTCGCGCGCGGTCAGATCATGACTCGCTGTGGCATGAAGTACCGTAACGCGGTAGCGTCGGGTCAACCTTGGGCATCACTACTCGCAGTGTTAATGAAGTCATCAGTACCGTAGCGTCGGGTCAACCTTGCGTATCACGACTCGCTGTGTCATGAAGTACCAGCGTCGGGTGAACGCTGCAGATTCTATTGACACTGCAACTCGCCTTCGCATCGTTGACCCGATGCTACCGCGTTACGGTACTGACTACGTTGACACTGCGAGTCTTGAAGTACTCAGAAAGGCTCTCATGCGATCAAGCTCCGCCTCGAGTTCGCGCTTGAAAGCGCGATCGCGAGGTTGTGATTCGACATAGCCCACCTCAGCCTTAAGCTCACTGTTCTTCACTGAGAGGTTGCCCCAGCCAATCACCCGGTCCCGCCAAAGCAGTGGCATAGCGTAATAGCCGAGTTTGCGTTTGGGCGCGGGTGTGTAGGCTTCAAAACGGTAGACCCAGCCCCACAACAACTCGAAGCGCGCGCGGTCCCGCACCACGGGGTCGAAGGGCGCCAGCAACCGCACCGTGTCCTGCGGCACATGGCCCATCGCAACCTCCTCGGCGAGCCAATACCAGTCGACGCCATCGATGCGTGTATGCGAGAGCCGCTCTTTGGCTCGCTGCAAAGCAGTCCTCAACTCGCCTTGCCACTGCGGCGCCGCAAAGCGCAGCCGGCGCACAAAGAACGACAGGCTCGGACTGGGCAACGGCGCGTAAATGCGAACAACCACATCGACCAGTGCATCGATCCGCGCACGGCGCTCGGCTGCATCGGTTGGCCCCGTCTCGTGTTGGTGTGCGGTGTAGATGCGGATGCCGTTCTCGCGCCGCGCCACACGCAACAGGCCGCGGTAGTGCATGGCATCCAGCAGATGGGTCGTGGCGTTCGACGAGCCGCCCCAATAGTTCTTCACCGTGCCGTGCGAGAAATGTTCATCGACTTCGCGCGGGTGCACTGCACCGCGTTCGCGTACGAACTCGAGCAGGAGCTGTGCGCGCTTCTTTTGTGCAGGCGGCCAGGGCGACCCCACGTCTTCGGCAGGAACACGGGAGTCCGAGCGCGGATGCATCAGCGCTTGTAACGAGCTCGTCACGAAGCCGTAGGTGACGAAGAAGTCTTCTTCGATGTCGAGTGTTGCGTAGCGGCGTTCGAGTTCACCTGCATGATAGTTCCTGACTCGATGACGCAGGATCAGATCCTGAGCGCGCGCCGGCGCGCGGATCGGATCAGCCTGCACAAAACCCATTCTGTGGAGGACGCGTTTTAGCGTGGTGGGCTTGAAGAAGTTACGCGCGACAGTAAACCGCCGCAGATCGTCGAGCGTGATCAGCATAAGAAGAATCCCGACTAGCTTTGCGGCTTTGCTCCTTTGCATCTTTGCGTGAAACTGTTTTAGTTGCGGCTAAGCCGCGCTGCGTAATCTGTATGAGTTCAAACGTTTCGGAAACGATAGCCCAAGCCCCTGATGGTCTCGATCAGTGATGATCTGTCGCCCAGTTTTTTACGCAACGATCGCACGACCGCTTCAACCACGTTACTGCCCGTGTGTTTCCAGCCCCAGACATCCTCAACAAGTGAAGCACGCAAAACTCCAGTACCTTTGCGATGATAAAGGTATTGAAAGACTTCAAATTCAAGCTTTGTTAGCTTCACTCGTTTCCCTTCGAGCATTAGCTCATGAGCCTGCGCGTCCAACATCTCTTGTTCGACACCGAGTTCGGCAGCTCCCAACCCTGCCAGCCATCCGTCAACTGAGGCTGGACCAAAATCCAGCATTGCAGAGGTATAGCTCGTGCCGGAAAGCTCTGTCTCACCCTCAAGCGGTTGGAATCCTAGTCGCTGCGCGACGGGCGCGTACACACTCAAATTGTTGCAAGCACGAATGCGCAACCCGGCGATGATCGTTCCCGACACCTGGCTTTGCACAAAAACTCCAAAATCCCACCCACGGGACAGTCACGGGACAGTGGGTGGGATTCAAGAACCCGGTGCGTGCTCGCATGTAGGTTGGATCTGAACCATCCACCAACTGCCGAAGCTGTGAAAAAAAGCGTTAACTCGCTTTCACCCCGTTAGGGCTGGCATGTTTATAGCTCGAGGACCAAAACCCCTCCGGCGGCGTTCGGAGGAGCGGAACTGTTCTCTCGTGCTAAAGGTCTAGATGCATTCCGCTCCTCCGAACGCCGTTGGTGAGGGCATTTCAAGTCGGGCTATAAACATCTCACTCCTCCGGAGTGAAGAGTTTAAGTCTTTTAATTGTAGGTCAAATATGCGCCAAACTTTTTCGGCCGATTTTCTCGAAATCAATTTTTTCACAACCTTTGCTCCTGACTAGAACAGACTGCCTTGGGCGATTTCGGGACTTGTTTTCCGTGCGTGACTTTCAAGCCAATGGGTGAGCGAGGAGGTCGGATCGAAGGAATCCGGGAAAGGGATTGCCCCACGCTTGAGTAACAACCGATTGCCTTCGGGGACCTCCGGGCCATCGACGACGAAGACCGGAACCCAACCGGCTGCCAACGCCTCTTCCGCGCCAGCCCAGGTACCACCCTTCTCCGCGTCACTCGCAACTACGAGCGCGAAGTCAGCGAGCGCGTAGATCAGCTTGTTGCGAGCCATCGCCGTGCCTACATTGAAGCTGGTCTGCGGCGAATAGGGCGTCGCCAGAACCAGATGTGATTCTTCAATGGCGGCACGTACATCAGATGCTCGCACCGCCTTCTCCAGACTGTCTGCCAGCAATCCGGCAGCGCTTCCGCCTGATGCGAGCGCTGCGCCCATTGCGGTCTTGTCGACTCCACGTGCGCCACCCGAATAGACTATGAGATTGGATTGAGCACAGGCCCGGCCGATAAGTTCAGTTAACTCGAAGCCGCGCGCATCTACGTTGCGTGAGCCTATTACTGCGAGCCCGGGCTGATTGAGGAGTCGAGCTTCTCCGGCGCCGTATAGCATGAGCGGCGCAGCTCGTCCCAGCCGTTCCATGAGCCTTGAGGGGTAATCTTCATCGAGACGCGTAATCAACCAAATGCCGAGCTCCTCGAGTCGTCCCAGTTCCTGCTGGAGGATGCTACTGCGGGCTAACAACCGAGCAATCCGGTCAGCCTCGCCTTTGTCGATCTGAAGAACAGCCTCCATTTGTGCGGAGGTCAGACCGGGAAGCTTAGCCGCGTCAATGGAGCCAAGCTCCAGCTTTCGTTCCAGCTCGCTCCATTCGCGCGTAGTCAGAGGTTTAGTGTCCGGTCCATTGGGAGAACCCAACCGCGAGCCGAGGGAGAAGAGCACCAGAGAGGCGTCACTTTGGATCATAATTAGGTTTTACGCGCTGACGCGCGTGCCAGCGTGAATGGATAAACTATGCCGCTGCCTTTTCGTCTGAGCAGCCAGCCTGCAAGAGTCAGAGTCCAACCAGAGTCGATGATGTCGTCCACCAGGAGCACAGCGCCGGTTGGCAGCCGGTCGATAGTCTGCAGGCTGCCGGCGACATTGCGCGCCTGCATTGAGCTATTAGCCATCAATTTTTGTTCACACGCCTGCGAAGTGCGAACGAGCGCGGCTGCGAAGGGAATACCAAGCGATTTAGCTAACCTTGAGGCGAAATCGTACACCAACGTAGGATGCCGCCGGGAGGGGATGGCCGTGACCCATTTGAGCGAAGGTTGCCAACGTTCTCGAATAAGGACCACCGCCGCGTCCACTAATTCATCACTGAAGTTGCCCCGTTCGTATTTGCCTTCACGCACCAGTTTCCCCCAGCCCGCATCCCCGTAATAGCAGAGCGCGCGGCCCTCGGCGTTGCGCATCTCCTCAGGGATCACGGAGGTGAGTTCGGGAAACAGACCGGGAGGCCAGCGCTTCCTCGGTTCGATAACAATCTCTGCTCCCCTTAAAAAGGCGATGGCCTCTCGCGTGATTTCTGGTTGGACCTCGGCGCTAAAGCCGCGTCCTTGACAATTGGCGCACACGCCGCAGGGCTGGGCTTGTGGATCGTCCAACTCGTGCGTGAGAAACTCCATCAAGCAGCCACGATACCTCACGTAGGCGCGCATCTGCGCGACTTCTGCCTCTCGCAACGCCGTGATGCGGCGCATTCGTTCCTCGTTCGGCTGCCAGGAGCGGGACGTGCGGCAATACAGTGCGGCTTTACCGTTATGTTCAACTATCACTGCACCTTCCACTTCGAGCAGTTTTAGGGCGCGTTCTGTCATTGAGCGCGAGACATTGATCACCACAAGTAGTTGATTCATCGTGAGACTACTTGCAGAAAGTGCTTCGACTATCGCGCTCATCACTTCGGAACTCGGAAAGGCGGTCTGTATAAAGTAGTCTTGAATCTCATCATCCTCTGCGCCGCTCAGTAAGATGCCATAGGCGCGATCCACCGCGCGTCCGGCCCGGCCAACTTGCTGGTAGTAAGCGACAACCGAACCGGGCCGCTGGAAGTGAATTACGAAGGCCAGATCGGGCTTATCGAATCCCATACCCAACGCCACCGTCGCAACCAGCGCCTTGATCTCGTTTGCAAGCAATGACTTTTCAAGTGCGACGCGGTCCAGTCTGGCGTCGTCTCCCGCGTGATAAGCTTCAGCGCTGATGCCCTGTGACCTAAGCCAACCAGCTACTCGTTCAACGTCAGCCACGGTCAAACAATAGACCACGCCGCTGCCCTTGAACTTGCAAATGTTCTGCGCCAGCCACGCCAGCCGTTCGGCCTGACTGGGCAATACTATGTTCTGAAGGCGCAGCGAAGTGCGGACGAGAGGACCACGCAAGATCGTAAGTCCCTCTCCCAGTTGAGCGTGAACGTCGGCGATTACCCGGTTGTTTGCAGTGGCAGTTGTCCCCAGCACGGGAACTCCCAGTGGTAACTTCTCAATTACGTTGATGAGGCGGCGGTAATCAGGTCGAAAGTCATGACCCCAGTCGGAGATACAATGCACTTCATCGACCACGAACAAGCCTATTCGCTTCCACAAACCCTGAAGTAGTGAGTTCTTAAATCGTTCGTTACCTAATCTTTCGGGCGAGATCATCAGGATGTCGCAGGCGTCGTTAGCAAGCGCAGTTTCGGCCGCGTCCCACTCTGCCACGTTTGAGCTGTTGATGGTGAAGGCTCTGATGCCGATTTTGGCAGCAGCTTCAATTTGGTTGCGCATTAAAGAGAGCAGGGGACTGACCAACAAGGTGGGGCCGGAACGCTGGTCCCGAAGAAGTTTTGTAGCGAGAAAGTAGACTAAACTCTTTCCCCAACCGGTCCGTTGAACAACCAGAGCGCGGCCGCGACGCTCAACGACCGCCTCTATGGCTTGCCACTGGCCCGCCCGGAACTGCGCCTGGGGCCCGAGCATCACTCTGAGCAGCGCCAGAGCGCGACTTTTGATTTGAGGTGAGGACATGAGGACGTGATTCTATCAGAGGTAATCGTTCCCTGGCTAAGCTTAGCGTTCAATCAGCTCGAGGAAAATTGAGAGTCTCCATATTTTTTTACAGTACTGCCATTTCACCTACCGCTCTCATCGAGATCCGCATTCAAGCTGTACTGATCATCTTGGATTCTTTTGCCGGAAACCTCCACACGTCCTTTGATGTTGTCCAAGGTGTACGCGAGATAGAAGCTCCTCGAATCGCGGTTGCCGCTATCGGTAATCTTTGCTCCACCCCTCGTAATTGCTCCTTCTACATCTTGCCTCAAACCAGCAATTAGTGCTGCCTCATCAAAACGGTCCACACCATCCGATTTCAGCCTACAGAAAAAGCCATCGCCTTTGTGAGAATGAAATTCCTTCGAGCCAGAGCCCCCAAAGCCCCAAGCCCATGTACCGGCGGTGGTACCACCCCCACCACCGCCGCCGCTGCCGCCTCGATCGCAGCTCAGACGGGCATAAGACTTGTTCTCTTCGACTAACTTTTGAAGAGAAAAACTCTTGAAGAAGGAGCTTTCTCTAGACTGGATTCAGGCCGTGCAGCCAACAGCAACCAATATCGTCAGAGCCTTGAGGGCAATCCTCTTCATCGTCTAACTCTTGTCCAAGAAAGAAAGCAACACAACGCTGCTTCAGCGGCTCGCCCACTCAACTTACCAAAGAAGCCCTCTACCGGCGAGTCCGCTGCAAGCGCTTCGTTTGCAATCGGTTGTCACTTAGAGGGCGCTTTGAATGTAAAATCCAACGTCTTCTGCTCTTTGCTGGCGAGTGATAAGTCTATAGTCTGTTCACCATAATTTTCGTGCCAGGCCACGATCGTATATTGTCCAGCAGGCAAGCCCGTAATTTTATAAGAACCATCTGTCGCGCTAACCGAAAAGAAGGGATGCGAAAAGACACCAACGTATGCTTTTTGCCATGGATGCTGATTGTCCCTTATTGGAATGAATAGTTCGGGCAAGGGAAAGCGTTGCTCAATAGGCTCGGCACCGGGAGGCTGCGATTGATTCCATTCACGATTATTCTTCGGCGTCGGATGCGTATTATGAGTAGTCGGGTCGCTGTTAAGTATCTTCAGCGTTTGTTGGGGCAGCATACCTAAGACGCGCGGCACATATTGACATCCCTTGTGTTCAAGTATGACTTCCGTTGACGGTCCCTCGAATGAATAAGCACTCAACGAATCTCCCGACCGCGCGTAAACAACAACGTTCGCAAGTTTCCCGTCGGTTACCACAACATCCTCTGTGGGAGCCTCTGGATTGACGATTTCACAAACTGGATCTGAGCTCACGTCAATCTGCTTCGGTTTGGGTGCTACACCGGCAAAAGAGATTGTTCCCACGAGATTCGCTTCTTCGCCTGTGGCTTTGTAAGTTGGTTTGTTCTGGCTACTCGAGGTGTTCGAGGAAATCGTAACAAAGATACCTATCAAAGCTGCGGGTAGGAGCGCGATGATTACGAATGGGTTTCTTAATCGCATTTGAGGTGTCCTTTCAACATAAAAGCAAGATGCTGAACGCCAGTACTTGCAGGACAGGACCAAATCGGATACCTCCGATTTGCGAATCTCCCCACAATCGCTCAAGAACCGTTTCGGCATGATGTTGTCTTCAGCATCCATATCTTTCCAACTTGGCGCATAACGCCGGCGCTAAGAGGCGCCCCGCTCGCGGGGCGTCCCCTTCAGCGCCATGTTGACGGCCCGGCGGACCAGAATGACGTCCTTGTTCTCAAGCCTTCTACTGCTTCGCCGGCGCGACGCGCTCAAGATGGGCGAATGTTCTGGTTCATGTGGAAGAAATTGCTCGGGTCGTACTTCCTCTTGAGCTCCTGGAGGCGTCCGTAGTTGGGGCCGTAGGCGGCGGCGATCGGATCGCCCGTCTCGTCATCGGCCAGGTAATTCACATAACGGCCGGAGGCCATGAAGGGCTCCATCTTCGAGTATGTCTCCCGTGCCCAAGCGATGCACCGTTCGGTATTGGCCGGATCCATCCACTCGGAGATCACCACCAAATTGTGACCATCCGCACGGTGCGGGAAGGCGGTGTCGCCGATGCCCACCCGCGTAGCGGCGCCGTGGAAGTACTCGAGGAGCAGCTGACCCATTGGGGTTGGGCAGCGGGCGAAGCAGTCGATCATCGCATCGATAGCATCGTCGCTCAATTGTGAGAGGAAGCTCGACTTCCAGTAGTTGAGCGCCCCCTTCGGATAGGCGGCATCAAGCATCCCGTTGAGCTGACAGTAGGGCATTGGGCCGATGGCATCCATCACCGGGGGACCGAATTGCTTGAGCGGCCGCGTCGCCGTTTCGCCGGCGGCGAGCGAGCCGCAGTGGCAGGTCACCATGGCCGCGAGCTTCGCGCCCGAACCGTCGGGGGCGTGAATTAGGCCCCCGAACACGGTGAACTCATCGGGCAGCGACGCGGTGAAATCGCGGAAGAACCTCAGCACGTCACGGGCGCGTTCAAAGGGATGTGCGACTAGGCCGCCGGTGATCGTGGGCCCCACTGGATGAAGCTGATACTCGAAGGAAGTCGCTACGCCGAAGTTGCCGCCTCCACCTCGAAGGGCCCAGAACAGATCGGCTTCCTCATCATTGCTCGCTCGCACGACGCGGCCCTCGGCGGTGACGAGTTCGACGGAGCGAAGATTGTCGAGCGCCAATCCGTACTTGCTCATCAGCCAGCCCAGTCCGCCGCCGAGGGTAAGCCCCGCGATGCCGGTGGTGGACACGACACCACCGGTGACCGCCAGGCTGTGCAGCTGCGTCTCGCGGTTGAGCTCGGCCCAGTTGACGCCGCCCTGGGCCCGGGCCGTGCGGGCGTGCCAATCGACGTGAATGCCTTTCATCGGCGCCAGGTCGATCATCAGCCCACCGTCGACGGTCGCGCGCCCCGCCACGTTGTGGCCACCGCCACGGACCGCCACCTCGAGATTTAGCTTTCGAGCGAGCTTTACGGCATCGACGACGTCGGCCACGCCACGGCAGCGGGCAATCAATAAGGGACGTTTGTCGACTAGGCCGTTGTGGACTTTCCTGATCTCCTCATATCCCGCGTCGGCGGGCTGTAGGAGTTCCCCCGAGAACCTGCTAGCAAGTTCGATGAAGGTGTCGGCAAGGGATGATGTCATAGCGTTTTCCTCCTTCACAATTGATAAGACCGCCTAACGCTTAAATTGGACCCCCACTGGCGGTGTTATTGGTCCCGGCACTGTGGCTCCCATAGCTCGTGGAGCCATTGCGCAACGTCGCAGTAAGCATCATGATGAAGATGCCCTCGCCGCGAGTCTGTCGCAGAAAGAAGCAGCAGGAAGAGACATGATTGCAGTCTTTTCCTAACAGTTGCAAGAGCCGATGTGGAAGATCTTGCGATCGTGCGAAGCCTTCAGGACTCGTTACGGGCGGATAGTTAATAATGTGAAAATATGTGGTTTGCAACCGGCAATCGAAGGGGTTACGATAATCGTGTAACGCGACAATTAGATCATCTCTTGAATCTGCACACCCATCGAGTTAAAGCTTTGGGCTGTGGCTAATCTGGGGCAGCAACTCATAGTCAGCAGACACGTTTATTAGGCTGCTTCGCTCGACGTTGCATCACTAGACGCTTAATAATCGAACGTGCCCGGAAGAACCAAAGCTGACTGAACCTTCCCCTTAAAACTCGACGGGCGATGCCCGTAACCACACAGTAGCTAAAACAAAACTCTGGAGAAATATCAAACAGATAACTCGTTGAGCGCGGTCAGTTAACCGCTTAAATGAAAACAGGGGAAGGGCGTCTCGCTCAACGGACAAATGAAATTTGTTAGCTCGTTCATTCTTGAATCACCAGAACGTACCACGTTTTTTTGAAAACATGGTAAACAGAAGCCGATCCCCCAAAGCAGTTCGGAATTCGCAACTATTGAGCTGGGCCATCCGAGCGGCGAGGGGTGCCTTTTTGATACGGCAACGCACCGGGACATGTCAGAAAAGGAGATGATATGGAGGCGAGAACCAATTCAAAGCTACTCATCGGGCTGCTGCTGGTTGCCGGCGGTGCGCTATTGTCGCACCTGCGCCCAATGCATGCGCAACTCTCCTCGCCGGCAATCCCGGTGATTCAGCCGGCCTTAATGGAGAATCTAGGACGCGCGTTAGTTGCGCTTCGCCGCCCGCAGAATAGCGCTGAAGTATACGTCGGATGGCGCTTGCTCGGGACTGATCCTTCAGGAATCGCTTTCAATCTTTATCGTTCTGCCGGCGGCGGTGAGGCGATCA
>WNGE01001937.1_pt1 | contig 25754 bp, 16 predicted proteins | sample 5400651 | NCBI WGS metagenome assembly WNGE01 (sample SAMN13153370, study PRJNA577476) | soil metagenome | isolation source: 60 cm soil or saprolite under grassland replicate 2 | place: USA:California | collected 2016-06-15 | reverse complement strand
GGTGGCGTTTAACAGCGTTACGCCCTCCAGCGGCTACCTCTCGGTAAGTTCCGGCGGTCGCAAGTTGGAAGTGCGCCAAAGCGGAACGACCACCGACTACTTCAGTGGCACCCCCACCTTCAACAGCGGAGCCGCTTTCACAGTAGTGGCAACCGGGGCCGTCGGCAACAACACGGTCGTGGCGCCAGTCTTTACTGACGACAACTCCGCGCCCACTTCCGGCAATGCAAAACTGCGCTTTATTCACGCTTCTCCGAGCGGCCCAACGCCCGTGGACATCTACGTAGTCGCACCGGGCACGGATATCGGCGGCGTGTCGCCTTCGATTTCCAGCGTCGCATATACCAATGCAAGCACTTACCTGAGTGTTCCGGCGGGAACGTTTGACATTCTGATCACCTCGGCTGGTTCTAAGTCGCCGGTCGACAGTACGGTCTCAGGCGCATCCTTTACCGCCGGACAGATTCGCACCTTCATCGCCGTCGACGTTCAGAACGGAGGATCGATGTCGGGAACTCCGCTGGAGTTGAGCGATCTGAACTAGTCAGAGTGGAGCAGGAAGCCGCGGGTTCCACGACCGGCCAGATGGTTGCTGATGTCCCAGGACCGCGTTGATTCCCATATTCTGCCCTTGACACAAGAATTTCTAGCCCAGATTTTGCGACCCGATGCGCCACTGTGTCCTCCGCCGCCAGTATCTTGCGGAAAGCCGGACTGATCGAAAATGCGCGGCCATGTTAGAGTCCTGGACCGAGTTGGCTTGGAAGAAGCCACCTGCGAGTGGCACGGGGTCATCCGGCGACAGCTTCAGACTTGGCAGGGCGAGTCCCACTAGAGTCCGGTAGCGTACAGACACCCCACCGGTGCCAGTGTTATTTCTAGCTCGACCAACAAGGTGCGCGGGAAACCTACCTTATCCTGCGTGTCCTGAGAGGAAAATTTGCCTTGCCTATGAGTAACGTACAGGTCACAAATTGGGTGGAACTCTATCGAGCGGCCCTGATAGAAACCGATAAAGCGAAGCTGCGTGATCGCATTGAGTCGGCGCAGAAAGTGCTTCGCGAAAGGTTAGGCGAGTTGACAGAGAAAAGCAACGGTTTCGCTGAAGAGAGACGAGCGATTGACGACGCTCTGAGGGCCATGCGCTCTTTGCTCGAACTGTACGCCCTTTAGTGAGGTTCGGCATGTGGCTTGGCGGGGTGGTGCTTTGAGTTCTGGTGCCCAAAAATTGCGGTGGCGTACTTTCGGGCGCAAACACAAGGTTCTGGCGACGACTGCATTCCCATTAACAGCCCTCGGTGAAAGGCAGGTCTGGGCTGTGCACGAGCGGCACCTCTCACAAATTGTCATCCCTCGCGCGGCGAGGGATCTGCATTTTGCGGCGAACTGCGGAATCCTCTGCTTCGGCTTCGCTCAGGCTCGGGATGACAAAATCTGGCGCAACTGACCGTTTGCGGCACGTTCTCACTTTCACCGCGGATTCCTAGGCAGCATCCTTCTCGAAAGACTGCGCCGCTAACTGCTCATTCTTGAACACTTCAAAAATGCTGACCAGCTTGGTGACTTGGAGCAGGTCGCCCACGCGGTCCGTCAGCCGCGCCAGTTTCAGAGCGCCGCCTGCGTTGCGGGCGGTCGTGTAAAGTGAAACCAGCGTGCCCAGTCCGCCGCTGTCAATGTAGTTGACTTCACCGAGATTGAGTACGACCTTGGGACTTTGCGCCAGCGCCGCCTTAACCTTGTCACGCAGCGCGGCCGACTCCTCTCCGAATACGATCCGGCCGTTGCAATCCACCACCAGAACCCCATCCACGGATCGGGTGTTCATTCGTAATTGCATCCGCACCTCCCCTTCCCAAAAAGTAAAAAACGAACCTAAAAGCCTACCCCGGCGGAGCACGCCTTGCAAGCACGCTTCGCGTAGTCTAAAATTCAATCAAACCACCCAAGACACGAAGTCGCGGAAGTCGAAAATTCAAGGTTTCCTTCGTGTACCTCCCTGTCCTTCGTGGTGAACACACGTCGGGCAAGTTCTGATTCGTATCAGGGCATGCCTTCAGGCATGCCACAAGTGCTGCCGTATGAAGCGCCTTCAGGCGCTGAGGGCGGAGACGGAAGTTTAGCCACGGGCAGTTGAGTAAGGACTCCGCTCCCGCGTCAACGTCCGCCCTCGACCCGTGAGAAAAAACGCCCCTTCCCCAGCCTGTATAATCGGAGATCTCGCATGAGCTACCAGGTCCTGGCCCGTAAGTACCGTCCGCAGAAATTTTCCGATGTCATCGGTCAGGAGCACGTCACCCGCACGCTCACTAACGCCATCGAGCAGGAGCGCATTGCCCACGGCTACATCTTCAGCGGCCACCGCGGGATCGGCAAAACCACCGTGGCGCGCATTCTGGCCATGGCGCTGAATTGCCGCTCATCGGAGAAGCCGGTCCCCGAGCCTTGCGGCGTGTGCGATTCCTGCACCGAGATCCGCGCCGGCAACGCCGTGGATGTGATCGAAATCGACGCCGCCACCAATCGCGGCATCGATGAGATTCGCGAGTTGCGCGAGGCCGCGCGCTACCGTCCCGCGCGCGACCGCTTCAAGATCTACATCCTCGATGAGGCCCACCAGATCACCGACGCCGCCTTCAACGCTCTGCTCAAAACACTGGAGGAGCCGCCCAGCCACGTGATTTTCATGCTGGCTACCACGCAGCCCGAAGATTTCCCGCAGACCATCCGGTCGCGCTGCCAGCACTTCAGTTTTCGAGCCGTTACGTTTGCGGACATTCTGGGCCAGTTGCGCGACATCGTAGGCAAGGAACAACTCTCGGCCGACGAAGATGCGCTTGCCCTGCTGGCGGAAGTGGGCGACGGCTCCATGCGCGACGCCCTGTCCATTCTCGACCAGGCCATCGCTTCCACGGCCGATCGCCTGACGCTAGAGTCGGTTCGCGGACTGATGGGCGCGGCACCGGCGGGTGTGTTCGAAAGCGTGATGCAGGCCGTCGCAGAAAGTTCGAGCGAGACCATCCTGCGCCTCGTCGATGGACTGCTCAACGAAGGACACAGTCCAACTCATTTTGCGCGCCAGTTGGTCCGCTTCCTGCGCAATGCCACGGTCGCGAAGATCGCCGGCCAGGATTCTGTTTTGCTGCAGATTTCGTCCGATGAGCGGGCCCGCGTCGGACGCGTCGCCGATCTGTTCAGCGAAGAGGACTTGGCGCGCCACCTGCAGATTATGCTGCGCACCCATGGAGAACTCGGTTACCGCCAGGAACAGCGCTTCCATTTGGAACTCGGCCTGCTGAAGATGGCCCATGCCCAGCGCCTGCTGCCGATCGAGCAACTGCTGAGCGACGCCTCCACCCCCGCCGCCGGGCCGCGAACCACCGCAAGGCCGGTTCTGGCATCGTCCTCTGAGGTTCGCCGAGCCGAACCGCAAACACCTGCGCGATCCAGTTTCGTCTCGCCCTTCGCCGCCGACTCTGCCCGCAAGAACACACCCAAAGGGGAAGTGTCGAGCGCCGCACCGGCAGCGACCTGTCCGGCGATCTCGGGAGGAACGGGCGCCAACGTCGTCATCATGGGCTCGGCGGCGCCGGCCGTTTCGGATACCACGCCCGGACTTGAAGGCGCGGCGAACGCCACCGCCGCAGATCTGCGCGAGTGCGTCCTCTCCGCCCTAAGCCAACAACCGATGCTCGTGTCCATGCTGGAAGCTGCCGAGTGGTCGGTGGAAGGCAATTCGCTGGTGGCGAAAGTGCCAGCCTCGAACACGATGATCGAAATGTCGTTCAATGCGGACGCGCGCCGCATCGCCTCGGCCGCGGCCAGCGGCTTGGCCGGACGACCGCTCAAGATGCTGGTGCAACCCGGTAGCGCGCCGCCGACAGCGTCCCCGGCGCGTCGCTCGTCATCGAATGGACCGCGGAATGGAAGTGCACGCAGCCGCGCCGAACAAGATCCGGTAGTCCGCCGCATGCAGGAGAAATTCGGCGCCGAGATCCGAACCGTGATTGACTATCGGGAGAAAGGATGATGCAGATTTGTAATCTGGTAATTTGTAATTGAAAAGCCTTTATGCGCGTTGGCATGCACGTCAAATTACCAATTACAAATTACCAATCACAAATTTCTCGCTATGCCCGGATTTAACTTGCAAGACCTGATGTCGCAAGCCAAGCAGCACTATGAAACGCTGCAGAAGAAGATGCAGCAGACCGTCGTCGAAGCTTCCGCTGGCGGCGGAACAGTTACCGTGAAAATGGACGGCCGCAAGCAGGTGCTCGGCATCCGCATCGATCCCGAGGCTGTGAAGGCCGGCGACGTCGAAATGCTCCAGGACCTTGTGATGGCCGCGATGAACGAAGCCAGCCGCAAGGTCGATCAGGAAATGCAGGCCAGCATGGGCGGAATGCTCGGCGGACTCGGGGGGATTTTGTAAGTTTGTAATTTGCTAATTTGTAATTTGGTAATTTTGAAGAACCTCCGTAAGATTTGTCATCCCGAGCGGAGCGAGGGATCTGCAGTTCTCCGGGGAGCCGAACAAACGCGGAGACCTGAAATTACCAAATCACCCGATTACAAAATTACAAAATGTCCAAGTTTGCCGAGCCCATGACCCGGCTCATCGACGAACTCAAGAAGCTGCCTGGCATCGGCAGCAAGAGCGCGCAGCGGCTCGCCTTTCACATTCTGCGATCCAGCGAGGACGACGCCGAAGCCCTCGCCTCAGCCGTGCGCGACGTGAAGGCCAAGCTGCGCCTATGCTCAACCTGCAACAACATCACGGAGGTGGACCCGTGCGTGTACTGCAGCAGCCCCACCCGCAATCAAAAACTCGTCTGCGTGGTCGAAGAACTCACCAACATTGCCGCCATCGAAAAGACGCGCCACTTCAATGGCGTCTATCACGTGCTGCACGGATCGATCTCGCCGCTTCATGGCATCGGTCCGGAGCAACTGCGCATCGGCAACCTGATCAGCCGCGTCGCTGGCGGGCAGATCGAAGAAGTGATTCTCGCCACTAATCCCACCGTCGAAGGCGAAGCCACCGCCACCTATCTGGCCCAGCAGCTCAAGCGGCAGGGACTGCGCGTGACCCGCATCGCCATGGGCATCCCGGTCGGCAGCGACATCGAATACACCGACGAAGTCACCATGCTCAAAGCTATGGAAGGCCGGCGGGAAGTGTAAAGGGCCAGCGAATGGCCAAAGTCCTACGTCCACCCGCTCTAGTGCTCCTGCAACCGCACTGTGCAACACTTTGACCTTCCGCCTGCAGAGACCGCTCGGGGGAAAACATGCTGACACAGAATCTACCTAGTTAAGCTATTGTTTTATCAATATGTTACAATTACAAATGAAACCATAGTATCATCTCGGGAATTGGCCTGTTAAATGCTGTTCCATAGTTGCTGTTCCCTCGCTCCTTTTGACTTTTGCTGGCGCGAGGTGCAAAGCTGACGCCAACCGCGCCAGCACATCTCCAGGCCAGCGCGCCGTGCTTGTGATGTAACCGCATCGCAAACCGACGCTACCGAAACCGGGCCAAACAGCCCGGTTTCATCTTTTTTTGGTCGGACTCCGCCGAACCTCAGTCGCCGCTCGCGGGCTCCAGGAAGCGATTGGACTCTCGATCCGCCCCCACCAACCCCTCGGGCAGAGCGCCCCGGTTATACTCCACCATGCGGTTCTTCCACTTCAGAAAGTCGGTGATGCTCTGCGGTTCAATGCGGACTTCCACCCGCCGCAAACTCGCAAGCAGCAGATTCATTTCGTACCCGAATCCAATCGCGGAACGCAGGGTCTTCGCGGAGCACTTTATTTTCTCGATCTCCCGCCCGCACACTTCCAGCAATCCCCAGCCCGCCGGAAGCTCTTCGATTCGGATCAGCCCCTTCGGCGCCAGATAATAGCGCTCACATCCGACGCCAGTCTCCGGCCTCAAACGAGAAGGCTTCCCGCAGTCGATCAGGAAATCCGCGCGCGAAGCTTTGCACTCCACCAGCACCGAATGGCAGGCCTTCTTCCAGCCGATCGCATCCGGCATCTCGCCACTAACGCAGGCCTGTTCGCTGAGCACAACGCCACAGCGATACCGCCGCAGCCACCCGACCGCCATCACAACCAGTCTTGCGTGAGTCATCAGAAACAGATTGGAAGGAAAAGACCGTTCTGAGAAGTACCCGAGCAGCTACTGCTTGCATTCCGGCATGTTGGGTCTCCCGCGATGGTCGCTAACCGAGCGCATCGTCGTGTCATGCATTTCCCAATTTGGGAATTCAGTGAAACGAATTTCATCTTTTTTTGCTGGAAGAACCGCTTGCAGTGTGAAGATATGGGTGTACTTCTTTTCGCCTCCCCGAAGAGCAGGTCCCACCGCAAGATGCACACCCCCTGAGGCGAGTGCATTGAACGCCTTCCCCCTCTAGCGATTGTTTCTTAATCGCGATTCGTGTATTGGGCCTGGCAGCCGAGATTAGAAGACTTGTAACGGAATCATCGATACCTCGACCCAGGCCTCCCGTTAATCCGTGAAAGGGAGGTCTCTTACAATGTATAAACTTAGTTGCAATACTCGTCTCAGGGTTGTTGTTCTCTTCGTTACAATTCTGATCGCAGTGGCTGCCCTGGCCGCGCCCTCGCAAGGGCCGCCGTTGCACTTTTCCAAGCCAGTCACCTACGACCCGGGCGGAATCAATCCATCGTCGGTCGCTGTGGCGGACGTGAACGGCGACGGCCATCTGGATTTGGTCGTGGCCTATTGGAGCGAGGGGAGCGTAGGCGTGCTGCTGGGCAAGGGCGACGGTACCTTCCAGCCAGCCGTTAAATACAGCTCGGGAGGCGCCGGTGCGTTTTCCGTTGCAATCGCGGACGTCAACGGAGACGGCAAGCCCGACATCGTGGCGTTGAACGCCATCTACGACGTTGGGACGGTGGGTGTGTTGCTGGGCAATGGCGACGGCACCCTTCAGCCCCCGGTCACTTACAGTACCGGCGTATATTCTATGCCCGACTCGCTGGCGGTGGGAGACCTGAACGGCGACGGCCATCCGGATATAGCCATGGCGAACTTTGGTCACTCCGATTGCGACTGCAACGATGGCCGTGTGGGCGTGCTGTGGGGCAATGGCGACGGTACCTTTCAGCCCGCGGTTTTTTTCCCTTCGGGTGGCTATGATACCGTTTCAATCACGATCCGGGCCGGTCTGCTGGTGGTGATCAATCTGTGCCAGGACCAATACTGCGACTGGCCAAATGGCAGCGTCTGTGTGAACGGCAGCTGCTACGACTCGGGGGGGATGAATCCCTATTCGGTCGCGGTGGGAGACTTGAACGGCGACGGCCGCCCCGACATCGTGGTGGCGAACGCCACGTCTAATCCGAATAACGACCCTTCTAAGACGGTCGGCGTCTTACTCAACGATGGTTGGGGCGGTTTCCAGTCCGCGGTCCTCTACAACCCGGGTGGCGCTTATCCCGATTTGGGGGCTGTAGCAGATCTGAACGGCGACGGCAAGCCCGACATCGTAGTGGGCACCCGCAGTGGTACGAGCGTGCTGCTGGGCAATGGCGACGGCACCGTTCAACCCCCGGTCATTGTTGGCCCGCTTGGTGGGAGATTGATTGCGGCGGACCTGAATGGCGACGGCAAGCCCGACCTGATCGGGATCGGGAGAGTGCTGTTGAACACCTCCGGGTATGCCACGACCACCCATGTCACGTCTTCTCTCAACCCGTCGTTCAGCAACCAGTCGGTAACTTTCACAGCAGTAGTGACGTCGAAGACCCGCACGATTCCAGACGGCGAGCTCGTGACGTTCCATGACGGAACCACGGCAATGGCGTCCGTTGCGCTGGCAGATGGAACGGCGACCTACTCGACCTCATCGCTTACGGCGAAGACCCACTACATCAAGGCAACCTATGCTGGAGATGCGACCCTTGCGCCGAGTAAAGGGAGCGTGCAGCAAGCAGTGCTCAAGTACCCAACGACCACGATACTCACCTCGAGTCCGAATCCCTCTACTTACGCACAGCCAGTGACCTTCACCGCCACAGTTACACAGACTGGACCTTATCCGCCGAGCGGCAAGGTGTGGTTCAAGGACGGAACAACCGGAGTCGGGACTGTCACATTGACCAGTGGCGTCGCCACTCTGACCAAGAAATGGCTTGCCGTTGGCACCCATCCGATCACGGCTCAGTACCTGGGAGACGCTAACTCTGCCAAGAGTACATCCACGGTGTTAAACCAGGCAGTGCAATAGGCTTCGACCGATAGCTTATTGTTTTTTTGTGACCCCTGGCTCAAAAATGAGCCGCTCGATCCGTCGGGCGGCTTTTCTTTTTGCGCTACGCGGAGGGTGGGAGTGCGAGTACGGTGGTACACAGCTGCTCCAGCGGCAATCGCGGAGGGCCTTTCTATCTACTACCCACTCGCGACTCGCTTCTCGCTCGCGACTCTCATTCTCCGCACCAGCACCGGCCTCCGCAACACTGTTTCCAGCAAGTGCCGCGCTGCCGCGACTTCCTCCGCCGACCGGTCCAGCGCCGAATAGCCCTCTGCCTCCACCATCACGGTGTGGTTCTGTATCGCAACCTGAAGTGCCGGCTCGCTGCCATTGCGTACGTCGAGCGCGTTGGCCAGACGCAGCACGCCCGCCAGTTGCACCGCAATGCGCCGGTCCGGAAGCTCCAGCCTTTGCAGCGTCTTTCCTCGCGGACGGGGCAACGCTCCACGGTGATAGCGCGCCACCACCGCCGCCAACTCCATCTCCCGAGCGCTCCATCCCAGCGGCTGCGACAGGCTGCGAATCATTCGGAACGAGTCTTTGTGGTGGCCGCCGTCGCCCCGAGCCTTGCCGACGTCATGCAGCAGCGCCGCAACCTGCAGCACCGCGCGCGAATCATGCTCCGGATTTGCCGCCAGCAGTCCGGCCTGCTTCAATCCGTCGTACAGCCGGAGGGCCAACTGCGCTACCCGCTGGGAATGCAGAAAATCAGGATCCAGGAATCCCGCCCACACCCGCAGCCGGCTCATCGCTGCCGCACGCAGCCGCGGACCAGACGGCAACTCCGCACGCCAGACGCGCCATAGCGATTGCTTCCCCACCATCTTCTCGCGATAGCGCGCGACCCGCTTGGCACGTTCCTGATCCAGCTTCTCCCGCCAGCGGCTGCGGCTCTCCAGGTCAGGGAACGCTACGATCTCAATTGCCATCGCCCACAGCACATCCAGGTCATGCACATCTCCCAACAAATCCTGCAGCTCTTTGAGATCGCCGCCCCAGGCGGCGTGCTGTTGCGGCAAGAAATTTTCCGCCGTGTACCGGAAGCGCTTGATGCCAATCCGCAGCTCGTGCAGCGCCGTCGGCGAGCGCGTGCTCATTGCGCGTTTATGCAGATCGTAAGCCGCCGTCCACTTTTCCAGCGCGAGATGCTTGAAGACCACGCTGCCGGACCGCACCCTCGCCGCCCGGCGCGGCAGCGTCTTCGTCCACTGCCGCCATTGCTTGCGGTCAAACTGATCCAGATCCTTGAAGGCCCCCTGCTTGGACGCAGCTTCGCGGGCGTGCACATGATCCAGCAGCTTGACCGTGACGGGATCGCCCACGTCCCCAAGCGTTTTGATCCACTCCTGCATCACCTGCATGTCGCGCAGATCGCCCAGGGCCTGAAACAATTTCTTTCCGGCCTTCTTCATGTCCTTCCATGAAGGATCCGGATCCATGGCCATCAGGCCATCCGCGAGAGAACGGCAGCGCCGCAGGGCCACCCGCAAATCATGCACCGGAGCGGGTTCGAACCCCGCCGCCCGGTGACATTCCAGCAGCACCCGTTCCATCCAGGCCCGAAGGCCGAGCTTCGACTTGGTTCTTGCGGCTGCGGTAGTTTGAGTGGTTCCCACCGGCCCTCGCTGTGCGGAATCTATTCTCGCCTCTTTGTATCAGGAACCGCCGTCAGCCAGCACCGAGAACCCGTTCGGCACTCGGCGCTTTCTGATTTCGTGCCGTTTACTGTGAGTGTATTAACCAGTTAGGATAGAGGGGGCACCCCTCCCCCTGGTCGTTTGGAATCATGGAGTTAGGTAGTCAAAATCCGCCAAAATATTGAACGCAAAAGACTTATCCGGAAAATATTCCGGGAATAACGACTTAGCTCTCAGAGAACGCTGAAAATCGGTTCGGGGCAGCGTCGAGAGCCGTCTTAAGATACGGGCACACTCATGGCTTGCCCCCATCAGAAAAGTATTGTCGCACCGGACGGGTTGGACGTCTGTGACGCGGGCCACGGGTGAGAGTGATTGCAGAGGTCAGAGGGCAGAGGGCAGACTGCAGACGTTGATCTCCACCTGCGGGGGAACTCGCCGGAGTTGGCCGCGCATTCTTAGCTGGGACCCGATGTGAGTTCGGACTGCGGCCGCATCAACGGCAGCACGGCTCTCAGTGTGGTCCCATCGCTGCGGGTAGTGATCTCGACCCGTCCACCCAGACTTCTGGCCCGTTCCAGTATGGCCTCGACTTCAGGTTCTGGAGCGCCGGCCTCAGGAGTTTGTTTGGGAAGCATTTCGCCCTCGTCGGCCACGTCCAATCCGACTTCCAGTTCGTTGCGAAACACGCGCACGGCTGCTTTCTTCTTCCCGGAGTGGCGGACGTTGGTCAGAGCCTCTTGCATGATTCGAAACAGAACCAGCTCCAACTCGGCAGGCAGCCGGCCGAAGCCGGGTGAAATATCCAGGCTCACCTCGATGCCGCTGCGCTGGCTAAAGCTCTTCACATGCCAGTCCATGGCCGGCTCCAGACCGAAGTGGTCCAACAGAAACGGGTGCAGGGCATAGGACATGGTGCGAATGTCGGACATGCACAACTCGAGCAAAGAAAGCCCGTCGGCCAGGATCCGTTGCACTTTCGGACTCATCGCCACATCCGAATCGCGCGCCAGAGAAAGATTCATTCCCAGCGCTGCCAGGTACTGGGCCGTGTTCTCATGCAGTTCGTGCGCAATCTGTTTTCGCTCGTGGTCCTCCGCTTGGAGCAGGTGCCCCGAAAGCTGATGCATCCGCTCCAGTTCCACGGCCATGTGCCTGCGGTCGGCGATCAGCCGGTCCATTTTCGCCAGCAACCGGTCCGCCGCGAATGGCTTCTGAAGATAATCCTGGGCGCCTTCCTTCAGCAGTTGCACGAGCAGTTCGTCGTCCGCCTTGGCTGTGAGCAGGACGATGGGCACGTGGTCCAGTTCCTGATGCTTGCGGACTTCTCGAACCAGCTGATCGCCCGTCATGACCGGCATCATGATGTCGCACAGGATGAGATCAGGGCGTAATTCAAGGGCTTTGTTGAGACCTTCCCGCCCGTCGAATGCCGACACTGTCCGGTAACTTGCCGCCAGCCGGTCGGAGAGGAAAGCGTTCATGTCAGGATTGTCCTCGACGATCAGCACCAGCGGCGCGCTCGATCCGCGCGCCGCCCCCGACCGTGACCGCGCCACATTGCGCACGGCGAACTCCTCCACCGCCTGCCGAGAGGCTTCCGGATCGTATTCTCCCGCAGGAAGAACCTCGGTGCCGGGTGGGGCCAGGAGTGGCAGCTCGACTCTAAGAAGCGCCCCGGCTTGGTTGCGTGCTTCTCCGACCGTGATTCTGCCGTCATGTAGGCTGACGAATTGCCTGGCGATGGACAAACCCAAACCGGTGCCGCCAAAGTGTCGGTAGGATCCGCCTTCGATATGGCGAAACCGCTCGAAGATGCCTTCTCGCAACTGCGGAGGTATGCCTGGACCGGTGTCTTCCACTTCCACCACAGCGCGGTTGTTTTCTTGACGGATCGTTAACCGCACGGTGCCTCCGGCAGGAGTGAACCGAAAGGCATTCGAGAGCAGATTGAGAAGAACTCGTTCTATTTTCCCGGGGTCGAGCTGGGCGGGAAGCGAACTTGGGATGTCGATCAGGTAGCGGATTCCCCGCTCGTTCGCCAGGCTATCGAAACTTGAAGCGACCAGCTTTCCCAAGCCGGCCAGGTCGATCGCGGCGTAGTCAGCCTTCATTCCGCCGGCGTCGAGCTTCGACAGATCCAGCAAGTCGTTGACGCGCCGCAACAGTAAACCGGTGTTGCGTTCCACCAGCTCCAGATCTCGTTTCTCCGCTTCGCCCATCCGGCCTGCCGCGCGCATTTTGCGAATCGGCCCGACAATCAGCGCCAGCGGCGTGCGCAGTTCATGGCTGATGTTGGCAAAGAACTCGGTCTTGAGCTGGTCCAATTCTTGGCTCTGGGCATACAGTCTGGCCAGTTCTTCGGCTTGTTTCCGCGGTGATATATCTCGCAAGATGATGGTATACAGTTTTTGTCCACCAATACTGGCCTGAGAAATCGTGGCTTCCAGCGGAAACTCCTCGCCATTGGCCCGCCGCCCATAAAGTGTTTTAAGGAAATGCATCGAGCGGGCGGCGGTGCCGGTCAGTCCAAATGTTTGAATGTGGTCGGTGTGAGCTGGGCGAAAGCGGTCGGGCAGAAAACGGTCGAGCGGCTTGCCGATCACTTCCGAAGCGGAACAACCGAAGGTCTTCTCCGCCGCAGCGTTGAACAAAACCACCCGCTGGCTCTCGTCCACCGTAATGATGGCATCCATGGCATTGTCAATCACGGCCGCCAGGCGCTCTTCCCCACTCCGCAGCGCCTCCTCGGCCCGCTTGCGCTCGGTGATGTCGTTGAAAACCACCACCAGTCCGGTAATCTTGCCGCTGACATCGCGCAGGGGCGCAACGCTGTAGATCACGTCGAAGAAATGGCCGTCCTTGTGAATGAACACATCTTCGTGGCTCTTCAACGGTGTGCCCTGGGTCAGGACCTGGAAGCCGGCACATTCGGCGGAGGGGAACGGCCGGCCGTCGCGGTAATGGTGATGCGTCATGTCGTGCATTTTCTTCCCGCGCAGCTCGGCAAAGGTCCAACCGAAGAGCTCTTCGGCCGCCGGATTCATGGTCGTGACCAGCCCGTTCTCATCAATCGTGTACAGTCCTTCGCCGAGGCTTTTCATCGCCGCTTCATCGAAGGCCACCGCGCGCCGCAGCGCCTCCACGGCCCGCTTGCGCCCGGTGATGTCCTGAATAATCGAAATGCGATAGAGCGGCTGCCCGGCTCCGTCTCGCACCAGAGATGACGTTACATTCACCCATACGGGCGTGCCATCGCGATGCAGGTAGCGCTTCTCGATCTCGTAGGAATCGCGTTCTGCGCGCAGCAACTCTTTCAGCAGCACCGCATCGCGATCTCGATCATCAGGATGGATAATGTCCTCGAAGGTCCGGTTGAGCAATTCACTCTCGCCATAACCCAGCGTGCGGCACAGGGCAGGGTTGACCATCAGCAGGCGCCCGTCTGTCGCTACCTGCTCGATGCCGACCGCGGCGTGCTCATACATGGAGCGGAAACGGGCTTCACTGTCTCGCAGCGCCTCCTGAGTTCCCCGTAGGGCTACTTCCTCGTCGTAAGCCGCTGCCTTTCGCCGAGCCCGGCGGTAGAGTTCGGCGAACACGCTTATGAAGGCTCCCATGCTGCCAAAAAGAGCCAAACCAATGAAGTGTCCGTATGGAGGGAGGATCCAGAAGACCGCCAGCAGCGCGGCTACCGCGGTGGCCATAAGGCCTGGTCCAAGGCCATCCAGTATGGCCACAATCATCACGACTGGATAAAAGGTGATGTACTCCGGCAATTCGGCGCCGAAGTACGTATTCATCCACCGGCGCCAAAGAAAGGCCAAGCCAATCGCCACCACCGCGATGAGGTAGCGAAGAAACCGCCGAATCAACGCGCTGGTGGCACTCTCTGACACCGTTTTCCCCCTTTTGCGAATAAGCGCCAATTCAGTCTTCGGATCCTGGCCGGAGAGCCCGAGATGAGGATTTCAGCCAAGCAGCCTGAAACGGGTTAGTCTTCTCGGCAAACAACTTTCTTTCGGCAGACGTCCAAACACTCACTCCCTCAGTTCGTCGGTTTTGGAAGAACCAGGAAGCCGCTTACACCATTCCTCGTTAGTGCGCGGAGTGAGCGCCGCCTGCGGCGCGTGACGTGCCCACCCTTCCTTTGCCATTCCCCGCATCCAAGGTACACGTCTGGGTGAGATACTTTATCGCGCCAATCGACGCAATGCTGTGATCCAAATCACAGCTTTCTGTGACATGTTGGCCGGGGACACTTCTCTGGGCGGAGTAGCCCACATCTCTGGTGTGGGTTAGTAATTTCGGGCGTCGGAGTACTGCGGTGGACTGGTAGGGATGGGCAGGTTAGATCACGGTGTCGGCTCCTAAGCAGCCGACCGCCTGCATGGCGCGACGCAAATGATAAGCAAAAGCGCAGGGCCAACTCTGTGTTGAGCCGGGCCCTGCGCAAGTTTCCAGGAAACTAATCTGGCGCCAGACGCTAGGGCGCGAGCGCGTTGACGAAGTTCAATCCGTCGGGCGTGCCGACGCCGGTCACATTGTCCCACCCTGGCGCGGCGGTCAGGGAGGTATCTGTGCCGAACGTAATTACGAACCAGCGCGTCGAAAACGGGCTGTTGTAGAGCGCGCTGAAGTAGGCGGTTGTCCCGTCGAGAGGAGCCGCCAGATCGTCGGCGGTCTCTAGCGTTGTGCCGTTGATGACACCGGTCACGTTGTCGGGCGAGTTGGTAGCAACGATGTCTGATACCGCGCCTGCGGGCAGGTTGTAAACCAGTTGTGCCGCTTGTCCTAATCCGTGTCCGGCTTTTTGGGAAGCGATCCCCATGATGGCCGAGAACATCGGGCAGGCCAGGCTGGTTCCACCGATCACGCCAACGCTCAGTTGCCCATCGACGGTTTCGATGATCTCAGCGCCAGTAAACGGATCTGCCAGCATCGAGATATCGGGCACCAATCGCTTCGTTCCAGGAAGGCCGCTCTGGAACGACGGTTTGGCAAAGGTAAGGCTGGTGCCACCGCCTGCGCCAAACTGGAATCCCAGATGTGCCGGGGGAACAACCGGCGGGCTGCCTAATGCGACCCTATCCGCAATCTCAGTCAGGTTGTTGCCCCAGCCAGTCTGGAAGTTAGTGGTGTTATCGGGGTTCAACGCCAGGCTGGTGCCGCCAATGGAGGTGGCGAAGGGCGAACTGCCGGGGAAGCCCACAGTCTTGAATCCCACCGCAGCGGCAAAGTCTCCAGAATCACCAGAGGAAAAGTTCACGTCGATTCCCTGGACCGCCGCCGACGCGAGAATGCGGTTGATGCGGATAAACTGGGCCGGATTTCCAAAGCCTTCGATGCTCGACCAGCTATTGGAAATGGTGTTGCCCAGATGATGGACGACCGCAAAGTTCACGGCTTCGTCCAGATCGGAGGTGTTGTTGGGCCCGATCACCAAAACAATGCTTGCTTTCGGGGCCATGGCATGCACCCATTCAACGTCGAGCGAGATCTCGTCAACCCAGGGGGCAGGGTTGAAAACCGGATTGGCAGGGTGGTTTAGGGCGCCGGGCGCGCGCAGAACCTGGAAGTTCGCAGGAGTCAGCTCCGGCAGACCATAGATCCGCGAAAATACTTCGGCATCGGTCCGGATGGTGGGCGAGCCGAAGGCATCGGTGATCACGATGGTCTGCCCGGTTCCGTCGAAGCCGGCGTTGAACAGCGGAGTCATGTTGTAGGCCGTCTGCATCTCACTGGGTTGATAACCGCAGGGCGGCAGATGTCCGAGCGTGTTGTTGGTGATGTCAGCGCCGTAGCGATTGCCGGTGTAGGTGGCAGCGTTGCCGCCCCCGGTGAAGGTTTGAGTCTCGGGAGAACGGAAACACTGGCTTTCAAAAAAGACTCCGTTGGAACTTATGCTGAGCGGGACCGGGCGCACGGGAGTGCCGTCGGGTCTGGACGGACGAGCTACCATTGGCCGGAAACCGAAATCGTCGAGTCCGGTAACCGCGGCGATCAGTCCGCCGGCTCCGTTCACCGAGGGATCGGCTGTGTTGGAGCGGTGCGTCTCGCCATTCAGATCGAAGTTGTCGATCTGTACGTTGAAGGCCTTCTGAATCGCTCCCACCGTTCCTTGCACTTTCACGTAGAAATTGTTTTCGGCTACGGTGAGCACGGTGAGGCCGTGCGCGGACAGGAAATTTTTCACCGCCTTTACTTCCTGCGCAGTCGGGCTAAAGCTGGCGTTGAACTGGGCCTGCGTGATCCACTTCTGGAAATCGGGAGAGCCCTTCTGATTTTGGCTGTGGACCAACTGGTCCAACTTACCTTCATTATGGAGCTTGAGCCAAGCTGTGGCCGGGATGACGGTAGAGGGATCCACCGGTCCGAGATCCTTGGCTTTCCTGATGAATCCCGGCGTGTTGCCGTGGATCTTGAAAATCTGCGCCCCCGCGGATGGCACGAACGCTGAAGAGACGGAGACAAGAACCAGAGCGGCCAGGAACCGGAAAAGTCGCCCGGAAAGGGTCCTAATGGGCGTTGCTGAAGTCATAGACCAAACTCCTTCTTGGGTGCGGAAATCATAGACCGTGATGGTTTATTGGGCATTCTGAGGGCCGTTCCGCGTTGGGGACGTTGCCAAGTGTCAGTAGCCATCGAAAATCGAGTTTCTTCATCTGGCTAGGGCGAAAAACAGCGCCGAGTCACTCAGACGAGTCGTTTTCGGGTTGCAAGCGTGAGAACCGTGCCTGCGATTATAGTGCAAAAGCTTGCGCCCCGGGCTCGACTCGCGGCCATGGAAGCGCTCGGCTGACGCTTTCTCCGGCTGCGATGCGGTGGCCCAGTGCGCCGGAACCGACCGGGAGATCGGCCCGCTGCAAAGGCCCTAGAGCCTCAAGCCAATCCATGATTTAGAATCCTCCCCAATGATCTTCCGCAGCGACAATCGCTCCCCCGAACAGATTCGGCCGGTCAACATCGTTCCCGACTTCATTTCCACCGCGGAAGGCTCGGCGCTGATCGAAGTCGGCAATACCCGCGTCATCTGTACCGCATCCGTCGAAGAAGCCGTACCCGCATTCCTGCGCAACTCCGGCAAAGGATGGATCTCCAGCGAATACGGAATGCTGCCCCGCTCCACTCTGACCCGCACTGCGCGCGAAGCTTCCAAGGGCCGGCCGAGCGGACGCACGCAGGAAATCCAGCGCCTGATCGGCCGCTCTCTGCGCGCCGTCTCCGACCTTGGCCGCCTCGGCGAGCGCACCATCTGGATTGACTGCGACGTCATCCAGGCCGATGGAGGCACCCGCACCGCTTCCATCACCGGGGCATTCGTCGCCCTCGGCTTGGCCCTGCAGCGGCTCATTGACGCGGGCACCCTCACCACCGTGCCGATCAAAGACTATGTCGCGGCGATCAGCATCGGCGTGGTCGATGGCGAAATCCTTCTCGACCTGAATTACGAGGAAGATTCGCGCGCCGACGTCGACATGAATTTCGTCATGACCGCCGGCAACAAGATCGTCGAACTGCAAGCCACCGCCGAGCACCAGGTATTCGACGACACTCAACTCGGCAAAATGATCTCCCTGGCCCGCCAGGGCATCCAATCGCTGATCGCGAAGCAACAGGCTTTACTCGGTACTCTGGCGTTGCGGCAATGACTTCGGTCACATCCATAGCGGCACGCTGCTTGGTACCCTCATCGTGCAGGGGGGAAATCCTGTCTATCCCGCCCCGATGACTCCTATCTCCACATGCCGAGTGCCGGGTTTGCCCTCCAAAATCGGTGGCCTTATTGCGGCCGTTTGTCTTGTGCTCGCCGCACTGTCTGCCCGTGGGCAAGCCGCGACCTCATCGGTGACGGGCATTGTTGAAGATCCCTCCGGCGCCGTCATCGTCGGCGCGCGCGTGGAATTAGCCAATGGGAACTACCACACTGCGGGCCAGACGAACTCGGCCGGACAATTTCAACTCGAAATCGACGCCACTTCCGGAATGATTTCCGCCCGAGCGGCTGGATTTGTTCCCCTCCGGCGTCTCTGGAATCATGAATCGCAGCTCAAACTCGTTCTGCATCCACAATTTGAACCTCCCATCCGGCATGTTCTGGTCACCGCCGCGAGGATCAACACCGCACTGGAGGATTCTCCCGCCGACAGCGTAACCATCTCCCACGACGATCTGGCCACCACCCCGGCCGTCGCGCTGGATGACGCGCTGCGCAAGGTTCCCGGCTTTACGCTGTTTCGTCGTTCCAGCAGCCGCACCGGGAATCCCGGCACGCAGGGAGTCTCCATGCGTGGGGTTGGCGCCAGCGGCGCCAGCCGCGCCCTCGTCCTGGTGGATGACATTCCGCTCAACGATCCCTTCGGCGGATGGGTTTATTGGGACCGCGTCGTCCGTGAATCCATTAGTGACGTTGAGGTGGTTCGCGGAGGCGCCGATGCCAGCCTCTACGGTTCGACTGCCATGGGCGGTGTGATTCAGTTCCGAACCCGCCAGCCCGAACAGAGCGCCATCTCCGCCGAAGGCGCATGGGGAAGCGAGAACACGCCCGAGTTATCGCTCTTCGCCGCAACTCGCCTGGGGCCGTGGCAGGGCTCCGCCTCCACCGATCTTTTCCGGACGAATGGCTATATCCCGGTGCCTGAGTCCCAGCGCGGCGCAGTAGATTCGCCCGCCAACTCTCGCCACGCACTAACCACCGTCGAACTCGGCCGCCATTTTGGCGACTTCAGCCGTTTCTTTGCGCGCGGGTCCTACTTCGATGAAGGCCGGCACAACGGCACCGTGATCCAGTTGAACACCACGCAGTTGGGTGATTTCGCAACCGGCTGGAACTACGAAACGAAAAGCGTAGGGGCGGTCTCCGCGCGCCTGTTCGGACTCTTTGCGTCGTTCCACCAGGCTTTTTCAGCGGTTCAATCGGTTCTATCGCCACGCGATTCCGAAACTCTGACCGACGACCAGCATGTTCCGTCGCAAGCTCTCGGCGGAAGCGCCCAGTGGTCCCGTCCAATCGGACGCATCCACACCTTGGTTGCAGGGTTCGAGATGCGCGCGGTTGACGGGTCCAGTAACGAAGACCTCTTCAAACTTGGCGTACCGAATGGAAATAGCCTCAGCGGTGGGCAAGAGCGCACGGCGCGCGTCTTCGGAGAAGACATTGTCCAACTCGGCCCGCACCTGATCGCGACCCTGTCACTCGGCTATGACCACTGGAGCGAGGTCAACGCACGGCTGATCAAAATCAACTCTGGCGTTGTCGCGCTCACGCCCTATCCCGACCGTAGGTCCGACGCTCTCAATCCGCGCGCATCGCTGCTATATCGCCTTGGCCACGGCACCTCGCTGACCGCGTCGGGTTATCGCGCCTTCCGCGCACCGACGCTGAACGAACTCTATCGCAATTTTCGGCAAGGCAACGCCGTGACCAACGGCAACCCCGCCCTGCATGCGGAACGATTAACGGGCGTAGAAGGTGGCATGCGGCAAAGCTTGCTCTCCGACCGCCTGAATCTGCGGGCAACGTTCTTCTGGAACGACATCACCAATGCCATCGTGAATGTCACCCTCACCACAACGCCCACCTTGATCACGCGCCTGAAAGAAAACGTCGCGCGGACGCTCTCCACTGGCATAAACCTCGACGGCGAATTCCGCATCAGCAACAAGCTTCAGATCGCCGGAGGCTACCAGTTCGCCCACTCCGTGGTATCCAGCTACACGCCGGATGCCTCTGTGATTGTCCTGAATCCGTCGCTCGTGGGAAATTGGATACCCCAGGTTCCGCACCAGCAGTTCACCCTGCAGGCCCGCTACGTCAATCCCAAGATCATCACCGCCACCCTGCAAGGGACCTTCGTCGGCCAGCAATTCGATGACGACCTAAACAGCTTATTGCTGAAACGTTTTTTCACCGTTGACCTGTACCTCGGCCGCTCGCTTGGTCATGGAGTGGAAGTCTTCGCCGCTGCCGAAAACACATTCAACCAGCGGTACAACACAGCTCTAACGCCCGTGCCGACCCTCGGCCCTCCCATTCTCGGCCGTATCGGCCTGCGCTATCAGTTCCCGAACCGATAACTCCGGGACCACTCCCGGCATTCCTCTTCTGCGCTCTCCGCGCCCCGGGGTGAAAACAATCCAAAAGCCCGGACCCAACGCCGGAGCCCGCTTTTGGTTTAGAATTGGCGGTACCCTGCACTTATCTGAAATCTTCTGGAGGATCCTGTGAAACTCACCCCCGGTAAGCTGAAAGGGCTCAAAGCTGTCTCGAACGATCATGGCGTCATCGCCGCCGCTGCCATGGACCAGCGTGGCTCACTGCAGAAGTCTCTCGCCAAGGAGAAGGGCTCGGCCGTCTCCGACGAAATGATGGAAGAATTCAAAACGCTGGTGACGGAGGTCCTGACCCCACACGCCAGCGCTATCCTGCTCGATCCCGAGTGGGGCCTCCCCGCATCCAAGCGCCGTGCCAAGAACGCCGGCCTGCTGCTGGCCTACGAAAAGACTGGCTACGACAAGACCGGCCCCGGCCGCCTGCCCGACCTGCTCGACCTCTGGTCCGCACGCCGGCTGAAAGAGGCGGGCGCCGACTGCGTCAAGATTCTGCTCTACTACACTCCGTTCGATCCCAAGGACGTGAATGACAAGAAGCACGCCTGGGTCGAGCGCATCGGCGACGAATGCCGCGCCAACGACATCCCCTTCTTCCTCGAGTTTGTGGGCTACGAAGAGGGCGCGGACGAGAAGGGACTCGAGTACGCCAAAAAGAAACCCCACATCGTCACTGAGAGCATGCGCGAGTTCAGCAAACCACGCTACGGCGTCGATGTGCTCAAGGTCGAAGTGCCCGTAAACATGAAGTTCGTCGAGGGTACGAAGTCCTTCGGCGGCGAGAAGGCCTACACCAAGAAAGAAGCCATCGATCGGTTCCACCAGGCCGCCAACGTTGCGAGCAAGCCCTTCATCTATCTCTCGGCCGGGGTCAGCAATGCGGAATTCAGCGAGACGCTCGAACTGGCCGGAGAGTCCGGCGTGAAGTTCAACGGCGTGCTTTGCGGACGCGCCACCTGGAAAGAGGGCATCCCAGTCTACGCCAAGCAGGGCGCCAGCGCGTTCCGCAAGTGGCTTGAAACCGAGGGCGTGAAGAATATCAACAACGTCAACGGCAAACTGAAGGCTGCAACCTCGTGGCACTCGATCTACGAACTGGAACCGGTGTTGGTCTAGCCCTTCCACTTCAAGCTTTGAGGCGGGTCTCCGGACCCGCCTTTGCTTTTCCTTCGTGCTCCTTCGTGTCCTTCGGGTAATAAGAAGCACGAACCAACAAGCACACAAAGGGACACTAAGGAACCCATAGGAAGAGCAATGCCCGACCGCAAAACCGCTCTCATCACCGGCGCCTCGTTCGGCATCGGACTGGAACTGGCCCGCATCTTCGCCCGCGAAAGTCACAATCTTGTCCTGGTTGCGCGCACCGCCGATAAGCTTCGCCAGCTCGCTTCTGAACTCGAGAAGGCGCACGGCACGCGCTCGCTGATTCTCGCCATCGACCTGACCGAACCGGGAGCCTCAGCCTATGTGCTCGATCAGACCACCCGCGCCGATGTTGTCGTGGATGTGCTCGTAAACAATGCCGGATTCGGCCAGTACGGCCCGTTCGCCGAAAGCGGCCTCGAAGAATGTCTCCGCCAGATCCAGCTCAACGTCACGACCCTCACCCATCTGACGCGGCTCTACCTTGCGGGAATGATCGAGCGAAAAAGCGGCGGCGTCCTCAATGTGGCGTCCACCGCGGCGTTTCAGGCGGGTCCGTTGATGGCCGTGTACTTTGCGACTAAAGCCTACGTGTTGCACTTCTCAGAGGCGATCGCCAATGAATTGCAGGGCACTGGAGTAACGGTAACCTGCCTGTGTCCAGGCGCGACTACGACGGAGTTTCACAAGCGCGCCAACGCCACTGGTATGCGCCTGCTGAAGATGGGTTCGATGGACGCCCGTACCGTCGCCGAAGACGGTTATCGCGCGCTGATGGCCGGTAAACCGGTGGCGATCTCCGGCTTCAGGAATTGGCTTGTAGCGCAATCGGTGCGTCTCTCCCCGCGCCGAATGGCCACAGCCATCGCGCGCGCTACGCAGGAAAGCGGCAATGAGTGGTAACTTGTTTCACGCCGCACTGTATTGAATCCAAAACAAAACTCGCCGGAGCTGCTCTGTAGAGAATTGGCAGCTCCGGCGAGTTATCAGCCACATTTGCGATTGACACAACCAACCGATCTTAGCTGGGCACATCAACCTTGGTGGTTTGGCCAACCATCACCGCGACGCGCTCCTGGAAGAAGGTGCGGCCGTCACGATCACGCAGCTCGATCTCGTGGTTGCCGGGTCGCAGCGCGAATTCCTTGGTCTTGTGGGTTTTCACTGCATACCCTCCATCCACGTAAATAGCGGCGTCCCTCCCATGGGTTTTGACTTTGACGTACCCGTAGTGCCTCGACACATAGTCTGGCCCATAGCCGTATGGATACGCGTAGGGGAAGAACGGGTCAAACACTGGCACCCGGTTAATCACCACCACACGCCGTTGTTGGGCAGATGCCGTCTGAGGGAAGCTCAAAAGAAGCAATCCCGTCACGGCGACCGCTAGTGCTCTTGAGAACCACCGCATCGTTTTATGCATTTTGCCCTCCTCATTGTCTACTTATGGGATGCAGGAAGGGACGCGTGGGGTGCACGTGCAACCCATTGACTGACAAGGACTTGTAAGTTTCTTGACCCACTCATTTGGGTCCACAGACGGCAACCGACGAAGCAGGCCTGAATACACTGGAGGGGCCGTATCCCTGTCGAGGATCCAAACTGAGAACTGAGAACCGGGAACTGATTCAGTCGGCCATGGTGGGAGCAGGCTTGGACTGCGGTGCTCCGTTCACCATCGCTTGCACCTTGCTGTGCCTTTGTCCGTAGCTGAAGTAGAACACCAGGCCGATCGACAGCCAGACGATCAGACGCAGCCAATTCGTCCAACCGAGGCCATAGATCATGGCACCGCAGATGATGACACCTGCCGTCGAAACCAACGGGACCACAGGTACCTTGAAGGCGCGCTGCAGATCTGGGCGCCGGCGCCGCAGGATCCAGACTCCGATGCATACCAAAACGAACGCAAACAGCGTCCCGATACTGGTCATTTCACCCACGATGTCCTCGGGAAGAAACGCCGCGAATAATCCCGTGAACACAAAAAACAGCATGTTTGACTTATAGGGTGTGCGATAACGGGGATGGATCTCGGAAAAGACCTTTGGAACCAGACCGTCGTTGCTCATCGAATAGAAAACTCGCGACTGGCCCAGCAACATGACCAGGATCACCGACGAAAATCCAGCCAAAATCGCAACTGTGACCGATTTCGACAGCCACTCATAGCCGCGCATGTACTTTGTGATCGCAAAAGCGACCGACGCTTCACGACCCGCCGAGCGGAAATCCTCAACCGTCGCTACGCCGCTCAGGACGTACGCGAAAAGCACATAGAGGATGGTGCAGATCACCAGGGAACCCAGGATGCCGATCGGCATGTCACGCTTCGGGTTTTTCGCTTCCTGGGCTGCGGTGGAAACCGCGTCAAAACCGATATAGGCGAAGAAGACGACTCCTGCCGCGCCGAGAATGCCCATTATGCCGCCGTAGTTGTGAGTAATGCCTTGAGGAGTCACATAGGTCGTGGCAGCGGGAATGAACGGCGTGTGATTCGCCGGATTCATGAAGCCCCAACCAATACTGATGACGATAATGACGATCGTCACTTTCAGGATCACAATGAAACCGTTGACGATCGCAGATTCTTTCGTCCCTTTGATGAGCAGAGCGGACAGGAGCAGCAGGATGAACAAGGCTGGAATGTTGACGATGCCACGCATACCCTCCATCGACTCGAGAGGAGAGTGACTCCATTGATAGGGAATCCGCATGCCGAACCAATCGAGCACCCGGTTGAAGTATTCGCTCCAGGCGATGGCGACCGTGGCGGCGCCGACGGCGTACTCCAACACGAGATCCCAACCGATAATCCAGGCGACCAACTCTCCCATGGTGCAGTAGGAATAGGTATAGGCGCTCCCCGCAACCGGGATCATGGACGCGAATTCGGCGTAGCAGAGTCCGGCAAAGGCGCAACCAAAACCCGCGACAATAAATGCGAGCGTCACCGACGGACCGGAACGATCGGCAATGGCGGCCGCCGTCCGCACGAACAGACCGGCACCGATGATCGCGCCGATGCCGAGCATGATGAGATTGACAGGACCAAGCGTGCGTTTCAAACTATACTCGCTGGTCTCCTGCGCCTCCTGCATCAGGGTGTTTATAGACTTGGTTGCCGTCAAATTCGCCATGAAAACGCTCCCCTTTATTGAGGAATCGACTGCGCTGCGACGGGCGGTCTCGGCCGCGAATGCCACACGTAATATACCGGGATTCCCAGCAGCACGATAATCAGTCCGGGCCACGTGTACTGCGGCTTGTAGCGTAACAGTACCACGTCAATAAACAAAGCCATCACGATGTAAATCGCGGGCAAGATCGGGTATCCGACCGCTCGGTAAGGGCGTTCGGCCGTGGGATGAGTGCGGCGCAGAACGAAGAGTCCGCCAATGGTCAGAATATAGAACACGAGCACCGCGAAAATGACGTAGTTGAGCAGGTCATTGTAGCTTCCCGAGACGCACAGGATCGCGGTCCACACCATCTGCACCATCAGCGAGAACCAGGGCGTCTTGTAGGTGGGATGCAGCTTGGCGACATTGCGGAAAAACAACCTGTCTTTGGCCATGGCGTAGTACACGCGCGCGCCCGCAAGAATCAAGCCGTTGCAGCAACCAAACGCGGAGATCATGATGGCCACCGCCATCAACTTGCCGCCGATGGAACCGAACATCTGGGTAATGACAGCGGTAGCAACCCGGTCTTCACTGGCATATTGAATGCCGCGCTCGACCAGGGTTGAACCATTCATAGTGCCCCACAGCGGCAGGGCGCCCAGGTAAACAAAGTTGCACGCGACATAGAGAGCGATCACCACGCCTGTGCCCACGGCAAGCGACAGGGGAAGATTGCGATTGGGATTCTTCACCTCACCAGCGGTAAACGTCACGTTATTCCAGGCATCCGCCGAAAACAGAGAGCCTACCTGCGCAATCGCCACCGCGGTTAGCGTTGAGACCAGCACACCTCCGCCGACGTCGTGCAGCGTACCAAGTCCGGCATTCTTCCAGAAGTTTCCTCCAAAATTGGCGGCCAGAGCCTGGGCATTCCGACCGAGAAAAATTCCGAAGATCACCAGTCCCAGAAGTCCGGAAACTTTCGCAGTCGTAAAAATGTTCTGGATCACTGCGCCCGTCTTCACGCCGAAAATGTTGATGATCGACAACACCACGACCACAAGAATTGCAACCAGGTTTTGGGTGTTCAACCCCACATCCATGCCGCCCAGCATGATCGGGCCGATCGAGAACTGAGGCACCTTCCAGAAATGCAGAATCCAGTGGCTCGACGAAATCGCCGGCCAGAAAATCCCCAGAAATTTTCCGCATGCAACGCCCACGGCTGCGATGGTGCCCGTCTGGATCACAAGAAACAGCGTCCAGCCGTACAGAAATCCCCAGAGCGGTCCCAGCGATTCGCGCAGGTAAACATACTGGCCGCCGGCGCGGGGCATCATGGCGGCAAGTTCGCCATAGCTGAGCGCGCCGACGATCGTTAAGAATCCGGTAATCACCCACGCCCCAATCAGCAGCGCCGGCGACTGCACCTCGCGCGAAATCTCGGCCGAGAC
>WNGE01001936.1_pt1 | contig 25760 bp, 20 predicted proteins | sample 5400651 | NCBI WGS metagenome assembly WNGE01 (sample SAMN13153370, study PRJNA577476) | soil metagenome | isolation source: 60 cm soil or saprolite under grassland replicate 2 | place: USA:California | collected 2016-06-15 | reverse complement strand
GGTCGCTCGGCGACCGCAGCGATGGATGTGTGCATCGCGATGTCCTTCTGTTTGACGCGCGGCAAAAGCGCAAAGCTGGTTGCGGCGAAGGATTCGCAAGCGGCGTGCCAAGCGGAAACTGCGGTGTAAATGCTTGCCCCGGCTTGCTGATCGGACGCGTGGGGCCTCGATCCGACGCGCCAGGCTGGCCCGCTTGCCGCCGAAATAGACATCCGCCTAATTCCTGGGCAGAAAGTTGCCTTGGCGGAGCTGCCCGAGAGGCGCGCGGGCAAGCGGTGGAGAAACAACCAATCGCTTGAAATCACGCAGGAAAAGCTACGACACCCGCAGCCGGCGGCAAGCCGGCAATGGGCGCGACCGCAGCACCGAGCGCTAGGCGCCTTGGGGGGATCGCCGCGGTGCCATTCGCTCCCCGCGTGTCGCCCAATCCTCTTCCCCACGCGCCGCCCAATCGCCTCCCACGTACCGGCCCAACCGCAGGCGGAAAGTGACCCTCGGACACGTCGCGCGTGACAAGCTTGCGTGATACAAGAGGCCCATCGGAGGCGATATCCGTCTCGCCCGCCACCCCATAACAAACGTTCGGAGGAGATGCCCATGGACAACCCCACCGCAGTTGATCGGCGCAAGTTTCTCGGCGCCCTCGGCGTCACGGTCGGCGGGACCGGTCTTGCCGGTGCCGGCCTAGTCGCCGGACCGCAACTGGTCAAAGCCGCCGTCGAGCCGCCCAAAGGCAAGATTCCGGACACGCCCTACCGCACCGGGCATATGACATTCTTCACCAGCCCTGCGGCCGTGCTCGGCGAGCCGTCCCACAAGGGCCACATCATGGCGGCGGAAGAAATCAATGCGCAGGGCGGACTGCTCGGCAAACGCAAGATCGAGACCATCACCGCCGACGAAGCGGCCGGCACCGATGCCAATGTCAAAGAGCTTCGGCGCATGAAGCTCGAGGGCAAGATCGACCTCTTCACCGGCATCATCTCGAGCGGCAATACGCCTGCCCTCGGCCCGGTGGCTGAAGAGCTAAGCTTGCTGACGATCTTCGTCGACGGCTGCACCGACTTCCTGTTCGACAAGGCCGTTCCGCAGCCGAAATACACCTTCCGCATCACCAACATCCAATCGGCCGACGGCATTACGTCGGCGATCGGCACCGCGCAGACTTGGCCGCAGGTGCGCAGGATCGCGCACATCCATCCGGACTATAGCTATGGCCGCAACGCCGCCGAGCACTTCACGCTGGCGCTCGAGCGGCTGCTGCCGGGCACCGAGGTGGTGTCGGAAAGCTGGCCTAAACTCGGAACCACCGATTTCACCTCGCACATCACGAAGGCGATGTCGGCGAATCCGGATCTGCTCTACACCTCCGTGTGGGGCGGCGACTACGTTGCCTTCTACAAGCAGGCGCTGCGCTACGGCCTGTTCGACAAGATGAAGGTCGCCACCACGCTCGCGCTCGGCGTTGCGCCGCATGCCATCGGCAAGGATCACCCCGAGGGCGTGCTCGCCGGCGTCCACTCCAACTACTACTTCACCTATCCCGGCGGTGATCGGTGGCCCCTCAACAAGGAATTCGTGCAACGCTACCACAAGCGCTGGAACGAATATCCGAACTTCCAATCCGAAGGGTCTTACGTGACGCTGTACATGCTGAAGAAGGCGATCGAGCGCGCCAATCAGCTGGTCGGCGGCTGGCCCGACGACGAGGTGATCATCAGCCAGCTCGAAGGAATGGGATACGACGCACCGTCCGGCTATCTCTACATCCGGCCGGACAACCACCAGGGATACAAGGACGCGGTGATCGGGTTCAGCAAGAACCTGCCCGCCTATCCATTCTCGACCTGGGATCCCGACCGGGTGATTACGATCCCGATTCGCAACATCACGGCGCCGCCGAGTTGGCCGAAACCCGGGCAAGGCCACAACGAATCGACGGCTGCCGCCGACTGGATCAAGAAGACCTGGCCCAAGGCAACGGGCTAACGCGTCGCTCGCTCGCGCGCATCGCGACAATGACCGCGCCCGCCCTCGGCGGGCGCGGCCGCCTGTAAGAGCGGGAAGAGGGCGTGTCAGTGTCGATACTGATCATCCAAATCCTCAACTCCCTGTTCTACGCCTCGGTTCTTTTCCTGATTGCTGCCGGCCTCAGCCTGATCTTCGGGGTCATGCGCATCGTGAACATGGCGCACGGCACATTCTACGCCGTCGGCGCATTCGTCACCGCCTGGCTGGTCGGGCGCGCCACCGCGCTCGGCGTGCCCGCCGGATGGACGTTTCTGCTCATTCCGGTCGGCGCCGGCGCGGTCGCGCTGCTCGGCATCGCGATCGAGCCGCTGTTGCGGCCGTTTTATCGGCGCGCCGAGGAATATCAGCTCCTCGTCACGTTCGGCCTGCTGCTGATCCTGGAGGACGTCATTCGCTTCCTTTGGGGCGGCTTGCCGCTGTCCGCCGATCCCGTCATGGACGTGCTGCCCAGCATCCGGTTCGGCGGCCTGATCTATCCCGGCTACAACCTCGTGGTGATCGCGATCGGAGTTGCCGGCGCGATCGGCCTATGGGCGGTGATCTATCGCACCAAATTCGGCGTCATGTTGCGCGCCACCTCGCAGGACCGGCGCATGGCCTCGGCGCTGGGCCTCAATGTCGGGCTGGTCTACGTTTCCGCCTTCGCCATCGGCTGCTTCATGGCCGGCCTCGGCGGTGCCATCATCGTGCCGACGCAGACCGCCGTGCTTGGCATGGGCATCGACGCGCTCATTCTTGCCTTCGTGGTCGTGGTCATCGGCGGCCTCGGCAGCCTGCAGGGCGCCCTGGTCGGCGCACTGATCGTCAGCTTCGTGCGCACCGCCGGCATCCAGTTCTTTCCCGAGATCGAGCTCGCCGTGCTCTATCTCATCGCGGCGGTGGTGCTGCTCGTTAAACCGACCGGACTGTTCGGGACCGCGTGATGACAGCCGACGTCAGCAGCGTGCAGCCCAAACTGCTGCTGTTCGCCGCCGCGGCCGTCGTCCTCATCCTGCTCGCGTTGCTGCCGCCTTTTATCGGCCTCTACCAGACGCAGCTGCTCATCTATGGTCTGATCGCCGCCATTGCCGCGCTCGGCTTCAACCTGTTGCTCGGCTATACCGGGCTGCTGTCGTTTGGTCATTCCGCCTTCTTCGGCATCGGCGCCTATTCGGTTGCGTTCCTGCTGCGCGACGCCGGCATCCGCTCGATGGAGCTCTACATCTTGATCGGGTTGCCGGTCGCGGCGCTCACGTCGGCGCTGTTCGGCTACATCTGCGTCCGGCACACGCGCATCTTCTTCGGCATTCTGACGCTCGCCTTGTCGCAGGTGCTGTGGACCCTCACCTACAAGTTTTTCTGGGTCACCGGCGGCTCGGATGGGCTGCGCGTGGCGCGGCCGACATTGCTCGCCGGCATGGTCTCCTTCACGGGGCGTGATGCGTTTCAGCGATTCATCAACGGATATTATTATTACGTGCTCGCCGCGTTCGCGATTTGCGTGGTGATCATGTGGGTGATCGTGCACTCGCCCTTCGGGAAGGCGCTGCAGGCCATTCGCGACAACGAAACGCGCGCCGCCTTCCTCGGCTTGCGCATCAGGCGGTTCCGCTGGGTTGCATTCCTGATTTCCGGAACGTTCACGGGACTCGCGGGAATTCTCTGGGTCCCGCTCAATGGGCTTACGACTCCCGAAGTTCTGTATTGGCCGTTCTCGGGCGAGATCGTGTTCATGACGCTGCTCGGGGGTTTCCGCAACTTCACCGGTCCGATCGTCGGCGGCATACTCTTCACCTACCTCAAGACGTACGCAGTCGCGGCCACCGAATATTGGCAGCTTTTGCTCGGCGTCGTCCTCGTGCTCCTGGTCATGCTGTTGCCGACCGGCATCGTGGGTGCGGTCGCCGCGGCGGCGGATAAGCTACGGCCGAAGGAGAAACCGGCGTGATCCTTCTCGAGACGGTCGATCTCAGCAAGCAGTTCGGCGACGTCCACGCCTGCGATCGCGTGAATTTCACCGTCAACAAGGGCGAATTTCTCTCGCTCGTCGGCTCGAACGGCGCCGGCAAGACCTCGCTCGTCAATCTGATCAGCGGCCACCTTACGCCGGACAGCGGCCGCATCCTGTTCGAGGGCAAAGACATCACCTTCGCCAAGGTCTATGAACGCATCAGGGCGGGCATCGCCCGCAGCTTCCAGATCGTCAATCTGTTCGACGCGCTTACCGTTTTTGACAACGTCGCGTTGTCGATTTTCTCGCGCGAGCGCAAGATCGCAAAAATCGCGGCGCTTGCGGACCGCGACCGGGACGTCCGCCGCGAGACCTTCGACGTGCTTGGCCAGTTCGGGCTTGCCGACAAGAGCGCCGTGCCGGCCGGCGGCCTAGCGCAAGGCGAGCGCAAGCTGCTCGACGTCGCCGTGGCCTATGCGTTGCGCCCGAAACTGCTTTTCCTCGACGAACCGACCAGCGGGGTGAGCACGCGCGACAAGACGCAAATCATGGACACCGTATCCTCGGTCGTGCGTGCCGGCGCGGTGACTGCCGTCGTCATCGAGCACGATATGGACGTGGTGTTTCGCTACTCGGACCGCATCGTGATGATGCACGAAGGCAGATTCCTCGCCGACGGAACGCCGGAAGCGATCAAGGCGAACAGGGACGTCGCCAACATCCTTCTCGGCGTGCCGCTCTCGGCTTAAGACGGCGAAGGACGAGCAAGTGCTGCTGGAGGTCGAAGCCATAAATACCTTCCGCGGGCCCGCGCACATCCTGCGCGGCGTGACGCTCAACGTCGGCGACGGCGAAGTTGTCTCGCTGGTCGGGCGCAACGGCGCCGGGCGCACGACCATCATCGAAAGCATCATGGGCCTGCTGCCGGTGCGCTCGGGTCGGATTCGCTTCCGCGGCGAGGACATCGCCAAGATGCCGCCGCACAAGCGCGCCAAGCGCGGCATCGGCTATGCGCCCGAGAATGCCGGCATCTTTCCGGAGTTGACAGTCGCCGAGAACCTCATGATCAGCCGCTGGATGTCCGACAAGACCGCGCGCGGCGCCACCGGCGGGATCGATGCCGAGGCGCAGGCGCTCACCGTTTTTCCCGAAGTCGCCAAGTTCATGAACCGGCCGGGGCTCAACCTCAGCGGCGGGCAGAAGAAGATGGTATCGATTGCGCGCGCGATGGCGCTTGCGCCATCGCTGATGATCCTGGACGAGGCGTTCGAAGGCCTGGCGCCGGTGGTGGTGAAGCGTTTTCGCGACGCCGTCATGATGATCAAGGGCTTGGGCATTTCGCTCTTGCTCGCCGAATCAAACCTCACGAGCGCGGCCGCCATCGCCGACCGGCTCTACGTCATCGATCGCGGTGAGATCATCTTCCATGGCACGCCACCGGAAGCGCTTGCGAACGACACCGTGATGCGGACGCTGCGCGGGTGAGATTGCGTCGGCCTGCAACCTGTCCTGCCGGTGGATAAGGATTCGAACCGGACATGAACCGGCTTGCTGCAGTGCTCCTCGTGCTCGGCGCGGCTGCCATCATCAGCGTGGCCCGGGGCGGGCACGAGTTGCCCATCTATCCTTCGTTTTATCCGCACGAGATCGAAATCAGATCGCTCGCTCCCGAGGACGCGGTGCAACCGCTGCGCGATGGCATGATCCAGGCCTATATCGGTCGCGGCTTGGGCTTTTCAGCGACGCCGGCGGCCGACATCCGTCCCGTTGAATCGCTCGGCTCATTCATCGTCGTGCGCATTAACCCGGGCTCGGCGCGCGTGCAGGACGATGCTGCGGCATGCGGTGTTGTCGGGACGGTGGTGCGCGCGCTTGCCGCGCAAAGCGATTTCGTTCCGCATCCCTACCCGGTCACGCCGTTCCACGGCGACTATCTGCATCATGCCGACCTCGCGGCGGCCGCCGCGGCGCGCGTGTCGGAGCCGACGGCGCCGACCGGCGATCTCAAGATCGCCGCGCGCGGTGGTCTGGCGCAAAGCCATCCGGATTGGTCCGCGCGCGAGGCGGACTGGGATGCCGAAGTCACCGAGATCGATGCGGCGGAGCTCGTGGCCTCCGCAATGTTTACGGTCAACGGTTGGCTCGCGCCGCCGTGGGTACGAACCGGCTGGTTCCACGCCGAGCGTCTCCTGGCCGATGCGGCGAGTGAGCCCGCCCGCAAACAGCGCATCGATTCCGATCTGCAACGGCTCAAGGCCGGTAATTTCACAACCCTGGTGGAGCGCATCAATCTCGAGCGCGACCTCGTCACGCTGTTGACCAGCGGCTGCCGGAAACTCGTCGCCGGCTACACGGTCAAGCGCGAATACGTCAACGTCGAGTTCTCGGCCGGGATCGAGAACATCGGCTACGATTCGCTTACGGGCCTTCATTCGCCGATGTTCATCCGCACGGTGAAGCTCAAGGACTTCCCCTGGAACGGATGGCTCGCGCTCGGCATCGACGGCAAACCCGCCGCCGCCTGGAATCCGATCGGCGGCATGACCGATCCGTTCGGTCGCCTCATGGGCTTTGCCGTCGGCGACCCGGCCCTGCTGCCGTCACCCTATGAAGCCGGCTGGATGCTCAATCGCATTTCCGATCTACCTTCGGGGCGATGAATGAGTACACACATGTCCTCCTTTCGAATGCTGCGAGCATTGATGCTGGCGTTGTCTTTGAGCAGCGCGCTAATGCTGGCCGTCGACGCTGCGGAGGTCACCTATGCGCTGACCATTGCGAACGGCCGCGTCCCCGCCAATATGCGGCTCATTCGCGTCAAGCAGAACGACGTCGTGAAGCTTGAATGGCGCACGGACAAGCCCATAAGCGTGCACCTGCACGGCTACGACATCGAGCAAGAGCTCAAGCCGGGCACGGTCACGGAGATGACCTTCACGGCTCGCGCGACCGGACGATTCACGGTTGAGCCCCACATCGGGAAAACGCCGTCCGGCGGGCATGCGCACGGGGACGTCCTTGTCACCATCGAGGTCTATCCTTAGGCAGGCGGGCAGGCGCCGGGCGGCGGCTGCCCTGTGCGCGTTCGCGGCTGCCGTCGCGGTCGCAGGTCTGGCAACGCCGGCGAGCGCACACGGCTTCGGCCAACGCTACGATCTGCCGATCCCGCTCTCGTTCTACCTCGCCGGAGTAGCGGCGGCGGTAGTGGTGTCGTTCCTCATCGTCGGATTGTTCGTGCGGGAGGTGCCGCGCGTTCGCGCTTATCCGCGCATCGATCTCATCGTCACGCCGCTGGGTCGCTGGATCGCAAGCCCGTCTCTTGCCCTTGCGCTCAAGCTGCTCGCGCTCGCCGCTTTCATCATGACCATCGTGGCGGGGTTTCGCGGCGATCAGAATCCCTACCGCAACATCGCGCCGACCCTGGTGTGGATCATCGGCTGGGTCGGTCTGGCCTACGTTTCGGCGTTCGTGGGAAATGTTTGGGCACTGATCAATCCCTGGCGCACGATCTTTGAGTCGATCGAGACGATCTATCAGTGGATCACCGGGCGACGCGAACTCGGCTTGCGCCTATCCTACCCGGAGGCACTCGGCGTCTGGCCCGCGTTTGTTCTGCTGCTTGCGTTCGCGTGGATCGAGCTCGTTTACCCGAATCCGGCGGTGCCGCGAACCATCGCGTGGCTCGCCCTCGCCTATACCGTTCTCACCTTCGCCGGCATGATTATGTTCGGCCGCGAGCGCTGGCTGGATCGCGGCGAGGTCTTCACGGCGGTGTTCGGCACGTTCGCGCGCTTTGCGCCGATCGAGATCCGAACTGGGCCTCAGCGTGAAATGTGGCTGCGGCCGTTCGGCGCCGGGCTTCTCGACAGCGGCTCGGTGTCCATCTCGATGATGGCCTTCGTGCTGTTGCTGCTCGCGACCGTGCTCTACGACGGCGCATTGGCCACGCCGGAATGGGGCAAGCTCGAAGGCACGATTGCTCCTTATCTTTCTGCCTTGGGCGACTTCAGGCTCGTGGCGATCAGAACGGCCGGGCTGATCGCCTTCTGGCTCATCTTCTGTGGTGCCTATGTCGGGGTCTGCGGGGTCATGAGCGCGTTCACCGAGCAGCGCTTGCCGCCGCTCGTCATCGCTCGCAGCTTTGCCTTCACGCTGGTGCCGATCGCGATCGGCTATCACGTCGCGCACTATTTCACGTTCCTGCTGATCCAGGGGCAATACATCGTCCCCCTCGTGTCGGACCCCTTCGGCTTCGGCTGGAATCTGTTCGGGACCGCGGGCTATCGCGTCGACATCGCGATCGTCGATGCGCGTTTCGCCTGGTGGACTGCCGTGACCGCGATTCTCATCGGCCACATCGCGGCGGTCTATCTCGCGCATGTCAAGGCCATCCAGGTCCTCGACACGCGGCGTCTCGCGTTGCGCTCCCAGCTTCCGCTGACCGCGCTCATGGTGGTCTACACCTTCGTGAGCCTCTCCATTCTCGCCGAGCCGATCGTCGAGCGCCGCGCGCCCGCGCAACCCATTACAGCCGAGATCGCCGTCCCGGAGGACGCGGTGCTGCCCGAGCCCGGAAGCGGTCGATTGCAGGCAGTCGGCGCCGGGACGATCGCCAAGCAGAAGCTGACCTACCGCGTGCTCGGCTCCGCCTTCCACGACGGCACGCGAATGACCGCCGCCGACGTGCTTTATGCCTACGCCTTCGCCTATCGCTGGGGCGCGCGCACCAACGGCGAAGATGCTCGCTCCGATCCGCTGGTCGCGGCCGCCACCGCGGTCACGCGCTCCCAGCTGCTGGGCGTTCGCGTCGTCGGCACCGACACGACCTCCAAATCCTTCCGCTTCGGCGACTTCGAATATGTGCGCGAGCTGCTCGTGATCGACGTCTATACCTCGGTCGCGCCGATCGATCCGGAGCAAGACGCGGTGGTCGCGCCGCCCTGGAGCACGCTGCCCTGGCATCTCCTTGTGCTCATGGAGGAAGCCGTCGAGCGCGGCTGGACTGCGTTTTCGCAATCCGAGGCCCAGCGCCGCGGCGTCGATTGGCTTGATCTCGTGCGCTCCGCATCCATGAAGGAGCGGCTCCTCGGGCTGCTCGATACGTTTGAGCGCGAGGGATACCGGCCCGATCCGCTGGTCACGCTGGTCAGCGCGGAGGACGCCCGCAAGCGTTGGGCCGCGCTCAAAACCTTCTACACAGAGCGCGGGCACTTCCTGGTGACCAACGGCCCGTATCAGCTCAAGCGCTGGTCGGCCGACAGCGTCACGCTCGAGGCGTTCCGCGATCTCAGCTATCCGCTTGGTGTGGGTTCATATGACGCTTACGCCACCCCGCGCCGGGGATTCATCACCAAGGTCGAGCGCGACGGAGAACGGATCAGACTGTTCGGGGACATCGAACTCGTGCAAAAGCATCAGCGCAGCTACGACATCGTGCGCCGGCCGCTGCCATCGATCGCGGCCGACGCGCTCAAGCGGTCGGCTCCCGAATGTCGCTATCTCGTGACCGACGGCGAAGGCCGCGCAGTACTCGCGGGCCAAGTGGTACCCTCTGCGGATGCAACCTTCTCCCTCGATTTCACCGGCAAGCTGCCGCCGGGTCAGTTCACGCTGATCGCGCAGCTCATCGTCGACGGCAATGCGATGAACGCCGAGATTCAACGCATTCCATTCGAAGTTGCATCGAAGCCGTGATAACGCATTTGTAGCCCGCATGAGCGGAGCGAAATGCGGGACAGCTTGGTCCTTGGCACTACCCTCCCGGATTTCGCTGCGCTCATCCGGGCTACATGCTGCCGCCCGCATTCATCGCCTTGGCGGTTTGGCCGCGAACTCGGAGCCGCGCACGCACATGCGCCCGCGCGGGTCCTGCCACAGCTTCTCGCTCGCGTGCAGATGGCCAAGCGCGCGCGCCACCGTGCGGAAGTCATAGGCGCAGAAGCGTTCCGCGATGTCGGTATAGTAGAGCGGTTCTTTGCCGATCGCGTCCAAGATCTTCCCCGCCAGAGCGGCCACTTCGGCATCGCCGCCCGCAACGCCCGCCGCGTCCGACTTGCCGTTGATATAGTCGCCGATCTTTGCCCGATCGGCGTAGGCGTAGGTAATGCGCTCGTAATATTCGCGCGGAATGCCTTCCGGGATGGTGGCATCGATGCCGACCTTGGCGCCGGTCGGCACCACGCCGTAGCCCTGCGGCAGGCTCGGATCGAGCGGCTTGGCGCGCGCATTGCTCACCACCATCACGTCCTTGTCGCCCTGCACGCGCGTGGCGATCGCCCACTCAACCTCGGTCGGGTCGAACACGTCGATGTCGTCGTCAACCACCACCACATGCTTGAGGTCCATGACCGAGAGCGCGGCGAGCAGCGCGTTCTTGGCCTCCCCCGGCTGCTTCTTGATCGATATCACCGCGTGCCAGAACGCGCAGCCGCCAAGCGTGACGTTGATGTCCTTGACCTGCACGCCGGCGGTGCGTAGCGCCTGACGGATCGCGGCATAGCGCGTGGGCGCGGCGAGCCAGGTGTTCTCCCATGGCATGTGCAGATTGTAGTAGATCGCGTCCTTGCGCATCGCGATCGCCTTGATGCGCACGAGCGGGTTCCAGTGCAGGCCGCCCATCAGCCGCGTGAACTCGCCGAAGCGTCCCTCCGGCCAGGTCCACCCGGTCGGCAGGATCTCCGCCTCGAGCACGATCTCGGCATCGGCGACATAGGGCAAGTCGATGGTCTCGCACGGCGCTAGCTCGACCGGCGCGCCGCGCAATCCGCCCGCGATCGCCATCTCGTCGACGCCGAGCGGCGCGCGATAGCCCGAGCCCGTGATTTCGATGGGATGGGTGCCGATCGAAATCGAGATCGGCAAGGGATGGTCGTGCTCGTAGGCGCGCTGGGCAAACAGGCGCATGTTGTTGGGCGTCACGATGTCGATGCCGGTGAGATTCTTTTCTTTCACTATGAAGCGGTAGATGCCGCTGTTGATCCCGAGCTCGGGGTCGCGCGCGATCACCACGCCGGCGGTGATCATCGGACCGCCGTCGAAAATCGACGACATGGGGATCGGCAGCTTGTAGAGGTCGACCTCCTCGCCGGCGACGACCACCTCGCGTGCCGGCGAGGTCTTGACGTATTTCGGCGGGACCGGATGGTTGAGCGCTTGCGTGAGCTTGTCCTCGATTTCGCGGTAGGTCTCGCAGCCGAGCGCCATCATCGAGCGCTCGCGCGTGCGGATGAGACCGGAGACCACCGGCATGTCGTAACCGATCACGTCGTGGAAACAGAGCGCAGTGTCGGCCTGATCGACCAAGGTCGCGATGTGGCGGATATCCACGGGCTGATGCAGGTCGACGAGCTCGCCGCTCTGCCGCAGGCGGTCGAGAAACTGGCGGAAATTCTCCTGCATCGAAGGCGCTCCGGTAGGGGCGAGAGGTTGTTGGCGAGCGTGGCCTAAGCTACTTAGACCGGCGTCTGACCACAATCCAGCGTCGTAGCCCGCATGAGCGAAGCGAAATGCGGGAGGGTTTGGCGGTGGCACCCGGATTTCGCTGCGCTCATCCGGGCTACAGGCTGAGACATTATCGGCAAGGGACGAAACGGTGAGCGGCAACAAGACCATGAGAGCGCTCGTTCTGCGCAAGCACGGCGGCCTCGAGGAGCTCTCCGTCGTGAACGACCATCCGGTCCCCGCGGCCGTCGCCGGCCACGTGGTGATCCGCGTGCGAGCATCCTCGTTCAACTATCATGACGTGTTCACGGTGCGCGGCATGCCCGGCATCAAGGTGCCGTTGCCGGTCGTCCTCGGCCTCGACATGGCAGGCGAGATCGCCGAGATCGGCGCCGGCGTGACCGGCTGGACCGTGGGCGAGCGCGTGCTGGTCAATCCGCTCAACAAGGCGAAAGGTCTGATGGGCGAAATGCTCGACGGCGGCATGGCGGAATATTGTCTGGTCGCTGCCGACCAGCTCATCGCCATGCCGGCGGGCGTGAGCTTCGAGGAGGCGGCCGCCCTGCCGGTCGCCTACGGCACGGCGCACCGCATGCTGATTACCCACGACACGGTCAAGAAAGGCGATCGCGTGCTGGTTCTCGGCGCCAGCGGCGGCGTCGGTACCGGTTGCATCATCCTCGCCAGGCACCTTGGGGCCGATGTGATCGCGTGCACCTCGAGCGAAGAAAAGATGCAAAAGCTCAAGGCGCTCGGCGCCGACGAGGTGATCAACGTAAAAGAAACCGATTTCTCGAAATGGGCGATCGAGCGCTACGGAAAACCGCAGCGGCGCAGCTATGAGGGCGGCGTCGACGTGGTGATCAACTTCACCGCGGGCGATACCTGGCAGCCTTCGCTGCGCTGCCTCAAGCGCGGCGGCAAGCTTCTGGTCTGCGGCGCGACCGCCGGCTACGATCCGAAGGAGGATTTGCGTTACGTGTGGAGCTTCGAGCTCAAGATCATCGGTTCGAACAGTTTTTATGACGACGATTTGCGCGCCCTCATGAAGCTCATTGCAGAAGGCAAGATGCGTCCCATGATCGACAAGGTGCTGCCGCTCGACCAGGCGCGCGAGGGACTGCGCCTGATCCAGGACCGCGAGGTCATCGGCAAGGTCGTGGTGACGCCATGAGCGAAGAGCTCACCTTGGAGCGCGTGCAGGCGCTGGTCACCCGCGGCCCTTACCATCAGTGGCTGGGTCTCAAAGTCATCGCACTTCATGACGACGGCATTGAATTGAAAGCGACGTGGCGGGAAGAGTGGGTGGTCAATCCGGACCGGCGCTACACCCACGGCGGCATTCTCGCCACGCTGGTCGATCTCGGGGCCGACTGGGCCATGGTCAAGAAGAACGGCCGCGGCGTGCCCACCATCAATCTGCACGTCGACTATCATGCCGTCGCCATGCCTGGGGATCTCACCATCCGCGGCAAGGTGGTACGCATGGGCAGCCAGTTCTCGACCTCGGAGGCGCATGTGTTCGATGCGCAGGGCAAGCTCCTCGCTAGCGGCCGGGGCACCTATCTCACCGCCCCGCCGAAGGGGTGATGGTCGCTTGAGTCACAGGCGCTGCCGATGAGCAACGGACGGTCCATGCTTGGCGGCGACATGATGCAGATGCCAAGTCTGTTCGTATGACTTCATTCACCAACCTCGGTGATCTCATCCGGCGCGATCGCGATCTCGGCAAAATCGCGGTCATCGATCTCGGTGGTGAGTTCGCGCGCGAGCTCAGCTATGGCGAGCTCGATGCCATGGCGAACGGCATTGCCCGCGCGCTTTGCGGGCGTGGGCTGGCGCGCGGCGATCGCGTGGCCATCCTCTCCGCCAATCGCGCCGAATATCTCGCCGCCTATTACGGCATCATGCGCGCCGGTCTCGTCGCAGTGCCGGTGAGCTTCAAGTTTCCGCGCTCGACCATTCATTTCATCCTGCGCGACGCCGACGCCAGGCTCGTGTTCTGCGACAGGTCGCGCGCGGAAGACTGTCCGCCGGATATTCCCGCCGTGCATTTCGGTGAAGACCGTGACCGCGGTTTTGATCGCTTCCTCGACGGCAGCGCCTTCGATGCCGTCGTCCCGCGTGCGCGAGAACCAACGATGTTTCTCTACACGTCGGGCTCGACCGGAATGCCAAAGGGCGTCGTGCTCTCACACCAGAGCCACATCTGGGTGGTGGAGACACGCCTGACGGACGACCTCGCCCGCCACCGCTATCTCATCGCCGCGCCGCTCTATCATATGAACGCGCTGGCGCTCGCCAAGCTCGCCTGCGCCGCCCATGCGACCATCGTGCTGCTGCCGCAATTCACTGCTCCGGCCTATATCGAGGCGATCGGACGCTACCGCTGCACTTGGCTCACCGCGGTGCCGCCGATGATCGCCATGATGCTGCGCGAGAAGGAGCTGCTCGCGCGCACCGATCTGTCGAGCGTCGAGTTCATCCGCATGGGCTCGGCGCCGGTCAGTCAAAGCCTCATGGAAGCGATCCGCCGTGCGTTGCCGCACGTGTCGGTCACCAACGCCTACGGCACGACCGAGGCCGGTCCTGTCGTATTCGGGGCGCATCCGGCGGGCCTGCCGCAGCCGGACATGTCGGTCGGCTATCCGCATCAGGGGGTCGAGCTGCGGCTGGTCGACGGCGATGACGGCAACGCGCATCAGGGCGTGCTGGAGATGAAATGCCCGGCGCTCATGAACGGCTATCACAATCGGCCCGACGTCCAGCCGCCGTTCACCGCCGACGGATTCTACATCACCGGTGACGTCTTCCGTCGCGACGCCGACGGGTTTCACTATTTCGTCGGCCGCAGCGACGATATGTTCGTCTCGGGCGGCGAGAACATTTATCCAAGCGACGTCGAGCGCATGCTGGAGCGTCATCCCGATGTCGCGCAGGCCGCCGTCGTGCCCATTGACGACGACATCAAGGGGCAAAAACCCGTCGCCTTCGTGGTCTCGAAGCCTGGGCGCAGCCCGAGCGCTGACGAGATCAAGCGCTTCGCGCTCGCCAACGCACCCGCTTATACGCATCCGCGTTTCGTCTGGTTCGTGGACGAATTGCCGCTCGCGGCCACCAACAAGATCGACCGGGCCCTGTTGCACGGACTTGCGCAGGAGCGCCTCGTCGGGACGACAGTCAAATGACTGTCGCCCCCTGCCCGCTCACTCCACCTTGAATCCTGCTGCTTTCACCACGGGGCCCCAGCGCGTGATTTCCTCGTCTATGAATTGCTTCGCCTTATCGGGGCTCGAATCGGGGATGGCCTCGAGACCGGAGGCGATCAGCACCTTCTGAAACTCCACGTCCGCCATTGCGGCACGGGTGGCCTCGGCGATGCGATCGACGATCGTTCTCGGCGTTGCGGCGGGCGCGAACAAGCCCAAAAACAAGAGTCCGATCATGCCCGGCACCCCTTGCTCGATGGCAGTCGGAATCTCGGGTGCCGCCGCCAACCGTTGCCCCGCGTTCACCGCCAGGATGCGGATTCTCCCGGTGCGGTGGAATTCGAGCAGCGGCCCGGTCACGTTCGGCGTCATCATCGGAATGTGCCCGCTGACGAGATCGCTGATTCCCGGCCCCGCGCCTTTGTATGGGACGTGCACGAGATCGTTGAGGCCGGTGAGCTGCTTGAACAGTTCGCCGGAGAGATTGCTCATGGTGCCGCTACCGGCCGAGCCATAGGAGAGCTTGCCGGAATGGGCCTTGGCATAGCCGATGAGCTCGGCCAGTGTCGTCGCCGGCACGGACGGGTGCACCACGATAGACGTGGTGGAGACGGCGAGCATTGCGATGGGCACAAAATCCCTGGCGGGATCGTACGGCACCTTGGCCATGGTCATGGGGTTGAGCACCATGGTGCTGGTGCTGCCGAGCAGGATCGTGTAGCCGTCGCCGGGCGCTCGCGCGACGTCGCCGGTTGCGATCGTTCCGGTGCCGCCGCCCTGGTTCTCGACGTAAACGGTGCCGAGCAGTGTCTTCACGCGCTCGGCCCACTGGCGTGCGACAACGTCGTTCACGCCGCCTGCCGAGAATGCCACCATCAACTTGATCGGCCGCTCCGGATATTTCCCCTGAGCGAGCGCAGAACGCGGCGTCAGCGCTCTTGCCGAGAGAAATGCCAATCCAAGCGCCAGAAGGTCGCGCCGGTTCATCGTCGTCCTCGCGTTTGCCGAAAGTGCGATGTTGCGCCAAGCTTGGGGCAGGCGCAGCGGCACCAGCCAGCCCGTTTATACTTCCGCCTGCGGCGGGCTGACACCCACGGCAGGTGCGACGAATAGCGCGGGTCTCACCTAGGCCAGGAGCAAAGATCAACGGTGGACCGCCAGCTTCCCATCCTCGACGAGATCTTCCTCGACCATGTCGGCCATTTCGTGCGCGATCCGCACGCCGCGGGCCGCGCGCTCGCGCGCGCCGGATTTGCCCCGACGCCGGTTTCCGTTCAGGTGGTTCCCGATGCCGACGGCACACCGCGCCCCACCGGCACCGGCAACGTGACAGCCATGTTCTCGCGCGGCTACATCGAAGCGCTATTCAAGACCGCCGATACGCCGCTCGGCCGCGAGCTGGACGCGGCGCTCGCGCGCCATGGGGGCGTCCATCTTGCGGCGTTTTCCGTGGCAGATGCCGCGGCGGCGCATCGCCGGCTCGCCTCGGCGGGATTTCGCATGCAGCCTCTGGTCCACATGCAGCGCCCGGTCGACACCGGCGGGGCGCCCGGGATCGCCGCCTTCACCTTGGCGCGGCTCGAGCCGGGGCAAATGCCGGAAGGGCGCATCCAGATCCTCACCCACCGCACCGAGGCGATGGTGTGGCAGCCGCGCTGGCTGTCGCATCCCAACGGCGCGGTGGCGCTCACCAGCGTCATCATTGTGGTCGCTGACCTTGACGACGCGGTGCGGCGCTTCGCGCGCTTCACCGGCCGCGCAGCGATGTCCTCGCCGCTCGGGCAGACGATCGAGCTCGACCGCGGCCGCGTGCAGGTTATGACCGCGGAGGCATTTACGCGAAAACTGCCGGACGTTCCCATCCCGTCGCTGCCGTTCATCGGCGCCTACGCGATCCGCGTGGCGTCGTTGGCGGTGACGAGGGACATGTTGAAGCGCGCTGGGCTCAGAACGCGGCGCAGCGAGCAAGACCTGGTCGCGATCTTTCCCGAGGAACTCGGGCGCGGCGCCTGGCTGTTCGCGGAATGAGCCTCGACGGCTGCAATGAATCAGATTCCGCTTGTCCCCGCGAAAGCGGGGACCCCGGAGGGACTGGGTTCCCGCTACGTGGGAATGATCGGGGTGTTTGATCGGGGTTCAGACCGGCCGCCAACGCGGCCGAATGAGCATTGTCTCCCGATATTGTTCCGGGACGAACATGGCCCGCGCGTTATAGTTCTGCTCAAACTAAGCCACATTCGTATGTGCTTGCTGCACCCATGTTCGCGTCCAACCTCGCCGCATGACGCCATCTCTTGACCAGTTCTTGCAACGCCGGCCGTACAACGCCGTCACCGATTTCGTCGATGCCAATGTCGCGCGCGGCCTCGGCAACAAGGTCGCATTCACGGATTCCGAGCGGTCGCTGACCTATGCGCAGTTGCAGGAAGGCTCGTATCGCTTCGCGGCGGCGCTGCGGACGCTGGGCTTGCGCGAGGAAAATCGCCTCGTCCTCGTGGCTCACGACACCGTCGACCATCCGATCGCGTTCTGGGGGGCGATCCGCGCGGGCATCGTGCCCGTCCCCGTCAACACGCTACTCACTCCCGAGCAATACGCCTATCTGTTCGCCGACAGCCGCGCGGCGGTAATCGTCGTGGCGGCTGCACTCGCTCCGACCGTTCTGGCGCTGCGCGATCGGTTGCCGCATTTGCGCGCCGTGATCGTGGTCGGCGCGAGCGCGCAGGAGCGCCCGGATTTGCCGGACGTGCAGTTTTTGGAAGAGCTGCTCGCCAAGGCCGAGCCGATACCGTTCACCGCGCCGACGATGTCCGACGAAGTCGCGTTGTGGATGTATACCTCCGGCTCGACGGGCGACCCCAAGGCGGTCCGGCACGTTCATACCAGCCTGATGGCGACGGCACGCCTGATGGGGCAGGACATTATCGGCATCCGTGAGGACGACGTCGCGTTCTCGGCGGCGAAGCTCTCCTTCTCCTACGGCCTCGGCAACGCCGTGTCGTTTCCCATGTCGGTTGGCGCCAGCGCCGTGTTGCTGTCGGAGCGGCCGACGCCGCAGGCGGTGCTCGCCACGCTTCGCCGCCATCGCCCGACTATCTTTTATGCCGTGCCGTCGCTCTATGCGGCGCTGCTGGCGCAGCCCGACATTGGCCCCGGCGCAGGCTCCGACCGGTTGCGGCTGTGCATTTCCGCCGGCGAGGCGCTGCCCGCCCACCTCGGTGAGCGCTGGCGTGCGGCGGTCGGGGTCGACATTCTCGACGGGCTCGGCTCGACCGAGATGCTGCAGACTTTCCTGAGCAACCGCCCAGGCGACGTGCGCTACGGGTCGACCGGCAAGCCGGTGCCGGGGTACGAGGTAAAGATCGTCGACGAGAGCGGGCGCGAGCTTCCCGCGGGCGAGATTGGCGAACTCGTGGTGCGCGGGCCCTCCGCGGGTGAAAGCTACTGGAACCACCGCGCCAAGAGCCGGCGCACCTTCGCCGGCGAATGGACCTATACCGGCGACAAGTACCTGCGGGACGCCGAGGGTTACTATTATTACTGTGGGCGCACCGACGACATGTTCAAGGTCAACGGCATGTGGGTGTCCCCGTTCGAGGTCGAGGCGGTGCTCGCCTCGCACGAGGCCGTGCTCGAGGCGGCGGTCATCGGCAAGGAGGACGGCGACGGGCTCACCAAGCCGAAAGCCTTCATCGTGCTCAAGAACGGCTATCCCGCCGACGAGCGGCTCTTCGATGCGCTAAGGACGCATGTGAAGGAGCGCGCGGGCGCATGGAAATATCCGCGTTGGATCGAGGTGCGGCCCGACTTGCCACGGACGCCGACGGGCAAGATCCAGCGCTTCAAGCTGAGGGCTTGATGGCGGCTCTCGGATGCTCCACGGTTCGCCGGTGAGCTACGACCTCATCCTGAGGGGCGGCCGCGTGGTCGATCCCTCGCAAAAGCTCGATGCCGTAACCGACGTTGCATTCGCACAGGGCAAGGTGGCGCGCATCGGCGCGGGGTTGGCCGCAGATGCCAAGGCCGACATCCGCGACGTCTCCGGCCGCATCGTCACCCCGGGGCTGATCGATCTGCACACCCATGTCTATTGGGGCGGCACTTCGCTTGGCATCGACGCCGAAGATTTCTGCCGCCGCTCGGGCGTGACCACCGCTATCGACACCGGCAGCGCCGGGCCCGGCAATTTCGCGGGATTTCGCAAGCACGTGATCGAGCGCAGCGAAGTGCGCATCCTCGCCTATCTCCATGTCTCCTTCGCCGGAATCTACGCGTTCTCGCCGCGGGTGATGGTCGGCGAAAGCGAGGAACTGCGGCTGATGGCACCGGTCGATGCGGTGGAGGTCGCCAATGCCAATCGCGACGTCATCGTCGGCATCAAGGTCCGGGTCGGCGCGCGCGCTTCAGGCCGCTCGGGCACCGTGCCGCTCGACATCGCGCTCGAGGTCGCCGACGAAGTCGGGGTGCCGGTGATGGCGCATATCGATGAGCCGCCGCCGAGCTATGAAGAGGTAGTCGCGCGTCTGCGGCCGGGCGATGTCCTCACGCACGCGTTCCGTCCTTTTCCAAACTCTCCGCTAACCGCGCAAGGCAAGGTGAAACGCACGGTGATCGAAGCGCGCCAGCGCGGCGTGCTGTTCGACATCGGGCACGGCAAGGGCTCGTTCGCGTTCAAGACGGCGCGCGCCATGCTCGCCAACGGGTTTCTGCCCGACACGATCTCGTCCGATGTTCACGCGCTCTGCATCAACGGCCCGGCCTTCGACCAGGTCACCACAATGTCGAAGTTCCTCTGCCTCGGCGTGCCGCTTGCCGGTGTGATCGCCGCCACGACCGCCCATGCCGCATTCGCACTGAAGCGACCGGAGCTCGGCAGCCTCAAGCCGGGCAGCGTCGGAGACGCGACAATTCTGTCGATCAAGGATGGGCGCTTCGACTATGTCGATGTCGTCGGCGAGCACCTGACGGGCGACCGCAAGATCGCCTGCGAAGGCGTCGTGATTGCGGGCCGGTGGTGGCACCCGAAGCCATGAGCCTAAGCGAGTTTCCTTCGTCCCTTCGCCGCGGCTACGGCGCGCGGTACTCCATCGCCTGCTTGGCCCGCTCGACGACGTCCGGAGGCGTAGCGAAGATTTTTTCCGCCAGCGCCTGCAATTCCTCGCCCGAGATGGGATCGATGACGATGCCGATCCGCTGCGCCTCGGCCAGCAGGTCCTCATCCCGCATCGTCGCCATGAACGCCTTGCGCAGCGCTGCGACCCGCTCCGCCGGCACGCCCGGCGCCATCATGTAAGGACGGCCGAAGGTCTCGGAGCTATAGATCAGCTCCATCACCCGGCGATTCTCCGGCGTGGTGGCGAAGTCGACGGCGAGCGGCACGCCCATTTTGCTGATCTCGGGGTTCCCCTTGTCGTGCTCCTGCACCAGCACGCGGATGAAGCCGGATTTGAGCCAGTCCGGTCGTTGTGCCTTCAGGCTCGACCAGCTGAAGCCGCACAGTCCCTTCACTTCGTCCTTTTCGATGGCGAGCGTGATCTCGCGGGTGCCGGGATAACCGCTGACCAGGCGAATCTTGGTGCCGGTCAGGTTGTTGAGCATCGCCGGAAAGTCGCGCGTCGAGGTGCCGGGCTGACTGGCGCCGATAAGCAGTTCCTGCGTGCGCAGATCCTTGAACGATTTCACGGGCGCGTCGGCGCGGGCGATGCATACATAGTGGTCGATGGTCGCCGAGCCGAGATGGATGAATTTCGTGGCGTCGTGCCGCAGGCGGCGGCTGCCGCCGAGGAGTGCGTCGAGCAGCGCATCGAGGAGCGCGCTGTTCTGCAGCGCGCCGATGACCGTGCCGTCCCGAGGCGCCACGTTGAAGAGGTGCGCGGCCGCCGCGTTGCTGCCGGCGCCCGGCATGTTGGTCACCACCACGGCGGGGTTGCCGGGGATGTGTTTGGGCAGATGTCGGGAGACAAGCCGCGCGTAGATATCGTAACCACCGCCGGCGGAGGAGCCGACGATCACCGTGATCTGCCTGCCCTTGTAAAAGTCCGCGACCGCTTCCTGCGCGCTCGCCTCCCCGGCCGCTAATGCGGCGATGACCACAATGCATCCGAAGCAGCGCCACATCGCTTGCTCCCGCGCGATTAGCCGAACCGATCCCGCGCAGCGTACATGCGTTGCTACGCTTCCGCCGCCAGATTCTCCTGCGTCTTGTGCGCTGCGACATACGACTAATTGCCGAATCCCGTTCCTCCGCTGTCGCTAGCCCCGGTTCCAACTTTCGGCTTACGACCGGAGGGGCAAAGACCGAAATTGTGCACCGCGATAGCGTGGCCTCATGGGGCAGGTTCGCCCGATGGGCGGTCCGTGTTCATGGCGGCAATGTCGGCTCGAATCTAAACTTTGATTGGTAGGGAACACGGAACGCCTCGCCCGGTCGTGCGTTAGTTCGTCAAGTGATGAACGGAACCGGAACCGCCGGCAGTTCATCCCACAGGCCGCCCGGCTAAGCTCCCGGGCGGCCTTTGGCTGTGGGTTGCGCCGCGCAGACGCGAGCGCGACTGGCGCCGTTCATCGAGGGGCCGCACCGAATTCCGTTCTGAACCTATGAATGGGAGGCCCGGGCCTATATCATCCGGTTAGCCAAGGATCGCGAACGACGCGTGTGGCTGGGTAGCTGCCGATGAAGGTTCTTTTCGTCCATCCTGGCCCATTGCTCTACACGAATGTTTTCCTGCGGCTTGAACCGTTAGGCCTCGAGCTTGTGGCGGAGGCCGCGCGCCGCGCCGGGCACGCGGCCCGACTCGTGGATTTGCAGGTCGAGAGCCACGCCGACTATCACCGCATGCTCGCGGAGTGGCAGCCGGATTTCATCGCCTTTTCTTGCAACTACCTCGCCAATGTGCCCGAAATCGTCGATCTGGCGAAGGTCTCGAAGCTTGCTCTGCCACGCTCGTTCATCTGCGTCGGCGGCCACAGCGCCTCATTCACCGCGCAGGCCATTCTGGAACACGGCGAGGGCGCCATCGATTGCGTGCTCAAGGGCGAGGGCGAGCCAGGCATCGTCAAGCTGCTTGAAGCCGTCGCGGGCGACCGTAACGCAATCGCCAAAGTGCCCGGCGCCGTCACCGCCGAGGGCGAGGGTCCTCGGCCAGGCTTCGTCGAGCACCTCGACGAAATCAGGCCCGCGCGCGATCTCGTGCGCAAGCGCCGCAAATATTTCATCGGCGTGCTCGACCCCTGCGCCTCGATCGAATTCTCGCGCGGGTGCCCATGGGACTGCTCGTTCTGCAGCGCCTGGACTTTCTATGGCCGCAGCTATCGGCTGCTCAGCCCGGAACGCGTGGTCGAGGATCTCGCCTCCATCCGCGAGCCGGGCGCTTTCATCGTTGACGATGTCGCCTTCATCCAACAGCGGCACGGCTTTGCAATCGGCGAGGCGATCGCCCGCAAGGGAATCCGCAAGAACTTCTATTTGGAGACGCGCGGCGACGTGCTGCTGCGAAACAAGGAGGTATTCCAGTTCTGGAAGAAGATCGGCCTCACCTACATCTTTCTCGGCATCGAGGCGCTTGACGAGGATGGGTTGCGAAAGTTTCGCAAACGCATCCCGCTGGGGCGCAATTTCGAGGCGCTGGAGTTCGCCCGTTCGTTGGGCGTAGGCGTGGCCATCAACATCATCGCCGATCCTGACTGGGACGAGGATCGATTCCGGGTCGTGCATGACTGGTGCATGAATGTACCGGAGGTGGTCAACATCAGCATCAATACGCCCTATCCGGGCACCGAAACCTGGATCACCGAACAACGCCGATTGCAGACACGAGATTATCGCTTATTCGATATCCAGCATGCCGTGCTGCCGACAAAGTTGCCGCTCGCGGCGTTCTACCGCGAGCTCTTGCACACCCAGCGGGTACTCTACCGCAAGCATATGACCTGGTGGACCGCACCGATGTTTGCCGGTGTGCTCGCGCGCAATCTCGTCCGAGGGCAGACCAATTTCATGCGCGGCATCATGAACTACGGCAAGGTCTACAACGCCGAGAAGATGCTGGCGGATCATGACAGGCCGGTCCATTACGAATTGCCGTTGCCGCCGCGCTCGGCGACGGATGGTCAGGGCGTGAAGGCCCCGCAGCTTTATATTCACGCGCCCCGCGGCCGGCCCGGCCGCAGCATCGACGATTCCACCGAGCGTTTCGTCGAGGCGACGCGCATGGGGGCTTCCGGCTGACCGAGAATCAGCTCCATTGCCCTTTCTTCAAGCCGTCGTGGCGAAGAAGCGACCCAATTCTTCCGCGGTTCGTTCCGGAATTTCCTCGGGAAAGAAATGACCGGCATCGAGCGGGCTGCCGCGGACATCGTTTGCCCAAGCACGCCATAGGGCAAGCGGGCCGCCGACTTCTGCGTACCAAGTGCCCAGCGGACCTCGGCCGCTCCAAAGCACAAGAACCGGACAGGCGATCCGCCGCCCAGCTCGGCGATCCTCCAAATCATGCGCGTGGTCGAGAGTCGCCGCGGCTCGGTACTCTTCGCAGATTGCGTGGACGCGAGCAGGCTCACGCAGCGCCTCGATGTACGCCGCCCGCACTTCGGGGCCAAACGCATGTGCGGGAGAGCCCCAACCGCCAAGCGCGGCATCGACGACGGCATCCGGCGCGGCCGATACCAACCGCTCAGGGAGCGGCTCAGGCTGCGCAAGCAACGACCACGGCCAGAACGCGGTCGCTAACCGCTTATCGGCCCGCTCCCAGGTGTCCGCGGTCGGAAGGATGTCAAGGACAGCGAGACGTTCCACTCGCTGCGGGTGATCGAGTGCAAGACGATACGCGACCCGACCACCGCGATCATGCCCGGCGACGGCGAAGTGCGCGAACCCAAGCTTGTCCATGACAGAAACCATATCTCTCGCCATCGCCCGCTTCGCATAGGGCGCGTGATCCGGAGCAGAGGCGGGACAACCGCTTTTCCCATAGCCGCGAAGATCGGCACAGATCACCGTGAAGCGGCGAGCCAGTAGTGGGGCCACCGACCGCCACATCAAATGCGTCTGCGGAAACCCGTGCAACAGGAGGACGGCCGGCCCTGACCCGAAGCGGCGCAGAAAAATGTGCGTTTCCTCGACTTGCACTGCAACCGCTTCAAAATCCTCAAACGGCCTCATCACAGTACTCCCACTAGTTTGTTGCGATTCATGATCTGGCTTCGCGCGTCTGCGGGACCGAGCGGACGCATGGATTCTAAGCGATGGGCCCCGATTGCGCTCTTGAATGATCGACGTTTCGGGACTTGAATTGCAATAAATGCACCGCTGAAGGGCGAGGGGCACATTCAATTTGCCTCGGCTTCGGCAAAGGTGTGTCATGGTCACGGGCTGCGCTAACAAGAAGCAGGCCCGCCTAGGGAGGTATCAATGCCCAGACGCCAATTCCGAAGCTTCATTCGCCTCTGTGCCGCGACCGCCATCGGCCTCGCGCTTTCGGTAGGCCTCTCTTCCGCCCAGGCGCAGGAGCGCGAACTAAAAGTTGGGTACATGAAGAATCCCATCCAGGATGCTTCGCTCGACATCATGGAGAAATGGGCGAAGGATCATGGGATCAAGCTGACGCGCGTGCCGATGGCCTACAGCGTTTTCATGGAGAAGGTCACCACCACGCTGACCACCGGAACCGATCAGTTCGATGTCATCTGGCACAATGATGACTGGGGTCAGCTCTGGAAAAAGTGGCTGGACACGACGGACGACATCAAAGGCATCGAGAACGCAGACCGCTGGCCGCTGCTCGCGTTCTGGACCGAGGAGAAGAAGCTCACCGTCGTGCCCATGGCCCACACCGTCGGCACGTTTTTCTACCGCAGCGACCTCGTCAAACCGGAGGAGGTGCCGAAGACCTTCGATCAGCTGGTTTCAGTCAGTCAGCGGCTGCAAAAGGAAGGCAAGGTCAAGTGGGGATATGTCGGTGGCATGAGCATGAACAACACCTGGTTCAGCTTCTGGTGGACCATGTGGGCGAACAATTGCGACATCCTCAAACCGCTGTTCGAGCGCGACAACGATAAGCTCGTGGCTGCGAAGTTCGAGCCGGCGGTGACCGAACCCTGTCATCGGGAGATCGTGGAGTTCTGGTGGGACGCGATCAACACCCACAAGATCAGTCCGCCCGGCATGACGGCATACGGGCGCAACGAGGCCAACGCGATCTTCATGGCCGGCGAGGCCGCGTTCACGCTCGTCGATTCGACCCATTTCGGCGAGTTCAACGATCCCAAGCGCTCCAAGATCGTCGGCAAGATCGGCATGGCTCCGTTTCCGGTCGGCCCGCGCGCGCAGAAGCCGACGTCCTGGAACGAGATCTGGGGATGGGCGATCCCGAAGGGCGTCCCGGCGGAACGCAAGAAGCTCGCAAAAGAGATGCTCTCGGCGATGCTGAGCGATGAGGTGGGGCAGATCGAGATGTGGAAGAAGACCGGCGGCCCGCCGCCCAACGTGAAGCTCTGGCCCAAGCTTGCCGCCGAGGACAAGGACTTCGCGGCGCTCAAGCACGCGGTCTTCGATCAGACGCCGATCACGCATTCGGCGTACTATTTCGCCGAGTGGCCGGCGGTGCACAAAGCCTATTCGGACATGGTGATCGCCGCACTCTCGGGCAAGCGCGAGGACATCCCGAAGGTGTTGGCCGAACATACCGACAAGATCCGCCGCGCCGCCACCGGGAATTAGCACGGGCGGAATGGAACCGATGCGCGCGGCAAGCTCGGTCTGCTCCCTCCCCCGCCTGCGGGGGAGGGTTGGGGAGGGGGTGATCTGAAATGCTCTATTACGTTGCGCGCCCCCTCCCTGTCCCTCCCCCGCAAGCGGGGGAGGGGACGATGTCGCACCGTCCGTCATAGTGGGCGGCGGTTCTGCCTCACCGGAAACCGCCCCATGAACGAGAAGACGCGCTTCATGCTGGCGCTGATCACGCCGGCAGCGCTCGTGCTGGCGTTGTTCCAGGTCGTGCCCATTCTCACGGGCGCTAACGCGAGCTTCCGCGACTGGACACTGCACGATCCCAAACGGACGTGGGTGGGGCTTGCCAACTACGTTCACGTGCTTCGCGACACGGAATTCCGCGAGATCGTGCTTCCCAACACGTTCGGCTTCATGGTCGCGAGCG
>WNGE01002013.1_pt1 | contig 25769 bp, 24 predicted proteins | sample 5400651 | NCBI WGS metagenome assembly WNGE01 (sample SAMN13153370, study PRJNA577476) | soil metagenome | isolation source: 60 cm soil or saprolite under grassland replicate 2 | place: USA:California | collected 2016-06-15 | reverse complement strand
CTCGGCCCGGTCGACCCCTGGCTGACCCGGGACCTGGCCACCGCCGCCGCGCAGAACCCGAAGACCACCTGGTGCGTGACCGTCACCGACCAGCACGGCCACGCGGTCGGGCACGGCTGCGCCCGGCCCGAACCCAGGATCCGCCGGCAACGCGCCGGCCCCGGCCCGCCAGGAGAAGCCGGGTTCTCCTTCACCCCGGCCAGCCGGGACGGCCCGCCCGGCGGCCACGGTACCTGGCGGCTGCGCACCCCCGGACCCGGGCCGGACCTGATCATCACCCTGGAGTCCCTGGCCACCGACCCGTGCGACCACCGGCACGAAACCAGCCGCCACGATCCCGGGGCCAGGCTGCGGCACCTGGCCCAGGTCCGGCACGCCACCTGCACCAGCCCCATCTGCCGGCGGCCCGCCGCCCAGGCCGACTTCGAGCACAACACCCCGTACGAGGCAGGCGGCCGCACCGCTACCCCATCTGATGCGCCGGCTCCGGCGCGGTGGCCGGCGGACCGCGGCGATCGCAGGCAACAGCCGCGTTACCCGATGTTGGTCTACGGGACAGATTCCATTCGGAACATGGATGAAGTCGATCATCCTGGCCGGTATCGTCCTTATTTGTGGAAGATTTGGTCCTGGCCGGTGACGTCGATGTCGGCGACGTGATCGTGTTTCCCGATGCCGACGAGCCAGTGCTGGTCAGCCGGGTACGCCTCGGTCAGGGCGGGCTGATCTTCACGGTGGCGCCGGCCACCGGAGACTCGCCCGAGCAGGACCGCCCGGTGAAGCTGACCGCGAAGGTCCGGCTGCACCGCCGGGCCCGGGACCTGGACAGCTAGCCGCCCGCGGACGGCCGCCTATCCGCCGGCCGCCGTCACTGACCGACGATTCTCTACTCTGGGCAAATGGTGTTCAGCAACGGCACGGACCTTAGCGAGCGGATGCGCACGGCATCAGCCGGGCAGCGCGTGACCTGCGCCATGCTCGGCGGTGCCATTGCCGGGGCAGTCGTCTCGCTGGTCACTCTGCCCAGCGCCGCGGTCCTGATCGGGTGGGACGTCGCCGTCGTGATCTACCTGGTCTGGGTCTGGATCGCGGTGTGGAGGCTGGACCCCGGTACCACCGGCCGGCTGGCGAAGCGGGAAGACCCGAGCTCCCCCGTGGCCGAACTCGTCGTGATAGGCGCGGGCATAGCCGTGCTGGGCGCGGTAGGTTTCGCGCTCGTCAGGGCGGGCCAGGCCACCGCCGGCATGAAGGCATTCCTGGTCACGCTGGGCCTGCTCAGCGTCGTGCTGTCCTGGACGATAGTGCACACGGTGTACGCGCTGCGGTACGCCCGGGCCTACTATTCCGAGCCTGACGGCGGCATCGAGTTCAACGAGGAAGAACCGCCGACCTACACGGACTTCGCCTACTTCGCCTTCACCGTCGGGATGACGTTCCAGGTGGCGGACACCAACATCACCTCGAAGGCGATCCGGCGGATAACCCTGCACCACGCGCTGCTGTCCTACCTGTTCGGCGCGGTCCTGCTCGGGCTCGTCATCAACGTGGTGGCCACCCTGCTGAAGTGATGGCCGCCCGGCCCCGCGCTACCGCAGCCCGAAGGCCCATCGCAGGCCCAGCAGCGAACTCACCCGCCGCACGCTCAGGCGTGCTGCGCGTCCGCCTGCTCGCGCAGCCGCCGCCGGGAGGCCTCGACCTCAGCCTCGGCCGCGGTGCGATTCGCCCAGGCGGTGTCGCGAACGCTCTTGCCCGGTTCCAGCTCCTTGTAGACGGTGAAGAAGTGATGGATCTCGAGCCGGTAGAACTCGGGCACGTCGTCGAGCTCGCGTAGGTGCTCCTGCCGCGGGTCGTCGGCCGGCACGCAGATGATCTTGTCGTCGCCGCCCTTCTCGTCGGTCATCCGGAACATGCCGATAGCGCGGCTGCGGATCAGGCAGCCGGGGAAGGTCGGCTCCTGCACCAGGACCAGCGCGTCCAGCGGGTCGCCGTCCTCGCCCAGCGTATTCTCGACGAAGCCGTAGTCGGCCGGGTACTGGGTGGCGGTGAACAGCGTCCGGTCCAGCCTGATCCGGCCGGTGGCGTGATCGACCTCGTACTTGTTGCGGCTACCGCGCGGTATCTCGATCAGGACGTCGAACTCCATGTCCGCCACCTTACGGGGGCGTGATCGCGGCAGATACATCCGCCGGCACAAGGATCCGGTGCCGTGCTGGGCGATCAGGACAAGGCCATCAGGAGTAGGCACCGAAGCCCGAGGGAACCTGCTGGGCGGCGATCAGCTCACTAACCCGTCCACGCGGCGACCGGGCCGCGGTAAAGCGCGCGTGGCTTTCGTGGCATTGGCCCCGCTATGGGACCTGCGCCTGGCCGGACAACGTCGGCGGCCAGACTTGATACCGGGGACCGTGGACGGACCGCCCTCGTGGCCGGGACGATGGGGGCATGAAGCTGCTGATGATCGCCGCGCCCGGCGGCGGCAAGGGCACGCAGGGCGACCGGCTGGCCGCGAAGTTCGACGTGCGGCACATCTCGTCCGGGGATGTGCTGCGCGCCGAGGTGCGTTCGGGTACCCCGGCCGGCCTGCAGATCGCCGCCTTCCAGCAGCGCGGCGACCTGGTGCCCGACGAGATCGTCTTCGAGCTGCTCACCCCGGTGGTTTCCGCCGCGGCCGCGCGCGGCGGGTACATCCTGGACGGGTTTCCCAGGACCGTTCCGCAGGCGATCGCGGCCGCCGACCTCGGACGGCGGCTCGACCTGACCCTGGACGCCGCCGTCTACCTGAACGTGCCGGACCCGGTGCTGATCCAGCGGTTGCTCGCCCGGGCCCGGGCCGACGACACCGCCGAGGTGATCGAGCACAGACTCCAGGTGTTCGCCGAGGTGGTCGGCCCGCTCATCGCCTACTACCGGGACCGGGGCATCCTGGTCGAGGTGAACGGGGATCAGCCGCCCGAGGCCATCACCGAAGAGATCCAGGCCCGGCTGCCATAACATCGGGGCCACGATTCCTTGGTAACCACAAAGTCAAGATCGGCTCAGGGCTGGCCGGCCCGCTCCTTGTCCACCGACGCCCGGTAGATCTGCTCGATCGACGAGTCGAGCCGGGCGTTGAACTGCTCATCGGTCTGGCTCTCCGCCAGCCCCTCCAGCAGCGCGCGCGAGAAACTGGCGATGAGAGTGGGATCGCGGGCGAGCAGGTCGCAGGCCTCGTCTCGGCTGTAGCCGCCGGACAGCGCGACGACCCGCAGCACGCGCGGGTCGGACGCCAGGTCGCCGTAGAGGCCGACCTGGGTCGGGATGGTGAGCTTCAGCATCACGGTCGCGTCCCCGGGCAGCCCCTGGACCTGCTTGGCGATGGCGTCGTGCAGCAGCGTCTCGGCCTGCTCCTTGTGCGGGCTGGAGATGCTGACCTCCGGCTCGATGATCGGCACCAGGCCGGCGGCCATGATCCGGCCCGCGTAGTCGAACTGCTGGTCCACGATCGCCGTGACCCCGGCCTCAGCCGCGTCGTTGATCACGGAACGCATCTTGGTCCCGAAGACCTGATGCCGCTGCGCACGCTCGAGCAGGTCGTCGAGCGTATCGATGGGCTTCATGAGCTGCACGCCGTCCTGCTCGGCGGCGAGTCCCTTGTCGACCTTCAGGAACGGCACCACGTTCTTCTCGTCCCACAGATACCGCGCGGTGGGGACGCCGTTGACCTCCCGCTCCATGGTCTGCTCGAACAAGATCGCCGCCAGGATGCGCGAGCCGTCGAACGCCGGGCTGGTCAGCACGCGCGTTCGCATGGCGTGCACCAGGTCGAACATCTCGGCGTCGGAGCTGTACCGGTCCCGTTCGATGCCGTACTCGGCGAGCGCCTTGGGCGTGCTGCCGCCGCTCTGGTCTAGGGCCGCGAAGAAGCCACGGCCCGTCCTGACTCTCTCAGATTGTGTAGTGTCCACGTTCCGCATTCTGTCACCGGCCGGGCGCGCCTCCCAGGGGGAGCCGGATCCCGCATGTACATCGGGGCGTGACCGCTCCGCCTGCTCGAGGGCTACCAGCGGGTCACCGGCGCCATCTGGAACGTCGACGGCGGCGTGATGGCCGGACGCAACTGACAGACCCCAGGACGGCGGTGCTAGGGCACGGTGGCGGCGGCCGGGCGGGACTGGCGGGCGGCGCGGGCCTTGTCGTTGGCCTGGTGGATGGCCCGGTACGCCTCGACCGTGCGCAGTTTGTGCCAGCGGGCGTACGACTCCACGTCCTCTTTGCTGCCGCTCTCCAGCAGTTCGATCAGGTGCAGGTGCTCGCCGAGAGCCTCCTCGGACCGGTGCGGCAGGTACGCGAACATGGTCGAGCGCAGCCGGTCGAGCCGGGAGTTCGTCTGCTCGAGCAGCTCGGTCAGGTAGGTGTTCGGGCACCGGGCCACGATGGCGGCGTGCAGCAGCCGGTTCAGCTTGCTGAACCTCAGCGGGTCCGCGCGGGCGGCGGCTTCCTCCATGCCCGCGGCGATCTTGCGCAACCGGGTCATGTCAGACCGGCGGAGGTTCTGCTGGGCTTCGGCACTGGCCGCGCCCTCCAGGATCGCCAGGGTGATCATGGCCTGTTCCCAGGTCGTAGAGTCCACCGGCGATACGACCGCTCCCACATTCGGCGTGAACCGCACCCAGCCTTCGGCCTCCAGGCGGCGCAGGGCCTCGCGCACCGGTATCGGGCTCACGCCCAGCTCGCGAGCCAGCGCGTCGATGTTGAGCCGCTCCAGCGGTGCGAAGCTGCCGGAGTGGATCCGGTCCCGGAGGATCGTATAGGTGCGTTCCTGCTTGTTCACAGTTATCTAGCGTAACCGCAGCGATGACGTTCCGCTGCAGGCTATACGATGCCGGAATGACCGAGCCTGTGCGCGTGCCGCTGCCGGACTGGATCGCGGCGCTGGCCGCGTCTCGTCCCTTCGGCGCCGCCGACCGGCGCGGCACGGCGAACCTCATCGACGCCGCCGCGCGGGCGCGGGCGGCCGCGTGCGTCCGGACCGGCGATTCGGTCAGCCTGGCCCGCCCGCTGCTCGGCGGGGACTACAACACGACGGCGGACCGCCCCGGATTCCGGCACGAGACCTGGTACCGCCCCGAGGCCGACGGCACCGGCTGGGGCCAGGACCACCTGGTGCTCAACCCGCACGGCCTGCAGAACACCCACCTGGACGCGCTCAACCACGTCGCCGTCGACGGCACCTTCTACGGCGGGCGGCCGGTGGCGGACACCGGGCAGGGCTCGGCCGACGTGCTCGCCCCCGACGGGCTGGTGACCCGCGCCATCTACGTGGACATCCCGCATCACCGCGGCACGGACTGGGCCGACCGCCCGGTGGACGGCGCGGACATCGACGCCGCGCTCGCCGCGGCCGGGCTCGTCCTGGAGCGGGGCGACGCGCTCTGCCTCGACATGGGGCGAGACCGGTTCGAAGCGGCCGCGGGCCACATGCTCGGCGGCCCGGAGACCGAACAGGACGCGGGCGGAGGGCTGTCCGCCGACGGCGCCCGCTGGGTCGCGGAGCACCAGGTCTCGATCCTGGCCTGGGACATGCTCGACTCCAGGGAGGCCAAGGCCGCGTACGCCTCCGCGCACGTCCTGACCTGGGCGATCGGGCTCTTGCTGCTCGACAACTGCGACTTCGCCGCGCTGCGCCGCGGGCACGCCCGCGGGACCAGGGTGGCGGGCGCGCTGGTGGTGTCGCTGCTGGCCGTCGAGGGCGCGAACGGGGTCAACCTCAACCCCCTGGTGCTGACCTAACCATATAGGATCTGCTCACAGGCCGGTCAGCCCAGACGGGTCAGCCCAGCCCGGTCAGCACTGGCGCCAGCCGGCGCCAGGCGTCGAGCGGCAACTCCTCGCCGGTGCCGCCGACGACGTAGATGCACACGTGATCGGCGCCCGCGTCGAGGTGCGCGCGCACCCGGGCCGCGATCGCGTCCTCGTCTCCGCGGGCGACCAGCGCGTCGACGAGCCGGTCGCTCGCCGGGCCGGCCAGGTCGTCATCGGTGAAGCCGAGGCGGCGGAGATTGCGCACGTAGTTGGGCAGGGCGAGATAGTCGTTGACGAAGGCCCTGGCGATCTCGCGACCGCGGCGCGGATCGGCGACGGGCACCACGGCCTGCTCCGGAGCGAGCAGCACGCCGGGGCCGAGCGCCTGCCGGGCCATGGCCGTGTGCTCGGGCGGGACCAGGTACGGATGCGCCGCGCCCGCCCGCGCCCGCGCCAGCGACAGCATCCGCGGACCGAGGGCAGCCAGCATCCGCATCGGCGCGGGCACCGGCGGCTCCGCCTCGTCCAGCGCGTCCAGGTACGCCGTCATCTTCGCGTACGGGCGGGCGTACGGCACGCCCAGGGCGCTCTCGACCAGCGGCGCGTGGCTGTTCCCGAGCCCGAGCAGGAATCGCGGGCCGAACCGCGCCAGCAGGCTCGCGCGCCTGCGCGCCACCTCGGCCGGGTCGTGCATCCATATATTCAGCACGCCGGTCGCGAACGGCATCCGCCGGGTCGCGGCCAGCAGGTACCCGACCGCGCCGAGCACGTCGCCTCCGGCGTCCGGGATGAAGATGGCCTGGTACCCGAGGTCCTCAAGTTCGGCCGCCGCGGCGGCCCGCGCGCCCGGGTCGGGGTTATACCGGAGCTCACGGCTCCAGATCCCTATCCTGCCCAGGTCAACGGTCATGTCTGTCGCTCCTCTGTGTCGTGGACGGGGCCGCGGCGGCACCGGCCGTGACCCGGGCTCGTCCTGCTCGCTGCCGCCGGCGGGCGTCAGCGCGAGACAAGATCGTGATGGTTAACTCTCGACGCTCCGCGCGTGCCTGGTCTATCGTTTCATATATGTTTCGCCCTGGATAAGGCGATTAGCCTGGAGGTTCTTGAGCATGGTGGGCTCCGGTAGCACAGCCGCGATGAGGGCTCTCCCGACCGGCGACCGTGCTGGCCGCACTCCTTTCCGCACCGTACGGGCCTCATCGGTCCAGGTTGACGAGAGCCGCACGGCGATTCGCGGCGGCCTCCCGGGGTCGGACATCGTTCCTGCCAGCACCTCCGCATACCGGAAGTCGTATATCGCCGGGGAGCCATCGCGGTGACGTCGGACGAAGGCGCCGCGGTCATCGACGCGCCCGGTGCGCCGAGCGTCCCCGACATCCTGGTCCGGGTGGAGCACGTGGCGAAGGCGTTCGGGCCCACCCAGGCGCTCAGGGACTGCTCGTACGAGCTGCGCGCGGGTGAGGTCCACGCCCTGGTCGGGGAGAACGGCTCGGGCAAGAGCACGCTGGTGAAGATCCTGAGCGGGGTGCACGCGCCCGACTCGGGCCGGGTCGAGGTGGCCGGGGCCGAGGTCCAGCTGCGCAACCCCAAGTCCGCCCAGCAGCACGGCGTCGTCACCGTCTTCCAGGAGGTCCTGGTCGCCGAGGCCCGCTCGGTGCTGGACAACATCTGGCTCGGCGCCGACGACACCTGGCGGACCAGGGTGCCGGCCCGGGAAAAGCGGCGCCTGGCCAAGGCCGCGCTGGAGGAGCTCCTCGACCGGCCGGTCGACCTGTCCACGGCCATGGAAGACCTCTCCCTCAGCGACCGGCAGGCCTGCTGCATCGTGCGGGCGCTGCTGCGCCGGCCGCGCATCCTGATCCTCGACGAGGCGACATCGGCGCTCGACGTGGTCACGCGTGACCGGCTGTTCGCGCTGATCGCCCGGCTGGCCGCCGATGGCGTGGGCGTGATCTTCATTACCCACCGGATGGACGAGATCGAGGAGATCGGCGATCGCATCACGGTCATGCGCTCGGGCGAGACCGTCGCCAACCTCGGCCGCGGGGCCTGGACGCCGCGCCAGCTCGTCGGCCTGATGACCGGCGCGGCGGAACTGGTCACCGTCGGCCGTCCGGAGAAACGGCTGGCGGCGACCGGCCACGGGGCGCCGGTGCTGAGCGTGCGCGGCCTGCGGCTCCGCCCCGACGGCCGGCCCATCGACCTGGACGTGCACGCCGGAGAGCTGATCGGGCTGGCCGGGCTCGAGGGTCACGGCCAGAACGAGTTCCTCGAGGCCCTGTGGGGCGAGAACGTCGTCGCCGGCGAGGTCATCCGTCACCTGCCCCACCGTGACGTCGTCGTCCGCTCCCCGGTCCATGCCGCCGACTGCGACATCGCCTACGTCCCGCGCGAGCGGGGGCTCGACTCCCTGTTCAGCTGGATGACGATCCGGGAGAACTTCGCGCTGCCGACGCTGAGCCTGGACAGCCGGTTCGGCTGGCTCAGCCCGCGCTCCTCGCGGCGCCGCTTCGCCTCCTACGTCGACCGGCTCAAGATCGTGCTGGGCTCCCCCGAGGACCAGATCACCACGCTGTCCGGCGGAAACCAGCAGCGCGTCATCATCGCCCGCTGGCTCGCCTTCGGGCCGCGGATCCTGCTGCTGAACGACCCCACCCGCGGCATCGACATCAACGCCAAGCACGACCTCTACGCGCTGTTCGACGCGCTCGCCCGCGAGCAGCTGGCCGTGGTGATGCTCTCCACCGAACTCGACGAGCACGTCGAGCTGATGGACCGGGTGCTCGTGTTCCGGGAACACGAGCTGTTCCGTGAGCTCAACCGCGGTGAGCTGTCACGCAATGCGCTGGTCGGGGCGTTCTTCGGGGAAAGCGGCGAGGACTGAGATGGCACCGGCATCCACGCTGTCCGCCCGGCCGCAGGGCGCGCCCGCGCGCCAGGCCGTGCAGCGGGCGGTCCGCACCTACAGCTTCGGCTTCGCCGCCGTCCTGGCCATCGGGATGCTCGTCGCGAACATCGCCACGGTGCACGGCGGATTCGGCGTCGCCGACCAGCTCGCCAACGTCGCCCCGATGGCGATCGCCGCGCTGGCCAGCGCGCCCTCGATCATCGCCGGCGGCTTCGACATCTCGATCTCTCCGCTGATCGTGCTGACCAACGCGGTCTACATCGTCTGGCTGGTCCCGAACGGGCTGGGCGGCGCCGTCTCGGTCCCGATCATCCTGGGTCTCGGGCTGGCGGTCGGCGTGCTGAACGGCCTGCTCATCATCGTGCTGCGGGTCCAGGCGATCGTCGTCACGCTCGCGATGTTCTTCAGCCTCCAGGGCGTCGTCCTGTTCGTCGCCCCGAACCCGGTCTCGATCAGCGGCAGCGGATGGATCCAGCATCTCGCCGGGTCGGTGGGGCCGGTACCCGGCGCCGTGTTCACCATCGGGTTGCCGCTGCTCATCTGGTTCGGCCTGCGGCTGGTCCCGCTCGGGCGGCTGCTGTACGCGGTCGGGAGCAACGACACGACGGCCTTCTCCAGCGGCGTCAACGTCAACGCGGTGCGGGTGGCGAGCTACGGGCTCGGCGGCCTGTTCGCCGGATTCGGCGGCCTGGCCCTGACCGGCCTGGTGAACTCGGCCAACGCGTCGAGCTCCACCGAGTACACCCTGATCGCGATCGCGGCCGTGGTGCTCGGCGGCACCCCCCTGACCGGCGGGCGCGGCGGCCTGGTCGGCCCGCTCCTCGGCGCGTTCTCCATCTACCTGATGCAGAACCTCCTGGCCACGTTCGCGATCAACCCCGCTTACCTGCAGATCGTCTACGGCGGCATCCTCATCGTCGCGGTCGTGCTCGGCGGCGCGGTCTCCCGGGACAGCGGCGGCGGCCTCCGCCGCACCGGCGCGTCGCTGGGGCCGCGGCGCAGGCGGCCCGTCCAGCCTCCCCTGACCCTGTTGTCCAAGGGCGATCGCGAAGTTGAGTCGGCCCCGGTACCGCAGACGCCGCTCCGGATGGCCTGGGGCATGCTCGGCAAGGTCCAGGCCAGGTTCCCGGTCGCCCAGGTCGTGGCGCTCATCGTGGTCTTCATCTACGGCGCCATCTCACTGCCGGGACTCGGCTCCTGGACCGCCATCCGCTCGATCCTCGTCCTCGCCGCCCTGGTGGGGCTCGCCTCAGGCGGCCAGACCCTGCTGATCCTGATCGGCGGCTTCGACCTGGGGGTATCGGGCTTCATCGTGGCCGGCGCGCTCACCGTGACCGCGCTGCGATCCGCCTACCACCTGTCGTTCGGCGTGGCCCTGCTGCTGGCCATCGTCGGGTCCGGCCTGCTGGGCGGGGCGGCCGGCTACATCTGCCACCGGTTCGCGATCAACCCGCTGGTCGTCACGCTGGCCATGGGCACGCTGGCCATCGGGATCGTGGCCGTCCTGAACGGCGGCCTGGTCAACGGGAATTCCCCGCCGTGGCTGTCCGACCTGGCCGAGCCGGCCACCAGGACCTTCGGGCTTTCGGTTCCGCCGTCCATCGTCATCTGGGCCGTCGTGCTGGTCCTGTTCGCGATCCTGCTGCACCGGACCAGGCTCGGCCGCAGCCTGCTGGCGACCGGCGCGAACTCCCGGGCGGCCGACTACGCGCTGATCAGCACCAGGCGCGTGTGGACCACGACGTTCGCGTTCAGCGCGATCGCGTCGGCCCTCGTGGGCCTGCTGATCGGCGGGTTCGCCGGCACGATCAGCGACGGCCTCGGTGACCCGTACCTGTTCCAGAGCGTGGTCGCGGTGATCGTCGGAGGGACGGTGTTCGGCGGGCCGGGGGATTACACGCGCACCTGCGTCGGCGCGCTGTTCCTCACCGTGCTGACCACCGTGCTCGTCGGCCACGGGGCCAGCCCGGCCGTCGAGGAGATCGTCTACGGCCTGATCATCCTGGCCGCCATCGCCGTCTACGGCCGGCAGCGCCGGCTCCGCGACCGCCTGTAAACCGCGCGGGATCAACCAACACCGCCACCCAGACCAACCGAGAGTGAGGGATGAACCTATGAAGCGTAGAGAGAACGGGTTCGGGACCCGGGTCAGACAGATCGGAGCCGGCCTGGCCGGCGTGGTGCTGGTCTCGGCGCTCGCCGCGGCCTGCTCGTCATCGTCCTCGACCACGTCCTCGTCGGGGTCCACGGCCGGCTCCGGCGGCGGGGCCGCCGCGACCAGCTCGTGCGGGACCGCCGTCGCGGTCGGCCCGAAGAACCCCGACGGCGTCTACAGTTCTCTCTCGCCCGAGCTCAAGAAGATCTACACGAGCTATCCGGACGAGCTGATCGCGAGCCCGTGGGCGACGACGAAGATCACCGCGAAGCCCCCGTGGAAGATCGGCTACGTCGCCTTCGCCATCACGAACCCGTACAACCAGCACGTGCTGGACGGCCTGAAGCAGCAGTTCGCCGACGCCAAGGCGGCCGGCCTGGTGACGGGCAGCCTGGTCACCAACATCCCGGCGACCATGGCCGCGTCAACGGCCGAGCAGCAGATCTCCGCGATCCAGCAGATGGTGCGGCAGGGCGTGAACGCGATCATCGTGCTGCCGGTGGACAGCGTGGCGGAGACCCCCGCCATCAACGCCGCCGGGAAGGCGGGCGTGCCCGTCATCCTGGCCGACACCCCGCCCGCCCCCGGCAACAACTACGCGGTCTCGGCCTGGACCCAGAACCAGGTCCAGGCGGACGCCGGTGCCCTGGGCCTGATCGGGAAGGGCAACATCGTCATCGTCAAGGGCATCGCGGGTAACCAGAACGACGTCGTGCTCTACAACCAGAAGATCGCCAACCTGAAGAACTGCCCCGACATTCACGTCGCGGCCACGCTCTACGGCAACTGGGACGAGGGCACGGCCAAGACGGTCGTCTCCCAGTACATCGCCTCGCACCCGCAGCCGCTGGCCGGCGTCCTCCAGGACGGCGGCATGATGGCCGGGATCGTGCAGGCCTTCGAGGCCAACGGGCAGAAGGTCCCGGTGATCGCCGACGGCCAGTGCGGCGGCGGCGACCTGTCCTGGTGGCTGCAGCACAAGGACACCTACAAGACCGTGGGCGGCTGCATCAACGGATTCCAGGGCGCCTACACCTACTTCAACGTGACGCTCCGGGTGCTGGACAACAAGGGCCCGAAGGTCAACATCCTGTCGATGCCGATCACGCCCATCACCAACGCGAACCTGTCGACGTTCGCCAAGCCCGGCCTGCCGCTCAGCTCGCAGGAAGAGGTCGGCGGCCCGGCCACCGCGTGGTGTGACAACACCTGCCTGGACAAGTACTTCATCACCCCCGGCGCGGCGAGCGCCAGCTAGACCGGATCTCGCGCCCCCGGGAGCCCGGCCCCCGGGGGCGCGAGACCTGACCGCGGGAAAGGACAGTCGTGCCCGGTTACCGGGGCAAGGTGGCGGTCGTCACCGGTGCCGCCAGCGGCATCGGCTTCGCGGTGGCGGCGCGCGCGGCCGCCGAGGGGATGACCGTCGTCCTGGCCGACATCGACACCGGCAAGCTCCGCGACGCCGCGGCGGCGCTGCGCGGGACCGGGGCCGATGTGCACTCGGTCTGGGTCGACGTCAGCGACCGCGAATCAGTCACGGACCTGGCCCGGCGCGTGCGCGAGGACGCGGGCGACGCCTGGCTGCTGGTCAACAACGCCGGCGTCTACCTGTCGGCGCCGTTCACCCAGATGCCGGCCGCCGACTGGGAATTCGTCGTCGGCGTCAACTTCTGCGGCGTCGTCCACTGCATGCAGGCCTTCCTGCCCGGGATGGTCGAACGCGACCGCGGGCACGTCGTCAACACCTCCTCGATCGACGGGCTGGTCACGGTGCGCAACGCGGCCGGCTACGTGGCGGCCAAGCACGCGGTGAGCGCGCTGTCCGAGACCGTCTACCGCGAGCTCGAGGAGGCGGGCTCGTCCGTCGGCATCTCGGTCCTGTGCCCGGCCGCGGTCGCCACCGACATCCTGAACTCGGCGCGGCACCGGCCGTCTCGCCTGGGCCCGGCCGCGGCGGCAGCGGAACGCGACTACCCGCCGCTGGACGGCGTGATGCAGCCGCCCGAGGTCGCCGACATCATGTTCGCCGGCCTAGCCGAGCGCCGCTTCTGGATCCTGACTCACCCGGAGCAGGGCGCGCCCGCGATCCGGGCCCGAGCCGAGGACATCGTGACCGGCCGCAACCCCGGCGACGAGTCCGTCGATCCCAACTTCTCCCGCTCCACCGGCCGGACCCCCTCCTAACCCAGCGTGCCACAGGGGCTGAAGTGGCTGCTGTGGCCCGTGCGCTCCTTCGCGGTGCCAGCAAGCCGAGCGGCATCCACGGCAATGTGACATCGTCGTGGTTGCGTCCGCGTCAGCCGATGTCGGTCGGGGCCTCGCGGCGCAGGAACCGCCACCGGCCCGCCTCGCGGATCAGCTGGTCGTCGTAGTGACCCAGCTTGCACAGCGCGGGTGCGCCGTCCTCGCCTTTGACCACGTACAGCCACGTCACCTGGGCCTGCGCCCGGTCGGGGTCGGCGGCGTCCAGTTCGATCAGCGGGTTGACGACGACGTGGAAATCCGCGCCCGGCTCGGATCCGAGCAGGCTGCCGGGCATCGCCTCCACCAGCGCCTGGATGGCGGCGGGCCCCTTGGCCTGCTGCAGGCCCTGGTCCGGGGTGGCGATGAACTCGCCGTCGGCGGCGAACAGCGCGCCGTAGGCGGCGAAGTCCTGCTGGTCCAGCACCATCTTGTACTCGACGAACAGCTGGCGGATCTGCTCCAGGTCCTCCAGCCGCCGCAGCCGGGCCTCAGGGTCGCCCCCAGCCCGCGCTCCGCGGCCAGACCCGGGCGCCGGGGCCTTCGCCCACGCCGCCGGAACATCGAGGTCCCGGTGCGGGATGTCGGTGTGGGCGATCCGCCGCTGGTAGCGCCACCGGCCGCGCTCGCGCACGTAGCTGTCCTGGTAGTGGCCGAGCAGCCGCATCACCGGCGTGTCCGCGTCGCCGCGCCCCACCCAGGCCCAGGTGACCGTGCCGGTGGCCCGGTCACCGTCCAGGCTGACCTCCGGCTCGGTGACCAGGTGCCAGGCCGTCGGGCCGTCGGAACTGCGGGCGGGCAGCCGCTCGTTCAGCATCGCCGTGATGCCGGCCGGCGTCTGGCCGTAGCCGGTGCCGCCGAGCCATTCCCCGTCGTCGGCGAACAGCCGGCCGTAGGCGTCGAGATCCCGGGCGTCCAGGACGCGGCGGTACTCCTGGGTGAGCCGCCGGATCTGCTCGGCGTCCTCCAGTCGGCCCAGCCGCGCATCAGTACTGTCCCCCGGGGGGGCGACCCCCCCGGTGACCCCCCCGCTCATGGGGGGACTGCCCGTCCCCCCATACCCCCCTAGGGGCACATCAAGCTTCCGGTACGGGATGTCGGTGCAGGCGATCCGCCGCCGGTAGCGCCACCGGCCGCGCTCGCGCACGTAGACGTCGTCGTAGTGGCCGAGCAGCCGCATCACCGGCGTGTCACCCTCGCCGCGCTGGATCAGCGCCCAGGTGACCGTGCCGGTCGCCCGGTCGCCGCGGACGTCGACGCCGGACTCGGTCACCAGGTGCCAGGACGTCGGCCCGGGCGGGGCGGGGTTGCCGGCCAGCCGTTCGGTGAGCATCGCCGTGATGCCGGCCGGTCCCTGGCCGTAGCCGGTGCCGCCGAGCCATTCCCCGTCGTCGGCGAACAGCCGGCCGTAGGCGTCGAGGTCCCGCGCGTCGAGGTGGCGGCGGTAGGCCAGGTTGAGCTGGCGGATCTGCTCGGCGTCCTCGAGCCGGCGCAGCCGCTCGGCGAAGCTGTCGCCCATCAAAATCCCTCCCTCTTAGTAGGGGAGCGGGGCCGGGCCGACCGTGGTCCGGATCAGGTGCATGCTGGTCGAGGTGCACACGAACAGCGAGCGCAGGTCCTCGCCGCCCCAGACCAGGCTGCCGGACACCTCGGGGGTCTCGATGATGCCGAGCAGCTCGCCGGACGGGGCGAGCACCCAGATCCCGCCGCGCGCGGTGCACCAGACGTTGCCGAGCGCGTCGCACTCCATCCCGTCCGGGTTGCCGTTGCCCGGCACCCCGGTGCTGCCCATCTGGTCGTGCACGATCCGCACGTTCGACAGCGAGCCATCCGGCGCGACGTCGTACGCCTTGAGGTTCGGCCGGTCGTTGACGTACAGGATGCTTTCGTCGGGCGAGAAACACAGGCCGTTCGGCTGCTCAAATTCCTTCTCCGCCACCACGAGTTCCGCGTCGCCGCCGCCCGGCGGCACCCGGAACACGCCCTGGAAGTCGAGCTCGCACTCGCGGGCGACGCCGACGGCCACCGGCCAGCGGCCGTAGTTCGGGTCGGTGAAGTAGATACTTCCATCCGAACGGACGATGACATCGTTGGGACTGTTCAGGTACTTGCCCTGGTAATGGAAGGCGACGACCTGCCGCAGCCCGTCCGGCCTGATCCGGATGAGGGAACTCGTGACCTGCTCGCAGACCAGCAGGCTGCCGTCGGGCTCGTACGCCATGCCGTTGCCCTTGTAGGTCGGCCACGCGTCCAGCTCCATGCCGCCCTGCTCGCTCCAGCGCCAGCGCCGGTCGCCGGGGATGTCGCTGAACATCAGGTAGTGGCCCGGGGTGTTCCAGGCGGGCCCCTCGGTAAAGCCGAAGCCGGTACCGAGCAGCCTGAAGTCCTGGTCACGGTCGATGAGCTCGTCCAGCGCGCTGGTGGCCTGAGCGAAGGAGAGCATCGTTGACTCCTGTCGTCGTTGCGTACCGCATTCCGCCGATAATCATATATGAACGCTCCGGTCGCGCTCTAGTCCGCCGACAGGTCGATCGGCCACCACTGCTTGTGCGCCTCGGAATGGTCGGCGGCGAAGCCCAGGGCGGCCGCCGCCTCGGCCCAGCGGTCCCTGACCAGCTGGCAGGCCGGGGCGTCCACGCCCACCGCCTCGGCCAGGCCGGCCGCGATGCCCACGTCCTTGGCCAGCAGGCCGAGGGCGAAACCGGTGCCGTACCGGCCCGTGATGACGTCGTCCTTCAGCACGACCTCGGTGTTGAAGCTCCGGCCGGTCGAGGAGTTGACCACGTCCAGCATCACCCGCGGGTCGAGGCCGAACTCCTTTCCGATGGCGAGCGCCTCCGCCGCGGTCGTATACGCCGAGGCGCCGAGGAAGTTGTTCAGCGCCTTCATCGCGTGGCCGGATCCGAGCGGCCCGGTCCGGAAGATCCGCTGGCCCAGCGTCTCCAGCACCGGGCGCACCTGCGCGAACGCGTCCTCGTCCTGGCCACCGACCATGAGCGACAGGGTGCCCGCCTCGGCCCGGGTGATCCCGCCGGAAACGGGCGCGTCGATCACCCGGATGCCGGCCGGCGCGAGGTCGTCCGCCAGCGCCTTCGTGCCGACCGGGTCCGACGAGCTCATGTCGAGCACGACCGCGCCCGGCTTGAGCGCGGCGGCGATGCCGCCCTCCCAGCCGAGGATGGCCTCGCGCACGGCGCCGGAGTCGGGGAGCATCGTCACCACGACGCCCGCCCCGGCGAACGACGCCGGGGAGGTCGCGGGTTCCCCGCCGTGCCCGGCGACGAACCGCTGCTGGGCGCCGTCGTCGCTGTCCCTGACGACCAGCGGGAACCCGGCCGCCGCGAGGTTGGCGGCCATCCGGCGGCCCATGTTGCCGAGGCCGACGAACCCGACCGGCCCGGCGGCGCGGGGCGGTGGACCGGCCGGCCCGGCGGCCGGGGCAGGCCCGGCGGCCGGGCTCACTCCAGCCCCAGTTCGGCCAGCACGGCGGACGCGTTGCGGAAGCCGTCGACCGCGGCCGGGATGCCGCAGTAGATGGCCGAGTGCATCAGGACCTCGCGCAGCTCGTCCTTGGTGACCCCGTTGTTGATGGCGCCCTTGACGTGCCACCGGATCTCCTGGGCGCGCCCGAGGGCGACCAGCATGGCGATCGTGAGCATGCTCCGCGTGCCGCGGGAAATGCCCTCGCGTCCCCAGACCGAGCCGAAGCAGTAACGGGTCACCAGTTCCTCGAAGTCCCGGGTGAAGTCGGGCTGGCTCTCCACCTTGGCCCGGCCGTGCTCGGGGCCGAGCATCTCCTCGCGGATCGCGATGCCCTTCTCGTACAGCTCGTCGTCCATGGGTCCTCCCTAGTCAGCAGCATGGCCAACGATATACGATTCAGCCAGCAGCCACCGAGTACACCGGAGGACCTCCGATGACCGAGAACCTGCACCTCGTGTTCAGCAAGCCGCCGGAGGCGATCTCCGACGAGGAGTACAACCGGTGGTACGACTTCCACCTGGGCGAGATCCTGGTGGTGCCGGGCTTCGTCTCCGCCCGCCGCTACCGGTTGCAGACGGTGAAGGGCGACTGGACGCCCTCGGGCCACAGGTACCTGTCCGCCTACGAGATCGAGGGCGACCCTCGGGACGTCATGAACGAGCTCGACAAGGAGGTCGCGTCCGGCCGGATGCAGCTGCCCGAGTGGTTCGGTCAGATCACGTTCGCGTCCTTCAACTGCCACTCGCACGGCAACCCGGCCGAAGCCCGCCTGGCCGATCACCTCTACCTGGTGTTCAGCGCGCCGCCCGAGGGACTCGGCAACGACGAGTTCGTCGCCTGGTACCGCGAGCACGCCGACGAGAACACGCAGGTACCCGGTTTCCTGGCCAACTGGAGGTTCCGCCTCGAACCCGAGGTGATCGACCCCACCACCGCCACGGTCGCCACGCACCTGGCCATCTACGAGGTGGACCGGGACCTGGCCACGCTGCGCGCGAACCTGGGCGCCGCGCGGGTGACCAACGAGGCCGGGTGGCCCGCGTGGTTCGACCCGACCCCGTGGACGTCGCTGGACGCGAACGCGATCGGAGACCGGGTGCCCGCGGGTTGACCGGCCGGTAAATTCCCAGAGAGGATCTCATGTCCGTACGCACCACACCGCCCTTCCGCGCCGATCACGTCGGCAGCCTGCTCCGTCCCCGTGCCCTGCTGCAGGCGCGCGAGGACGCCGCCCGCGGCGCGATCTCACCCGATGACCTGCGGGCCGCCGAGGACGACGCGATCCGCGACGCGGTCCGGATGCAGGACGACATCGGGCTGCGCTCGATCACCGACGGCGAGTTCAGGCGGGCCTCCTGGCACATGGACTTCATATACGAGATCGCCGGGGTGCAGAAGGCCGAGCAGAACCTGCGGAGCGTGTTCCACAACGAGGCCGGCGACATCGAGTTCACCCCGTCCGCGATCAAGGTCACGGGCAAGCTCGGGATGGACCACACCATCTTCGGCTCCGCGTTCGAGTTCCTCCGCGACACCGCCGCCGCGGTATCGGTGAACGCGACCCCGAAGCTGACCATCCCCGCCCCCAGCCTGGTCCACTACCGCGGCGGGCCGGCAGCGATCGAGGCGGCCGTATACCCCGACATCGACGTGTTCTGGGAGGACCTCGGCGCCGCCTACGCGGACGAGGTCCGGCGGCTGGCCGGCCTCGGCTGCACCTACCTCCAGCTCGACGACACCAGCCTGGCCTACCTCAACGACCCGGCGCAGCGTGCCGAGATCGCCCGGCGCGGCGAGGACGCCGAGCACCAGCACGAGACCTACATCCGGTCCATCAACCGGGCGCTACGGGACAAGCCCGCCGGGATGACGGTCACGACGCACATGTGCCGCGGCAACTTCCGCTCCTCGTGGGTGGCCCAGGGCGGCTACGACTTCGTGGCCGACGCCCTGTTCAACCAGCTGACCGTGGACGGCTACTTCATGGAGTTCGACGACGAGCGCTCCGGCGGGTTCGCGCCGCTGCGGTTCGTGCCGAGGGGCAAACACGTCGTCCTGGGTTTGGTGACCAGCAAGAAGGGAGAGTTGGAGGCCAAGGACGACATCAAGCGCCGGATCGAGGAGGCCAGCAAGTTCGTGGACATCGACCAGCTGTGCCTGTCCCCGCAGTGCGGCTTCTCCTCCACGCTGGACGGCAATGCGCTGTCCCGGGACGAGCAGATCGCCAAGCTGCGCCTCGTGGCGGAGACCGCCGAAGAGGTCTGGGGCACCCAGTAGTGCCCAGTAATGCGCTCAGTGCCCCGCCCTCGAAGATCATCGCGGTCCACGTGAGCTACCGGAGCCGGGCGCTCCAGCGCGGCTCGGTACCGGCCTGGCCGTCGTTCTTCCTCAAGCCGCCGTCCTCGCTGGCCGCCAGCGGCGATCCGGTCGCCCGGCCGCCGGGATGCGCGCTGCTGTCCTTCGAGGGCGAGGTGGCGCTCGTCATCGGCAGCCGGGCCAGCCGGGTGGACCGCGACGCGGCCTGGAGCCATGTCGCCTGGGTGACGGCCGGAAACGACTTCGCCGTGTACGACCTGCGCTACGCCGACCGCGGCGGCAACGTCCGCTCCAAGGGCATCGACGGGCTGACGCCGCTCGGCCCGCGGCTGCTCGACGCGCGCACGATCGATCCCGCCACGCTGCACCTGCGCACCTGGAAGAACGGGGAGATCGCGCAGGACGCCAAGCTCGGCGAGGAACTGCTGTTCGGCCTGGACGACATCGTCGCGGACCTGTCCCGGCTGATGACCCTGGAACCGGGGGACGTGATCCTGACCGGGACGCCGGCCGGGTCGACGGTCGTCGAGCCGGGAGACCTGGTCGAGGTCGAGGTCACCGCCGGGGATGCGACGACGGGACGGCTGCGCAGCCCGATCGTCGAGGCCCGGTACACCCTGCCGCCGTTCGGCGCGATGCCGCGGATGACGGACGAGGCCAGGGACGCCGCGTTCGGGGTCAACGACCAGCAGAACCAGGCCGGGCCGGCCGCCGGGCGCCCGGTCGCGGCCGCGGCGCTGCTGGCCGGCCTGGGCCAGGTGTCCACCGCCACGCTGGCCTCCCAGCTGCGCAAGCGGGGGCTGAACGGCCTGACCATGGACGGGCTCCGCACGACCAAGCCGGGCCGGCGGATGACCGGGTTCGCCAGGACCCTGCGCTACCTGCCGCTGCGCGAGGACCTGTTCGCCTCCTACGGCGGCGGGATGAACGCCCAGAAGCAGGCGATCGAGCAGATCCGGCCGGGTGAGGTGCTCGTGATCGACGCCCGCCAGGAAGCGTCGGCCGGCACCATCGGCGACATCCTGGCCCTGCGGGCGCAGACACGCGGCGCGGCCGGCATCGTGACCGACGGCGCCATCAGGGACGCCGCCCGGCTCGCCGAGCTGGAGATCCCGGTCTATCACGCGGCGGTCCATCCCGCCGTGCTTGGCCGGCGGCACGTCCCGTGGGAGTGGGGCGTCACGGTGGCCTGCGCGGGCGTCACGGTCCAGCCGGGCGACCTGGTGACGGGCGACGACGACGGCGTGGTCGTGCTCCCGCCGGGTCTGGCGGCGGAGATCATCGCCGATGCCCGCGAGCAGGAGCGGCAGGAGGAGTTCGTCGCCGCCCAGGTCGCGGCAGGCGCGGAGCTCGACGGGTTGTATCCGCTCGGCGAACGCTGGCGGGAGGCGTACCAGGCCTGGCTCGCGGAGCGTGAGTCATGAGGTTCCGCGCCGACCCGTCGTCGCTGCGCGGCTCCATCGCCCCCGTGGTCACCCCGTTCACCGAGGACGGGCAGCTCGACACCGAAGGGCTGTGCCGCCTGATCGGCTGGCAGCTGGACTCCGGCTCGCACGGCATCTCGCTCGGCGGCTCGACCGGCGAGCCGAGCGCGCAGACGCCGCAGGAGCGGATCGCCGCGATGACCGAGGCGGCCCGGGTGATCGCGGACCGGGTGCCGTTCCTGCCCGGGACCGGATCCGCCCGGCTCGACGAGACGCTCGAGCTCACCGCGGCAGCGGCCGCACTGGGCGCCGACGCCGCGCTGGTGATCACGCCGTACTACGCGCGGCCGACCCAGGAGGGCCTGTTCCAGTGGTACGCGACGGTGGCGAGCGAGAACCCGGACCTGCCCATCGTCGTCTACAACGTCCCGTCCCGCACCGCCGTCGACATCGCGCCGGAGACCATCGCCCGGCTGCGGCGGCGGCACGGCAACGTCGTCGGGGTCAAGGAGACCACCCGGGACTTCGAGCACTTCTCCCGCGTGCTGCACCAGTGCGGCCGGGACATCCTGGTCTGGTCCGGCATCGAGCTGCTGTGCCTGCCGCTGCTCGCCCTCGGCGGGGTGGGCTTCGTGAGCGCGGTGGCCAACCTGGCGCCCGCGGCAGTCGGGCAGATGTTCGACCTGTGGACGGCGGGTGAGCAGGAGAAGGCCCGCGAGCTGCACTTCGCGCTGCACCCGCTGGTGGACGTGATCTTCACCGAGACCAACCCGGCCCCGGCCAAGTGGGTGCTGCAGCAGGCGGGCCTGCTCGGCTCCGCGCACGTCCGGCCGCCGCTGGCCGGGGTCAGCGAGGCCGGGCAGCTCCGGATCGCCGACCTGCTGCGCGCCGGGGCCCCCGCGCTGACGCCGCCACTGACGGACCTGGTAACACCGTGATAAGCGACCTGCCCGGACGCCTCGACCACTTCATCGGCGGCGCCTGGTCGCCCAGCGCGGACGGGGCCACCTTCGCGGTCACCGACCCGGCGGGCAACCGGGTCTACGCGCAGGTGGCCGCCGGCGGCGCCGCCGATATCGATCGCGCCGCGCGGGCCGCGCACTGCGCGTTCACCGACGGGCCGTGGCCCGCGATGGCGGCCCGCCAGCGGGCGCGGGTACTGAACCGGATCGCGGATGGCATCGAGCGGCGCGGCGCGCGCATCGCCGAGCTCGAGACCTTCGACACCGGCCTGCCCATCACCCAGGCCCACGGTCAGGCCGAACGGGCGGCGGAGAACTTCCGCTTCTTCGCCGACATGATCGTGACCGCGCACGAGGACGCGTTCCGGACCGGCACCGCCCAGCTCGGCTACGTGCTGCGCAAGCCGGCCGGCCCGGCCGGGCTGATCACGCCGTGGAACACCCCGTTCATGCTGGAAACCTGGAAGCTCGCGCCGAGCCTGGCCGCCGGGTGCCCGGTGATCCTCAAGCCCGCGGAGTGGTCACCGCTGTCGGCGAGCCTGCTGCCCGAGATCATGACCGAGGCGGGCGTCCCGGACGGAGTGCTCAACATGGTGCACGGCATCGGCGAGGTGGCCGGGGCGGCCCTGGTGACGCACCCGCTGGTGCCGCGGATCTCGTTCACCGGCGAGACGTCGACCGGGCAGGCCATCATGGCCGCGGCCGCGCCGGGCCTCAAGGGGCTGTCGATGGAGCTGGGCGGCAAGTCTCCCTGCATCGTGTTCGCCGACGCGGATCTCGACGCGGCCACCGACAGCGCCCTGTTCGGGGTGTTCTCGCTGAACGGCGAGCGGTGCACGGCCGGCTCCAGGATCCTGGCCGAACGGCCGGTCTACGACGAACTGGTCAGCCGGCTCGCCGGCCGGGCCGAACGCATCCGGGTGGGCCCGCCGTCCGACCCGGCCACCGAGGTGGGCGCGCTCATCCACCCGGACCACTACCGGCGGGTCCTGTCCTACGTCCAGTCCGGGCTTGACGAGGGGGCCAGGCTGGTGGCGGGCGGGCGGCGCCCGGCGCACCTGCCGGCCGGCAACTACCTGGCGCCGACCGTGTTCGCCGACGTCGGGCCCGCAATGCGCATCTTCCGCGAGGAGATCTTCGGGCCGGTGGTGTGCGTCACCCCGTTCGAGGGCGAGGCCGACGCGATCCGGCTGGCCAACGACACCCGCTACGGCCTGGCCGGCTACGTCTGGACGCGGGATCTGCGCCGCGGCCACCGGGTCGCCGCCGCGGTGGACGCCGGGATGCTGTGGCTGAACTCGCACAACGTGCGCGACCTGCGCACCCCGTTCGGCGGGGTGAAGGCCAGCGGCCTCGGCCGCGAAGGCGGCCAGCACAGCCTGGACTTCTACACGGACTCCCGCATCGTGCACGTCGCCCTGGAGGACGCCCGTGTCCCCCGGTTCGGCACGGAAGGATCCTGATCATGGCCGCTGACGCGCTGCCCCCGCCGCCCGACATCGTCCGCTGCGTCTACGCCGAGCTCGTGGTCACCGACCTGGCCCGGGCCCGCTGGTTCTGGGTGGACGTGCTCGGCTTCGTGGTCACCGAGTCCGGTCCCGAAGCGCTCTACCTGCGCGGCTACGACGAGCTGACCCACCACAACCTGATCCTGACCGAAGGCGCCGAGCCCGCGGCCGCCCGGCTGGCCTACCGGGTGCGCACCCCGGCCGACCTGGACCGGGCCGCGGACTTCTACGCCAGCCTCGGCTGCCGGACCGCGCGCCTGCCGGCCGGGACCACACCCGGGATCGGCCCGGCCGTGCGGGCCGAGGACCCGCTCGGCTTCACCGTCGAGTTCTTCTGTGAGGCGGCGTCCGCCGACCGGCTCCAGCAGCGCTACGACCTGCGCCGCGGGGCCGAGGTGGCGCGGATGGACCACTTCAACATCGTGGTCCCCGACGTGCAGGTCGCGTACGAGTACTACGCCTCGCTGGGCTTCGGGCTGTCCGAGACGATCGAGGACGCCCAGACCCTGTACGCCGCGTGGATGTTCCGCAAGCAGACCGTGCACGACGTGGCCTTCACCGGCGGCGCCGGACCCCGCCTGCACCACCTGGGCTTCTTCGCGCACGAGGCGCACCAGGTGCTGCGCGCCTGCGACATCCTCGGCTCGCTGCACTCCGAGGGGCACATCGAGCGCGGCCCCGGCCGCCACGGGGTGTCCAACGCCTTCTACGTCTACCTGCGCGATCCTGACGGCCACCGGATGGAGATCTACACCAGCGACTACTACACCGGCGATCCGGATCACCCCGTGCTGCGCTGGGACGTCTCCGATCCGCGCCGCCGCAGTTTCTACGGTCACGCGGTGGTCCCGTCCTGGTACGCCGAAGCGACTGCGGTGCTCGATCTGGACGGCCGGCCGCGCCCGGTGAGCGACCAGCACCAGATCCTGGAATATTCCGTTGGCGCGGACGGATTCCCGGTCCGTTAGGTACTCAGGCCGAGCAACTCCGCGAACCGCCCCACCATCATGTCCCTGCCCTTGAGCTGGGCCACCGTCTCGGCCGGCACCAGGTCCTCGCTGCCCGCCCGCTGCCCGGCGCCGCCGTCGGGCCCGATCGGCACGATGATGCTGGCCGCCGGCGGTTCGTAGCGCGCCAGCCCGCCGTGGCCGGTGATGAGCGCGCGGATGTTGCCGGCCACGACGGGCGCCTGGCGGCCGGCCGCGCCCGCCCCCTTGTTCTGGTCCGCGGCCGACACGTCGCCCAATGCGAAGACCTGGTCCTGCCCGGCCACGAGCAGTTCCGGCGTCACGTCGACGAAGCCGTCCGGGCGGCGCGCGGCGGCCAGGCCGCCCGCCAGGTAGTCGCTGGCCGGGGTGACGCCAAAGCAGCGGAACCAGATGTCGGCGGTCACCTCGGCGCCGGCCCGGGTGGTCACCGTGAACGTGCCGGGCTCGCCGGCCGCGGTCGGCGGCCCGGCTTCTAGCGGGCTGCCCAGCAGCAGCCCGGCGCCCAGGCCGGTGAGCTGGCGGCGCAGTTCCGCCTTCAGGTCCGGGCGGTACCGCTCGCCCAGCACGTCGTCGGCCACGTCGACCAGCGTCACCTGCTTGCCCGGCCAGACCGCCTTGATCTCCCCGGCGAGCTCGATGCCGACCGGGCCCGCGCCGAGCAGCAGCACCCGGCCCGCCGCGGCGAGCGCCGCGTGCGTGCCGCGCACCTTGCCGTGCGCGGCCTCGGTGCCGGGCAGGTCGGGCTTGGCCGGGAACGGGTAGCCGGACCCGGTGGCCAGGACCAGGTAGTCCGGGAAGAGTTCGGCGCCCGAGGCGAGCACCACCCGGTCGGCGTCGGCCTTGACCGCCCGGTCCTGGATCACCCGGCCCGCGCCGAGCAGCCCGGTGTACGGCAGGTAGATCCGCTCCAGCCAGGACGGGTCGACCAGGGCGCGCAGCGCCGCGACGTTGTGCACGAAGTCGTCCTTCGGCTCCACCAGCACCACATCGGCCAGGTCGTCGAGCGGCCGGGCCACCTGGACGCCCGCGTAGCCGCCGCCGAGCACCACCACGGTCGGCCGGGCGGGGGGAGTGTGCGTCATCTGGGCTCTCCTATTCGCGTCACGTCGCTTTACGTCGCGTCGAAGATAGTCTGCATTACAGAACATCTGCTTTGCAACTCTTCGGTCAGGCAGCTGATCTGAGGTACGCTGAATCGCATGACCGCCGTCGAGAGCTGCACCCTCAGCAGCGATCTCGGCTGGGCCCTTGGCGTCCTGTCGCGGTTCTACGTGAAGGCGGCTGCCGCCACCTTCGCGGAGGTGCCGGGCGGATCGCGCGGCTACCAGGTGCTCGCCGCGGCGGCCCGGGACGAGCACGGCAGCCAGCTCGCGCTGGCCCAGCACCTGGGCGTGGACCGGACCGTAATGACCTACCTGCTGGACAGCCTGGCCGAGGCCGGCCTGGTCGAGCGCCGGCCCGACCCGGCCGACCGCCGGGCCCGGCGGATCGTGGCCACCGCCCGTGGCCGGGCCCTGCTGGACGGCCTCGGCGAGCGGCTCCGCGAGGCCGAGGACCAGGTGCTGGCCGGCCTGGACCGGGCGGATGACCGCGAGGCGTTCCGCACCCTGCTGCAGCGCCTAGCCCTGCACGCCGCGACCGCCCTGGACTCCACCTCTGCGGACCCCTGCACCGTCGGTCCTGCCCCGGCTCCCGAAGACTGCTAGCCCTCAGCCCGCTCCGACTCGCTTCACCCTCCGCCGGCTTCCGGCCCTCCGCCGGCTTCCGGCCCTCCGCCGGCTTCCGGCCCTCTGCCGGCTTCCGGCCCTCCGCCGGCCTCCGGTCCTCCGCCGAGTCGCACCACCCCGCCCTCAGACCGCTCCTGAGTCACACGATCCCCGTTCGCCTCTTTATTCGAGCCACGTACCTAATCTGCCAATACACTGGTGATCATGAACGAAATTCGCTATTATGTTTGGTGAAGTAAACCCCTCTCATCCCCGAACGGGTGGTGGTCCATGCC
>WNGE01007439.1_pt1 | contig 25774 bp, 20 predicted proteins | sample 5400651 | NCBI WGS metagenome assembly WNGE01 (sample SAMN13153370, study PRJNA577476) | soil metagenome | isolation source: 60 cm soil or saprolite under grassland replicate 2 | place: USA:California | collected 2016-06-15 | reverse complement strand
CCGTAGGGCCATGCAGGCCGCCGAAACGGCAGCGGCAGCGCCAGCTCGTCGGCGGCACCAACAGCGACCAGCACCACCGGCTCGGCGCTGGCCGCCTCCGGCGGAGCGCGACCTTCGGCCGCGCATGATCAAACGCCCGCTACTGCCGCAACCCGCTCGGCGTCCGCCAGTCGTCGGCGTGCTGGGTTGGGCACCGTCGGTGGCGGGGTCTCGCCGGCATCCGGCGGTTGAGCTTGTGACCGGCCGCGTCCGCCGATTTTCGCGCCGGTCCCGATCTGGCCGGGAGGCACGCCTGATCATTCAGCCTGGCCGAAGCCGTGGGACCGACCGGGTGGGCTGTCTGCAGCGGTGTCAGCTCACGGCTGCGGGTCTTGGTAGGCAGGACGCTTGTCGAGCATCGGAGGCTGCTCGACGAGCCGACGCCGCGGGGCCACCGGCGGGTCAGCGTAGGACCGCTGCACACCGGCGACCTGCGGCCGCGGATCCCAGACGAGCAACGTCATCAGCAGCCCGATCGCTCCGGCTCCCACCACGGTGATGCCGACGACGGTCAGGTCGACACCGGAGACCGAGACGTCCGTGCCGAGGGCGAGGATGGCGCCCACACAGACAAGGAAGACGCTGACGCGCATGCCCATCGTGTCCCACCCCTCCACGCCGGGAAGCCACACCGGCGTGACTCCGCTTCGAGATCACAGGTACCCACGGCGTCAACCGGCCATGCGCCGCCGCGACAACTGTTGACTCCGGGCGGCAGGCTCCGCCCAGGAGTGGCATGACCTGGAGACCGGCGAGATCAAGAATTCGACTTTGCCGCGATTCGCTGGGTGCTGGTCCATGATCGGACTCGGCACACCCGTGTGCCGACGTTGGAGGCGTGCGGCAGCTCGCCAAGCTGGCGGATCAGGACAACGGGCGGATCTTCACGGCGGTGCCGTAGGCGCAGATCTCCTGCCAGCCACCGCCGATCTCGGTGGCGTCGAAGCGCATCGCCAGGATGGCGTCGGCGGCTCGGCTCGTAGCTTCCTCGACCAGCCGCTGTTGGGCCTGCAGCCGGCTGTCGATCAGCATCTTGGTCTGGCCGCGCAGCTCGCCGCCGACCAGCGACTTGAGTCCGGCGCCGACTTGAGAGCCGACGTTGCGGGAGCGCACGGTCAGCCCGAACACCTCGCCGATGACCTCGGTCACCTGGAAGCCGGGCAGGTCGTTCATCGTCGAGACAATCATGCGGTCCTCCCACCTGAACACGGTGTCTCTCGGTTGAGGAGCATGCCAGGTTCGTTCCGACGTCCGCGGCCAGAGCGGGGAATGCCGCGTGCGCGCGGCACTCCCCTGTCTCCGGCTCGCAAGCACACTACTTTGGCTGACCGCTCTTGCCGGGGCGTCGTTGGTTGGTCACGGCCGTGGCGGGTAGTCCGGGCCGGTCCAGGGCCCACTGGTCGCGAAGCCATTCGCTGACGGCCTGCCACAGTTGAGCGTCGAGGTCGGCCCGGTCGGCTCGCACCCAGAAGCGAACCTGGACATCGGTGCCTGCACGCTGGGGCGGGTAGAGGTAGACGCAGCCGATGACCTGCCGGCTACCGGGGTCGAGCACGGTGTAGGTGAACCCACGCCGGGCCAGGAAGTCCTCCTGGTGACGGATCAGGTCTTTCTTCCGCGTTCACCATGGTGATCTTAGCCGTCCGGTTTCGACCAGCGGCCTGCCTGGTACTTCGGCCGGTGGCGCCCAGTGATCAGGTGGTGGTTGTCCAGCGGTCGTGACTTGTTCGGAGGCTCGTCGTCGGGCTGCCGGTGTGAGTGGCTGTCCCGACACCTCGCAGTGCTCGTCGACCCGGTCGGCGGCCGCCAGGCCGGCTGCGGCGGGCCAGCAGCCGGCTGCTGTCCGGCCGTTGGGGCGGGAGACGTGGCTGCGGGCGACCTAGCGGGCGGGTGGGTGGTCGCCGGGGTGGCGCTGGGCGCCTGCGGGGAGGTCTTCGGTGGAGGTGTGGTGGTGGCCGCAGCGGGGACGGCGGGAGCGAGGGTGAGGACGGGGTGGGCATGTTTGGCTCGGCGCCGCCGGCGGTGGGCAGTTCGATCACGGGTCCGGCCGGCGGGCGGTGCGCCGGCCGCGCCCCTGATGTAGGTGATCGTGCCGATGTCCTGCTCGTCGAACGCGCTCACTACGACGAACCCGACCGGCGCCCGGTCGACCTCGGCAAGCAGCAGGAGTCCGGGTCGGCTGTCTCGTGCTGGATGGTCGGGATGGGCTGAGCCTGGCGCTGGGTTGGTCCGGCGATCCGGCCCAGTCGGCCCCGGGTGGGCTCGTCCGGCCGGTTCACGGAGCATCATGTGAAGGCCGGGATCACGGCCGTGCGGGGAGTCGGGTCACCTGGTGGGCGTATCGCGGGGCCGGGGAGGTGGCTGGGGTGGCCGGTGTGGTCCAGCCACCGCGGGGGGGTGTCGGCCCGCCGGGTTCGGTCGCGGCGCCGGCGGGTCGGCGCCGGCGACGCCCGAGTTCGTGTTCGGCAACGGGTTGCGCGGAAGGGCGTTGGCCGTGACGGTGGTCGACGACGCGGTGGTCCGGTGGCTGGCTGGCCTGCAGAACCACGGTCTGCTGCCGGTGCTGCGCGGGGTCGCCGTGATCGGCTCGTGGACGACCATCGGAGACCTCGAGGGCGTTTTGATCCTTGCGTTGGCGGTGCTGCGGCGGTGGCGGCACCTGCTGGTGTTCGTGGTGGCCTACAACGTCGCCGGCCTGTTGGCCGAGAATGTCCTGACTGTCCAGCGGCCACGGCCGTTCGGGGTGCCGCTGCGGGCCGGGTGGGGTGGCTGGGCGATGCCCTCGGTTCAGGTGGCGGCGCTGGCGACCGCGCTGGTCGGCGTCCTGTACACGATGGTGCCGCACGGGCGGTGGCGGCAGCTGGGTAAGGCGGTCGTCGCCGGGCTGCTGGGGCTGGTTGTGCTGGCCCGGATCGGCCTTGGCGTCGACGCGCCGACTGATGTCCTGGTGGGTGCGGTGTTCGGGGTCACCCTGCCGCTGCTGCTGTTCCGGTTCTTCACCCCGGACAGCGTGTTCCCGGTGACCTACCGGCGGGGCCGTGCCGCGCACCTGGATGTGGGTGGGCGCCGGGGGCGGGCGTTGCGGGAGGCGCTGTCCGCCCAGCTGGGCTGGCAGGTGGAGGAGATCGCCCCGTTCGGGTTGGCCGCCTCGGGTGGCTCGACCCCGCTGCGGATCCGGGTTCGCGGCCAGCCGGCCGTGTACTACTTCGGGAAGTTGTATGCGCAGAGCCACTTGCGTGCCGACCGGTGGTACAAGCTGGGCCGGGAGATGCTCTACGGTCGGTTGGAGGACGAGAAGCCGTTCAACACCGTCCGCAGGCTGGTCCAGCAGGAGGACTACGCGCTGCACCTGCTGAGGTCCGCGGGTCTGCCCACCCCCACCCCGCTCGGGATCGTCGAGCTCACCCCGGAGCGGGAGTATCTGCTGGTCACCGAGTTCTTCGCCGGCGCGGTCGAGCTCGGCGCGGCGGAGGTCGACGACGGCGTCATCGACGAGGGACTGTCGATCGTGCGCAAGCTGTGGGACGCCGGGCTGGCCCACCGCGACATCAAGCCGGCGAACCTGCTCGTCCGCGACGGCCGGGTGCTGCTGATCGACGTGGCGTTCGCCCAGGTCAGGCCGTCGCCCTGGCGGCAGGCGGTCGACCTGGCGAACATGATGCTCTGTCTGGCGCTGCGCTCGGACGCGCCGCGGGTGTACGCCCGGGCGCTGCACCAGTTCACCGTCGCGGAGATCACCGAGGCGTTCGCCGCCGGCCGCGGCCTGGCCACCCCCTCGCAGCTGCGCCGGCTGCTGCGCCGGGGCGGTCGGGACCTGCAGGCGGAGCTCGTCCGCCTGCTCCCGGCGGCCCCCCGACCGATCCGCATCCAACGCTGGACCACCCGGCGGGTCGCCCTGCTGATCACCGCCGCGGTGCTCGCCGCGCTGGTCGTGGGGAACTGGGCCTCGCTGGTCCATCGCGACGTCGCTACCGCCACACCGCTGCACACCGGCTACCCGGCGTGTGACCACTTCGAGCCGCTGTGGCTGGAGGCCCAGTCGGTGCCCACGGCGTCCCTGCTGCCGTGCGTGCGACCGCTGCCGATCGGCTGGATGCTCACCCGGCCCAGCGTGAACGACGGCCGGACCGAGTTCGTCTTCGACGACGACCGGGCCGGCCCCAACGCCCTCGTCGTGCGCCTCACCCCGTCCTGCGACACCTCCGGCGCCACCCCCGTGGCGGCTTCGACCACTGCCGAGACACGGCGCTACCGGCGATCCGAACAGGTCCCCGGCGGGTTCGCCACCACCTGGTACGACACGTTCCCGGGTGGTTGCCTCACCTCCCGGCTGCACTCCGCCGTCGGCCCGCAGGAGGTGTACGAGTCCGAGGCCCAGCTGATCATCGGAACGACCAGCCGCGGCGTTCTGCAGGCCGCGCTCACCCAGCGCAGCAACGGCCGGCTCACCCTCGACCCGCCACCGGGTCGCTAGCACCCTGACCCCGGCGGCCCAACCGAGTCCCGGACCACCGCCGGCTCACCACACCTGCCGAGCCGCCCCACGACGGTGAGCAGGACCGGAACGCTCATGCCGGGCTGACCCGCACCCGGACCGGAACCGGCCCAAGATCGGCGTCCAGCAGGAGGCGATGAGCGCTTCGATCATCGGCCGACCGGCCCGGCCCATCATATGCGGGGCGACCACCGACAACTTGATCCCGGCGCCTTGGAGACGCCTGCCCGAGGCGTTGCACCTCCCGAGTGCGTTGCCGCTCGTCGCGGCGGTGAGGCACGTTCGCCATAGGTGAGGGTGTCCAGGAGTTCGGGCCAGGTGGAGTCGGGCAGCAGCACGCGGCGTGGCTGGTTGTGGCGGCAGACCATCACCCGGCCGGCGATGGTGCTGTTGGTGAGCAGGATGGCGACGGCGTCGGCTATCTCCTCAGCCGGTAGGGGTGGGGGTGCGGCGGCCGCTGGGCCGGGGACAGCCGAGTCTCACCGCCGGTCTCGTCGGCCTCGGCCTGGGCCAGCCAATTCCGCAGGCACGACTCGCTGATCCGCAGGTCCTTCGCCAGCTCGGCGATCGGCTTGGCCCGTTCACGGGCAGGGCGACAGCGCGGTGACGGAACGCCGGAGGATGAGGTGCAGGCGGACATGATCCTTCCCGATGGCCACCGGCCACCTCAGGTCGGGTGTCCGTCCTACGGGGGGAAGCTCCGCCAGGCGGTGCAGGCGGCTGCGGGGTTGCAGGCGGCGTTGTGGCTTTCGCCGAGGTGGGTCAGGGTGGCGGCCTCGTAGTAGCGGTCGCCGACGTCGCGGTGGACGTTCCTTGCGGACGATGAGCCGGGCGCCTGGCGGCCAGCCGGTCAGGTCGGCCAGGCCGGTCAGTTCGGCGACCCAGGCGCCGTCGCGTGCCTCGCCGCCGGGGTTGTAGGCCGGGGTCCACTCGTCGGCCGGCGCGGCCAGCGGCGGGTCGTGGTGCTCGACGCCGAGGGTGAAATCCCAGCGAGTACTCGACTCCGGCCTGGTGCAGGTGCTGGGTGAGGCGGTGGGTGGCTCCGGCGCCGTCGGTGCGCACCAGCACCGGCCGGCGGCCGTGCTGGTCGCGGTGGACCTGAACGGCCCAAGCCTCCCTTACAGGACGGGCACTTCCACGCATTCACACCCGTGTCACGTCACCCGGCGCGGAAGCGCGAGGCTAGTCAGACACAGCGGGCGCACGCTGCCGCACGCCGCGGACGGCGGCGCGGCAGTCTCTGCAGTCACGGCAGGAGCGGCTGCTGGAGGGCGGGAAGGCCGCCCTGGCGAATCCGTGGGAGAGGACTGCGGAGCTGGGCGTGGTTGATGTCTCGTTAACACGCTCCTCGCCCCGGCTGTGATCCTGGTTTCTGGGTGCGCGGGCGTGCGAGGCTGGTGTCGTTGGGAGGGTCGATGGCCAACCTGCGCGTGTCGGCTGGTGAGGCGGCTCCCTCGACGGACGATGGCAGCGGGCTGCGGTCCCGTTATCGCCATCCGGGGGACGTGATCTGGCTGGTCGCGGCCGTGTTGTTGTTCCTGGCGGTCCTTGCAGCGGCCGCTGTGGCGGCGGATGTGTTGCTGGGCCGCCGCGCGGCTGTGGTGCGGGGTGTCGAGCCGGACACGGCGGCCGGCGGGCTGCTGGTTGGGCTGGTCCAGCTGGTCGCGGTGCTGGCCCCGGCGGTGGCGGTCGCCGCGCTGCTGTGGTGTCGTCGGTTCCGGTTGCTGGCTTCCCTGGTCGGTGCCGGGGTCGCGGCGGCGGCCGGGTGGACCGCGCTCGTTCGACTGGTCTTTTCCGATCGGCCGGCGCGGCTGGTGGCGAATCGGGGGGCGGGGGCGTGGTTGTTCAGCGCCGGGTTTCCGGGGCCGGCGGCGGTGGCGGCCGCGGTCGCGGTGACGCTGGTGGCCGGGTCGTGGCTGAGCCTGTCGTGGCGGCGGGCTGCCTGGGTCGTGCTGGGTCTGGCCGCGGCGGCCCAGCTTGTCGCCGGTGTGGTGCTTGCGGGCGAGCTGCTGCTGGCTGTTGCGGTGGGCGCGGTGCTGGGGGCCGCTGTGCTGGTCGGTTTCGGGGCGCCGGATCGGCGGATCGGCGCGGCCGGGATCGCGCAGGCGCTGGCCGCCGCCGGGATCCCGGTTGTGTCGGTGCGCCCGGCTGGGGTGGCGGGCAGGGGGTCCCGGCCGTTCGTGGCGACCTTGGAGGCGGGCCAGCGGTTGTTCTGAAGGTCCTCGGCCGGGATCAGCGGCACGCTGATCTGCTGTACCGGGGCTACCGGCTGGCACGGCTGCGCGGGGTTGGGGACGCGCCGCCGGCGTTATCGCTGAAGCAGGCGGTGGAGCATCAGGCGCTGGTGAGGCTGGTGGCCGAGCGGGCCGGGGTCCGGGTCCCGCACGTCGATCGAATCGCCGAAGCAGCCGACGGTTCGGTGCTGCTGAGCATGCAGCTGGTGCCCGGTCGGCCGCTGCAGGACAGCCCGGTCGAGGACCTCTCCGACGAGCTGCTCCGGGAGCTGTGGGAGCAGGTTGCCTGCCTGCACCGCGCCGGGGTCGCGCACCGTTCGCTGCGCGCGGCCAACGTGATGGTCGACGAGTCCGGCCGGCCCTGGATCGTCGATTTCAGCTTCTCCGAACTGGTGGCCACCGACCGTCAGCTGGCCTTGGACCGAGCCGAGCTGCTGGCCTCGACGGCGAGCCTGGTCGGCCCGGACCGGGCCGCCGCCAGCGCCGCCGGCGTGGCCGTCGACCACGCCGATCTCGCCTCGGCCGTTCCGCTGCTGCAGCCGCTGGCGCTGTCCGCAGCGACGCGGCGTGCCGTCCGCCGGCAGCCTGAGCTGCTCGGCCAGACCCGGGCGGCGGCCGCCGCGGCGAGCTCGGCGGCACCGGCCGAGCTGCCCCGGCTGCAGCGGGTTCGGCCCAGGACGCTGCTGATGATCGCCGCGGCGGCCGGCGCGTTCTATTTCGTCCTTCCCCAGCTCGCCCAGGTCGGCAGTAGCTGGCCGGCGTTCCAGTCCGTGAACTGGGTGTGGGTCCCGGTGATCGTCGCGTTCTCGGCGCTGACCTACCTGGCCGGCGGCATCGCGATCGTCGGATCGGTGGCTCAACGGCTGCCGTTCCTACCCACGCTGAGCGCCCAGCTGGCGTCCTCGTTCGTCAACCGGGTGTCACCGGCGAACGTCGGCGGGATGGCGCTGAACGTCCGGTACCTGCAAAAGGGCGGGGTCGAGCCGGGCAGCGCGGTCGCCGCGGTCGGGCTGAACAGCCTGGCCGGCGGCATCGTGCACGCCGTGTTGCTGGTGCTGTTCTTCGCCTGGTCGGGCACCGGGCTGACCCGCGCCTTCCACCTGCCCTCGGGCAGCAAGCTGCTGCTGGCCCTCGCGGTCCTCGCGGCCGTCGTCGGTGCGCTGCTGGCGACCCGGTGGGGACGGCGCACCGTGCTGACCCCCGTTGCCGGCGGCATCCGCGCCGCGGCGGCGGACCTGCGCCGGGTCGCTGCCGACCCGGCGAAGCTCACCCGACTGGTCGGCGGCTCGCTCGGCGTGACCCTGGCCTACATCGCCGCCCTGGCCGCCGCCGTGCACGCCTTCGGCGGCACCGTCAGCATCGCCAAGATCGGCGCGATCTACCTGGCCGGTTCCATCATCGCCGCGGCCGCCCCAGCACCAGGTGGCCTCGGACCACTGGAAGCGGCCCTCGTCGCCGGCCTCACCGGCATCGGAGTCCCGTCCGGACCGGCGGTCTCCACCGTGCTCACCTACCGGCTGGCCACCTACTGGCTGCCGATACTGCCCGGCTGGCTGTCCTGGCAGCTGCTGCAACGACGCAACTACGACAGCCAGACTGGCCCGCCGACCGATCATGACCGGCTGCACCCAGTCTCCGAGACTCCCAGGTCCGGCTATAGCCGTTCCCAGGTCTGGCTGTACCGGCGCCCGCCGTGATGACAGTCTCAGCGCAGCGAACCGGCCCCGCGGATCACCTGGTGCGGAGAACCCACGCCCACGGTCCCTGGGGACTTCCTCGAGCAGGTGCAGGCCCGGTCGCCGGTGAAGGACTGCTCGGCGCGCAAGCCGGGGACCGAGACTTACACCCGACGCCGACGGGGGGCCACCTGCCGAACCTACCGTCACCGAGGTGCGCCGAAAGGTATCTGTCACCCCGGTTGGGCGAGTAGCGTCGGGCCTGGTTCGAGGAGCCCGGTATGACGACCACTCCGTCCACCACCCCGCGTGAACCCGGTTCTCCTGCTGCTCCGTACCGCCGCCTATCGGGGGACAGCGCCGACGATGCCAGGCGGCCCGCACGGCTCACCGTCGACCCGGGAGGTCGGCGATGACCGCGCTGGTCGTCTCCAGCGAGCCGGACCGGGTGTCCGGCCCCGGCTCGTCCGCGGGCCTGACCGCCGATCAGGTGCGTGACCGGCTGGCGCGTGGCGCGGTCAACCGGGTTCAGCAGCCGACCAGCCGGTCGCTCTGGGCGATCCTGCGGGCCAACCTGCTCACCCGGTTCAACGCGCTGCTCGGCGGCCTGTGCGTGCTGATGCTGGTGGTCGGGCCGCCCGCGGACGCGCTGTTCGGGCTGGTCATCGTCGCGAACAGCGCGGTGGGCATCGTCGCCGAGCTGCGGGCGAAGCGGACGCTGTACCGGATACAGGTGCTGACCGCGCTCACCGCGCGGGTGCTGCGGGACGGGCGGCCGCAGGGGGTGCCGGTCGGCGAGGTCGTCGTCGACGACGTCCTGCTGGCCGGCGCCGGCGACCAGGTGGTCACCGACGGGGTGGTGCTCGCCGGTGCCGGCGTGGAGGTCGACGAGTCACTGCTGACCGGCGAGTCCGACCCGGTGCGCAAGGCGCCCGGCGCCGAGGTGCTGTCCGGCTCGTTCGTCGTGGCCGGGACGCTGCGGTACCGGGCGACCCGGGTCGGCGCGGAGGGATACGCCAACCGACTAGCCGAGCAGGCGCGCCGGTTCACCTCGCCGCCGTCGCAGCTGACCGACGGGGTGAACACGTTCCTGCGCTGGGTGACCTGGGCGCTGGTCCCGGCCGGGGCGATCCTGCTGGCCACCCAGCTACCGTCCCGCGGGCTGCGCGAGGCGGTCAGCGGCTCGGTCGCCGCCGTGGTGGCGATGGTGCCCGAGGGCCTGGTGCTGCTGGTCAGCGTCGCGTTCGCGCTGGCCGTGGTCCGCCTCGGCCGGCGGAACGTGCTCGTGCAGCAGTTGCCCGCGGTGGAGACGCTGGCCCGGGTGGACGTCGTCTGCCTGGACAAGACCGGGACGCTGACCGACGGGCGGCACCTGCGCGTGGTGTCGGTGGACGGCGTCGACCCGACCGTGCCGGCGGCCGAGGTCAGCGCCGCGCTGGCGGCGCTGGCGGCGGCCGACCCGAGCCCGAACGCGAGCCTGCGGGCCGTCGCCGCGGCCTTGCCACTGGCCGACGGGTGGACGCCCGAGGCCGTGGTCCCGTTCTCGTCCGGGCGCCGGTGGAGCGGGGCCGACTTCGCCGAACGCGGCATCTGGGTGCTCGGCGCGCCGGACACCCTCGCGGCCGCGACGGACACGGCGACCGGGGACGACGTGACCGAGGCGGCCGAGGCCGCCGCGCGCGACGGGATGCGGGTGGTGCTGCTGGCCCGCGCCGCGGGCCTGGAGACCGCAGACGGCGACGGCCGACCCGCCGGGGTACGGCCGGCGGCGCTGGTCGGCCTGGCCGACGTGATCCGGCCCGACGCGGCGGCGACCGTGCGCTACTTCGCCGAGGAGGGTGTCGCGGTGAAGGTGCTCTCCGGCGACCATCCGCAGACGGTGGACGCGATCGCCCGGGCGGTCGGCATCGACCCGGGTGGTGATCCGGTGGATGCCTCCCGGCTCGCCGACGACCCGGCCGAGCTGACCCGGGTGATCTCCGAGCGCAGCGTGCTCGGCCGGGTCAGCCCGCAGCAGAAGCAGCAGGTGGTCGAGGCGCTGCAGGCCCGCGGGCACTCGGTGGCGATGATCGGCGACGGCGTCAACGACGTCCCGGCGATGAAGGCCGCCGACCTCGCGGTGGCCATCGGCAGCGGCACCCAGGCGGCCCGCGCGGTCGCCGAACTGGTGCTGCTGAACGACTCCTTCGGCGCGCTGCCGCACGTGGTGCGGGAGGGCCGCCGGGCGGTGGCGAACATGGAGCGGGTCGCCAAGCTGTTCGTGTCCAAGAGCGTCTACGCGTTCCTGCTCGTGGTCGCGGTCGGTGTCGCCGGGCTGACCTTCCCGTTCGTGCCCCGGCACCTGACCCTGATCGGCACCCTCACCATCGGGCTGCCGGCGACCCTGCTCGCCCTGGGCGGGACCGCGCCGCGGGCGGAGCGAGGCTTCGTCCGCCGGGTGGCCCGGTTCGCCGGGCCGACCGGGCTGGTGGTGGCCGCGGCGACGTTCGCCGCGTACGCGCTGGCCCGCACCTCACCCGGGGTCAGCCAGGCGGAGGCGCGCACCACCGCGACGATGGCGCTGATGGCGGCCGGGCTGGCCCTGCTCGCGCTGGTCGCCGCGCCGCTGACCGCCCGGCGGCTGCTCGTGGTCGTCGGCATGGGGCTGGGGTACGTGGCCGCGCTGGCCGTGCCGGTCACCCGGCGGTTCTTCGCGCTGGACCCGCCGCCGGCGATCGTCGTACTGGCCGCGGTCGGGTCGGCGGCAATAGGCCTGTGGGCGCTGCAGTTGCTCGGCACGGCCGGCCCGGCGCTGCGGCGCCGGCCCCGGCAACCGGCAGGACGCGGGCTGCCGCCGGACGTGCCGGCGCTGGCCGAGGCGGGGGAGAGCGCCGCGGTGGAGTTCAAGGCCAGCCTGCGCTGGGACGTGCAGGAACGGCGGGTCAACAAGGCGCTGGAGCGGGTGGTCGCGAAGACCGTCGCCGGCTTCCTCAACGGCCGGGGCGGGACGGTGCTGCTGGGCGTGGACGACGCCGGCGGCATCCCGGGGCTCGCCGCGGACTACGCCACGCTGCCCCGGCCGGACCGGGACGGCTTCGAGCGGCACCTGATGCAGTCGCTCACCGCGGCCCTCGGCGGGCCGGCCCGCCGGTTCGTCACCGCCACCTTCGCCGACGTGGACGGGTCGGACGTGTGCGTGCTCGCCGTCGGCGCGGCGGACGCGCCGGTGTACCTGAAGGACGGCGCCGACGCCCGGCTGTACCTGCGCACCGGCAACGCCACGACGCCCCTGCCGCTGGACGAGGCGGTGCAGTACGTGCGCGGCCGCTGGCCCGTCCGGACCACCGGGCGCGTGGTGGACGCGGTGCTGGGAAAGCACGCATGAACCGGCGAACCGGCCGGGGGAGCGGCCGCCGGTGCACGGCTACGCTGCCGGCAGCCGCCACCACATGATCTTCACTTGTCGTCACAAGCAGTGCATGATCACGTGGCGGCTGCCCTCACCCCCGCAGACCCTACGACGCAACGACCCAGCGTCCGTCGGCCGCCGCCGGCCATGACTTTGAGATAACGAACCGGGCTGGAGTACTAGCCTCGCGTGGCTGTCCGACCCCGCAAATTCGGAGTCGCCTGAATCGGAAACTCACTGACCCAAGGGAAATTAGCACAGATCAGAAAATTTGTTATGTGCCCGGATTATCCTGACCCCCTCGGCATTGGTGCAGGCTACACCGGAAAAGGCGGCGGGGAACCAAATTTGGCAGCCAGGACGGGCGGCCGGAAAGTGTCGCGCGGCCGGGCCCAGCCCGCTGTCTGTCCATCTGCTGACAAAGCGGTCCTTCCACCTCGCCGCCCAGTTCGCGGACCGCCGCGGCGAGGCCCGGATCGGGCCGGAGCATCTGCTCAACGCCGTGCTGCACGATGCCCGCGACCCGCTGGGCACCCAACTGAGCCGCCGCAGCCGCCGGCAGCTGGCCGGGCTGGACAGGACCGCGGGGCCGGCCCAGCCCACTGCGACTACGGCTGGAAGCGCGCGGCATCGATCCAACCCCGGCTGGCCGCCGAACTCGGCAGCACGTCCTGAGACACTTGTACTCGCCCCCGAAGCCTCGGCCGTAACATCCGCCGGCCAGCCGACCTTGATCCCAACCGGTGGTAGCAACTGATCTTGGCATCATCGTCGGTGGAGCATGTCGGCGAGGAGCCAGGTGACAACGAGCAGTAGTGGATCTTTCGGTGTCGGGTCGGAGGGGTCGGGTGGGTGCGGCGCGCGCCATCGCGGGCAGGCTGTGGGCCTGCCCGTTGTGGGGCCTGTCAGGGGCTGCGGAGGCTCGCCGGTCCAGGGCGGCGCCGAAGGCGCCGTCGCGTGCGACGCCGTAGGCGCCCTGGACCGGGGAGGGCAGCCCCGTACGCTGCGCGCCGCACCCACCCGACCCCGGGCCGGCAGCGGGCGGCGGATGCTCGGTGCCGGCGATCGTGAGGAGATCTCCCGCGGGATCGCCGAGGGCCACCCCGGTGTGGTGATCGCCGCACGGATCGGGCGGGACCCGAGCGTGGTCAGCCGGGAGATCGCCCGCCACGGCGGCCGCGGCCGATACCGGGCGGTGGCGGCCGGCCGCGCCGCGGCGGCTTCGCGGGGCCGGCCCAAGGTCCGCAAGCTGGACGCGAGCCCGGTGCTGCGCGAGCGGGTCCTGGGCAGGCTGCGGGCCGGGTGCTCGCCGGACCAGGTCGCGGGCCGGTTGCGCTACGAGCACGGCGGCGGCCACGCTGACCTGGTGGCCGACACGGTCTCGCCCGAGGCGATCTACACCTGGATCTACGCGCTGCCCAAGGGAGAGCTCGCCCGGCAGGGGATCCTGCTGCGGTCCGGGCGCACCCAGCGCCGCCCACCCGGGCGCCGGTCGAGCCCAGGGGCCCGGATCGTGGGCATGACCAGCATCGACGCCCGCCCCGCCGAGGCGACCGACCGGGCCGTGCCCGGGCACTGGGAAGGCGACATGGTCATCGGACGGCAGGGCCGCTCCGCGATGGCCACCCTGGTCGAGCGCACCAGCCGCTACACCGTGCCGGTCGCCCTGCCCCAAGGCCGGCGCGACGCCACCACCACCTGCGACGCCCCATGCCCACCGAACTGGTCAAGACCCTGACCTGGGACCAGGGCAGCGAGATGGCCGCACATGCCGCGTTCAGCCTCGCGACCACCGTGGGCGTCTACTTCGCCCACCCCCACTCACCCTGGGAGCGCGGCACGAACGAGAACACCAACGGGCTGCTGCGCGAGTACTTCCCGAAGGGCACCGAGATCACCGACGACCAGACCTACCTCGACGTCGTGGCCCGCGAGCTCAACAACCGGCCACGCCGTATCCTCGGCTACCGAACCCCAGCGGAAGTCTTCACCGACCTCCTGGCCAGCTCGATTGCTACGACTGGGAACTCGACCGCCCGGTGCTGGCGGTGGATCTCGGAGATGACGGTGCCGTCGGCGATGTTGAACGCGGCGAACAGGCTGGTCACCCCGTGCCTGGAGTAGTCGTGGGTCCGCCGCTCGGGCATGCCGGGCATATGGGTAGCACCGGGGCGGACCGGTCCAGCGCCTGCATCTGTTGGGTCGGGGACGAGACGCCGTGCAGCCTCTCGGCTGTCGGTTTTCTCGCCCCCGCCCGCCGAACCCGGCGTGCGGATCGTCTCCGCACCGGGCTCTCCACGTGCTCCGACGAGGTCATGCGATGAGTTCTGAGACGCGTTCGACGAAGGCCGCATCATCGTGGCGGGTGCGCCGGAAACGTGCTCCGGCCGGGTCCACCACGTCGATGTTGTAGGGCGTTGCGATCTGCGCTCCGCGGAAGCGGTAGCGTTCCACGCGCATCTTCGCCGGGTTGTAGAGGGTCAGACCGTCGTCGCAGATCCGGTCGGCGCCGTAGTAGCGTCGCCGGATCTGTTTCCAGGTCATGTGGGGGTGCTTGCGGCGGATCCAGTAGATCATTCGCCACCAGGCATACCAGCCGAGGTAGGAGAACGTCTTCTTGGACGCGCCGTAGCGGAAGTAGGCCGCCCAGCCCCGGAGGATCGGGTTGATCTTCCACAGCACATCCCACAATCGCTGCCAGGTCGCGTCCGCTCTCGTCGCCTCCTTGATCTTGTGCATCACCCGTGCCAGCGCTTCCTTGGAAGCGATGGTCAACACGACCCGGCGTCCATCCCCTCTGCGCCGCCGCTGGATGCGGAAGCCGAGGAAGACGAACCCCTGGTCGATATGGGTGATGTGGGTCTTCTCCTGCGAGAGGGTCATCTTCAACGTGGCGGCCAGCATCCGGCCGATCTCCGCTCGGATGGCCTGCGCGTCGGACTTCGTGCCGTGCACGAGCACCACGAAGTCGTCGGCGTAACGCACCAGCCGAAAGTTCGGCAGCCCTTTGCGGCGGCGGTGCTGCCGCCGCCACGGCGGGCTCATGTCTCGTTGCCAGATCCGGGCGAAATGCCGGTCCAGGACGGACAGGTAGATGTTGGCCAGCAACGGCGAAGCGACCCCGCCTTGCGGCGTTCCGGTCAGCGACGCGACGAACCCGCCGTGCTGTTCGACAATGCCGGCGCGCAGGAACACGCGGACCAGTCGCAGCACCTTACGATCGGTGATGCGTTCGCCCACCAGGCCCATCAGGACCTGATGATCGACGTTGTCGAAACAGGCGGTGATGTCGCCTTCCACCACCCACTCATAGCGGCGGCTGGTGAGCTGATGGATCTCGGCGATGGCATCCTGAGCCCGCCGTCCTGGCCGATACCCGTAGCTCGACGGATAGAAGTCGACCTCGAAAATCGGTTCCAGGATCAGCTTGAGCGCCATCTGCGCCACCCGATCCCGCAGGGTGGGTATCCCGAGTAGACGCGGCTTTCCGCTCTTCTTCGGTATCGCCACCTGCCGCACCGGCAGCGGACGAAAACTGCCGTCCCGCAGCGAGTTTCGCAACTCCTGCAGGAACGGCTCGACCTCCTCCGGTCCGATATGGACACGGGTCTGTCCGTCCACCCCGGCCGTGACCGAGCCCCGGTTGCCACAGACCCGCTCCCAAGCCACCACGAGAGTCGCCCGGTCGCAGATCAGGTTGAACACATCCCCGAACCGGCGATCCGGTTCGGTCGACGCCCATCGGTGCAGCTTGCGCTGATGATCGAGTACGCGACGTTCGGCCGCCCCGAAGAGCGGCCATGCCGACTCGCCGTTGTTCAACGACTCATCGCCGCCAGCACCGCTGCCTACCACGCTGCCGCCCTTCCCCATGCGGTCAGCTCTCCTGACCTCGGAGTACTACAGCGGCTCCGCCACGATCCGACACCCGCAGCGGGCGTTGCGCCTGCCCGCCGACCGGCTGGAAACCGGCAGGTGAGGGCGATATCGGATCGCTTCCCACGTTCACTGATGTCCGTTGTGCCGGGTGTCGGCGTCCAGCTATACCCCGACGGCATCGCCACCGGCCGCACATCGCAGTCTTGGCCGGGGCCTCCCGCCGCCCAAATCACACAGACGACGGAAGCGGACAGGTCAAAAGCCACGACCTGTCCAGCACCGCAAAGCGACCCATCCACCAGATTCGACAGGTCGCCGACGACTAACGGGGCTTCTGACACTGGTTCAGTTCCCTTACGCCTTCCCGACTTCGCTAGCGGGCACGGGCCGTCTGGTGGTGCCGACCCGCCCCTTCATCGTCAGGGCTGCTCCCAGCCTCACCCCCAACCCGGGGATCAGCCTGCCCTCAGCTTCGACCGGTCACCGCGATGACCGGCGGCGGGCTCCTCCTCCCGCACGGCTACCATCAGCGCCTCGTGGCGCACGCGACTTCTCGTCCACGCACAGCACGACCGCGCGTTCCGGCGGGTTGTGGTACAGGCCGACGACATCGACGACCTTCTCGATGAACATCGGGTCGGTCGAGAGCTTGAACCCGTCGGTCAGGTGCGGCTTGAGCTCGAACTTCCGCCAGATCCGGCCGATCGTGGACTTCGACAGGCCGCTGCGTTTCGCCATCGACGCCCGCGACCAGTGCGTCGCGTTCGGCGGTGTCGACTCCAGCGTCGCAGTGATCACATCCTCGACCCGGTCCAGCAGGATCGAGGGCGGGCGACCGGGCCGCGGCTCGTCGGCCAGACCTTCCAACCGTGACTCCACGAACCGCCTACGCCACTTGTTCACCGTGTTGGGCGCCACCCTCAGATCGGCAGCGACCTGCTTGTTCATCGCGCCCGGGACCGCGCACGCCAACACGATCCGCGACCGCAACGCCAGAGCCTGAGACGACTTCGCCCGCCGCGACCAGCGCAGCAGCGTCTCACGCTCCACATCGGACAACACCAGCTCCGCCTTCGGGCGCCCAGTTCTCGGCACCCCGACATCCTACCAACTTAACGCACTGATCTCAGGCGCGGCACACTAGGGTCCGGCGCGGTCGGTGAGCGTAACCGGTCAGGGTAAGGACGTCGCCTGGATGAGGGACGAGTATCACCCGTTCGGCGCAGCGCGAGGACTCTGCGTTTGACGGGTGGCCTACGCTCCTGCCTGTTGCCACGACGCTCGCGACAACCCGCCGGTCGAAGCCTAGTCCTGCCGCGCTCGGCGGACCTCCTCACCGATGCGCTCACGGCAGGAGCGGGGGAACCAGATTGGATCTTCGGCGCGCAGCCGAGGGTCTCGGGGTGAAGCCGCCACCATCGGCGGCCGAGCACCTTCCAGCTCGAACCCGACAGCTAACCCCGCCGGCGGACGGAAGGGGTCTTGATGTCGATGCCCAGCCCACGTACCGGTCGGCACCGCCGGCGGTACAGGAGCGTCCGGCTGATCGTGGGAGGCACGTTCGCCGTGCTGGCGGTGACGGCGGGGGTATCGGTCGGTGTGCCGACCGCCGTCCAAGGCGCCCCCTGTCAGCGCCCGAACCCGCACAATCCGCATTGCCGGCCGACGCCGACGCCGCCTGGCACGACGTCCGCGAGCCCGACGGCCGCGCCGAGCCCGACGGCGTCCCCCATCCCGACAGCGTCCCCGATCCCAACACTCTCGCCAACCCTGACCGCGTCCCCGACCCCCACCACGTCGCCCTCCCCGACGCCGTCCCCGACGCAGCGAAGCGGCTCCGATCCGGTCATCGCGGCGGCCGGTGACATCTCGTGTCCGGGCGTATGCGGCCAAGCCGCCACCGCCACACTGATCACCTCGGTGATCAAGCCGCAGGCCGTGCTCGGCCTCGGCGACTACCAGTACGACACCGGAACCTTGGCGAACTTCGCGGCCTACTACAACCCCTACTGGGGTGTGTTCAAGGCGAAGACGTATCCCATCAACGGTGGTAGCCACGACTTCTACGGCACCGGCGACTACCTGACGTACTTCAACAATGGCGGACCGAGAACCCTGACAGCAGAGGCGTCGTACTCGTTCAACATCGGCACCTGGCATGTGATCGCGCTGAACTCCTACTGCTTCGAGCGGTCAACCTGCGACCCGGCGGCCGTCACCGCCTGGCTGAAGAGTGACCTCGCCGCCCACCCCGCTACCTGCACGCTGGCCTACTTCCACGAGCCGTACTGGACGACTCCATCCACACATCCGCGCGACACCTCGACCCGGCCCTGGATACAGGCGCTCTACGACGGCGGCGCCGACCTGCTGCTCCAGGCGCACAACCACGACTACGAACGGTTCGCGCCGCAGCGTCCCGATGACGTGCTGGACACGGCGCGAGGGCTGACCTCGTTCGTCGTGGGCACCGGCGGCCGATCCCACTACGCGTTCACCGGCTCCCCGCCGGCGAACAGCATTACCCGCAACGACGACACCTACGGCGTCCTTCAGCTCACGCTGCACCCCACCAGCGCCGAATTCCGGTTCGTTCCGGAGCCCGGGAAAAGCTTCACCGACGCGGGTACCATGCAATGCCACTGACCAAGCCGCTGCCGGCAGCAGCGTCGATCAGGGGTTGTAGCTCCAGATCGAGATCCAGTCGACCTGCACGTTGCCGGTCGCCCCGGCCGGGATGGGGTCCGAGCCGAGTTCGGTCTCTGTCTGCAGCACGTAGTGCATCGGCTTGGCCGGCACGTGGTTCGTGGAGGCGCCGATGATTCTGCCGTCGAAGTAGAAGGCCACCTTGTTGGGGCTCCACTCCGTCGTCGCGGTGTGCCAGTCGGCGTAGCCCGCGCCGGTGCCGAAATAGTCCTGTTGGGTGGGGGCGCCGACATAGTGCAGGAAGGCGCTGATCGGCCCGGTCAAGTCACCTTCCGGAAAGTCGATCTCCCCGTCGTTCCACAGGTCGGATTGCGGCCAGAGCAGCCAGGCGGTCTTGTACCCGTCCACCGGGTCGGCACGCAACCGGACCGAGTACCGGCCGTAGAGCTGGTCACCGGGCAGCTTCGGGTAGGGAGCGGCTACGTGGTGCGTGCCGTCGGAGCTCGTGTAGAGGTGCATGATCAGCGTCCCGTTTGACACGCTCAGGATGTTCGGGTCGTAGTGTCCTCGCTTCGAGGTGTCCAGCCACCCCCACGGGTAGGCCCCGAAGTTGGGGTAGGTGGACAGGAAACTGCCCGACGCGGCGCTCCTGGCGAAGTCCTCGTTGAAGATCAGCTTCCAGCCCGGCAGATCCGTTCGACCGGCCGGGACCGTGGCGGTCGTCGTTGGCACGACGGTGGTGCTCGTGGTCGTGGTCGAGCCTGCGGTCGTCGGGGGAACGGTTGGGGTGGAGGTCGTGGTGGTCGGCGCTGCCGTCGTGGCGGCAGTCGACGGCGTCACCGGGCTCGTCGGTGACGCAGACGGGCCCGGCGCCCCGGTCGTGCTAGGGGACGGGCGGCAGTGGGGGTTTTGGCCGTTCGGGTGCTTGCACGGCTCCGCGCCCAGGAGAGACCGGCTACCGATCGCTTCGGCACTGAGCAGGGAGAGCGCAGCCACCGTAGCCGCGACGATCATTGCCGTGGCCCTGCGTCGGCGGCGGTGTCGACCCCTGGGCTGGACACGACGAAACACGAAGACGCCCCTCCGCTCGCCGACGGGGTTAGCTGTCGGGTTCGGACTGGAAGGTGTCCGGCCGCCCGTGGGCGGCTTCACCCCAAGAGCCTCGGCCGAGCATTGAGGCTCGTGATCCCTGGTTCCCCCGGTCCTGCCGCCGCAGCTCAGCAGGCCGCCGGTCGTGGCAGGACTAGGCGGCCGGCCGGCGACGCGTTACGGACATTGCAACGCCGGCCGAGAGGCTACTTCATCAACGGTTGGGGGCCGCGCCGGCCCTCGCCGAGCAGGGCACGGCGCTCGACTGGCTCGCTGGGGTGACCGAGGGCGACCACGAACACGGTGCCCGCGGGGTCGTAGACGGTTAACTCGGCAGGTCCCGGATCGGACACTGAACAGGTCCCGGCCGGCCATCTCACGCCCAGCCCGACCAGCCGCAGCAGCCGGCGAGTGATCAAGAAGGTCACCGTGCTGAGCACGCCGGGCATCCTGCCACACCAGGATCGCACCAGGTCACCGGCCCAACCCTGCGGTTGAACCCTTCAAGGTTCGGCCGAGCCAGTGGGCCCGGGTTCGGTGTGTTAGTCCGGCGCCGGCGGGCTGAACACGCCGTGTTCGAACGCGTCGGATGCGCGCAGGACGGTCGCGTCGTCGCCGTGCCGGCCGATGAGCATCATGCCGACCGGGAGGCCGTCGGACATCCCGCAGGGCACGTTCATCGCCGGGTGTCCGGTCACGTCGAACGGCGCGGTGTTGGGGATCATCTCCAGCGCCCGCGCGACGTACTGCTCCAGCGGAGCGTCGGCGGGCGGGATCGGGGTCGCCTTCAGCGGCAGGGTCGGCATGACCAGCAGGTCCCGGTCGGCCAGCACCTGGTCGTAGGCTGCCGTCGCGGTGCGGGCGAGGTTCTGCGCCTTGGCGTAGTAGCGGCCGTGATGCGCCTGCTGCATCCACTCGCCGGCCAGCAGGGTCAGCTTGACCGTCTCGGACAGCTTCGCGCCGTCGAGCCGGCCCCGCGCGAAGGCATCCATCAGGCTGGTCGTGTAGCGGCCCTTCCAGCCGGTGGCCATGCCCTCGCCGGCGACCATGAGCCTGGTCGCGCCCTCGACGGCGACCGCGTTCCAGACCGCCATGGCCTGCCGGTGCCAGGGGATGGAGACCTCCTCGACGGACGCGCCGAGCTTGTCGAAGTGGTGCGCCGCCTCCCGGACGAGGTGGTCGACGTCCTCCTCGGACAGCCCGGCGATCCCGAAGCCTTCCTTGACGAAGGCGATGCGTAGCCCGGCGACATCGCCGGTCAACGCGCCCAGGTAGTCCTGCGGCTGCAGCCCGGCGTGCTGGCGCGGGTCCAGTCCGTCCGGTCCGGCGATGACCGACAGCATCAGCGCGACGTCGCGGGTGCTGCGGGCCATCGGGCCGAGGTGGTCCAGCGTCGTCTCGATCGGGAACGCGCCGGTGTAGGGGACCAGCCCCCACGTCGGCTTCAGCCCGTAGATCCCGCACCAGCAGGACGGGATCCGCACCGAGCCGCCCTGGTCTCCACCGAGGGCCAGGTCGACCTCGCCGGCGGCGACCAGCGCCGCAGAGCCGCTAGACGAGCCTCCGGTGGAGCGGCTGCGGTCATACGGGTTGCGCACCGGCCCGGTGTCGCTGGTGTGGCTGCCGCCGGAGAAGCACAGGCTCTCGCACACCGCCTTGCCCAGGATGGTCGCCCCGGCGTCGAGCAGTCGCTCGACCACGGTCGCGTCGGCGTCCGGAACGTAGCCCTCCAGCGTCGAGGTGCCGTTCATCATCGGGACACCGGCGACGCAGATGTTGTCCTTGACCGCCGCCGTCTTTCCGGTCAGCGGCCCGCCAGGTGCACCCTCGATCCGGGTCCGCACGTACCACGCGCCGAGCGGGTTGTCCTCCGCCGCCGGGCGCTGGGCGGGCTCCCGCGGGTAGCGCACCGCCGGCCGCGGCTCCTCGATCGCATCCAGTTCGTCGTACGGCGCGAGGAAGCCCTCCAGCAGCGCCTGCACGACCGGCATCTGCTCCGACCGGATCGAGAAGTGGTAGTCCGCGGCGATCCGGGCGAGGTCCTCTCGGGTAGGGCGGCTGACCGGCATGGGAAACTCCTCAGCGCGTAGAAACCCAACGTAACCCCCAGCGCAACCCGTCGGGCAGGGCGGCGACCCGGCACCTGGACACCGCCGACGACGCCGGCCAGGCCGACGCCGCACCCACGCCCCTTCGGGCAGCCGCGACCGCCCTGCCGGCCATCGACAGTCCAGTGCGAACCGGTCACGATGGATGGGAAGGTCGACTGTTGCCGTGATCCCGGCATACGTTTGGCGAGGGGGTCGTCGTGGACAAGCGCTCCGACGAGGACATCAGGCGCGAGGTCCAACAGCGTCTTCGGGAGATCGAAGTGCTGCGCGAAGAAGCGCGTGATCAGCAACTGAAGTTCACAGCGTTGACCGAGGAGCAACTCACCCGGAAGGCATCGGGAGAATCTGCTCACTCACCATACATCTACGCCCAGGGTTGGACCAGCGGAACGACCCCCGGCAGCACGGCCACGTACAGCGTCTACGTGTCCAACCCGGATCCCGCGGGCTACTACCCGCTGTTCGTCACGATCTTCTTCGGTATGGCAAACTTCCTCGGCGATGGCGAATTGGGTCTCGGTCCGTCGGCCAGGCACCCCGAATGGCCGTATCTCTCCTCGGCGGCTTTCGGGCTGGCCGCCGGCGCGACAGCGACGAAATCCTTCAGCTATCGCACGCCTGTTAGCGGCCTGATTTCCTGAGGATGGTGGGGCGGCCTTCGGCTGCGTTTGTTGCGGACGGCTTCGGGCGCTGGCGCCCGGGGAGCGCTTGGTTGGTGGGCGAGGATGCGGGGGTCCCTGCACGCGAGGGACCCCTCCCGCCAACAGTTGCTCGCTGGGCGCGGGAGGGGTCCGAGGCGGTGTTGCCGCCATGGCCATCGTATGGGCCTGTTCGATGTCGGTCGACGCCTATGTGGCGGCGGGCCGAGCGGTTGAGGTGCCGCGGCCGGCGTGTCCGGGCTGCGCGGCGCCGATGGTGTTCTGGTCGGGTTACCGGCGGGCGGTGCGGGACGGGCGGCGCTGTGCTCGGGTGTGGGTGCGGCGGGCTCGCTGTGGCCGGTGTGGTGGTGTCACGCATGCCCTGTTGCCGGCGTTCTGCCTGGTCGGGCGGGTCGATGCGGTGGAGCGGGTCGGGCAGGTGTTGGAGGTGGTGGCCGCCGGCCGGGGCGGGGTCCGGCCGGCGGCGGCCGCGGTGGATGTGCCGCATACCACGGCGCGGGAGTGGGTGCGGCGTTTCGCCGGGCGGGCGGCGGGTCTGGCCGCCGGGTTCGCGGCGCTGGCGGTGGAGCTGGGTGGGCCGGTGGTGCGCCCGCCGGCGGGGGCGGCCGGGTTCGCGGTACGGGCGCTGCGCGCGGCCTGGCTGGCGGCGACCGGTCTGCCGGGGTGGCTGGCGCTGGGGGCGTGGCGGTTCGCGTCGGTGGTGTGCGGCGGGAGGCTGCTGGCCGCCAACACAGTCTCGCCCTATCTGATCGTCGGCAGGCGTCGTGTGATGCCACCGGTGCCCTGATGGCACCGGAGCGGAGGCGAGGGCATGGACGAGGACTACGCCGAGCGGGTGGCGTTGCACCGGTGGGCGGTGATCGCCGAGGCTGCCGCGGCCCGGCTGGGCCCGGCCGAGCGGGGGCTGGCGGTACGGGCGATCGCCGAGCGGGAGCACACCGGCCCGGACGGGTCGGCGCGGCGGTACAGCCGCGGCACGGTCGACCGGTGGGTCCGGGCCTGGCGCGCCGGTGGGCTGGCCGGGTTGCGCCCGGCGCCCCGGGCGGATGCCGGCGCGGTGCGGGCTCATCCGGAGCTGGCGGAGGAGGCCGCGGCGCTGCGGCTGGAGCTGCCGTCGCGGTCGGCCGCGCAGATCGCCTCGATCCTGTTCCACCGCCACGGGATCCGGGTGGCCGAGCGGACCGTGCGGGCGCAGCTGCGCCGCCGCGGTCTGACCCGGGCGGCGCTGGCGGCTGAGCCGAAGGCGTTCGGCCGGTACGAGGCGGCCCGCCCGAACGAGCGGTGGATCACCGACGTGCTCGTCGGCCCGTGGGTGCCCCATCCCAGACGTGAGGGGTCGGTACGCGGCCGGCTTTTCCTCATCGTCGATGACCACAGCCGGCTGCTGGTGCACGGCCGGTTCATGCCGGTGGAGAACGCCCGGTCCGGGCAGGAGGTGCTGCGCCAGGCGATCGCCCGCAGAGGCCTCTGCGAAATTCTGTACGCCGATAACGGGGCGCCGTACGCGAATGCCTGGCTGGCCCGCACCTGCGCGGTGCTGGGGATCCGGCTGGTGCACTCCAAACCGTACTCGCCGCAAGGCCGCGGGAAGCAGGAGCGGCTGAACCGGTATATCCGCGAGTGTTTCCTGTCCGAGGCCACCCACCAGGGGATCGAGTCGCTGGACGGGCTCAACGACCTGTTCGACGGCTGGGCTGAGCAGGTGGCCAACCGCCGCGTCCACGCCGAGACCGGCCAGCAGCCGATCACCCGGTGGGAAGCCGGCGGCCCGCCCCGCGCCGCGGAGGCGGCCCGGCTGGCCGAGGCGTTCCGCTGGCAGGTGACCCGCCGGGTGACCCGCACCGCCACCGTCAGTCTGGAAGGCAACGCCTACGGCGTCGACCCAGCACTCGTCGGCCGCCGGGTCGAGCTGCGCTACGACCCCGAAGACTTGGCCGTCATCGAGGTCACCTGCGCCGGCCGCCCGGCCGGGGTGGCCACGCCTTTCCTCATCGGCCGGCACACCCACCCCGCCGTGCCCCAGGCCCGCCGGCCGCTGCCACCGGCGACCGGCGTGGACTACCTGGGCATGGTCGCGGCCGCCTACGAGGAAGCCGCCGGCACCGGGTCGATCAGCTACACCGACCTGCCCCCCGCCGGCCCCGGCGAACCCGACGACCGGCACGACCAGGAAGGGTGGCGGCAGTGAGCCGGGCGCCGTGGGTGGCGCACTTCGGGTTGTCCCGCACCCCGTTCGGCAAAGCCATCCCCGCCAGCGACCTGTTCGCCCGCCAGGCCCACGCCGAGGCGGTCGCCCGGATCAGCTTCTGCGTACTGGAAGCAGCTCTCGGCGTCATCACCGGCGCCGTCGGAGCCGGTAAGACCGTCGCGGTCCGGGCCGCGGTCAGCGGCCTGGACCCCACCCGCCACCAGATCATCTACGTCGCCAATCCCGCGTTCGGCACACGAGGCCTATACGTCACCATCGTGCGGGCACTCGGCGGCGAACCCCGCTTCCACAAGGCCGAGGTGATGGCCCAGGCCGCCGACCTGCTCGCCGCCGAGGAAGCCGAGCGGCACCGCCGGGTCGTTATCCTGATCGATGAGGCGCATCTGCTGACCCCGGCCCAGCTGGAGGAACTCCGCCTGCTGACCAACGCCAAAATGGACTCCGCCTCACCGTTCGCCGGGATCCTCATCGGACAACCCACCCTAGCCCGCCAGCTACGCATGGGAGTCTTCGCCGCGCTCGACCAGCGCATCGTCACCCGCTTCAGCATCAACGCCATGGACATCGGCGAGTCCGCCGCGTATCTGCGTCACCACCTGGCCCTCGCCGGCCGCCAAGAACCGCTTTTCGCCGACGACGCCGTCGCCCGGCTGCACCGAGTCTCCACCGGCCTACCCCGCGCCCTGAACAACGCCGCCACCGCCGCGCTCATCGCCGCCGCCGCCGACGGCAAAAACCTCGTCGATGACACCTGCGCGAAAAAAGCCGCCGCCGAACTCACCCGGGACTGACCATGACCACCACCAGCCCCCAACCACCCTGCACCTGCCGGCCCTACCCCGCAGGCCACCACGGCATCATCCTGCACGCCGACCAAGTCGACGACCTCGCCGGACTGCTCACCACCACCGAACACTGGCTCCTAAACGCCACCAGCGACGTCCACCTCAACCTCCACCAGTTCCTCACCACAACCCGGCCCGACCCCGCCCGCCAACACCTGCTCGACCAAGTCGACGACCTCATCAACCGACTCACCACCACCAGCCAAGACTGGCTGCACCACGCCGACGACAGCCCCGACGCCCCCGACCCGCACCCCACCACGCAACACCCACCCGACCCCGTCGACCAGTTCCTCGAACAACTCGCCGCCACCGCCGCCCTCATCACCCACGCCGGACACGACCCCCGACTCGCCTGGACCCCCTGCTAACCAACCCCGACGAAGGCCCCGCCGGCCGGCGGGGCCTCACCCATCCCCACCCACACCGAACCAGCAGTCAGCCCTGCCGATCCGTACCCACCGAACGCTGCCGGCTCATGTGCATACAGCATGGCCGGCAACA
>WNGE01020627.1_pt1 | contig 25776 bp, 24 predicted proteins | sample 5400651 | NCBI WGS metagenome assembly WNGE01 (sample SAMN13153370, study PRJNA577476) | soil metagenome | isolation source: 60 cm soil or saprolite under grassland replicate 2 | place: USA:California | collected 2016-06-15 | reverse complement strand
CCAGCGAAACGCTCTTTGCGCTCAAGCCGGTCACCTATCGATTCAAGAAAGTGATCGATAAAAGCCAGAGCCTCGACTATGGCCTCATCGCTGAGGAGGTGGCCAAGGTTGATCCCAACCTGGCGGTCCGGGATGGAAAAGGGCAAATCGAGAGCGTCCGATATGAGGCGATCTACAACATGTTGCTCAATGAATTCCTCAAGGAACACAAGAAAGTCGAGGAACAGCAGGAGACCATTATCGAGTTAAAGTCAACTGTCGCTCAGCAACGAAAGGACTTCGAGACCGCAGCCGCCCAGCAACAGAAGACCTTCCAGTCCAAGTTCGCCGAACAGAAAAGCCAAATCCAGGCGCTGGCATCAGATCTTCAGAAGTTGAGCGCCGCCATCGAGCTAAACAGACCTGCTACGAAGGAAGTCGCGCTGAAACAAGGAACGACGGCTTCCCAGCCGTCGAAGGGACATGACGGCTCGGAATCCGTCACTCCTTGATGCAAACACCAAATGAAAAAGAACAAACGATGAAAACGTTGAATACAAATCCTCAAACCTTAGTTCTCATTTCAATGCTGTTTTGCAGCTTTGGGCTTATGGCAAAAGTGCAAGCAGTCAGTCCGGCGCCGGACGGCGGCTATCCGGGAGGCAATACGGCCGAGGGACAGAGCGCCCTCTTCAGTCTTACCACCGGTGGTTTTAATACAGCAGCTGGTTTCCTCTCGCTTAGGAGCGACGCGACCGGTGGCTTCAACACGGCGATTGGCGCCGGGACGCTCCTTGCCAATACCGCAGATCAAAATACGGCCACTGGCGCTGGGGCGCTTTTAAGCAACACCACCGGCGCTGGGAATACGGCCAACGGAGCGTTTGCACTTTTTAGCAATACCGAAGGCGACGACAACACGGCCCTTGGTGATAGCGCACTCTTTTACAACACCACAGGCTTCGACAACACGGCGAACGGTATTTTAGCGCTCCTAGAAAACACCACCGGCAACAGAAACACGGCCATCGGTTATCAAGCGCTCGATTTCAACACCATCGGTAGCAACAACATCGCATTGGGCGCCTTCGCTGGTGCCGCGCTCAACACAGGCGATAACAATATCGATATCGGCAGCGGGGGGGTCGTTGGCGAATCGAATACTATCCGTATCGGCGAGCGAGGAGTGCAGGAGGTGACCGTTATCGCTGGGATAAGCGGGGTGACTCTTGTCGGCGGTGTACCAGTTCTCGTGGGTACCGATGGCCAGCTTGGCACAGCTAGTTCGTCTCGGCGATTCAAGAAAGAGATCCAACCGATGGGTAACGCCAGCGAGTCTGTCCTCGGCCTGAAACCGGTCACGTTCCACTACAAGAGCGATAGCAAAAACATGCCGCAATTTGGTTTGATCGCCGAAGAAGTGGCCGAGGTTAACCCCAACCTGGTGGTGCGCGACGAGAAAGGCGACATCTACACCGTGCGGTATGAAGCGGTGAACGCCATGTTGCTTAACGAATTCCTTAAAGAGCATCGTAAGGTCGAGCAGCAGCAAGCAACCATTGCGAAGTTGAGCTCAACTGTCGCGGAGCAACAGAAGGGCTTCGCGAAACAAGCAGAGCAAATTCAAGGCCTCATAGCGGGTCTCCAAAAGGTGACCGCACAGATTGAGGCGATCAAGCCCCGTCCGGAAGTCGTTCTCAATGATCCCTAAAAAGAACTCAGATCAGGAATAAGAATATGAAAACTACAATTCCAGAAATAGAAACGTCACTTGAACATCCGTTGTCGTGGTCCCGTCTTATTTTCATCGCCGTGGCGCTTGGCTTCTCTGCGCTCTCCCAGAGCGCGCAAGCGGTGAGTCCCGCGCCGGACGGAGGCTATTCCGGGGGCAATACCGCGGAGGGAACATCAGCCCTTTTTAGCCTCACCACCGGCACATACAATACGGCGGTTGGTTTGTTTTCACTCAGGAGCAACACGGATGGCCAGTTCAACACGGCCATTGGTGCCGGCGCCCTCCTTGCCAACACCGGGACACTCAATACCGCGACTGGTGCTGGAGCGCTTTTAAGCAACATCACCGGCACCAACAACACGGCCAACGGAGCCTTCGCCCTCTTTTCCAACAACGGAGACCCGTTCCAAGGAAGGGGAGTTTTTAACTCTGCCTTTGGAAGCTATGCGCTCTTTGCTAATACTACCGGATGGAAAAATTGCGCCTTTGGATCTGATTCCCTCCACCACAGTACCGGCGATGCCAACTCCGCATTTGGCGCCGAGGCGCTGTACTACAACAGCAATGGTAGCGCCAACACGGCCATCGGTGCTCGAGCGCTCTTCACCAATACCAGCGGCTCTTACAACACGGCTGTGGGTATCGACGCTGGCTTGGGAGTTACCACGGGTAGTTACAATGTGTATATTGGCTGGGATATACCCGGCCAGACGAATGAGGTCGGTCACACCTATATTTCCAACATCAAGAGCACCGTCCAGCCGCCCGTCAATGGTTCTGAGTACGTTACGGTGCGACTTTCCGATGGCCTGCTGGGCCATACGAGTTCTTCGATGCGTTACAAAGAGGACGTCAAGCCGATGGACAGCGCCAGTGAAGTGCTTTACCAGCTCAAACCGGTCACTTATCGCTACAAGAAAGACATTGATCCCAGCCAAAGCCTCGACTACGGGGTTACCGCCGAGGATGTGGCAAAGGTCGATCCCAAGTTGGCAATCCGGGATGGAAAAGGTGAGATCGAGAGCGTCCGATACGCGGCCATTAACGCGATGTTGCTTAACGAGTTTTTTAAAGAGCACAAGAAAGTCGGGGCACAACAAGCAACCATCACTCAACTAGAGTCCATGGTGACAAAGCAGGAAGCCACGATCACACAACAGCAGAACGATTTTCAGTGCGCGCTCGCCGAACAGAAAAAGCAAATTCAAGCCCTTACGGCGGGTCTTCAGAAGGTGACTGCGCGGATTGAGGCGAGCAGGTCGGCACAAAAGTCGTGGTAAATCAACCGTAAAACCTGCGGCTATCTATTCGACCTAAATCAACAAGAACAAAAACACAAGAAAATCAGCAAATCATGAAACATCAACACGCAACAATACTCTTTGCGCTTGCCTCTCTTACTCTTTCCCAAATTACCCAAGCAGTCGTCCCAGCCCCGGACGGTGGCTATCCCGGAGGAAACACCGCAGAAGGGCAGAACGCTCTTTTTAGTCTCAACACCGGCGGTTTCAACACGGCCGTCGGTTTTCTATCGCTCAGGAGCAATAGTACCGGCAGCTTCAATACGGCCATTGGCGCTGGGGCCCTCCTTGTCAATACCGGAGGCAGCAACAATTCCGGGAATGACAACACGGCGACCGGCGCTGGAGCGCTTTTAAGCAACGCTATGGGTTTCTACAACACGGCCAATGGAGCATTCGCGCTTTTTAGCAACACCACGGGCAACAGCAATACGGCAAACGGGCTTGGAGCACTCGAGCTGAACACCAGTGGCGAGAGCAACACGGCCACCGGCACTTTTGCGCTGTATCAAAACATGACCGGACGCTCGAACACGGCCAATGGTCAAGGTGCGCTTTTTAGCAATACGACAGGCATTTTCAACGCGGCCATGGGTGACGGTGCGCTCCCTAACAACACGACTGGCAACTTCAACACAGCCGTGGGTATTAACGCCCTTTCTAACAACACCAGTGGCAGCAACAACATCGCACTGGGCGCCGGTGCTGGCCTCAATATTCACACCGCCAGCGACACGATTTGTATCGGTATAGTCGGCGTGGACACGACCGACGGCTGCTACATCGGCCGTGTCTTCCAGGAAGCGATTGATCCCGACAACCTCGCTATGGCAATTGATGTTCATGGCAAGGTGGGTACGCCGGCATCGTCGCGGCGCTTCAAGGATGACATCAAACCAATGGACAAAACGAGCGAAGCGATCCTGGCACTCAAGCCAGTGACCTTCCACTACAAGAACGACGCTAAACGCAGCGCCCGATTTGGTTTGATCGCCGAGGAAGTAGCCGACGTGAATTCGAACTTGGTCGCACGTGATAAGAAAGGCAAACCTTACAGTGTCCGTTACGACCAGGTGAATGCGATGTTGCTCAATGAGTTCCTCAAGGAGCACAAGAAAGTCGAGGAACAGCAAGCGACCATTACCGAGTTAAAGTCAACTGTCGCTCAGCAACGAAAGGACTTCGAGACCACAGCCGCCCAGCAACAGAAGACCTTCCAGTCCAAGTTCGCCGAACAGAAAAGCGAAATCCGGGCGCTGGCGTCAGATCTTCAGAAAGTGATCGCTGCCGTCGAGCTGAACAGAGCTGTGACGAAGGAAGTCGCTCTGAAACAAGGAACGACGGCTTCTCGGCCGTCGAAGGGACATGACGGCTCGGAAGCCGTCACTCCTTGATGCAAACACCAAACGAAAAAGAACAAACGATGAAAAAGTTGAATACAAATCCTCAAACCTTAGTTCTCATTTCAATGCTGTTTTGCAGCTTTGGGCTTATGGCAAAAGTGCAAGCAGTCAGCCCGCCGCCAGACGGAGGCTATCCCGGAGGAAACACCGCGGAAGGACAGGCAGCGCTTTTAAGCCTCACCACCGGCGGTTTTAATACAGCAGCTGGTTTCCTCTCGCTGCGGAGCGACGCGACCGGTGGCTTCAACACGGCGATTGGCGCCGGGACGCTCCTTGCCAACACCGCAGACCAAAATACCGCCACCGGCGCGGGAGCGCTTTTAAGCAACACCACCGGCATGGACAACACTGCAAACGGAGCGTTCGCCCTTTTTTTCAATACCGCGGCCGGAAATACGGCAATTGGCTCTAAGGCGCTCCTAAACAATACAACTGGCGGGACCTTGGGCAATACCAATGGTTTCGATGTAGGGCCCAACGTCGCTGTCGGGTGGCGAGCACTGGAAAGCAACACTATTGCTAGCGCCAACACCGCAATAGGTTATCAGGCGCTTGGAAGTCTCGCTGTCGGACTCGATGGCACGGATATCGGTCTCTGTACGGCTGTCGGCTTTCAAGCTCTTGCGAATATCAACGGTGCCAATGGTGGCGGAAGCGACAGCGCCTTTGGTTACCAGGCGCTGTTTCATAATACCGATGGCTTTGACAACGTAGCTTTTGGCGCCCAAGCACTGTTCAGCAACGAGACTGGCTCCCGCAACACCGCTATTGGCGGTGGCGCATTATCAGCCAACACCATTGGCAGTCTTAACACCGTCATCGGGAATGGCGCCGGCGACAATATCACAGGGGACGGCAATGTCTGTATCGGTGCATTCTCGGACACCGCCTTTCCCGGCGAGAATAACACCACGCACATTGCAAACATCGGTGACACCCCGCAGGGCGGCGGGCTGCCTGTCACTGTGAATCCTTCAGCCAACAATGAGCTTGGCTACCTTCCATCGTCGCGCCGTTATAAGGAGGACATTAAAACCATGGACAAAACCAGTGAAGCGATCTTCGCGCTCAAGCCGGTCAGCTTCCGCTACAAGAAGAAGGTTGATGGAGCGCAGACGCGCGGCTTTGGCTTGATCGCTGAGGACGTGGAAAGAGTGGATCCGAACCTGGTGGCGCGCAATCGAGAGGGGCAGCCCGAATCGGTCCGCTACGAATACATCAATGCGATGTTGCTCAACGAGTTTCTCAAAGAGCACAAAAAGGTCCGGCAACTGGAAGCTGCTGTTGCACAGCAGCGCAACGATTTCGAGGCGACGATTACTGAGCTGAAAAAAGAGATACAGGGTGTCGTTACTCGTTCCAAAGGGCAGGACGACAAAATTCAGAAGGTGAGTGCTCAGATTGAAGTGAACAAGGCTGGGTTACGGACAGCCGCTAGCGGCTACTAGCGGAGAGTTGTAGCGGTGCTTGTGTTCGCCCTATTTATCGCGCGCGGCCTTGACGATTTGGGCGAAGCTGCGCGGATCCAGGCTGGCGCCGCCGACGAGTGCGCCGTCGATATCCGGCTGGCTCATTAGTTCCCGTGCGTTCTCCGGTTTCACGCTGCCGCCGTATTGAATGCGCACCCGGTCCGCGGTCGCATCATCGGCCATTTCACGCAATGTATGGCGAACAAAAGCGTGCGCTTCCTGCGCTTGAGCAGGTGTCGCATTGCGTCCAGTCCCGATCGCCCAGACAGGCTCGTATGCGATTACTGTTTCCTGAAGTTCCTTTGGATTGAGACCAGCAAGACTGCCACGCAGTTGGATCGATAAAATTTTCTCGACGTTTCCTTTGTCGCGCTGCTCGAGCGTTTCTCCGACGCAAACGATCGGACGCAATTTCGCTTCGTGTGCGGCGCGCACCTTGCGATTCACTATTTCGTCAGTCTCACCAAACAACCTGCGGCGTTCGCTGTGCCCGAGCACGACATAGTGCACAAACAAGTCCCGCAAAAGCGCAGCACTGATCTCGCCGGTAAAGGGCCCGTTGTTCTCCCAATACATATTTTGCGCGCCGACCTTTATGTTCTGTGCGTTGCCGAGCGCATCCATTACTTTCGCAATTGCCGTAAACGGTGGAACGATCACCACTTCGACATCGGTGATTTCGCCTATATCCCGAAGCAACAACGACTCCACAAACCGTGCCGACTCGGCCTGCGTCATGTTCATCTTCCAATTGGCAGCGACAATTTTTTTGCGCATGTGATTTGATTCTCACTTACACACTCAGAACTGAAAATAAATGAAGGGCGTGTAGTGGGGCGGAACAAATAAAAGCACGACCGCAAAAGTGCAACCGTAAGCCGCTGCGAAGGCTGGGGCGGGCCATTGTCGCCATGATTCTGCAAACCATCGGCGAGAGTTGAGCCAATGGATCAAGGCGAGCGCGGCAACCAGCAAAAGCAACCATCGATGGAAATGTTCGCTGCCACCGTCTCGAAAAAGCACGAACTGCTTGAGTATTGTTCCCGCGCTGCCGAGATCGTGCGCACGGAAAAAGACCCAGGCAACACACACGGCATAGATCGTAATCGGCCAGGCGAGCCAGCGCATCGCCCGGATGGCCCACTTGAAACCGTCTGTTAAGCGGATCCACTCGCGATGAATGAGGAGCGCGAATCCATGCAAGGCCCCCCAGATTACGAACGTCCATGCAGCTCCATGCCATAGGCCGCCGAGCAGCATGGTGATCATGACGTTACGGTAAGCAAATCCGCGCGACCCACGATTTCCGCCGAGTGGAATGTAGAGATAATCACGCAGCCAACTTGAGAGACTAATGTGCCAGCGACGCCAGAAATCCGAAACGTTCCGGGCAAAGTAGGGAAACTGGAAGTTGTTCGGTAATTGGAACCCGAGTAACCGGGCAGCCGCGATGGCCATGTCGGTGTAGCCGGAAAAATCGCAGTAAATCTGGATTGCGTAGAAGAGCACGCCAATCCAGGCGCTCGTTGGCGTGAAATTCGCTGGATGAGCGAAGTAGCGATCAACGGTCGGTGCAACTCCATCGGCGATGCACGCCTTCTTAATGAATCCCGCCAGGAATAACATCACCGCGCCGCGCACATCGACATTGGAAAATTTGCGCGATGAAACCAACTGCGGCAGAAAGTACACCGCACGGACAATCGGCCCGGCTACGAGTGGCGGGAAAAAACTGACGAACAACGCAAGATCGACAAAGTTTGAAACGGGAGGCTGCTTTCGACGGTACACGTCGATCGTGTAGCTCATTGAGTGAAACGTGTAGAAGCTAATGCCGACCGGCAGGATAATGTTGAGCGTGTTCACGCTCGCCGGTAAACCGAGCCAGGCCAGAAAGTCGGACGTCGAAGAGACAAAAAAGTTAAAGTATTTGAAAAGACCCAGGACACCGAGATTGACGCACACACTTGTGGCAATCCAAAAGCGCCGCCATGCCGGAGTTTCACACCGCCCGAGCATTTGGCCGACGACGTAATCCACCGTCGTCGACCCAAGGAGTAGGAATGTAAATTTCCAATTCCAAGCGGCATAAAAAGCATAGCTGCAGAAGAAAAGCCACACCTTCCGCGCGGTGTTGTCGCGCATCGCCCAGTAGACGATGAACACAAGCAGAAAAAACCAGAGGAAACGGAATTCAACGAAGGACATTTGAACGCAAAACCGAGGTTAAGCCACGAGCCAATGGTTTTTGATCACTTGATTCCCCCTGCTCGCGCAAGCTCCACAAAATTGGCAGCCACAACGCGCGTGAATTCTTCTGCTCCCGATTTGGTCAGATGTTGCCCATCGCGACGTACGCTGCTGCGAAAGAGGCTCGGATAAGCTCGAGGGTTATTAAACGCCATCACAACACCCGGCAGCCCGGTGTTTTCGATGGCGATGTTAATTTGCGTTGTGCTTGGTGTGATCAAAAAGATTGGCGTGGCTCCAATATTCCTGACTTCTGTCGCGCACTGCCGGTAGGCTTCCATGGCATAAGGTGAAAGAGAGCGTATGCTGCTTTCTGCCATCGCAGCCGCAAGCTCACGGTCATACGCCGCGATCTGGCTGGAAGCTATTCGATTCGGCCTGGTGACGTAACCATCGATGGCTACGCCAAGGTAGCGCGCGCGGCGTCCTTTTGTATCGCGGCCCCAAAAATAGTCTAGAACATCAGCTGCTCTTGCGACGTTGGCATAATTTTTTTCCATTTGTGCCGCATAAAATGTGAGCAGGCTACGCGTCTTTGTCTCGTCGTTTTGGCGCAGCATAATGTCGCGAAGTTTTGTTGGATTCGGCAGCCAAAGCGGACCTGTGCCGGAGTCGGTAAGTTTTCGCAAAAGCAGCGATACCCGCTTCCAGTCGGCCCAATAGAGTGCGCGACGGCTGCTTTGGTTCTCGCTCGACCACTTCGTTTGCAGTTCGTCGTATTCAATGAAGACCCATCTCAAGTTGCGCGGCTTCAGGTTTAAGATCTGCTCGAGCAGATAGGCGGTTTCCGGCAAATACATACCGCCAATGCCGAAGTTGAAGCTATGTGTCTGCAGCCCGCTCTCGTGCGTGACGCGATCAAAAACAGCGGGCGACATCTGAAAGTAGATCCGGCTCGATCCAATGAAGAGTGTGTCAAATTCGTCTTTGTGCGCGGCGAAAAATCCGGAAATGGCAGCACCGCATGCAGACCTATGCAGGTTATAAGGAATGCGGCTGCAGCAATGGCCGAATTGGTCACTGCCCACACGAAAGCCTTGCGCCCAGTCGCTTTGCGCGGCAATGGAGGTTCAACTTGAACCTTCGAAACGGGCTCGCGAACTGGCACTGCTATTTCCTGTCGCTTAACGCTGCCACGCCGGGCAATTCCTTCCCTTCCAGTAATTCAAGGGACGCGCCGCCCCCGGTAGAGATGAACGTTATTTTGCCGGCGAGCCCGGCTTGTTTCACCGCCGTTACAGAGTCGCCCCCGCCGACGATCGTCGTGGCTCCCGATTGGGCCATTGCTTCCGCGATTGCAATTGTCCCCTCACCAAATTCCGGAATCTCGAAAACTCCCATCGGTCCGTTCCACAAAATTGTTTCCGCCTTGGCGATTTCCTCCTGATAAAGCGCGATCGTTGCGGCGCCGATATCGACTGCCTGCCATCCATCGGTGATCCCATGTTGCGGCGACAGGCGGCTCGTGTTTCGCATGTCAGCGCCGGCGCGAATCTCATCCGTTTCCACGACGTCAACCGGAAGCAAAAACTTCACATCGCGTTGCTTGGCCAGATCGAGAAGCTCGCGCGCAAGATCCACCTTGTCGGGTTCGACCCGACTTGCACCAACCGGAATCCCCTGTGCTTTTAAGAAGGTGTTCGCCATGGCGCCACCAATGAGGATTGTCTCAGCTTTTTCCATTAGCGCTTTTAAAACACCGATCTTATCAGACACCTTTGCCCCACCCAAAATAACGACGAATGGCGTGGCCGGTTTCTCGAGGCCTTCCTTCAAGTGTTTTAGCTCTTTCTCCATCAAAAAACCCATCGCCGATTTCTCCACAAACTTTGTGATGCCCACTGTGGATGCATGCGCGCGGTGTGCGGCTCCGAACGCGTCGTTCACATAACGATCGCCAAGTTCGGCAAGTGCCTTCGCAAAGTCCGGATCGTTAGCTTCCTCCTCCGGCTGAAAACGGACATTCTCAAGCAGCGCAACATCGCCGCTCTCCATGTGGTCAATGATTTTCTTGGGCACATCGCCGATCGTGTCGTGACTGAAAATAACGGGGTGATGAATCAGCGAATACAAATATTCGCCGATCGGCCGGAGCGAATATTTCTCCGCTGGCTTTCCTTTGGGCCGGCCAAAATGCGACATCAAAATGACCTTGGCGTCGTGCTCGCGCAGGTAATTGATGGTCGGCAACGTCTCCCGGATTCGCGTGTCGTCAGTGACGCGAATTTTGCGTCCGCGCATTTCGGTTGGCACATTGAAATCGACACGCACCAACACGCGTTTTCCGCGCACATCGAGATCGCGAAGCGAAAGCTTTTGCATTGTTATTCGTGCTCCCGATCGTGCTCGTAATCAGTCAGCCAGCATTTCCATCAATTCCACGCAGCGATTGCTGTAACCCCACTCGTTATCGTACCAGCCGACCACTTTGACGAAACGGTTCCCGAGCGTGAGCGTCAGCTTGCTGTCGAAGATGCAAGAGTGCGGGTTTCCGACGATGTCCTCGGAAACGAGCGGCTCATCACTGTATTCGACCACGCCTTTATAACTTTTGTCTGCTGCTGCCTCCTTGAATGCGGCATTGATGGTGTCGACCGTCGCATCCTTGTCGAGCATTACAGTGAAATCGGTGACAGAGCCGTCCGGAGTCGGCACCCGGAAGGCGCCGCCGTTCAGTTTCCCTTTCAATTCTGGAATCACCTCGCCAATCGCCTTGGCAGCGCCGGTCGTGGATGGAATGATGTTGATTGCCGCAGCGCGCGCACGCCTCAAATCGTTGTGCGGAAAATCGAGGATGCGCTGGTCGTTTGTATAACTGTGGATCGTAGTCATGAACCCGTGCGCCACGCCGAACTTGTCATTTAAGATCTTGGCCATGGGTGCCAGACAATTTGTGGTGCAGCTCGCGTTGGACACAATTTTGTGCTTTTCGGGGTCGTAGATCTGGTCATTGACGCCGATGCAAATCGTCGCGTCGGAATCTTTTGCCGGCGCGCTGATCAAGACGCGCTTCGCTCCCGCCTTGCTTAAATGCAGATCGGCTTTCTCGCGGTTGGTGAACAATCCGGTCGATTCGAGCACGACATCAACGTCCAGTTTCTTCCACGGCAGATTCGCCGGGTCGCGCTCCTTCAACACTTTAATTTTGTGGCCACGGACGATAATATTTTCGTCGTCGTAACCGATCTCGCCGTCGAATTTGCCGTGCACCGAATCCCATTTGAGCAGATGGGCCAGCGTATGCGTGTCAGTGAGATCGTTGATCGCGAGCACGCGCTCGACTTGTTTTTGTGACATGGCGCGAAGCACGTTGCGTCCGATGCGCCCGAAACCGTTAATAGCGTAGTTTGGCATAGGAAAAATGGAATAGTTGAAGAGCTGAATTGTTAAACCGAAAACGCTCAACTCTCAACGCTCAACTCTCAACGCCCAATTCAAAATTGTTGAGTGCTTACTCGCGAATACTTCGGAGTTGGACGTTCGCCGTTGGACGTTGGACGTTTCTGAATGAGGCGCGCTATAGGGGGATTCCTGGCGATCTTATCAATCATGCTCGCGCAACTGGCTTCCGCCGCTGAAATGAAAACGATCCTTGTTTTCGGCGACAGTTTGTCCGACGGCTTTATGCTTAAACGCAGCCAGGCCTATCCAGCTTTGCTTGCGAAGAAGCTGCAGGCGGCCGGTCTGAACTTTCAAGTGATCAACGCCAGCGCATCCGGCGGGACAACAGAAGGCGGTTTGGAACGGCTTCCGCCACATTTGAAACGCAGAATCGACATCTTCATCTTGGAACTCGGAATCAACGATGCCTTCCGCGGCCTGGCGGTCGATGCGATTCAAACCAATCTTCAGCAGATCATTGATAAGATGAAAGTGCGAAATCCAAACGCGCGCATTGTAATCGCAGGAATGCAATTGCCCAATTATTCGGCAGACGATTACGTATCGGCATTTGGCAAATTGTTCAGCGATCTGGCAACCTACAACAACGCCGCGCTCGTCCCGTATCTCCTGCAAGGCGTGGCAGGCGATCCTTCATTGAATCTTCCAGACGGCATTCATCCAAACGCAGCCGGCCAAAAGATTCTCGCCGAAAACGTCTGGCACGTGCTCCAGACAATCGCGCGCGAGGTGGCAGTCATCCCGAGGGAAGCAAGGGATCTCGCCCACGATCCTCGGTCACACAATTAAGCTTGTGTGATCCATAACCTGACCTGAGATCCTTCACTTCGTTCAGGATGACACAGCAAAACGTCTGGCACGTGCTCGAACCAATTGCGCGCGAGGTTGGCGGACGGTAGCGCGGTTCGGCCGAACCGTCCGCGGGCAATTGAGGTCAAATTGCCCCTACCTGCATGCAAGAGACAATCGGCGCGCGGTTGCGGCATGTTAGAAAAAGAAAAATGATGGACCCTTCGCGACCAAACGATCCCGGTCGCAAATGAGTAAATGTGGGAGCGCCCTTAGTGCCGCGATCGTCGGGACACTAAGGTCCGTCCCACATTCATCACACTGCCGGCTGTTGCTGGGTAAGGCAGTGAAACGTGCCCAGTCCCCAGATTAGTTCCCGGCAATCGATTCCAATGACGTGGCGACCTGGAAAACACTTGCGCAAGGTCGACAATGCAACCTCATCAGCAGGATCACTGAACGTTGGCACGAGCACGCAAGTATTCGCGACATAAAAGTTGGCGTAGCTCGCTGGTAAACGCAGTCCTTCGCGCACAATCTTTTTCGGCATCGGCAAAGTTACGATTTCAATCTTGTCATTCGCGATTTTTATCTGGCGCAGGCGCGCGAGATTTTCCTGGAGCGGCCCATAATTTTCATCATCCTGATCTTCCTCGACGACAGCGACAACGGTTCTTTCGGAAATAAACCGCGCGAGATCGTCGATATGACCGTCGGTGTCATCGCCCGCAATGCCATCGCCCAGCCATAGAATATCCTGGACCCCTAAATAATCCCGCAGACACCGTTCGATTTCGTCGCGCGAAAGATTTGGATTGCGATTCTTGTTTAGTAAACACGATTCCGTCGTGAGCAGCGCGCCCGCGCCGTTGACGTCGATCGAGCCGCCTTCCAGGATAATGCGTGGGTAAAAAACCGGAACGTTGAGAAGCTCAGCGACACGTGTTGGCACGACTTCATCGAGATTGAATGGTGGATACTTGTTTCCCCAGGCGTTGTAATCCCAGTCCACCGCCGCGAGTTTCGGATCGCGATCGCGTGTGAGAAAAATCGGCCCGTGATCGCGGCACCATGGTTCATTCGTTGGTATGCGATAAAAGGTGATCCGTTCGTTGGGCAATCCAGCCAGAGCCGACCGGGCTTCTGCCTCATGCGCGCCATTACAAACATTGATACAGACCTGTTCCGACTGGAGCAGCGCCTCGACCATGGCTCGCAACACCGGTAAAACGCGACCGAATGAATCAGGAAAACTAATCCCTTCGCGTCGCGGCCATGAGAGCCACGTCGCGGCGTGCGGTTCCCATTCCGCGGGCATGCGATAGCCAAGTGCAGCTGGAGTTTGGGACAACATAGATGAACGTCCAACGCCCAACACTCAACGTCCAACGCGCAATTCCAGATCGGAGCCGTCGCTAAGACGTGCGTGCAGCAGCCGGCTTATAAATCGCGCCGACAATTGCGCCGACGATGATCATCTCGATGATCCCGGTTACACTCCCGTAGAAGATCAACTTTCCGGGAATCGGTTGCACCGCGTAAAAGCCCATGCGCATGCCGATTGCTGCGACTTCCAGCAGGATGCCAAGCTGAATTCCCGCACGCACGCCTCGGCCGGCGAAACCGCTGGCATAGATCATTACGAACGCAAAAACGATCAGCGCCTGGCCAATAATGATCCAATGAAACAAACTCATCATTTCACTTTGCGTCCGCCACAGATTTGGCGTTTGCGCATAGATATCTTTGAGCAGAACGCCATTAAGCAGCCAGCCCCACAAGAATATGAAGATGTAGGCGGCGGCGAATGCGAGGATGAAACGCTTCATAAATTAGTACCGGCCAGGTCCGGTCAGAAAATTAGTCAACCTCCTTAACGAGGCCGTTCCTTCACGAATGTAATATTCGCGGGGGCCGCTTTGTAGAGGGCGCCGATGATTGCCCCGCCAATGGTGAATTGGATTAAGACCCCGACGATCCAGCCCCATAGAATTTTCGTCGTCAGCGGCTGCACTGCGAACGTGATCATGTCAGCGCCGGCATATACCAGGGCTACCAGAATTCCCAGCACCGCACACGGGCCAGCACCGCCGGCGGGAACAAACCGAGCGCAAAGCAGCGTTAGAAAGAGTGCCATCACGATGTGTCCGAACACCAGGGTCGAGAAGTGATTCCCAAAATCGGTTTCCGTTCGCCAAAGCGTTGGCACTTCCTGATGCGCGCCATGCATCAGCTTTCCGTACCAAAGAAAGCCAAACAAGAAGATGAAACCGAAGGCTGCAATGAATGCGAAGAAGAATTTTTTCCAGTTCATAATGCGTTTCCGTTGAGGTTCTCGGTGAGTCCCAGTTCGCCCAAACGCTTCATCGCAAAACCGGAGACCGCTGTCGATCCAAATTTCTGTAATCAAGGAGTGACGGCTAGGAAGTCGTCACTCCTTGGTGCTGCAGTCCGAGGTCGCGTAGCAGCGCAACGTCCAGGTCAGCCGAGGGATTTTTTGCAGTGAGAAGTTTGTCACCGTAAAAAATTGAATTCGCGCCGGCAAAGAAGCAGAGCGCCTGGCCTTCGCGCGAAAGTCTAGTGCGCCCGGCCGCGAGGCGCACGCGCGCTCTCGGAAGCGCGATGCGCGTGACGGCGATTAGCCGAACCAGCTTAAAAATATCGACTGGTGGCTGATCGGCCAGCGGCGTTCCCGGCATGGCCATCAGACAATTAATCGGCACACTTTCAGGAGGCGGATCAAAGCTGCCGAGGACTTCCAGCATTCGCAGCCTGTCGGTCTCCGATTCGCCCATGCCAATGATGCCGCCACAACAAACCGACATTCCGCTCTGCTGCACGGCGGCAATCGTGTCGAGCCGATTCTGAAACGTATGTGTGCAAGCAGTAACTCCGGCGTCTCTGAGTTTTTTCGCTTCCGGCAGTCCGATCTCGCCCAGCGTAACGCAAACTTCCATTCCCAGGCAGCTCACTTCGCGCACAATCTCCAGCACACGCTCAAACTTTTCCGAACCGTCGCGTACGCCACGCCAGGCCGCGCCCATGCAAAAACGCGTTGCGCCGTGTGCACGGGCGCGCGTCGCCGCCGCTAGCACGCTTCGCAGCGACAACAGTTCTTCGCGTTCAAGGCCGGTGGAATAATGAGCGGACTGCGCGCAGTAAGCGCAGTCCTCGCTGCATCCGCCCGTCTTGATGCTTAGCAGCGTGCACCGCTGAATTTCTTCACCCCGCCAATGCTGCAGATGAACAGCGCGGCTTTGCGAGATCAAATCGAATAACGGCTGATGATAGAGCGAAGATAGCTCCTGGAAGTTCATGGCTTACGCGGAGAGGCGGGTACAGAAACTTCCAGAGATTCCTCGACTTCGCTCGGAATGACAAAAGCACGGCTGATGATAGAGCGCGCTGAGTTCCGCAAATTTCATCGCTACGCGCGATGTTCAATCGCCAATCGGAAATCGGCAATCGAAAATTAATTGACCCACTTGCCTCCCTCGGAAACGAGGATCGGCAATTCTTCCATCATAAACTGCGTCTTGCCGATGGCGCCGATCATGTGGGTGCCGGTCGCGGCGTACCATTTCTTCGACATTTCTTCGCCAGTGTGACAACCCCAGCTCTTAACGTAGGCGTGCCGGGCAAAAACATGCCGATTAATTTTCGTCAGGTCGCTATCGTGCAGCCATGATTTACAAGCGCTGTCGATATTATTGCTATAATCGAACATGAAACACGCTCGGTTAGAATGACCGAAATATTCAAACCCAATGACCTTTAGCTGATCACGCGGCTGCCCGTGGTTGAGATAATCGATCACTTCATGGCCTGGGCCAAACCAGACGAAATTGAGATTAAGTTTGTCGCGAACCGTACCGATGAGGCTGATCAGGTCCTGATGCTCCTGCTTTGCGCGATCCTCGTAACCCTGCCTGTAAACAAGCCATGTAACCTTAGCGTCCGGCCCGAGCTCGGTGCGTAATTGTTCGGTGCGCAGGCGCGCAGCCCGCACAAAGTTCGCCCACCAATGATCGTGCGGATAAGCCTTGTACTTTTCCCACTGATACATCGACGGGCCGCCCACCAGAATTATGTATTCCCCTGAAGTGGGTGCCGCCGCCCCTTTCGAGACAAGGGCGAAAATCGTGAAAAGAACGACGAGCAAGAGGCGTTTCATATCAACAGCGAAAGGACTATTTATGCAGCGCGCGAAATTGCGCAAGCGGATAGGGCAGGATCGGTAATCGCGGTCTGCCGGCATTACCTACGCCGGCTACAGCGCTAAATCTCCTCGCGCACCAGATCCTCCCATGTCTGTCGTCTCCGAATCAACTCGACCTTGTCGCCGCGCACCATTGTTTCGGCCGGCAGCGGACGTGAATTGTAATTGGAAGCCATCACAAACCCGTAGGCGCCTGCACTCATGATTGCGAGCAGATCGCCCTCGTGCAGTTCTGGCATTTCACGATCGAGCGCAAAGAAATCACCCGACTCACATACGGGGCCGACAATATCGATCTTGCTCATCTTCCTCTCCCTCTTCGTCTCCTTCACCGGCACTATTTCATGATAGCTATGATACAGCGCCGGCCGAATCAGGTCGTTTATTCCAGCATCGACGATGGCGAATTTCTTCACGCCCGATTTTTTAATGTAGCACACGCGTGTCAGCAGCACTCCTGCGTTGCCGACAAGAAAACGACCCGGCTCGACCAGGATTCGAACGTCCAGCTCGCGTAACGGTGGGACGATTGCGCCGGCGTAATCGCGAACGCTGAACGCGGATGATTCGCCGCCATGGTCGTGCCACCATTTGCCTGATCCACTCTCCAGCGCGCGTCGGTAAACGATGCCCATGCCGCCGCCGACGCTAAAGAACTTGATGGCGTATTTTGATTTTAGCTCGCGCACGACCGGCGCCACTTTCTCGATCGCACTCGTGAACGGTGCGACGTCAGTGATCTGCGACCCGATATGCATCTGTACGCCGACGATGTCGATGTTGCGCATTTTGACGGCGCGTTCGTAAAGCGGCTGGACGTGATCAAATGCGATCCCGAATTTGTTCTCGCGCGAACCCGTGGAGATATATTCGTGCGTATGCGGATCGACGTCAGGATTGACGCGCAACGCCACCGGCGCGCGCGTCTTTTTCGAGCCAGCGACGCAATCGATGAGCTCCAGTTCCGCTTCGCTCTCGACATTAAAACTGTAAACTCGCTGCTCGAGCGCGTACTCGATTTCCTCACGCGATTTGCCCACGCCGGCGAACGTGCATTTTGCTCCCGCACCTGCGGGAGTTGCCGCAAGGACGCGAAAAAGCTCGCCGCCGGATACGATGTCAAAACCTGCGCCCGCATCTGCGAGCAATTTCAGGATCGCGCGATTCGAGTTCGCCTTAACCGCGTAACAAATGAGATGATCTAGCGGCGCGAGCGCCGCATCAAGTCGCGTGTAGTGATCGAGAATGGTCTCGGCGCTGTAAACATACGTCGGTGTGCCAAATTTCTCGGCCACCCGTGTAAGGTCGACATCTTCACAGTGGAGCGCGCCGTTGCGATACTGAAAGAGATGCACCGATCACTGTAGCCGCTTCGCTACGCGAAGCGCAACGCGCTATCCAAGCAGCCTCAAAGCAATATTCAGACCCGCGATCAGTGCGATGCCGACCGCAAAGCTTGCCAGAACGAGTTTCTTTCCATGCTTCAACATTTCTCCAAGAACAGCGTGCGTCGCCAAGTAGATGAACCCGCCGCCGACGTGCGCCATCATTAAACCGAGCCAAAAAGTCGAAACGTTCGTCAGAAACAAATAGCCGATGACACCGCCGACCAACGTTGTCGCTTCAACCGCCGCGACCCATCCAAGCGCCGCGCTGCGGTGCAATCCGGCGCCGACCAACAAACTACCGAGCGCAAGTCCCTCGGGAACTTTATGAATGCAAAGAGCAGAAAACAGGGACCATCTAGTCGCGTCCATCGTCGGCGCTTGCTGTTGAATTCCCAAGGCCAAACCGTCGGTTGTGCTGTGAATCGCCAATGCGACAATTAGCGCCGTGGCGATGTCGCTGAAATGCCGTGTCGCATCTGCGTCGAAATGACTGGCGGCACAAGCAGGACACACATGATGGACATATTTACTGACGAAGTAGAACAGCACGTAACCGGTAGCGCCCGCCGCGATTACAAGCCAAGTGCCGCTGTAGTTCAAACTTTCGGGTAAAATTGCGAACACCGTGACGCTAAGAAGGGTTCCGGCTGCGAAACTGATCAGTGCGCAAAGCTGCTTGTGTTCCAGCCGCAGCGAGGCGCTGATTAATCCACCGGCGAGGGCGAAGAGGTAAGCCGCAATGACCTGCCAGTACGCGCTGACCATTTAGGAGCCCGCGCTTCCCGCAGGCGCGGGATGATCTTCGCGGCAAAGATGTGTCTCGATCGTGACGTGAGCCAGCTCTTTGTAACCGCGGAGCAACGCTCGATACGCATCGCAGCTCTTTGGCTGGTGCGCCACAACAGAGATCATGGCCGCAAATTTTCCGATCCCCACCTGCCAGACGTGCAGGTCGGTTACCAGCGAATCGCCATCGCTCTCCACTGCCCTGCGAATCTCGGCAGGCAAATTGGACGATGCCGGAGTGCAATCGAGCAGGATGCCGCTGGTGTCCCGGAGGAGTGTGTAAGACCAGGAAAAAACGACACCACTTCCAACCACTCCCACCGCTGGATCGAGCCACGCCCAACCCAAGAACTTCCCGCCGGTCAATGCACCGATGGCGAGGACGGAGGTAAATGCATCTGCCAGCACATGCAGATACGCCGCTCGCAAATTCAAATCTTCACGATGGGCGCTGTCACCGCCACTCTCGTGATGGCGATCCGCGAGCAGAAGCGCACAACCAAGGTTTACCAGCAAGCCGACGCAGGCAATGCCGATGGCCTCGTTAAAATGAATTTCCAGCGGAGCAAACAGCCGGTGCACAGATTCGGCAGCCATCAGGAACGCCACAATCGAAAGCACCACAGCGCTGGTGAACCCGCCAAGCACGCCAATTTTTCCCGTGCCGAAGCTGAAGCGCGCGTTGCCGGCTTGCGTTCTGGCGAAATAGTAGGCGACTGCGGTTATCAGAAATGCAACCACATGTGTGCTCATATGCCAGCCGTCGGCCAGCAACGCCATCGAGTGCGACTTCAAGCCGACGGCGATCTCGATCACCATCATCGCGGCTGTTACAGCGATCACGATGCGCGTGCGCCGCTCCGCGTGAGAAAAATCCGAAACGAAATCGTGCGGCTTGCGAAAACGCGAATGATCAGTCCGATGCATTTCGGTTCAACTTAGGGCGATTACCGGAAATCAGGCTGAATTGCCAGCGGTTGTGGCGCGGTGATTGGTCATATCTCTTGTCACCGCGATTCTTGGACGGGCCGCCATTCTCCACCACCGTCGATACTAGGCTGCCACTTCCAAGACTTTCCCGTTTTCGTGTCGATCTTCATAATGACTGCGCCTCGTGTAATGATTTGATAGCGATCCTGCTTTTCCTCGCAGCCGATCAAGAGAAGCGCGAAAAACACGCAGAGGGGTTTCACGTGTAAATGTGTTCTCAGTCGAACTTGTCAAGAATTGTAAGCGACGGTGCCGTAGAAACCGCGACGGTGACCGAATTGCGGCGCGAACACACTATGATTGTAAATCCCGCATAGCGACAGAACGAGCTCGATGATGTCGCCGTAACGCGAAAAGCGAGATAAGGATTAACAATGCACCGAACGTGCAGACGATCGCTGCACCGGAAGGCAAGTCCCACCAGTAGGACAGGAATAACCCCGCGATGCCGCCTAAAAGCGCGATGAACCAGCCGATGAGCAAGCGATTCGCGGTTTTTTGCGCCAGATTGATTCCGCAAACTGCCGGGACAATCAAATAACTGAAGATGAGCAGCACGCCTGCGATTCGAACGAAACTCGTTACGACCAAGCCGAAAACTGCATAGAAGAAAAAATCCCACCAGCGCACCTGCAGACCTTTCTGGTAAGCCCCGTCGCGATCGAACGATACGAGCAGGAAATTGCTGCGGAAAATGAAATGAAAAACACCGACGGCTGCGAATAGCGCGAAACGCTCCCAAACTTCCCGCGGTGTAACCAGCAAGATGTTTCCGACGAGCATGTTTTTAATTTCTTCATCGCCTTCCGCAGCACGGCTGAGCAACAACACCGCTGTGGCAGCGGCGACCACGTATGCAATTCCGATAACCGCTTCCTGTGGGATGCGGCTCGTGCGTTTTCCTGTGATCGAAAAAACTCCGGCGCCCAGCAAGGTAAAGCCGAGCGCAATGGTAAACGTGGTCCAGCTCTCCAACTCCAGACGAAATAGAATGGCGACACAAATTCCGAGCGAAGCCATTTGTGCCATGGCGATATCGATAAAAATAATGCCGCGTTGAACCACGTGCAGACCGAGATAGACCAGCAACCACGGCAGCAGCACGCAGGCCATAATCGGCCAAAACATTACTTCCCACATAGATCAGCCAGGGACGGTCACCGACCCGCGCGTGGTTTGTGTGCCAACAAGCGGCGTGCTGCCGTCGCGCCCTGGCAAAAGATGCGACTTCATTTCAGCGCCGCGGCGAGCCGCGAAACGAGCGTGTCTATTAACTTTACGTAGCTGTCCGTGCCGGGCAGGCCACCTGGAAATTGTGAGAAGTTCACCACCTTTGCACCGGTCGCGCTCGCCACTTTCTCGGCGTTGCGCCGGTCGTGGAACGGTTCGACGATAATCGCTTTGGCGTGCTGCGCTTTCATTTGCGCGATCACTTCGACTAAATGCGAAGGCGAGGGCGGAATTCCGGGCTTTGGTTCGAGGAAGAGATCAATATCGAGGCCAAAACGATGCGCGAAGTACGGCCACGAATCGTGATACGCCACGACGTGTTGTCCACGAAAAGGCAGCAGCGCCGCGCCCCATTCCTGCAACTTCGCATTGATCGCCGCCTCGAATTTTTTGTAGTTCGCCTCGTAAAACGCAGCATTCGCCGGGTCCAGAGCGGAAAACGATTGCGCAATATGTTGAGCAATCGCCTTCGCGATGATCGGGTCGACAGCAAAGTGCGGATTGCCGAGCGCATGCACGTCACCTGCGGCGCGTGTGGCGTTCGCAGGCACGTTCATCAGGCGAATACCTTGCGATGCCTGAACTCGCCCTGGTTTGCCGACTTCGATCTTGGGATTTCGCGCGTTTTGGAGAAGTGGCGGCAACCAGCCGAGCTCGAGCTCTGCGCCGCCGTCGATCAATACATCAGCGTTACGCATTGAAACCACGAAGCTTGGTCGGGCATCAACAAAATGCGGATCTTCCGTGGGTTTCGCCAGAACCGTTACATTGACTTTATCGCCACCGATTTCACGAGCGAGCGATCCGAAATCCGGCAACGTCGCAACGACGTTGAGCTTTGCCTGCGCTGAACAAGCGCAGGCGACAATTGCACACAAGATAAATGAGGTCTTCTTCATGACTTTAGAATTTGTGGGCTCCGTGAGCACCGAGGATGAATTCAAACTGGAAAAAAAGCGAATCGACCTCGCGCTCCGATAGGAACACGTTTTCCTCGAGGAAATCGTGATTGTACTGCAAGCGAAGTTTCGAGAATTCCGTGGGATACCAGGTCAGATTCGCAGAAATGCGAGAGCGTGATTGGCGATCCAAGTCGTCGGTAAACTCGGAATTCTGCATATGGACATAGTCACCCCGAATGCCGGCAACCCATCCTTTCTTAAATCCCCACAGCACCTGCGAATACAGACCCCAGTCGTGAAAAGTTTCCGCCACAGGAAAAGAATCGTCCGCGCCATGGCCAGCCTGGAAACGGCGATACATGAATTCCGTCTGCCATTTCACAAAGGGAAAACCGCCTTCGGCATGGGAGCTTTTCCATTTGTAAAGAAGGTCCCCGCCGTAAATCTGAGTTCGCGAATTCGCGCCGGTTTCGTTGGAGCCAAACGCTCCTGAGACGCCTACCAACACCGTTTGGGTGTCGCTCAAATTAACGGAATTTTCGAAGCGTGGGAGCCAGACAAAATCCTGCAAGCCGCGCGCCTCACGATCGGTCGTTATGCGATCGAAAAACATCCCGTTATCGCCAGGATTTCGGAACGAAAATCCTGTGCTGCCGCGTCCATTTTGCGACGCGAAAATCAACTGCGAATACCACGGCAGTGGTAGCGTCCATGAGATTTGCGCACCAACGCCGCGCAAGCCGTCGGGCCCCAAAAATAGGCCGTTGACGAGAGGCGTGTCGGCAAAGTCCCAGGTGTGTGGATGCGTGGGGTTCAGTCGGCCGAACGCGGCAAAAAATTGACCGCCTTTCAATTGCAAATTGAATGGCAGGCTGGTTGTTTGCATGAAAGCCTCTTCAACTTCAACGGAAGTTTCATATGTTCATGTAAGCTTTGCCTCCACCGATCGTGATTGGCTGCGTTAATGACGCCCCGGCGCCAGTGGTAGAGATCGTTTCCGGTGCCGATGTGACGACCGAGGTATCGGTCGTGGGAAAGCCTTCTGATGGAGCTGTACCCGCTACGCTCGGCCCGGGTGGTGGGGCAGTTGCAGCTGCTGATGAAACGACCGAAGTGTCATCGGTTGGAAAACGTGTTGCCGCACTCCCGGTGGGCGCGGGAGATTCCTCGGCGCCTGCAAGGGGTGAAGGCTCGGGATTTTCTGGAAGCCCGGACTCACCGGTGATGTTTGCCTTTTCCAACGCGGCCTGCTGATCTTTTACTTGTTGTTGCAATGCATTCACGGTTTCGGTGAGGGATTGAACTTGCTGCCGCAGCGCATCCACGTCCGCTGCTGTAGCAGGCGTTGCATTTGAAGCGGTAGGCGCCGGCGATGAACTGACACCGGGAGGCGTTATATCCTGCGCGGAAGCGATCCCTACCGAAAATATCGCTAGCGCGAATAAAATAATTTTTTTCATCTAAAAACTCCTGACTCAGAATTCCGGGCGAAATCGCCCAATGAATTTGCGTTCTGCGCAGATTGATTTGGCGGCGTTAGGAACGCGCTAAACGCCGCCACCCGCAAAAGCGGGAACAATCAACAGGTCAGGAGCGAGCCGGCGGTGCGTGCTCGAAAATGTGCGCGCCAAGAAAGAGCGGCTGAACCCAACTTGAGCCTGGTGCCGCAATTTCAGAAAACCGAGGTGTGAATTGAGGCTGACTGACGACCAGCGGCGGTGCAGCGTGATCGTAGCTGCCAGTCGCAATCAGTGTAACCGCACAGATGTGCTCAGTGCGGTTTCGGTCAGGGTGAATGCGGGCATGTAACTGTGGTGAGACGCTCAAGAGCAGCGTCCAGAGAAACGCTGCAGAGACGAGTGTCGCAACGTACCAACAGCCGCGATGTGTCGAGCGCCCCGATGTGCTCATTGCACCGCGAGCTTGTCGCCGTCTCACGTGTGGGGCAAGAAATTTCTGCGGCAATCCCTGCCGAGGCAGGCGCTGCGGCTATTGGTCGCCAGCTTTGGCGTTTCCCGTGACTCTCCTTTGCAACGCGACATGACCATCGGCTCGCAAACTTTTCGACGCTGATCGGGTACGAACGACCTGCGCGTATTTGGTATTTTCGAAGTATCGATCTTCATCGGAGGGCACCAGGTTCCAACGGAGATGTCCGAAATGACGCCAGGCGTCCACAATCATTCCGCTATCAAACGGCTGTCCCTTTGCCGTGATCACCAGACAATTGTTCTCGCGCCATGTGCCGGCGTACGATTCGCCCCAGTGGAGCTCGAGAGTTTTGAATTTCAGCGCGTCGAGCGCAACAAGCAGGTCCGCCGTCCATTGGTAACAGTAGCCGCGTTTCCTGAACCGGTGATAGACAAGAAAATTGTTGAAGATTGGTGTGCCAAACATTCGGTACTGACGCCTGAGCCGATCCGCGGTCACGTAGGCACACTCTGCCAGAAGCGTCGCTTCCTTCGGATCCACTCTGGGTGAAAGTGCCGCGAGTTTTTTGGCCAGCGCTTCCACCTCGGCTAGATCATTTTTCGACAGTTCAAAGGAACCAGATTGTTGCTGCTGGTGTTGTTGGGCCGTAGCCAGCGGAAGACCAGACGAAAGGAACGCAACAACAATGGAAAATCGTGTTATCGCTCGAACATGCGACGCAGGCAGGCATGTGAAACAGCTCATTTCGCCCGCAATCTCGCTAGAAAATCTTGTGCCACAAGCCATCTGCTGGTTCTATCCAAACATTACGCTTTCTCGGTTGGCGCCGATCGCTTGCCAGCTTGCGACTGATGCGCAACCAGCAAGAATGGCGATCAATGCTCGAAGCGAGCAAAACGCCAAGTCATGCTTACTGTCCTATTCTTCCTGATTGCTCTGTTGTCCGAGGTGGTCGGAACTGTAGCTGGCTTTGGTTCATCGGTCTTTTTCGTTCCGCTGGCTGGATTCTTTTTCGATTTCCACCAAGTGCTCGCATTAACAAGCATTCTGCATGTGTTCAGCAATACCGCAAAGTTAGTGTTCTTTGGAAAGCACGTGCGCTTTCAGTTGCTCCTATTGCTTGGCATCCCGAGCATCGCTGGCGTGATTATCGGCGCTTACCGCAGCACAAGACTCACATTGAAATTCGACCAACTGATCCTCGGTTTGTTCCTGATCAGCTTTAGCTTGTTCCTCCTTCGCAACCCAAGCGCTAGAATCGCTGCGACTAAACTCAACGCAATCAGCGCCGGAGGACTCGCCGGATTTTCGGCGGGCCTTATTGGCACGGGTGGAGCGCTTCGCGGCCTTGCGCTTGCAGCGTTCGATCTTCAGAAAGGTGTATTCGTCGCAACCTCAGCCGGAATTGATTCCGGAGTCGATTTTAGTCGAATGATCATTTATCTCCGCAACGGTTATCTGGCGCCAAATTCACTCGTGTACATCCTCGGCCTATTAGTCATTGCGTTTGTCGGATCGTATCTTGGTAAGGTCACTCTTCGCCACATCGATCAAAAATATTTCCGCCAAATCGTGCTTGGTTTCGTGTTGCTTATCGGCTTGATCACCTTAGGCCGGGCCATCAACGAAATGATTCACTGAACGTTAAAGTAGAATTCAGCGAACTACTCGCGCATCAAACGACAACGTGCAGAGAAATTCGCTTTCCGGTTTACGTGTCGCCGGCATCGGTCCAATCACGGACTGACCCGCTCGACGCAGAACGCTACGTAGCCGCGCGGCTATGGTGAAACTATCGTGAATACACCCTCGCTCGTGTCGTTCACCGACGGAGTCTCATGGAAGCGTATTCGCACCTTCGCCGTCGTCGTGGCAGGGGCCGGGCACGTTCCACAGATACCATCCTGTGTCTTCTGCTTGGGTCGCGATTCTTATCCACGTTGTGCCGTTGTCGGTGCTGTAATCAATGTCGACGGTGTTGCCGCCGGGGTTTTGTCGGCT
>WNGE01002276.1_pt1 | contig 25777 bp, 16 predicted proteins | sample 5400651 | NCBI WGS metagenome assembly WNGE01 (sample SAMN13153370, study PRJNA577476) | soil metagenome | isolation source: 60 cm soil or saprolite under grassland replicate 2 | place: USA:California | collected 2016-06-15 | reverse complement strand
CGGCCGGCTCGTTGCCGTGCGGCGTGCCGGTGATCCAGCCGAAGCCCGGCCGCACGGCGACCTGCGACAGCGCGTCTGCCTGCGACGTGGTCCCGTCGATGACCCCGCGCCAGAAGGCAGCGTCGTTACGGCCGGCGTCGAGGTTCGCGATGTTGTCCGGAGTTCCGACGACGGCGACGTAGAACGGGACGCCGAGCACGCTCGAGCCGGACTGGTACATCTTGATCGCGACGCGCGTGCCGGTCGTCGACGGATTGCTGTTGATCGCGTCGACGATCGCCTGCATGTATGCGGTCAGCGGCCCGGTCTTCTTCGCGGACGGCGTCGCGCCCGACAGGCCGTTGCCGGTCGTGCCGCTGCCGAGCGTCGTGCCGAAGAACGCGTCGTACGTCGGGACGTTCGGATCGAACTGGACGCCGTTCGACGTGCAGTCCGGCGGATCCTCGATCGGGACGGGCGCCTCGGGGATCGGGAACTCGCCGCCCAAGGTGTCCGCCTGGTCGCTCGAGCGGTACGGGCAGAACGTGACCGCGTTCGAGTCGGAGACTCCGGCCGGACAACTGGCGTTCGCGACGGCCGAGCCGTTGACCGGGTTCTCGGGCACGGGCGGGTTGTAGGTCGTCGCCGAGGGCGCGACGACGTCGGGCCAGACCGCCGGGCCTGGAGTCGGCAGCGCCACCGTCCCGGTGCGGAGCCCCCACCAGTTGTTCGTCGCCGAGACCGGCGTCGCCGCGTTCGGCGTCACGCCGTCGAGCGTCGTGTTGAGGACGCCGAACGCGTTGTCCGCGATGTTGCTCCGCGTGAGCGTCGACGCGGCCGCGCCCACGAGGCGCACAGCGGCGCCGAGGCGCAGGTTCTGGTTGTTCTCCGCGTGGTTGCCGAGCGGATACGGGTCGTTGTTCGGCGTCGGCGCGAAGACGCTTCCGATCGGCCTGTTCTCTCCGTGGACGAGGTTGGACGACACGGTGTCGCCGGACATCTGCACGGACGCGCCCGCGGTCACGCGAACGCCGTCCTGGCCGAAGAGCGGACCGGTCGAGAGCGGCAGCGGCGGAGGGATCGGGTTGCTCCCGCCCGACGCCTGGCAGTTCCCGTCGATCAGGGTCGGGTTGGCGACGCCAGGCGGCGGCAACGTCGGGTCGTTGAAGTTCTGGCACGAGTTACGGCCGACGATCTGGTCGTTCGTCAGGATCGCCTGGTTGAGGACGCCGGACGGCACGAGCGGTGTCGACGGCAGGGTGTACGGCGAGTAGTCGCCCGTCGCGCCGTCGACGAGCACACCGATCGCGTTGTAGGTGTCGACCCGCGTGTGGTCGATCGTCAGCGTGCGCACGAGATCCTCGGGCTCGATCGCCGGCCCCTTCTTCGGCGCCGCGGTGACGTGTGCGATTCCGATGCCGAACGGGTTGCTCCGGAAGCCGCCGGGGACGTTGAAGCCGTCGGCGCTCTCGTCGAGGACGAGGCCCGTCACGTGCGAGCGGTTGATCGAGCCCTCCGCGTCGAGGAAGACGATCCCCGCGGTCGCGTAGACGCCGCTCGCGTCGACCGTGAGCCCCGAGATGTTGACCGTGATCGGCTTCGCAGGCTGTCCGACCGCCGCGATGATCACGCCCTTGCCGCTCCGGATGCTTGGCTCGTCCTCGGCGATCCGGCCGTCCGATTTCGGGTCTTTCTTGGGCTCGACGACGACCATGTCGGCACCCGCGCCCACGAGGTTCACGTCCTTCTTGATCGTCAGGGCGTTCTTGCCGTGGTGCCCGTCGCCTTCGACATACGTGCCGGGGCAGACGAACACGGTGTCGCCCGGCGCGGCTGCATCGAGCGCAGACCGAATCGTCCTGTGGTGCGCCTTCGCGCACGCGTCACTCTTGTCCTTTCCCTTCTCTTTGGCGACGTAGATCGTGTGCGGCGCCGCGGCTGCGATCCCTTGGGCGCCCGCGCCGACGACGAGCGTTGCGAGCACCACTACGAATGCCAAGAACAGGTTCCGACGCCTCACGATCAACCTCCTCCAGGTCGAGCCCGCAGATATTCGTGTGGGTACATCGAAGAGGGGGAGTCTTCCATTTCACGACCTAGCGGGATGCACCGACCGCGACCTGCTCGACGCCTCGAATCCGTGGGATTCGTGCTGCGTTTACTCGCCGCACGCAGTTGACCCACCCGCGCGGATTCGGATAGCGTCAGCGAGTGAGGCGCGTGCACGCCGAGCACCCGGCGCCCGAGTGGGCCACTGAAAGTCCCCGCTATCGGCTGGCGCCCGGTGCGACGGCCCTCGCTCTCCAGCGCAAGGTCGGCAATCGCGCGGCACGGCAATTGCTCGCGCGGGCGCCGACGGGCTACCCCTGGATCGGCAGGATCCGGCCGTGGTCGGCAGCGCTGCGCGCCGCGCCGAGCCCGCCGGCCGGGCCGAAGGCGCGCGTGCTCGCCGATGTACCGCGCGGGACGGAGGTGACCGTCGTCAACCGCAAGAGCGGCTGGCTCGCCGTGGACGTTGAGATCGGCGGTGTTCCGATGACGGGGTACGTGTCACGCGAGCTCGTCGAGTTCGAGCGCATGAGCGCGTTCAGCCTCAGCCCAATCGTCGTATCGGTAAAGGTCCCGTCGGTCGCCGAGGCGTTCGTCGAGCTCAAGCGGCTGGAGAAGCGCCGCGAGGCCGCCGCAGGCAAGCTGACGCTCAGCGAGGACGAGGAGGCCGACGCGGACCTCGCCATCAGCGTGCTGCAGAAAACCGGCAAGTACACGGTCGACCCGTCGACGTTCGTCGTCAGCTTCGACCGCTCGAGCAGCCCGAAGGCACAGGTGCGCACGATCGAGGACTTCATCCTCTTCGTCGAGGAGGTGGAGCGCGCTTTTCCCGCCGCCGGACCGGGTGAGATCGCCTCGGAGATCCGCCAGCTGTGGTACTCGGACGAGAACTGGGACGTGTTGTCGGCTGGGCAGGGGATCAAGCGCGGCTCCAAGCTTGTGGACATCGAGACCGAAGCCCCCGTGGCCACCTCGTTCGACATGAAGCAGATCGCGCCGGCGTCGGGAAGCCTGAAGCTCGACACGCCGGGCGGCATCAAGGTCGACATCGGCCACGTGATGGCAGGGATCGACGTGCGGCTGAACGGCTCGCCGTCGACGTACCCCGAGAGCTACATGGAGCGGCGCGACCACGACACCTACAAGAACGAGGCGAAGTACGACGCGATGAAGGCCGCGAGCGGTGGCGACACCACCGACTTCGGGACGTGGTCGGGCGACATCGGGCAGGCCTATGCCGAGTACATCGCCGACCGCTACCTCAAGGGGAACACATCAGCGACGCTCGCCGCGTCGATGACGAGCTGGGCGCCCAGAGAAGAGCTCTTGGGAGACATTCACGGTTACATCGCCGTGAAGGTCTGGCAGACGGTGCCGGTGAGCGACAGCCCGACCGGCGGCCAGAAGAAGGTCTCGAACTTCCTGCGTGACATGTATCTCGTTCCGAAGCGATCGGTGAGCTACCGCTCGCTCTTCGAGACGATCACGGGCAAGAGTGGCGGGGACCTCAAGAAGCACATGACGGAACGATCGCTCGCTTTCGCGCGGCTCTGGTACTCGAAGATCGCTTACTCGCGCCGCGGCTGGTGGTCGAGCGAGGGCTGGGGCCCGACGGAGATCCTCAAGAACTATCGGCTCGAGTTCGATGGTCACCACGCGACCAACGAGGCGAGCGCGGGTCCAAAGAACAAGATCGAGACCGTGATCGACGACCTGCTGCGTGAGCTGGAGGGGAAGGTCCGGTGAACGCGCGCGCCGCCGCGATCCGCACGATCGAGCCGACTCAGCCCGGCGCAAAGCTGCTCTCCCCTCCGGCCGCAGACCGCCTCCTTGCGCGCGCGGCAGCGGGCGGGACGCGCTCCCGGCTCGTCGCCGTAACCCTGCTCCGTCGCGGTGCTGGGAACCGCGCCGTCGCCCGCGTACTCGCGCGCGTGAAGCGCTACGAAGGCCTCTACGAGAACCCGAAGTACGCCTCGACGATTTACCCGTACCGGGAGGGGCTACTGAAGCGCTTCGTCTCGATCTACCGCTACATGGAGCTCAAGGAGGCGAGCGAGGAGAAGGTGCGGGCCGCCTGGGACGAAGTACGGAAGGCCATGCAGGCCGAGGTCGAGCGGCTCGCGGCGCTCCCGACCCCGACCAAGCAGGACGTGGGGAAGAAGAAGGAGCTCGAGGCGATCCTCAAGCAGAGCAAGCTCAAGCTCGACGAGATGGCCTACAGGACGGGTGAGTGGGAGGCGCGGCTGCTCGCGGGTGGCGACGTCTGGAAGGAGGTCCAGCGTCATTTCGCGTCCGGCCGTGTGCCGGAGTGGTTCAAGCCCATCGTCCAGCACTACAGCGGCATGCGTTACCTCAGCGCGCACGGCTCCTATCACTCGCCTCGCCGCCTGCTCTACGTCCTCGCGTACCAGGAGGCCGAAGCCGCCGGGAAGGCGGCCAAGGCGAAGAAGTGGTCCGTCGACCCTGCGGTCGTCAAGGAACTCAAGGACCTCTCCGACGACGCCGTACTCGACCGCCTGCGCGACCTCCGCACGCAGGGCAAGATCCCGGACGCAGCCTGGCGCGAGATCGTCGAGGCCTCCGACCTCAAGCTCGACGCCGAGGGCCCTGCGACCGCCACCGTCGACGAGAAGGCAAAGCTCGAGGGCGATTGGAAGAGCATCGTCGAGCGTTGGAAGAGCGGCACGTTCAAGGATCCGATCACCGGCGAAGCAGGTACGCGCGCGTGGCTGACCGAGCTCAAGCGCAAAGGCTCGGTCGTCCTCATGGGCGTGGTGTGCAACCAGTTGGCCGAGGCGTCGGCCCGGCAGCGCGGGATCAAGCTGACGAGCGGGATCAGCGCAAACGAGGCCGACTTCTCCGAGGCGGCGACGAAGGCGGCCGCGAAGCCGACCGAGACGAAGGACGGCAAGGTGGCTGTCGCGCCGTACTTCCGCCACCCGGCGTCCGAGGACGACTTCCGCCCCGGTGCGAACCTCTTCTTCATTGACGGCGACTGGGTCGACGCCGATCCCGGGAACCACGCTGTCGTGCGCTACCGCTCCGGGCACGACTACCCAGTCGCGCCGACTCCGGAGTACATCAAGACGTGGAAGGAGTGGAAGGCCGGTCAGGTCGCGTACGAGACCGCGAAGACCGCTTGGAGCCAGAAGATGAAGAAGGCGAAGACCGACGAGGCAAAGGCCGGCGTCGGTCCCGAGCCGGAGGCGCCGAAGGGCGTAGAGCCGAAGTACATGGGACGCGACAAGCTCCCCGCGAACGGCGAGACCGTCGAAGACTGGACGTACCAGGTCAGCGAAGGCCAGCCGATCACGCGCACGCACTCCGACGGGCGGAAGCAGTGGATGAAGTGGAGCCACCAGGCCACGGTGATCAAGCGCGTCGGTAGCCGAGTCTTCACCTTCGAGACGACAAAAAGCGCCGTCTGGGGCGAAGGTTCCGGGATGAACGAACGCACCGTCGCGCAGCTGAAAGACAATTTGAAGGTGTTCATCGGCTGGATGCCCGGCGCCGATCCGCAGTACGACGCGGCATCCGCAACGCCCGTCGCCCCTACGACGACCCCCGCCAGCACCGGCCCGTCCGCCCCGGCTGCGACGACGACCGCGTTGCCGGCCACGACGGCCGGGCCCTCGGGGCCCGTTTGCGAGCCTGAATTGCCGCCGGAGCAGCAAGTCTGCGCGCTGCCCGAACCCGACGCACCCACGCCGGCCGAGAACGAGGCGCGCGACCTCGTCAGCACGCCCTAGTCACCGACAAAGAGCTGCACGCAAACCTACGGGTTCCAGAGTGACGCGTGGCTTAGGGAGGCACCGTCGTCGGTGGCTGCAGCGGGCCGGCACGCCTCGATATCCGGAGGAACGGCAACGTTCAGGTCGCGATCACGTCCAGCGTCCCGCTCGGCGCGCCAAGTTACGTCTCGGGGTCAGCGAGGCTTACGATCCCCCCATGGCCTACGACGAGGATCTCGCGGATCGCATACGTGAATTGGTCGCCGGCGAGCCCGGTCTGACCGAGAAGAAGATGTTCGGCGGGCTCGCGTTTCTGATTGGCGGCAACATGGAATGGCAGTACGTCTGCCCCGGCTGCGGCGAGATCGTCGAGCGCCTCGCGTCGCTGACCTCCGCCACCGCCCACTGCTTCTGCCAGGTCCGCAGCGCCGTTCGCGACGCCGATCTGAGCGACTTCATCGAGGTCACGTTCACTCTCTCCCCGGAACTCCGCCGGTCGCGCTGCAGACCGGCGATCTCGTCTTGCTGCCGCACGGGCCGAGACACTGGGTGCGCGACCAGCCGTCGTCCTCGGTTCGCCTGGCGCGACTCGCGGACACGATGCTCACGCAGGCGCTCCGGACCGCACTCGCCGAGCTCGCGTCGGCCGATCCCGCACGTGCCCGAGCGCTGCGCGACCCGCAGATCGCAACCGCAATCCATCTCATCCACGCGCAACCGGAGGAGGCGTGGACGGTCGAGCGTCTCGCCGTCGAGGTCGCGTACTCGCGCTCGGCGTTTGCGGCTCGCTTCCGTGAGCTCGTCGGCGAGTCGCCGATGGCATACGTCATGCGCACGCGTCTCGCCCTCGCCGCGACTCTGCTGGAGCAGACGAACGCGTCGATCGGCGAGGTCGCTCGGCGCGCGGGCTATTCGAGCGAGGCTTCCTTCGGCCGAGCGTTCAAGCGCGCCTTCGGGATCGCTCCGGGTGCTTACCGCAGGCGGCCGGCCCGACCGCCGAGCGTCAGCCCCGTCGGCGCGGCCGAGTCTCTCGTTCAGCCGTAAGCCCTCGCGACTCCGCCCATTCGTGGTAGGGGGGAACCTGCTCGCCGACGATCCAGAGGAAGCGATACGCGCCGTGGTCGCCGATGAACTTGAAGCGCTTGCGCAGATCCTTGACCGTCGACTCGAAATCGGCGTGAGAGCGGAGGTAGCGCCTGAAGGGCTTGTGCTCCTCGTCGAGCTCGAGCAAGGTCTCGGCGTTCGCGATCGTTGCTTCGATCTTGCTGCGGCTGCGGATGACGCGCTCGTCCTCGACGAGCTTGTCGACCGCGCGTGGCGTCATCCGTGCAACTCGTTCCGGATCGAACCCGTGAAAGGCGCGGCGGATCTCGTCCCACTTCGCCTCCACGACGCGACCTGACAGGCCCGCCTCGAAGGCGATCCTGCTCAGGACCTCGAGGTAGTCGGCGAGCGATTTCGGGCGGATCTGCTTCGGCGGCACGAACCTCAGTGTTGCTCAAACATGGCGGCGAAGGGACGCGCGTCGAAGGAAGACGCGATCTTGCCGCTCTTGACCGTCGCCCACTCGGCGACGTTCGATGTTCCCGCGGGCGTGCTCGTGTGCAGGTCATAGATCGTGACGACGTCGTCACCGTCCGCCAGGACTTTCTTCGCTCCTTTGTCGGATCTCACCGACGAGGATGGCCAGGCGGGGCGCGCGGCACAATGACCGTGCGAACGTGATGCTTGTCCGATCGTCCTGCGATTCGCCGAACAAGGCCTACGGCGTATAGACCTCCGCGCTCGTGACGTAGATGAACCAGCAGCCGCCTTCGTTGTCGCACTCGAGGTAGCCGCCGCCGGCTGCAAGCGCGCGGCCGTCGCCCAGAAGCGCGAGCGCGCCGTCGGTGTCGCCGTAGACGTTGTTGCCGGTCGGCGTCCACGTCCCCGTGGCGGGCGAGTAGACCTCGGCGTACCACCCGCCGCCGTTGACGAGCACGCGCCCGTCGGCAAGACGGACGGCGTCACCTGCGCGTGAGCGGGTGAGGCTGCCCGTGGCCGCCCACCGGTTGGTCGCCGGATCGTAGAGCTCGGCGCTCGCCAGTCCACCAGGATTGTCCCCGCCGGCGACGAGGACGCGCCCGTCGAGAAGGGGCGTCGCGGTCGCGTCCGCGCGTCCGGTGCTCATCGTTCCCGCCGAGCTCCACTTGTCGGTCGCCGGGTTGTAGCGCTCGGCGGCCTGGGGCCAGCCCGAGTTCATGCCGCCGGCGACGAGGACGGTGCCGTTGGACAGCAGCGTCGCCGTGTGGCGCCAGCGCGGCACATTCATGCTCGCCGCGGGACTCCAGCGGCCGGTCGACGGGTCGTACAGCTCGGCGGTCGCAGTGATCGTCCCGTGCGCGTTGCCGCCGACGGCCAGCACCCGTCCGTCCGGCAGCAACGTCCCGGTCGCGTTGCCGCGGCCGAGCGCCATGCTCCCGGTCGGCGTCCAGGTTCCCGTGGCGGGATCGAAGATCTCCGCGCTTGCGTCGTAGCTCCAGCAGCAGACCGCGTCGCCGCCGGCGATCAGCACGCGACCGTCGGCGAGCTTGACTGCGAAGTGGTCCGAGCGTTCATGGCTGAGCGTTCCTGCCGCGCTCCAAGTCCCGCTCGCCGGGTCGTACACCTCGGCGCTCGTCCCGCCTGCGGCGAGGACGCGGCCGTCGTTCATCGTGGTCAGCGTCAGGTTGTCGTGGACTGCCGCCATGTCGGCCGTCGCTGCCCACGTGCCGGTGGCGGCCGCAGCTGACGACGGCATCGCCAAAACGGCGGCGACGAGCACGGCCGCGAGCGGCCACAAGCTCTTCTTACCTGGGCACATCGTGCTCTCCTTTGAGTCAAACGCCGTTGCGTTCATAGAGGCCGCGCCTGCTCCGAGGGGTCCCTTCCCGGCGAATCGCGTAGATAAGCCGAGTGCACGACAACTCAACGGACGCGCCGAGGCGCGTGTTCGGCCCTGCCGCTGCCGCGGCGGCGAGCATGGAGATTTCAGCGGAGCGGCGTAGCATTCACCTGTGGAGTTCCGGGTCCTCGGTTCTCTCGAGGTCGTGGGGGCGGAAGGTCCGCTCGAGCTTCCGGGTGCGAAGGAGCGAGCGGTTCTCGCCTATCTGCTCGCGCGCCTCGGGCGCTCGGTGTCGGCCGGCGAGATCATCGACGCCGTCTGGGGTGCGCGGCCTCCTGCGTCTGCGGAGCGCTCGCTTCACGCGCGCATCTCGCGGCTTCGCCGGCTCCTCGAGCCGGGGCGGAAAGCGGTGTCCGCATCCGCGATCGAGCGAGACAACGTGGGCTATCGCCTCGTGATCGACGACGACGACGTCGATGCCGAGCGATTCGCGAGGCTCGTAGTCGAGGCGCGCGGCCTCGAGGCGTCCCAGTCGCTGACGCTCGCCGACAAGGCCCTCGCACTGTGGCGAGGGGAGCCCTACGGCGAGTTCATCGACCTCGAGTTCGCGCAGTCGGAGGCTCGGCGCCTCAAGGAGCTCGCGCTCCAGGCTCACGAGCTGCGCATGTCGGCGCTCCTCGAGCTTGGACGCCATCGTGAAGCCCTGCCCGACGTGGAACAGCTCGTCGAGCAGAATCGTCTACGGGAGCCGCTCGCGCGATTCCTGATGCTTGCCCTGTACCGGAGCGGCCGCCACGCGGACGCGCTCGCCGCGTACCGGAGTCTCTTCGGACGGCTGCGGGAGCTCGGCCTCGAACCTGACGAGGAATCGCGCCGGCTCGAGCGGCAGATGCTGCAGCGCGCGCCCGAGCTGTCCGTGGCCGAGCCGGCTCGAACGAACATCGGCGAGAGGCTCACGAGCTTCGTCGGCCGGGAGGACGACTGCCGGAGTCTGCGCGAGCGCTTGGTCGAACACCGGCTGGTGACGCTCACCGGCCCGGGCGGCGTGGGCAAGACAAGCCTGGCGATCGAGGCTGTCCGACCGGTGGTCGGCGCGCACCCCGACGGCACGTGGCTCGTCAAGCTTGCTCCGATCCGTGACGAGGCGCGAGTCGCGGAGGCAGTCGCCGAAGCAGTGGGCTTGCGGAGCTCGGAGTTCGAGGGACAGCCGGCGTCTGCTCTCAGCTTCCTTCAGAGCCACCTGCGAAGACGCGAGCTCTTGCTCGTTCTCGACAACTGCGAGCATCTCACCGCCGCGGTTGGCGAGCTTGCGGCCACGCTCCTCTTCTCGTGTCCCGGGGTTCGGCTACTCACCACCAGCCGCGAGCCCTTGGGCGTTCCCGGTGAGGCCGTCTTGGAGGTCCCGCCGCTGAGCCTTCCAGACGAAAACGCCAGCCTGCGTGAGCTCGCTCAGGCCGATGCAGTGCGCCTGTTCGTCGAGCGGGCGCAAGCCGTGCGTGGCGACCTCGAGCTCGACGAGGAGACACTTTGGGCGATCGCAGAGGTGTGCGAGCACCTCGACGGCCTCCCGCTTGCGCTCGAGCTCGCCGCGGCTCGGCTTCGCACGCTGTCGCCGAAGGAGATAGCGGAGCGCCTGGCCGATCGCTTCGCGCTGCTCGGCCGGGGACCGGAGATGATCGCTGAGCGTCAGCGCACCCTCGCGGGCGTCGTTTCGTGGAGCTATCAGCTGCTCAGCGAGCCGGAGCAAACGCTCTTCCGCCGGCTCTCGGTCTTTCCCTCCTCGTTCGGGCTCGAGGCGGCCGAGGAGGTGTGCTCGGGAGAGGGTCTCGACTCGGCGAACGTTGCAGACCTGCTCGCATCTCTCGTCGACCGTTCGATGGTGGTCGCGTCGGGCGGTGGCCCCGATCGTTTCCGCCTCCTCGAGACGTTGCGCGAGTTCGGCCGCGCAGAAGCCGAGGCTCACGGCGAGCGGCTCCCCGTCGCGAGGCGGCACGCCTTGTGGGCCATGGGCATCGCGGAGGCCGGGCACGCGCGCGTCTGGACCGAAGGTCTCGAGGCCGGTACCAGGTCGTTCGTGCCCAGACGTGCCGACTTCGAGGTCGGCGCCGATCTCGCCTTCGAGCTACACGATGCGGATCTCGCGCAAGCCCTCGCCTCCGCGCTTGGAACTCTTGGCTTCCTCTTCGCTGCGGGGACCGACGATCGCGCACGTGTCGAGGCGGCGCTCGCCCTTCGCGGCGGCGCACTCGAGCGGCGGCTGCGCTGCATGCGTGCGCTCGCCGTGCTGCTGATCCGCGAGGGCCGGCCTGGCGACGCGATCGCAGCATCCACTGCTGGGCTCCGTATCGCCGAGCACGCGGAGGACGAGGCCGAGATTGCCAGGCTGCGCACCGTGAACTTTCAGGCGAGGCTCGCTGCCGGCGACCCGGGCGTCCGACCCGACGAGCTCGCGCAGGTCGAGGAGTACGCCGTCCGTCATGGCGAGCGCTGGTACGAGGGGATGCTGCACCACTATCGCGGGGTAGCTGCGTTCACGTCGGGAGACGTCGCGGAGGCGCGGAGCCGTTGCGAGCGGGCGCTCGAGGCGTTCTCCGCGAGCGGTGACCTCTGGGGCATCGTGAACGCGAGCGAGATTCTGGGGCACTCGCTCGCGGCGATTGGCGAGTATGAAGAAGCCATGCGGGTGTACGAGCGCGCACTCGCTGCCGGCGTGCGCGGCCTGCACGAGGAGGCCGTGCCCCTCCTCTATCACTACGGCCTGTCCAGGCTGCGGGCCGGCGACCTGGAGGCCGCCGCGAGCTTGTTCGACGAGTGCGCGCGGCTCACGGAGAGGAAGTCGGCATTCCTTTGCTGGCACCCGGTCATGGGTGTCGCGCACATCGCGCTTGCGCGAGGCGACTCAGCCGAAGCCGCCCGTCTCTTCGACCGCGCGCTGTCGCTCGTCCGCGAGGCGGTCGCCGAGGGTCTCGACAACCGTGTGGTCCGGGTGGCGATGGTCGTCACTCTGCGCGAGCTCGGGCATCTCGCCGAGCGGCGGGGAGACGAGGCGGATGCCGTGCGCCTGCAGAAGGAGAGCCTCGACTGGGCACGGCGCGTGGGCGAGCCTCGGTTGCTCGCGCGCACGCTGGAGGGCGTTGCCGGCGCGCTCTCGCTGGGAGAGCACGCGGGCGAAGCGGCAAGGCTCCTCGGCCTCGCAGAGTCGACGCGCGCCGCGGTGCAAGCCGGGCTTCCGGACGCCGAGCGCATGGATCTGATCCGCGTAACCGACCGGTTGCGTGAGCGGCTTGGGGACGAGCTCTTCGAGGCCGAGTTCGCCCGCGGCCGCGCGGAGTCTTTGGCGCAGCGCGAGCCGACGACGGCATCGACGATCTAGCCATCGCGGCCGTAACGAGCCGGTAACTGCGCCGTAGGACCTGACCGCAACCCTCCCGTGACCGGCCGTCATTCGCGCGGCCCCACAGGGAGGTATGAGATGAAACGGCACGTACTGACGGGTTGGTTCTTTCCCCTCGCGGCCGCGGTGTTCCTCGCGTCCGTCCTGGGTGTCGCAGCGGGTCATGCGCTCGCGGCACCGCCCAAGGAGAAGAGCAAGGCCCAGGGCAAGCACCACAAGGTCAAGGCACACATCAAGCACCGGACCTTGGTCGTCAAAGGCTCGCGGGAGGACGACCAGATCGTGCTCCGCCTTCGCGCCGGCGACCCGGCGACGCTCGAGGTAGTGACTCAGGACCGCGTGGTCGGTCACAACCTTCGTCGCGACCGATTCGACGCGATCGTCGTCCAGGCCCGTGACGGCAACGACCGCGTCTCCATCGACGAGACCAACGGCGTCTTCACCGACACGGAAGCGACTACCGTCGACGGGGACGAAGGCAACGACGAGCTGCTGGGCGGAAGAGGGAACGAGACCTTCGACGGCGGCCCGGGTGACGACAGCATCGACGGGAACCAGGGCGCTGACAGTGCCTTCCTCGGCGAGGGTGACGACAGCTTCATCTGGGATAACGGCGACGGCAGCGACGTGGTCGAGGGCCAGGACGGCTTCGACACGCTCGTGTTCAACGGCGCGGGCCTGGCCGAGATCTTCGACGCGTCCGCGAACGGACAGCGGCTGCGCTTCACGCGCAACCTCGGCAACATCGTGATGGACGTCGACGGCACCGAGCACGTGGATCTTCGGGTGCTGGGCGGTGCGGACTCGACGACCGTGAACGATCTTTCCGCGACGGATGTGGTCGAGGTCTCGATCGATCTCGCCGCGGCGATCGGGGGCAATGGCGGTGACGGCGCGGCTGATACGGTCACCGTCAACGGGACGAACGGCGCCGACAGCGTCGCGATCAGCGGCGCCAACGGCGGCGCGTCCGCCGGCGGCCTGGCTGCGTCCACGCGTGTCGGCAATGCCGAGGCAGGCAGCGACACCCTGGTCGTCAACGGACTCGGGGGGGACGACCTGCTCTCCGCTCCGAACCTCGCCGCGTCGGCCATCACGCTCGCGCTCAACGGCGGGTCGGAGGACGACACGCTGCTCGGCGGAGCGGGCAACGACCGGCTGTCCGGCGGCACGGGCGACGACGACATCGACGGGAACCAGGGCGCCGACACTGGCTTGCTCGGCGAGGGTGACGACACCTTCATCTGGGATAACGGCGACGGCAGCGACGTGGTCGAGGGCGCGGACGGCTTCGACACGCTGGTGTTCAACGGCATGGCCGGGGGCGAGACGTTCGACGCCTCGGCCAACGGCGGGCGACTGCGCTTCTTCCGTCAGCAGGGCAACATCGTGATGGACGTCGACGACACCGAACGCGTCGTTCTGCGCCCGCTGGGGGGTCCGGACGCGACGACCGTGAACGACCTGTCCGCGACCGATGTTGTCGGGATCGACATCGATCTCGCTGCAGCGATCGGCGGCAATGCCGGTGACTTGGCGGCCGACACGGTCACGGTCAACGGCACGGGCGGCGATGACGTCGTGGAGATCCAGGGGGCAAACGCAGGCGCCTTCGTCGGCGGCGTCTCGCCGTTGGTCACGATCATTCACGCCGACGCCGCGACGGATCGACTGCTGGTCAACGGTCTGGCAGGCAACGACCTGCTCGGTGCAGGAGGCCTCGCGGCATCGGCGATCCTGCTCACGCTCGACGGCGGTGACGGCAACGACACGCTGCTCGGCGGAACCGGCAACGACCAGCTGTCCGGTGGCTCGGGCAACGACGAAATCGACGGGAACCAGGGCAGCGACGTTGGCTTCCTTGGCGAGGGTGACGACACCTTTATCTGGGATAACGGCGACGGAAGCGACGTGGTCGAGGGCGCAGCCGGCTTCGACACGATGGTGTTCAACGGCATGGCCGGTGGCGAGACCTTCGACGCCTCGGCCAACGGCGGGCGGCTGCGCTTCTTCCGCCAGCAGGGCAACATCGTGATGGACGTCGACGACACCGAACGCGTCGTTCTGCGCGCGCTGGGTGGTCCGGACGCGGCGACCGTGAACGACCTTACCGCGACCGATGTTGTCGAGATCGACATCGATCTCGCTGCGGCGATCAGCGGCAACGCCGGCGACGGCGCGGCCGACACGGTCACCGTCAACGGAACGGGCGGCGACGACCTCGTCGGGATCGCGGAAGGCGGCGGACGCGTGTTCGTGGCCGGCCTCTTCCCGATCGTCTCGATCGCTCACGCGGAGGCTGCGTCCGACCGGCTGGTCGTCAACGGACTCGACGGCGACGACTTCCTCACTGCAGGAGGGCTCTCGGCGGCGGCGATCCTGCTCACGCTCGACGGCGGCTCCGGCAGCGATTCGCTGTTCGGTGGGCTCGGCGACGACGTGATCAGCGGCGGTCCAGGGATCGACGACCTGAACGGCAGCACCGGCGCCGACCAGATCAGCTGCGGCGGGGCCGGCGACACGATCGCGCCGGATCCGCTCGACACGATCGCAGCCGACTGCACCTAGCCAACACAGAGACCGCCTCGGTGCCGCGCACATGCGGGACCGGGGCGGTCACCCGACCCAAAGGAGAAACCCATGTCTCGCATAATCGGAAACGCCGCGGTTGTCAGCGTTGTCGCCCTCTCGCTGGTGCTCGCCGGCAACGCGTCCGTCGCGCCCAAGACGGTGGTCGGCACGGTTGGGCCCGGCTTCACGATCACGCTCAAGCTGAACGGCAGCAAGGTGACGAAGCTCAAGGCAGGCGTGAAGTACCGCTTCGCGATCAGCGACCGGTCGTCGATCCACGACTTCCACCTCGAGGGCCCAGGCCTGGACAAGGTCATTACCGCAGTCGACTTCACCGGGACGAAGTCGATCGTCCTCAAGCTCAAGAAGGGCACCTACATGTTCGAGTGCGACCCGCACGAGTCCTTCATGCACGGGAGCTTCAAGGTCGCTTGACGCCTCGGCGACGCGGACGCAGCTCGCAACGGAAGACGTGCGTCCCGGAAAGTGGCGCCGGTCGTGGACCGGCGCCACTCCGCTGAACGAAGTCCCTGAGGCGATTCCCAGTACAGCCCAGCACTGAGGTTGCTCATCGACGAGCTCCGGGTGCGGTAGCGCTAAGACACCTACTTTCCTGGCACTTCAAATACCTCGATGGTGTATTCGCTGCCAAGCGCTAGAAACGGGTGGTCCTTTAGCAAGCCAAGCGCCTGGTTGCCATCTTCGGCCTGGATGAGACTGAAGCCGTTCAAGGCTGAAGCATCGTCAGTTGTCGATCCATCGCCGTGCAGGACAACTCCGTTCTCCATCGGCGAGCCCACATCGACCAACGCATCGCCGATCTTGTTGAACCATTCCGGCCAGCCTTCGTGTGAAGCGCCCGGCGGTGTTGCTGGTCCTTTGTAGAGCAGGAGGAATCGTTTCACCGGTAATCCTTTCTCCTTGTTGACATTCGCTTGCTCGCCTCTAAGACGAACACCGGGACGACAAAAGGACAGCTTCCCGCCGACGATCGGACGATGGCTCGCGCCTCAGCGATCGGCGCGCAGGAATTGGTCGAACGCCTCGAGCGCTGCTCCGGGGTTGCGGCGGCCGACGCCGATGCGGAACCGGTCCGTGGATGCGACGATCTGGCTGCGACGGAGCAATGACCCGACGTCAGCGCGTCGATCGCCGAGCACGCACCTACGAGCGCGGTTGGCCGGCTCGGGACGCGAACGCATCGGTTCTAGAGTGTGCGGCTGTGATACGTGCCGGCGTGGTGGCCATGTTCCTCGTTGCGGCATTCGCAACGGGATGCGGCTTGGGAGCTCCACGGCGACGAGGTCCGCGTCGCCTGGTTCGGTGAGGCCGGAACGCCCCGCGCGCCCGACTGGAAACGGAGGTGGCGCGTCTCTCCTCGATCCTCGATCGCGATCTCGGCCCGGCGATCAGCTTGGCGTAAGCGGTGCGCAACGCCACTCGAAACGAGAGACAGAGCGGCAGACGATGACGTTCCGGCTCGTCTGGGCGCCGCCCGGCCCGCTCGCGTTGCACGTCGCGTGTGTGTGGGCCGCGCGTTCGCGTGCGGCGGACCCGCTGCTTCCTGACGGTGCCGTCGAACTTGTCTGGAGCGGCCGGGGTCTCTTTGTTCGCGGCGCCGACACTCGCCCTCATGATGTCGGGGCGTTCCCGGATCGAACGTTCGTGGCGGTCCGCTTCCGGCCTGGAGCGGCCGCCGACGTGTTCGGTCTCCACGGTGCCGAGCTCGCCGACGCGCGCGTCGGCATTAGCCAGCTTTGGGGTCGCGCGGAAATGGAGCGGCTCGAGTCGATGCTCGCCGCTTCTCGTTCGCCGTGGAAAGCAGCCCATGTCCTCCAGGCGGCGGTCGCAGCGCATGTCGCCCGCCCGCCGGATCCGGTCGTCTCCGCGATCGTCGCGGCGCTCCGGGCGCAGCACTCTCCGGTCCGCGTTGCCCCACTCGCCGACTGGATCGGGCTGAGCGAACGGCAGTTACTCCGGCGTTGCGTCGCCTCGCTCGGATACGGGCCGAAGAAGCTCGACCGTATCTTTCGCTTCCAGCGGTTCCGAGCGCTTGCGGCTCGCCATCCCGGCCGTGGTCTCGCCGAGCTCGCCGCTGTCGCAGGGTACGCGGATCAATCGCATCTCACGCGCGAGTGCCTACGTCTCGCAGGCGAGACGCCCGCTCTCCATCGCACCCGGCTCTGAGACGTCCGTTTCGTTCAAGACAGCGGGCGCCTGCGGCTCTATCGTCGGCGCATGCTGTTCACGCCCGGGAATCACGAGCCGCTTACTGACGAGCCGTGGGACGAGGTGCGCGTGCGCGAGCGCATCCGGGCGATCGTCGCCGACGCCGACGATGCGTTCGATCCCGATCGGCTCTGGCCCGTCGTGGAGGAATGGGATGCGCGCACGAACCTCGGCTGGGGAGCGGCTGGGGTCGTGTGGGCGCTCGAATCGTTGCGTCGCGGCGGACACGTGGAGACTCGGCTCGATCTGGCCGCGGCGTCCCGACGCGTCCTCGAGGTGTGGCGCGCCGAGCCCGAGGTGCCGGAACGGCTGGAGCCGCCGGTCAGGACCCACGCGAGCTTCTACTTCGGCGAGACAGGGATCCTTCTCGTCGCCTACGAGTTGGCGCCGAGCGCTGAGCTGGCCGACGATCTCTTCGCGCGTGTGCTTCAGAACCGGAACTGCGAGACGAACGAGCTGATGAGCGGCTCGCCAGGGACGATGCTCGCGGCGAAGGCGATGCTCGACCGGACCGCTGACGAGCGCTGGGCCGAGGCTTGGCGCGAGAGTGCCGAGGAGCTTTGGCGACGGCGCTATTGGGACGGCTTCTGGACCTACCCGCCCTACGGGAAGTCACCGGGCGCCTCGCACGGCGTGGGCACGAACGCAAACGTGCTGCTGCAAGGCGGCGACCTCTTCCCGGCAGACCGGCGCGACCGGCTGACGACCGAGACGGCCGAGGCGCTCGCGCGCGTGGCCGTCCGCGAAGACGGGCTCGCGAACTGGCCGTTGGCAGTCGAGGATTGCGGCGAGCTCACGTGGCAGGGTCAGATCCGGCTCCAGTGGTGCCACGGCGGCGCGGGCGTGGTCGCGTCAGCTGCGCCGTATCTCGATGAGGAGCTGCTGCTCTCCGGCGCCGAGCTCGTCTGGCAGGCCGGCCCGGCGAGCATGGACAAGGGGCCGGGAATCTGCCACGGTACGGCCGGAAACGGGTACGCGCTTCTGCGAACGTTCGGGCGTACCGGCGACGAGCGCTGGCTCGAGCGGGCGCGCCGATTCGCGGTCCACGCGCTCGCTCAGGTCGAGCGCTGGCGGGAGATTCGCGGCAGCGGACGGTACTCCCTATGGACGGGCGACCTCGGCGCATCACTGTTCGCGGTGGACTGCCTCGACGCGCGCGTAGACGTACCTATCGTCGACTACCTCTGAGCGGCTTCGTGTTGCACGGCGCATAGCGCCGAGAGATGTCGTGCGCGAGGACAGTTGGCGCTACGACGTCGACGTGTTCGACTGCATGTAGAGCGCTTCGATCTCATCGGCATACTTCCGCTCGATCGGCCGGCGCTTGAGCTTGAGCGTCGGCGTGAGCTCGTCGCCTGCCGGCTCCCATTCGACGTCGAGCACCAGGAACTTCTTGATCTGCTCCGGGCGACTGAGGCGAACGTTCGCACCTTCGACGGCGGCCGCGATTTCGTCGATCACCGCACGCTCATGCGCGAGCGCGACGACCGAGCGACCCTCCAGTCCTCGTCGCTGCGCGAACGCGGCAGCGGCGTCGGCTTGCAGCACAATCAGCGCCACGTTGTACGGCCGGCGGTCGCCGATCACACACGCCTGTCCGATCAGTGGGCTCGAGCTCTTGATCCGCGCCTCGATGTTCGCCGGCGACATGTTCTCGCCGGCGACGTTGATGATGATCTCCTTCTTGCGGTCGACGATCCGCAGGTAGCCGTCGTCGTCGAGCGTTCCGACGTCGCCGGTGCGGAACCAGCCGTCCGAGTCGATCGCTTCTGCCGTCTTCTCCGGGGCGTTGCGGTAGCCGGCCATCACGATCCCGCCGCGGACGAGGACCTCTCCGTCGTCGGCGAGCCGCAGCTCGACGCCTGTCGCGGCCTGCCCCACGGTCCCGAGCTTGGCGCGCCCAGGGCGGTTCGCCGTTGCGAGCCCGGTCACTTCGGACAGTCCCCACACCTCGAGGACCTCGATACCGAGCGAGTGGAAGAACTCGAGCACCTCGACGGACGAGGGCGCCGCGCCGACGAGGGCGTGCTCGGCTCGGTCGAGGCCGATCAGCTCGCGCAGCTCGGCCGCGTCGCCGGGCCTCCCTTCGAGCGCGGCCTTGAGCTTCTCCCAGATTCGCGGCACCGCGAAGAAGAAGGTCGGGCGCACCTCGGGCAGGTACGCGATCACTTGCCTGGGATCGGGACAGCAGGTCACCGTATGTCCGTAGGCGATCGCGTTGTAGTGGCTGACGACGCGCTCGGCGATGTGTGCCATCGGGAAGTACGAGACGACGCGTCCCGGCGCGAACTCGGCGATGCCGTCGAACGCCCGCAGCTCGGCGAGGTAGTTCGCGTGCGTGATCTGCACGCCTTTCGGCGGACCGGTCGTCCCGGACGTGTAGATCAGCGTGAGCAGGTCGTCGGGCTGCACTTCGCGCCAACGAGCGTCGAAGTCGAAGCTGGGATCACCGCGCAGCTGGATGTCCATGAAGGACGGCGTTCCCACGACGAAGACGTGCTCGATGGCAGGACAGTCCGCGCGCACCCGCTCGATCAACTCGACGAACGTCTGCTCGGTGACGACGATCCTGGCGCCGGAGTCGTTGAGCAGGTACTCGATCTGCTCGGCGCTCGAGCTGTTGTAGAGCGAGAACGGCACGGCACCGAGATGCAACACCGCCGTGTCCACGAGATGGAACTCCGGCCGGCTCACGAGCATCAGGGCGAGCGTGTCGCCCCGAGCCAGCCCGAGCGAGGCAAGGCCCGCGGCAAGCGCACGGACGCGTTGGCCGTATTCCTGCCACGTGATCTCCAACTCACCGCCACGCGTGCGCAGCGCGACACGTTCGGCGTGTCGCGCTGCGGTGAGCTGGAACAGCTCGCACACGGTGGTCGTCGCGCGCATCGTCTCTATGAGCGACGGAGCGCGTCCAGCATGGCTTGCATCGTCGTCGTCACGTGCACGTGGACGGCTTCCTCGTCCGCGAATGAAGCCGGATCGACGGGCGTGCCGACGCGCTGGCGGATCCTGGCCGGCAACGGCAGCGCGAGAGGCCAGATACCGCCGACGCCGACCGCGAGCCACACGGGTACGTCGTTGCGGCCGAAGAGGCGCTTCGACAACGCACGGCCGTCGTTCAGGCCGAGGAACGTCTCGTCGACGCCCGACGCGACGACCGGGATGATCGGCATGTCGTACGCGCGCGCGAGCCGTAGGTAGCCCCGCCTGCGGCCGAAGTCGACGTGGTGACGCGTCCAGAAGGGACGTAACGCTTCTCTCGTTCCGCCCGGAGCCAGCACGAGATGCTCGCCTTGGGACTTGAGGGCGACGATGTCCGCGTCCGTCGGCGGGCCCGGCAACCCCCCGAGCTCCGTGACGATCCGGCCGACGGCCGGGAGCCGCCACCAGCTGCGGTGCCAGAACGCGCGGGGAAAGTAACCGAGCTCGTCGTACATACGGACCCCTAGCATCCAGAGGTCGAACGTCCACGGGCCGCCGTGGTAGGCCACGATGACGGACGGCTCTGTCTCGGCGAGGATCTCGAAGCCCTCTGTCTCGTAGCGGAAGTACCGCATCCAGAGCCGGAATGTCGCGAGCGGCAGCTCGACAGCGCTCATCGTGCGATCGCGTGGTAGCGCGCGCGGGTCTCGACAAGCCATTCGTCCAGCTGCTCGTCCACCTTCTCGACGATCGCCTCGGCACGGTGGAAGTCCCACGGCGAGAACTCCGACAGATCCGGTGAGAAGAGCGAGTCGGCGAGGCCGGCCTGCAGCTCTCCGCTCGTGCTGGCCAGCCAGTACAGCGAGCGGACCGTATCCGTCAGACGATTGATCTGGAAGAGCTCGAGGACGAGACCGCTCAATCCGCCCCGGGTCGCGCGCGATGCGTTCGGCGGCGGCACGACATCGCATGCGATCACGAAGTCGGCGTCCGCGTCCGTGCAGTACACGACGGGAACGTTGTGACGAACGCACGCGTCGAGATAGCGGTCGCCGCCGAAAAGTGGACGGCCGAAGACACCCGGAAGCGAGCAGCTCGCACGGACGGCTGCGGCGAGTGAGCCGTGGCGAAACGCTTTCTCGCGCCCGGTTCGTGCCTCGACTGCGACGGCGGCGAGCGGAAGCGACAGCTCCTCCAAGCGCGTCTCCGGAATGTGCCGCCCGATGAAGAGGTTCATCGACGAGGTCGTCCCGATCGCGGCGAGCGCGGTCGCGGAGAGCTCGAGCTTCGCGCCGATGAGCCGGTCGAGCCCGGCGAGCCCTTGGCTCGCGTAGAACGCACCGACGAGGCTGCCGGCGCTCACGCCGACCACGAAGTCAACCGGGATCCCGCTTCTCTCGAGGCCTCTCAGGAGCGCGACGTGCCCGAGCCCCCAGGCCGCGCCGCCGCCGAGCGCAACGGCGACGCGCCTACGGCCGATCGCGCGTGCAAGCCGGAGCAGGACGCGTTGGACTTCAACCGGCAGCTCGTCGAGCGGCGCGTCGTAGAAGTGCGGCGGTACGGTCAAGGCGAACGCGTCACGACGAATGAATCGGCCGACGGCGTCTGCCGGTACGACGGCGTGAAGCACCCTAAGGAGCGACGGCGACGCGTAGGGGAACGGCGCCGTCGGATCCGCGGCGAAGTGGACGGCGCACCCGGCGATATCGGCGATTTCGCGAGTCGCTCGTTCGTCGACCGCTTGTTCGAAGAAGCAGAGGACATACGCAGCTCGCTCGCTGCGCGCCGAACGCAGCGCGTCGTGCAGTCCGCCGGCCGTCGGCAGCATGCGCGAGTCAGCAACCTCGAGGCCTGCCGCTCGGAGTGCGTCGACGAGTACGGCCGCTGCGCTCCTCGTGGGCCAGTCGGTCTCGTTGACGAACCAGATGAGCTCGGGGTCGGGCTCGCTCGCGGCGCCCGACGTCAACCGCAGGTCGACGGTCGAGCGGATGGCCTCGCGGAACGGCGACGATCGCCGGGACAGCGTGTCGAAGGTGTCCTTGCCGACGATCAGGACTTCGGCGTCGGTCGACGCGACCGCCGACGCGGTGCGGGTCGACTGCTCGACGAGCGCGATCTCGCCGAAGAAGTCCGCCCGGTGGAGGCGCCGGAGGACATCTGGGGCGCCGTCCTGCAGGAACGCGATCTCGCCCGAGACGATCAGGAACATCTCGTCGGCCGCATCGCCCTCTTTGCAGATGACAGCTCCCGCCTCGAACCAGGCGAGCGTCGCCGCGCCCACCAGGCGCCGGACCAGCGACTGCCCTGCCTGCCGGAAGAGCGGTGTTCGCCGGAGGAGGTCGACGAGCTCGTTTCGCCGTGCGCGCAACGACAAGCGAGTCTCGAGCTGACGCCGGAGTCCGTCGATCTCTTCGAGGAGGAACTGCAGATCGGGGAGCTCCCAGACGTACGCCTCCGACGGTCCGACCGCTCGATAGACGAATACGTCCTCTTCCCCCGTGATCAGCCTGCTGCCGAACACGCTGCCCGGCATCTCGTGGCCGACGATCTCGGACACGCCGTCCGCATCCGGCGGCGTCGAAGCGCTGATCTCACCGCTCGCGAGCAAGTAAAGGGAAGCGGTTTCGCCCGCCAGCGTGTCTCCGCTCGCGAACGTTCTCGCAGTCGCCGCCTCGCCCAGCCGTTGCAGCCACGGCTCGAGCAGCCCACGGAAGTAGGGGGACACGCGAAACGCATCAGCGACGCTCACGCTCGAACGAGTCTCGCACGAGCGTCGAGACCGTCAAGTCTTGCTTCGGCAAGGTCGGCGGGGTTCGAAGGAGCTCGCCCGGACGAGCAGCGCGGTGCCGCTTGACAGAGGCGTCGACCGTCAACGCTGCATCGGGAATACGCGCGTCCAGTAGCATCGCGTCGTGCGCGAGCTGAGGCCCGGCCTGTGGCATTGGGAGGCACCGCACCCGGCGTGGCGGCCGACCGAGCCGTGGAGCGAGAACGTGTCGTCCTACGCGATCGACGACGGGGAGCGGCTGCTGCTCTTCGATCCGCTGGCCGTGCCGAGCGAGCTTGGGAACCTCGCGGCCGGTCGCGAGACGGCGATCGTGCTCACCGCGCCGTGGCACGAGCGCGACGCGCAGAGCCTGGTCGAGCGGCTCGGCGTGCCGGTCTACACGCCGCTGCCCGACACCGCGCAGTACCTCATGGACACGTACGGCCTCACCGCCGAGCAGGCCGGCGACGGCAGTCCCGACGTCGTCTGGCTGCTCCGCGAGAAGAAGGGCGAGGCGCGCCCGTACTCGCCCGGCGACCGGCTGCCGTTTGGTGCCGACGTGTTCCCCGGGCACAAGGCGAACGACACCGTGCTCTGGGTCGAGAGCCAGCGCGCGGTGATCTCCGGCGACACGCTCGTCGACTTCGGCCGGGGCCTCGAGATCAACGAGAGGTGGCTCCGCCCCGGCGTGACGCGCGAGGAGATCGCCGAGGGGCTGCGCCCGCTACTCGCCCTGCCGGTCGAGCAGGTGCTCGCGACGCACGGCGGGCCGACCGACCGGGCCGCGCTCGAGCGCGCGCTTGCCTGAGGCTGCCGTCCCGCTCGCGCGTGGCTGGCTCGCGCCGGTCGCCGGACGATGGCAGCAGTCGCTACGACTCGACCTTGCCTCGCCTGGTGATCTCCCGTGATCGGGTTACGAAGATCACCTGCGAACCGCTGCCACGCCGTCTGTTTGCTCGGTATTTCAGCCTAGGGTCCAGCGACGTGCTAAACGAGACGCGTCTCGTCACGGGCGAGTGAGGAAGAGCGGTTTCTCAGTTCTGAGGTGCATCGCACTGAAAGAAGGAGGACATTGAGCAAGGTCTTGCGAGACGGAAGCGACGGGACTCGAACCCGCGACCTCCGGCGTGACAGGCCGATTCGGGCACGACGACGCCCGGCGGCGGACGCCTCTGAACAGGCTCATTTGCAGGTACTTTCCGCTCCCTGGTGTCTTCCGCTCCGCATGGTTGAGCCAATCGTCCAATCGACGTATGGGCCACGAGTGGGCCACGAAATCTTGTCTTCATGGACAACGACGGGACGTCGCCGACGCCGCGCGCCACCAAGCAGAGGCTATTCAATTCGCCCTAATTACCGATGGACGCGTCGAGCAGACGCGCTCCTACGGCGCAACCTCCGCCGGGACGCGCGCGCGTTGTGCCCACACGACGCACGCGACCACGGCGACGGCCGCGAGCCACGGTCACGCGCGTCAAGTGCTCCCGGAGGAGGAGCGCGGACCACATGAGCGTCAGCAGCGCCTGCAGCTGCTGCACCTGGCCGCCGCGCGCGATGCCCGCGAGCGCGAGGCCGCGATACCAGGCGAAGAAGCCGAGGTACATCGACGAGGCGCCGAGCAGGACGAGCGAGGTCCACGCTCCGGCTGTTGGATCGTGGTGCGCGTGCGTCACTAGCCAGATCGCCGCGGACGCCGGCACCGTGATCGGCAGCGCGAGTATGACGACCCACGAGATCACCTGCCATCCCGGCATCGCCTTCGTCACCGAAGCGCCCTCGACGTAGCACCAAGACGACGCGACGACGGCGCAGGCGACGAGCCCGTCCGCAACGAGGTCGCCGCCCTCGGCGCCGCCGCGCGAGAGCGCGAACGCGAGCAGCGCGGCGGTGCCCGCGCCGCGGCGACCCAGAACTGCCACGACACGCGCTCGTGCGTGCGCAGGACGGCGATCAGCGCGGTCGTCAGCGGCATGAACGCCGCGATCACCGCCGCGTGGGCGGACGTCGTCCGTTGCAGCGCGAGCGCGAGAAGGATCGGCCAGCCGAAAACGGCGCCGAGCATCGTCACGAGGAGCGGCCGCAGCAGGTCGCGCGGCGGCCGAGGCACGCGGCGCCACCCGACGAGAACGACGGCGAGCGCGCCGGCGATCGCCGCGCGACCCGTCGCCGTCAGGAACGGGTCGAACCCCTCGACCGCGAGCTTCGTCAGCGGCACCGAGAACGAGAAGAGCACGACCCCGAGCGGCGCCCACGTCACGCCTTCGCGCCGCCCCCCACGCCCGCAAGTGAACACGCGATCAACCACCGGTGGGGACTGAAGCAAGCGGCGCGACCGCGCCGGGCGGCCGTTACATCTGGCAACTCGCGGACGAGCGAATGTGGTCCGTAGAAACACGAAAGGCCCCGTCTTCGGGACCTTTCGCTTTGGCAGGGCGGGGTCAGTGCGCTGGCACGGCCAGCGGGTTGAGTCGCAGCTTCGGCACGAAATGCCGTGCCCGGGGGAGCACGGCCAGCGCGACCAGGGCCGCGACGCTCGCGAGGAGCGCGGCTGCGATGAACGCGTGGGAGATTCCTGCGGAGGCATGTGGGCCGGCGAGGACGCCGGTGCCGGCAGCGATCGTCGAGAAGATCGCGATGCCGATCGTGCCGCCGATCTCGTGACCGGTGGCGTTGAGGCCAGAGATCATTCCTGTCTCGGCTTCGCGGGCGCCGGTGAGGATCGCGATCGAGACGGACACGACGGCGAGGCCGAGACCGAATCCTGCGACGAGCATTCCTGGCAGCACGTCGCGGAGGTAGCTGCCGGTCTCGCCGACGTGCGCGAGGAGCGTCATGCCGCCGGCGGTGACGACGAATGCAGCGGTGAGTGGCCCGCGTACGCCGTGGCGGCTGACGATGTGACCGGCGGCGTGTGCGCCGATTCCTGCTGCCACCGCGAGGGGGATGAAGGCGAGGCCTGTGGCGAGCGCGCCCATGCCGAGGACGTTCTGCAAGTAGAGCGAGCTGAGCAGGAAGAGGCCGAAGATCGAACCGGCCGCGGCGAGCATGAGGAAGAGTCCGCCGCCGACGGCGCGATCCGCTAGCCGCTCGATGCGCAGGAGCGGTGCATCGGTGTGGCGCTCGAAGGCGGCGAAGGCAGCGATGCCCGCGAGGCCACCGAGACCAAAGAGCAGAGTCTGGAGTGACGTCCAGCCGGCGGTCTGACCCTGGGTGATCGCGAAGACGATGGCGCCGAGGCTCGTTGTCGCGAGCACGGCTCCGCGGAGGTCGCG
>WNGE01001933.1_pt1 | contig 25778 bp, 27 predicted proteins | sample 5400651 | NCBI WGS metagenome assembly WNGE01 (sample SAMN13153370, study PRJNA577476) | soil metagenome | isolation source: 60 cm soil or saprolite under grassland replicate 2 | place: USA:California | collected 2016-06-15 | reverse complement strand
TTCCGATTACCACACTTGCTTTGTGCACATCCATCGCCACATACTTATCGTTAGTCATAGGGCTCTCCTTTTGGTGAAAGTTGTTTTCTTGACAACTTCAACTTACGCCATTAGGGGCGCCCTTTCATAATGCGTGATAGAGTTGTGCCGCCTGATTTCTCTAACCGTTTTAACGGTTTGCAATGGGCCAGTGGGCCTCGAAAGAAAACCGTTAAAACGGTGGATGCGGCCGACAACGCCGCGAATCTTAAGAGGTGAAAGTCCCCTGCCGTCAATTGCCCGGAATCGGACGGCTAGCATATCCGACGTGTGGGGAAGTAATGACCCATACGGTGCTCGGAAGTAAAAGTCATGGCCGCCATGCGCGCAAGTAGCATCGGTGGGAACGACCACGAAATAGCGCAAAACCGTGGTCCTCACTTTTCAAAGCAGTATCGCCAGCTAACTTCAATGGATTCCTCGCAGCAACTCTCTGCGTTTGTGACGCCGGCGCAAAACCAGTCGTTTCATGCCTGACGGCATTCTCACGCCCCAAGGGCCGCGCGCCACCTTGCGCCTCCTGACTTTCATTTGCCAACACTTAACGCAGAAGAGGGGTCCTAGCTTAGCTAAGCTAGGCTTGGTTACCGGCAGATCGGGACGAAGTTTGCCCTCAAGAGTGCCCTGGCGATTGGTGGGCTTTCTGCGTGTCTCGCGTTCGTCAAGTACCCGGATGTTACGCCGGATAAACTGTTGACAGCCGTCTTCGGCGGGTTCTTCATCGGGGCAGGCATCGGCCTGGCAATTCGTGGTGGGGCGGTGTTGGACGGCACTGAAATCGCAGCTTTGCTAATCAGTAAAAGTAGTCACCTCTTGAAGGTCGGAGACGTCATACTCCTTCTGAACGTGATTATTTTCCTGGCGGCGGCTTCTTTCTGGGCATTGAATCGGCCCTCTATTCAATGCTTACTTATTTTGCAGCATCGAAAACGATCGACTTTCTTATTCACGGTATCGAAGAATACACGGCCGTCATCGTGTTGTCTGAGAAGAGTGAAGAGATCCGAGCGACGATCATCGGCGTCTTGAATCGTGGCGTGACCGTATTTAAAGGACGGGGTGGTCGCTCGAATGACGAGTAGGACATTTTGTACTGCGTCGTAACCCGGCTGGAGATCGGCAGAGTAAAGACTGTTGTAGACGAATTAGATGACAATGTTTTTATCGTGGTCCATCCACTCGCCGATGTGCATGGAGGTGTGTTTAAGAGCAGTGCGGTCCTCGAGCTAAAAGTTTAAATGGGCGTCGGCCGGTTGGGACGATGACGCATTTAATTCCTCTTCGTGAGGTTCTCAACGTGTTGTAGTGTCCTAATTTGAGATGGTTCGCAGAGCACCCTCTGTGTTCTCTGTGCCTCCATGGTGATGAAAGCGCCGAAAACCATTCACCACAGAGACACGGAGTACACAGAGACGCATAAGGGAATGAAAATCGCGCTGACCGCTCTGTTAGATTTATTTGTTGGGCCCGATCGGCGTTCCCATGTTCTTTATGGGCATCGCCAACTTACCATCCGCGCCCTGCGTCAGTGCCAGGAAGGCCGCGTCCTGCCGTAGCGAATCAAAAACGGCATCGACGCGCTTCCATCATTTCCTTGGTACCACTGCCTGGTAATGCTCGGAAGCAAAGAAGTGGCGCTTTAGTGTTACGGTCGCACACCGGGAATGTTCAGGCGCATGCGATATAACCCCGAACGCGCGCAGAGATAAAGCGTCTTTCCGTCAGCATCGCCCCAGTTAAAGTTATGCGCGTGTCGCGGGATGATGATCGTGCCCAGGTGTTTGCCTTCAGGCGAGATCACCCACAGACCGCCCGGCGCCGAAACATACAGATTGCCTTTTTGGTCCACCTTGATTCCATCGAGACCGTCCTCGCCCGACGCGCTGGTGAAATCGAAAAAGAGTTTGCCATTGCGGAGCGTGCCGTCGGCTTGTACTTCATAGCGCATGATCGCCTTGTGCTTCTCGCCGACCTCGTTGACCGGATCGTCGCCGGCGCGCGAATGCTGACCTGTCAACGCGCGTGGCCAGTTCCCGACATACAGATACTTTTCGTCGGGAGAGAAGGCAATGCCGTTAGGGCCGGTAAAATCTTTGCTGACGAGTTGTAGCTTGCCTTTGTAAATCGAAAAAACACCGCTGAAAGGCAACTGCTTGCGCGCATCCTCAAAAGCTTTGGGAAAACCGAACGGCGGGTCGGTAAAGAAGAGCGTGCCGTCCGATCGATAAACAAGATCGTTCGGACTATTCAAACGCTTGCCCTCATAACTATCGGCCAGAATCGTCTGTGTTCCGTCTTTCTCGTCGCGCACCACGCGGTGATTCCCGTGCTGATTGATGGTCAGGCGACCTTCAGGATCAAGCGTCAATCCATTCGAGCCAGGCTGGCCATATTCGGCGATGTCGGCGCCAGAGTAACCACTCGGCGTGCGAAACACTTGCAGTTTGCCTTCTTGATTTCCATTCGGTGTGTACTTGTAGATCGTGTTGGCGTTTGGATCACTGAACAGCAGATAGCCGCCATCTTTGTTCAGCCAGATCGGACCCTCGGTAAACTTGAAACCCTCAGCGAGTTTGAAGGCTTTCGGATTCGGTCCGACAACCTCATTCATGGCGGGATCGTTGCGCACGACTTCCACGTTCACTTCGCTCGGGGTCAGGGCCACCGGGCCAGTCATGTCTTTGTAGAATTCCAGCTTCGCATAACGCATGTAGATGAAGTTAGTTGGCGGATTTGAAAGCGGCCCATTGATACCGAAAACAGCGAGCTGGATTTGTTGGCCGGGCTTGACGTTCCGACCGACGACCAAGTGGTTCTCGGCATTCCACCCTGCGATGACGGAACCGCCCGATTGACCCAGCGCGCGCGACAGTTCACCGTCAACCCAGACTTCGGCATAGTCGTCGAGCGACGTATCAAACACGGCGGTGGATCCGGTCGGATCAAAATCGCCGATGCGCTCCGGCACCGTCAGCTTGATGCGATACCAGTTGAAGGCCAACCTGCCGTTCCCGCGCCGCTGATCCAGAGTCGTCGCACTAATGACTTCCCACTTTGAATCATCAAAGTCAGCGCCGCCGGCGTGTGGCGTGTAGTCGTAAGTCTTGGTGACCGGGCCCGACGGTTGTTTGTCCGGCCCAGGACCGCGAAACTCAACCTCGACGATTCTCGTGTCGCTATAGCGCCACTGGCCCCTCACTAAGGCTGCACCATCAGTCGTAGCCAGATCGATTGACGCTTCGGGTTTGCCGCTGGGTACATCCGCCGATGTTTTCGTTGGCTGACCGGCGTTCGTAGCGCTGGTCGAGACTATTGAAAAGCCGGCGTACAACGACGTGGCAATAATGGCTAAGAAAAGTACTCTCATCGTGTTGATTAGCTTTTGCGAACTCATTTGCTACCTCCTCCGGTGGCCGTGGGCGCGCTGGCGGCCCCGACTTTTGCGATGTCTTCATCCTCTCGCGGCGAGTTGCCGCTGACGCCTATAGCGCCGATTACTTTGTCGTTGATGACGATTGGAATGCCGCCTTGCAATGGTGTCGCCTCGGTTAGCGCCAGGGCTGCAAGCCGACCATGACGATGACAAGAGTGAACCAAACTCTCCAAATCCCACCAACGGCAAGACTGTGTGAAAACTCTGAAATCCCACCCACGGAAGTGGGTGGATGCTTCAGATCCAGCCTACAAAGAGATAGGCTTCCGAAATTTAGGAATCCCACCAACGGAAGTTGGTGGATGGTTCAGATCCAACCTGTTCACGTAGGAGGCTCATGAAATTCAGGTCTCTTTTGTATGCGCTCGGCCCCGCCTTGTTTCAGAGGCCGGATCTGAACAATCCACCAACTTCCCGTTGGTGGGATTCAAGAACTGGTAGCGTGCTCGGATGTAGGTTGGATCTGAACCATCCACCCACTGCCGTAACTGCCGTGGGTGGGATTCCCTAGTTTCAGACAGTCTCATCCGTTGGTGAGATTCTTGAATTTCAAACTCCATCTCTTAGCGCCTCCAGTGGTTAACGAACCTTGATCGTGTAGTAGAGAAAGGATCCGCCAACTTCCTTGAACCAATGCGGTATGCCATTGGGAACAACGATCACGTCTCCCTTGACCAACTGATGAGTATCGCCACCGTTAATGGCTGAGCCTCGGATCTCGTTGGACTGAGTTTCTTTTGCGTCCACAGCAGTTCCCCCGGTGACAAATGTGGCTGTGCCTTCCATCACATAAATGATGTCGGTGTCGAGCGTGTGAATCTCTGCGAGTCCCGGCTGGTCGCGACGGCTCGTGTGGACCATATAGTTCCGGTTGGTTCCATCAAGCAGCACTGAGCCCTTCGAGAAAGACTCGGCGACCTGGTCCTTGCTGAAGAACAAAACCGACCCTTTGCTGGTCTGGCCCATACCGATTGGGCCGCTCATCTTTGCGTCGCCGCCAAAGATGTTTGCACCTGCTATTGCAATTTCCTCGTCCTGTTGCGCGCTTGATGCGCCGCTAACGCCGACACCAGCGACGATCTGGCCATCGATGATGATCGGGATGCCGCCTTGCAATGGTGTGAACAAACTATCCGGCAGCGCGACCATCGCGGTGCGACCATTCTTGATAATGTCTTCAAAAACTTTTGTTGGCCGCTTGAAGAGCACCGCCGTGCGTGCTTTGCCGATCGAAATGGTTGCGCCAGCGGCAAAGGTGCCGTCGAGACGCTCGAGCGCCATCAGGTTGCCGCCGTCGTCGACCACGGCAATGACCCCGCCGGGTGCGTTGTTCTTCCTGGCGTACGCGACTGATGCGGCAATTACCTTTTTAGCACCCTCGATGGTGAGCGTTGTCTTGGTCGCAGTTTGCGCGTTTGCGACTGACGCCGACACCATCAGGGCCACAGTTACGATTGTGATCTTCAAAGTCGATTTCATGATGTTCTCCTACCAAAGCGGTGGCGGCCGGCTTGTCAGTAGTTCAACCGGCCGGCCAACCCACGCGTTGGTTAGACTCCTGGTTCAGCAGTGATGGTGACGCGAAAGAGTTCACCGTTCTTTGCGTAGATCGCTTCGCTCTTCGCGCGCGTGACGACGCCGTTCTCGTCGGGTCCGGTGTTAACGCCTTTTTGTCGCGGTCCCTGATTAGGACCAATACCCAACTCCTCATTAACTTCGGTGCCGGCGTCCCAGAGGATTAGCTTTTCAGTGATGTCGCCGCTAACCGGCATGCCCTGAGGATCGAACAACGCTATGCCATTTGCATCCGCGGCATAGAACTCGTCGTTCGATTGCCCATTCATAAGCGTCATGGAAAGCTTCATTCCGGGATTGGCGGTAAAGCTGAATTCATAAGCCTCGCCGGGACGGATCGGACCAGGGCCCATTGTTCCTAAGGGCGTATTGAAGACTCCGTGTAGTGACGAGGCGTGGTGGCTCATCATGAGCAAGTCGGCGAGTCCGGAAGGATTACCATCTTCAGCCTGCGATTCGAGACCTTTGCTGGCTGGCTTTCCCTCAGTAAAGAGTCCGGACTTCTTGTCATTCAAGACCCACAGGCCGGGTGAAAGCGCGAAGGACCACTTGGTACCATTCGAAGCCGTTTGGCCATCAGGAGTTGAGATGTTTTCTACGCGAACGGTGAACTTTGTTGGTTTGGCGCCGCGATGCCGCGTTGCTGTGGCAACAGCAATCTGTCCCAACATAGCGACAGCGAGCAGTACCAGGTTGATTACGAGCCTGCGATGTTTCATGACTTAATCTCCTTTAAGAAATTGGTTGATGTTCTATCGAACACACTGATGCTGGTAGGATTCGTTAAATCCATCTCTTGCGTCGCTCCTGGCGCGACCCCTCAGTTTAGTTGGTTAATTCCGTGCGGCGTTTAATAGGCCGGAAAATATCGGTTGAGCCGGGGCTCTCACACAGAAGTTACAAATGCTCGCTTGCCTGGACCTTGCCCGGTAATTGCTCTCTTCGCTTTCAACCTTCTGAGCTGGAGCCTTCTCTTTATGAGTAACCTTCGTCGCATGATTTCGTTTCCTGTTAGCACTCGTTCCCCTTGTTCACGCTAATAGTCGTGGCAGGCAGCAGTTCCTTACAGACCGGTCGAAATAGTTATTTGCAATTCTGGTCGTTTGAGCCCTTCGGTCGGGCAAAATCGAGTCTCCTGGAATTCTATGTTGACTGTATTGAAATAGATTGTCAGTTCTTAGTTGAATCTGACGAGCAGCTTTTTTGAAGAGAAGCGGCAATTCGTTCGCGGGCAGCCATGCTGAGTGTATCCATCGATGACTCGAAGTCTGGAGCTGTCGCCGCCCTCAACCCGGTAATTTGTCGCAGTAGTTTTATCTGTTTGAAATATCGGACACACCAGACGCAGACCAGCAAATGCAACCGTAGACTCAAACGTTCGCGGAGCCCGAGCTGTCTTTCAAGCGATTCGGACATCAACGGGACGATCCTCCGGCAGGGCTGCGAATTGCGCAGTAGCGACCGTCTAATTGCTAGTCTGGTGTTAGTGTAAACTTTCAAGTTTCTGGGCCTTCCGCTTAATCTGCCGGCCCTTCCATTGCAGCAATGATGGCCCAGCAATTCTCTTTCATTCAATGATAAGGACCGAATTGAGCCCGCCATAGTTGTCCGGCACCTTCATTCCGTTGGTCGGATCCTCCAGCCAACGCTCGCCATTGACGAGGAATTTGTACTGGTAACGTCCCGGTGTGGGAGCCTCAATTGCGACTTCCCAGAGTCCAGTGGAATCCCTGGTCAGCTGAGATCTTGCTGCGTCCCAGCTATTAAAGTCACCGGCAAGCGAAACGCTTTCAGCATTATCATCGTGAAATAGAAAAACCAAACTTCCATTAGCCCTTTTTGCCATGTGCGTTGGGCCACACCCAACCGTTCTAAGTGCATGTTGCTCAGTCTTTGCCAGAGAGACTGCCCGCCGGGCGTTTACTACGCCAAAACCCTGCCGCATCGTGGGGGCATCGGCGATCCGATCGGCCGTGGAAATCAGAATATTCTTGACCGCCCCAGGCGTTAGCCGCGGGTTAGACTCAATCATCTGCGCCACAATTGACGAGACGATGGGTGCGGCGAAGGAGGTCCCATCAACATGCTGATAGTGAGTGGCTACAATCTTGTTTTGATTTAGTTGCGACTCGATGAAATCGCGTATCGCCGAAGGATCAGCCTCCGCAAGCGAGTGCAGGAGTTCTGCAACGGCTCCTAACTCGCGCACCAGCTTTGTTAGTTGGTAGTCCGGAGCCATAGCAATCCTCGACAACGCTTCCGCCCTCCCGTAGAGAGTTGTGGTGGGCAGAATCGGCGCGGCCACCCACATGGCGGGAGCAATGATCTCGGGCTTAACGGAGCCGTCAGCAGTAACGCCAAAATTTGATTGGTACAAATTGAGCCGGCTTCGCTCGAGTTGATTGTTGTCGTGATAGCCGCCTACGGTAATAACTGAAGGTGAATTCGCCGGAGGAATCGAATGCTTACCCTGGGCGCCGGAATTACCGGCTGCTACAACCACCACGATACCCTGCTTAATAGCCTCTTCGGCTGCCTGGTCGATGATGCTCTGCGAACACGGTACATCTTCATCTCCGCCAAGCGAGATGTTGAGAACGCGTATGTTGTAGCGTTCGCGATTCTCAATTATCCATCCCAGCCCGCGTGCGATGCTTTCTTCAGTAATCCGGCCCATATCGCTAACTTTCACCAGCACCAGCTGCGCGTCGCAGGCCAACCCGCGATAAATCCCATCGGATAGCCGGCCATTTCCTGCAGCAACCACAGACGTTTGCGTGCCATGCCATTGCCACGATTCGGCAGGGGCATTTGAATCAAGCGAGGCGTTCACATCGGTAAGATCTTTGTACACCAGAATACGATTAGCCGGCTCGATGAGATCCGGATGGGGATAAAAACCTGAGTCGAGAAATGCCATGGTCACGCCTTTCCCGGCGTAATTCGGATCTGCGTCAAGCCGGGTCAGCGTAGGAATAACGGCAAAACGGTTAAGCGCGTGTTGATGTTCGTGTAGAGGCGTGGTTAAGAGTCTTTCCATAAGATTCCTTTAGCACCGCAAGTCAACGCAAAGGGGGGAAGTGTCCACTTGCTGTTGCGCGGGTTCTCGGCCACCGCAAACTAACAGTTTGCGTTACCAGGATTTGGTAAAGGCAGAGTTCACCCTCGCAAGCATTGGTCGCGCGGAGGATCGAAACCTTACAGATCCAAGTTTTCAGTAGTTGTCGCCGCTGAGTGGGCGCTTCATTCTTTCGCGGGCTTCGGAGGAAAGACTTGGGGCGGAAGGAAAATCCATCTCAGGCGTCTCTGCACCCTTTTCGCGTATTGAGTTTCGTATGATTGGCAACTTGTTGCCAGTCATACTGAGGAGCTGGCGCGGAGTGACATCACATGAGGAACTACGACCTGTTTCGGGGTTACGGTTATGTTGTAGAGATCGTGGACGCAAACAGTGATACACGCTATGAGCGTGCCTGAGATCGCAAAACCTACTGAGTTAATTCAAAAAATTATCTTCCCTGGGCAATCACCCTTTACGTTTGAAGTATTGTATTGCGCGTTCGTGCTTTTCCGCCCCTTCCCGCGTGTCGAAGGTGCCGAGGTTCTTCCGCTTGCCGGTCTTCGGATCTACTTTGCGCGAATAGAGCCGGTACTTGCCGGACTTCAGCTTTCTAATCATTGCGACTTACCTCTGAGCAAGGCTGACCTGGAGCCAGGCATCGCCTGAATACGGGTTAGCTCGTGATTAGCGACTAGCGGCAAGTTTTTGACGGCGACTTTTCACACTTGCACGCTTCTTCGTTATTGCCCGTTTCGCTGTGTTCTTTGCCGGCTTTCTCGCTGTGCTCTTAACCGACCTTTTGCCGGCAGCAGTACTAGGTCTTCCTTGAGCCTTTGCGACCCCGCGTTTTCTTTGCCTCTCGACTTTATTGTCACTATGGTGCAGCTACCATGCCAGTTGCACCGCTGCTTTCCATCGCAAAATGGCGTTAGGAACCGCTTTGCCACATTAATAGATGTCTCCATAACGATCAGCCGGTGTATCGTTTCGTTTCTCGCTTCGTCGAGTGTCCGGATCATTGCCCCATATCAGTGGGTCAATCCCTCTCTCGGGTTGGAACGCGACTTGTCTCTTAGGACCGCATGGAAATTGTTCTACGTCGAATCCAGACAGTACGTATCTCAGCAGACAAGGGCTTTGCTGAAGGAGGGGGAATTCTATGAATAGTCGAGTAAAGTTGGCGCTGATGATCACAACGCTGCTGCTGGCAGCTGCATGTTCCAGTGAACCAAAACAGACTCAAACAGTAACCACCAAGACCGACAGCGGAACTTCTACGGCGCCTCCGGCGAAAGAGGCCAACCAGCGCGACAACGCATTGGTGCGCGTGATCAACGCAGTTCCGGGAAATATCTCGTTCGACATCTTTGCCGATGATCAGAAGGTCTTTGAATCAGTGGCTTTCAAAAACGTCACGCCGTACAAAGAGTTGTCGGATGATCGACACTCGTTTCGCGTACGCCAGGCCGGTCAGGACATGGCCCAACCGGTCGCTCAGAATAGCGAAGGGCTGAGTGGCGGCAAGCACTACACAATCGTAGTACTGCCTGACACCAATGACAAAACCGCACTCTACGTCGTCAATGACAACATAACTACTCCGCCGGCTGACAAGGCGCAGATTCGCGTGATACATGCGTCGCCCGACGCGGGCGAGATTGATGTTGTGGACAACAAAGGAAACAAGAAACTTTTCTCTGGCGTAAATTTCGAAAAAGGGACGAGCTACGTGGATGTCGATCCACTGAAGACTACGCTGGAGGTGAGACAGGAAGGTCAGGATAAGGCGATTGTTACTGTGCCTAATGCGAATTTCGAAAAGGGCAAGTTCTACACAATCGTTGTAACTGGTCACGCGAAAGGAACACCAAAGCTGCAGACATTGATGGTTGAGGATCAGCTAGGCAGTGCGCCAACCGCGTCGACTGCTTCGCAAGAAGGGAAATTGGTGAAAACGAAAGCTTCGAAGTAAAAGCTTCGGTAATACCCAGGAAACATTCGTTCCGCATTGAGGTGATTGGGGTGGCTGGAATCCTTGAGGTCTCGTCGGACTGAAAGGCAGGTCCAGCCACTTCGTCCTTCAGAGTTCCAGAGCGAACTCCTAAACTGGAGTTGATCTAGCTGGATGTGAAAATGAAAACTGAAAAATGGGCGAAGCGGTCAACCTCCGGCTCGACCGCCTCATGAAGTTCTAGTAGCCGTCGTGGCCATCGCTGTATCCGTTCTCGAAGCCGTCACGTTAGTAGCGGCGGTATAGTTCGCGATCACTAGCTTAGAACTGAAATCTGTCGTAGCTTTCTGGTAGGCACTAGAGTCCTGGAAGTTAGAGTGCCCGCCGCAGGCGCGGTCCTTCCGTCCTTCCTTAATGCCTTCGTTGTAGCCCGCGTTCAGGGCTGTTTGGCGCAGGTCGAAAGAACCACCCCAGTTCGGGTAAGCATCCCAGTTCCGAGCGCGCCGATCCTGGTTGTTGTTGTCATGTTGGGCGCGCACACGGGCCGTTGCGGTCGAGCCACCGCTCTTTTGTGGCTACCTTATCGACTACCGGGCTCGGTTCTGATGTTTTTACCTGAGCACCTGTGAATTCTAACAGTATCAAGCCTCCACCGCAGTCACTAGAATCCCGTGTGTGCGGTTTCGTGTGCCTGTGCTGTTTTGTTGAGAAGAGAGCTTAGGCTCCCCTGGAACGAGACGCTTCGAAATAAAAGATCCGCTGACGAAGGGAAATTGAACCATGAAACACAACAGACCTTGTAAGAAGAATCCGGCAAGCGGTTTGTCGCGCCGCGACTTCCTCAATCAATCCGCGCTAACGGTGGCAGGCGTCGGCGCCGCCTCACTGCTCGGATCTCCTTCCGCGATTTCTGCGGCGACTGCGACACCTATAGGAAATTCCAGAGGCTCGGTTCCGGCTGCCGCCAATTTCAACATTCTCTTCATTTTTACAGACCAGGAGCGCTATTTCCGTAGCTGGCCATCCGGTTTCGCGTTACCGGGGCGCGAACGGATGCAGCAGACCGGAGTCACGTTTCACAATCACTACTGCCCTGCCACGATGTGCACTTCGTCGCGGTCGGTGCTGGTGACTGGACTGCAAACTGCCGACAATCGCATGTTTGAGAATGCGGACGTGCCATGGATCAAGGATTTGTCGACTGATATCCCCACAATCGGGCACATGCTCAGGAAGTCAGGTTATTACACTGCCTACAAAGGAAAGTGGCACCTTACCCGAGCTTTTGACCAGGAGGCGGCCGACCGTCTACTCAACAAAGAGATGGAGGTATACGGCTTCGCTGATTTCAACTCGCCCGGCGATCTCGTTGGCCACCAACTCGGAGGCTATCGCTTCGATCACTTGATTGCCGGTAGTGCAATAACCTGGCTTCGCAACAAAGGTCGGCCGCTGAGTGATGATGGCAAACCGTGGGCCCTGACCGTGAGCCTCGTAAACCCTCATGACGTGATGTATTTCGACACCGACGCTCCAGGTCAGAGCATTCAGGTTACCGGTCATCAAATGAAGAAGGCTGTGCGAGCGCCGAACCATGCGTTCTACAAAAAGGAGTGGGATATTCCTGTCCCGAAGAGCCTGCGTCAACCGTTCGATGGGCCAGGCCGTCCTGCCGCTCACGGCGAGTTTTTAAAAGTCTGGGATTACATTCTCGGTCATGTGCCGCTGGAGGAAGAACGCTGGCGCCGTTTGAATAACTTCTACCTGAACAGCATTCGTGCTGTCGATCTTCAGGTGCTGTCGATTCTCAATGAACTCGACGCACTCCAACTAAGCGATCGGACCATCATCATCCTCACATCAGACCATGGCGAGATGGGAGGCGCCCACGGTGGGCTCCGAGGCAAGGGGCCGACGCCGTACGAAGAGTGCATTCATCTACCGCTTAATATCGTGCACCCGGACGTGCGCGGCGGCCAGAATTGCCAGGCGCTGACTGGGCACATCGATATTGCGCCCACGCTCCTCTCGATGGCCGGCGTTCGATCCGGGGGAATTGCTGAACTTGCGGGACGAGATCTGCCAGGCAAGGATTTGTCGCCTGTGCTTCAAAGACCAGGCGCCGCAGCCGTCAATGATATTCGGGAAGGCGCCCTATTCACTTACAGCGCGCTCATTACAGTCGATAGCGATCCGTTGGGCGAAGTTACAAAAGCCCTTGGGACAGGCAAGGATCTGCAGACCGCATTGAAGAGTGGGGGTCAGCCAAATTTGACGAAACGCGGCAACGTTCGCACCGTCTTTGATGGACGTCATAAGTTCACGCGGTACTATGCTCCAACACAACGCAATCGCCCCCAGACGCTTGACCAACTGTACGCAAATAACGATGTTGAGCTTTTTGATTTGCAGACCGATCCGTCCGAAATGACAAACCTCGCAGCAACTAAGGGACAAGGCAGTGATCTCGTTATGACCATGAGTGCCAAGCTCGAGGCCGTTATCAAGGCAGAGATTGGCGTTGACGACGGTCGCGAAATGCCCGATTTCAAAGGGGTGGCCTGGACGCTGAACAGCAAGGGGAGCGAGACGATTTTGGATTAGCTTCGACGTGAAACTCGATATTTGTCGACACTAAAAAAGTCCTCACATAGTTCATTGACTTTTGGGATGAATCAGTCTACCGCCGATTAGCGAGCGTGGTTTACGGATGCCAACTACTTCGTAAGGAGAAGCCCTATGAATACCAAGAGATATCTCGCTCTGTCATTTGGAATCTGTTGCCTGTCGGTAACGGGATTCGCGCAGTCAACCTCGAAGCCAGAGAAGCCGAAGCCGGAGCACTTTGCAGCGGTCGCCTACCTGCCGCGCGGCGCTGCGCGCACCGCCTCGCATGTGGACATACGCATCAAGGGTTACTCGACAGATGCTGAAACGCAGCAACTGGCAGCGACGCTCATCGACGGAGGCCAGGACGCTCTCATGAAGGCACTTGAGAAGATGAAGGAAATAGGCAGTATCAATCTCAGCAGCCGGGTTGGCTTTTATGATTTCAAACTGGTTCGCTCCCGTCCGACCGAGACCGGGCGGCGGATTGTCGCTGTCACAGATCGCCCCTTTGGGTTTCTGGAAAGCTACTACTCGGGCCGGTCAAAGGATTACGACCTCGGAATTCTGATCTTGGATGTAAAGAAGGACAAGAAAGGGAAAGAGGTGGGCGAGGGCACGCTGTTCTATGCCGCGAAGGTAAAGATTGTGAACGGCAACCAGGTGGAGATTGAACACTACGGCATCGACCCCATCCGACTGGCTAACTTACGAAAGTACTGAGGAGAAATGTGAAAATGAGAAAGACCATTGCGTTGTTTTTGTTCTCGTGTCTGGCAGTTAATGCGACGGCCTTAGTCGGCGCAGCAGCGACGCGGCGAATCGACAGTTACAACTCGACTGCTTACGCGCCTCAGAACCAACAGCAGTTCTCGGCTGAGCAGTTGGACAACCTGCTGGCTCCGATTGCGCTCTATCCAGACCCGTTGCTGGCCCAGGTTATCCCCGCCTCCACCTTTGTGGATCAGGTAGAACAGGCGGCGCGTTGGCTGCGCGCGAATACCAAGAACACAGCGCAAATCGACAATCAACCATGGGACGTAAGCGTCAAATCGATCTCCCACTATCCCCAGGTGGTCTACATGATGAGCGACAAGCTGGATTGGACCACCGCGATCGGACAGGCGTACGTCAATCAGTCGACAGACGTAATGACTTCCATTCAACGGCTGCGCGCGAAAGCCAAGGCCGCTGGCAATCTCGCTAGTAATCAGCAACAGATAGTTATTGTTGAGAAAGAAGTAATCAAGGTCGTCCCCGCGCAGCCCCAGGTTATTTATGTCCCGACTTACAACCCGCAGGTAGTTTACGTCCAGCAACCAGCTCCCTCCGGGCCCTCGACTGGAACTGTTGTCGCGACCGCCGCCGTCGCTTTTGGTGTGGGTTTAGCGATGGGGGCGTGGCTCAATAATGATTGTAACTGGTACTCACACACTGTCTATTACCATGGCTGGCATGGGACCGGCTGGGTGGCCACCTCGCGCTCCCATGTTCACGTCAACAACAACTATTACGTCAACAACCGCTACTCCAGCGTCAACGTTAACCGCGCCGTGGTCAACCAGCCGGTGCGCTACAACAACATCAGCACCTACAACAACGTTAGCCGTAACGTGAACTACAACAACGTCAACGTGAACAATGTCAACCGGAACAATGTCAACGTGAACAATGTCAACCGGAACAATGTCAACGTGAATAATGTGAACCGGAACAACGTCAACACCAACAACGTGAATCGCAACAACGTCAACACCAACAACGTGAACCGGAACAACGTCGCCAACCAGAACATCAATACTAACGACGCTCGCATCGACTCAATGCGCGGGCGCACGACCAATTCCGGAACGGGCACGGCGAATAGGCCGGCGGCGCAGCCCGCGACACAGCAGCGTCCTTCAGCTTTTGGCGGTTTCGGGAGTGGCGCCCAAACGCGGGCGCAAAGCCAGCGCGGGCAAGCGAGCCGCGCCACTACCCAGCAATCGGCCAGTGGTCGTTTCGCTGGCGGAAATCGTAGTAGTGGCGAAGCTCGTTCGGGCAGTGGCCGGCGCGCCAGCGGCGGTCGAAAGAAGAACTGATCGGTGTTCGACAAACTTCAGTTTGTCGTGGCTGGTCCAAGAGAGCCGATGGCGGGAAGTGGTGACAAACTGAAGGAGGCCTGTAATCAAGTCGGGGTAGTTGATGGTTCCAAGCTGAGCGAAGGCGGACCAGCGGCAGTAAACCACGCTTCCCGACTGAGAGATGTTCTTAGTTGAGCGAGGAGATATGATATGAAAATTCCTAACGGCAAGATTCGCTTCACTTTAACCAACCTGCCTCTAATTGGTTTGTGGGCTGCGGCCCTTGTTTTCACATTCGCCTGCGCCACGATCGCGCGTGCCCAGGCGCCGGGGCAGCTTTTTCCCAGTCCGGAAGAAGCTACACGCGCGCTCGTGGCCGCCACGCAGACGAAGGACAAGGGTTCCCTCGCCCGGATCTTCGGGCCGCGCCTACGCGAGCTGCTTTCCGGCGACCCGGTCGCGGACGCTAATGGCTTCGCAGCCTTCTCAGCCTTCATCTCGGAGGGAACAAAATTGGAAAAGGAGAGCGATCAAAAAGTCACGTTGGTGATTGGGAACGACGAATGGCCTTTCCCGGTTCCGCTTGTCAAGGCGAGCGAGCAGTGGCGTTTCGATACCGACACCGGAGTGGAAGAAATTCTGAACCGGCGAATTGGGGAAAATGAGATCGATGCTGCGCTCCTCTGTCAGGCGTACGTGCTCGCTCAGGATGATTACTTCAACAATGGAGACTGGGATGAGGATCAGGTGGCGGAATACGCCCAGAAACTGCTTAGCTCCCCCGGCAAGAAGGACGGACTTTACTGGGAGGCCGTCGGTGATGAGGAGGAGAGTCCGCTCGGTCCGTTAGTCGCTTACGCGGTAGCGGAAGGTTACACCAGGAAAAAGGGCGCAGCAACGCAGACGGCCGCCCCCTTCCATGGTTACTACTTCAAGGTTCTCACCCGTCAGGGCCCAAGCGCGCCGGGCGGCAAACACGAATACATCATCAACGGCAATATGATCGCGGGCTTTGGCCTGGTTGCGTACCCGGCAAAGTGGAGTAACTCCGGCGTGATGAGCTTCATTGTGAATCAGGAAGGGCGCGTGTACGAGAAGAACCTTGGACCACAAACCGCAGAGATTGCCGCCGCCATAACGGAATACAACCCCGACGTTAGTTGGAAGCTGGTGCGAGATGAATAAAGATTCCCCGTACTGCTTAGCTTAATAGAAGGAGCAGCCAGAAGGGTGGTCCAGTCTCCAGCAGAAGTTGGTATCGAGGAGACGATCACCTACATCATGCTCTGGCTCAAGCTCGGCATCGAGATAGTTGACCAACGATTCGGGCACGGCTGTTCCTGCTCTGACGCGTAACAACAAGGACCGTGTGTTTGCTATTGGTCCGGAATTCGGGGTGATCCTGCCGACAAAACATCTCAATTTCCTGGCGCGAGTCCTCCCCGAGTTTGGCGTGCAACCGCACGCAGGGTACGGTGGTCTTTGCCATAGGAAAGAGTTTTCCAGCAGCACGTTAGAAAAGTCTACCAGGCAGCAATCAGACTGCATGTTTAGGAGACTGAAGATGATCAACCATTACGAAACTTACTCGAAGACACTTGTATTGGCCGTGGCGCTGGGTGTTTGCCTTATATCACTCGTCTGCAAGGCCGAACGCAGTGTGCATACAGCGCTGGCAGAGCGCCCTGCCCAAACAGAGACACCAAAGGAAGAGCCTGCTCCGGCAAATGCAAGCGAAGGGCTGCAACGACTGGTGGCAGGCAATCAGCGATTCGTTGCCGGCAGTCCGCAGCACGGACATGAAAGTATAGCCCGGCGAAAGGAACTGGCAGCCGAGCAGCATCCATTTGCTACCGTGCTCGGTTGCAGCGACTCGCGCGTGCCGGTTGAGCTGCTCTTTGATCAGGGTCTCGGCGATCTGTTTGTCGTACGCGTCGCCGGCAATGTAGCGGACGTAGACGATCTCGGCAGCATTGAATATGCGGTGGAGCATCTGCACACGCCTCTGGTGCTGGTGCTGGGACATGAGAGCTGCGGCGCTGTGACTGCAGCGCTCGAGCCCGAAGCCGCGCGAAAAAAGGAAGCCAAAGACATTCAGGAACTGCTGGCCCACATCCTTCCCGCGCTGAAAGGTATCGATCCAACATTGAACCAGAACGAACGAGTTCATCGCGGCGTTGAGTCGAATGTGCGTTGGTCCATGCAGCAACTGCAAAACACGCCAGAGCTCAAGGAGAAGATCACAGGTGGCCAGCTCAAGATTGTCGGAGGAGTATACGAGTTGGACACAGGGAAAGTACGGCTACTTTAGATGACGACAAATCACCCGTACCTTCGCGGCATTTCCCAGCCGGTCTTTGATCTGTCGCAGAATTCGCCGAGAGCTACCGTTGCCACTCGCTGGGACCGCGCTCCTACCGAACGAAACCTTGGCACAGTAGTGACTCAGCAATTCTAAGTTCTAAATTTTTTTCACCCCGTTAGGAGTGACATATTTATAGACCTGAACATCACAAAATACCATGCGCCGTTCGGAGGAGCGGAAGTCAACTACATCTTCAGCATTCAAGTACATTCCGCTCCTCCGAACGGCGCCGGAGGGGATTCGAGCCACGAACTATAAACATCTCACCCCTACCGGGGTGAAAACCGAAGGTCTTTGCATTGGCAAAAAAACGCGTCGGTTCATGCTTTTCGCCGGCAGACTTTTTCGCAGACTTGCTGACAGCCACCGCGTGATTGTCGCTACCTTTATGAGCGTACTTTAGAAACAGGACACTAGAGAGTCTGTTCAGGTCTCCCTCCTGTAACTTTTTTCTCTGCAACCTGTCAGAACTAACAATCCCAAGATGATCTTTAACTATTCCCAAAGAACGGTTTTCCTGGCGGGCTGCGATGCGTTTCCGGACGCCGACACAGCGCGCTCAATACAATGAGGTCAAAGGCAGGGAGAATAGTCTGTCTTGCCGCGCTGCTCGCTTGTTTCTCCATCGGCGCTCGCGCCCAGGAGGTTGAGACGATGAGCGAATTCTGGCCAGAGATCGACGTTTTCGTCACTGTGAAACCGAAGATTCGACTCTTCTTCCTCGGGACAATTACCAAAGCCCAGGAAACGAGAGAGAATAGTGAAGGGCAGGTCGGAGCCCACGTCGATTTTTTACTGAACAAGCACCTCACGCTGAGGACCGGCTATCGCTATGGCTTCTCCCTGTCGGGAAGTGATCCTTTCAAGGAGCACCGAATAGTTCTGGAGCAGACCTTACGCCAGCCGATCCCGCTCGGAATTCTGCTGAGTGACCGCAACCGTGAAGACTTGCGGTTTGTTAATGGGCAGTTCAGCGCTCGCTACCGCAATCGCGTTACGCTCGAAAGGGAATTTGCTCTTGGCAAACGCAAGCTTACACCGTATGCCTCCGGTGAGATCTATTATGACAGCCGCTTTGACACTTGGAACCGCAACCGCCTCGCCATCGGTCTCCAGGTGCCGCTCAAGAGAGGTTTCCCGCTACTGAGCCTCTTGGAGCCGAGGAGACAGCTAGTCCTGGACATCTATTACATGCGCCAAAACGATAGCCGGTCACAGCCTCACCATGTCAACGGAGTGGGACTGGCTGTGAGCTTGTATTTCTAGCTATAGCTAAGATTAAACCCCCCACCCGCGCGCGTTTTCTCGCAGAAGGGTGCGGAACTTTCCACATGTAAAGAGTCGAGACTAACAGTTGCCCAACGTTTCCGCGGCTTTGGTTCGGCATGTTTGTTGCTCCTTGTGTGAGTGAGGTCTTTGCGCCTGAGAACTACGAGGTGAACCTCGAACGTCGTCGTGAGCCCGCCACGAGAAACAGTTCAGATGGGCCAATGAAAGCGTCGAAACTGCAATTACTGAAACTGATCTTCGTTGCGACCACAAGTGGCGGCGTACCTCGCGCGAAGGCATTGAGCTTATCGAAGATTGAGGAGTTAGCTTATGCAAAGAAAGAAAACCGACAACGAGGTCAAACAACAAGTACTGCGTGAGTTGAAATGGGATTCGCGAATCGGCTGGTCCGAGATTGGGGTCGAAGTAATAGATGGGGTAGTGACGCTCACCGGCGTCGTTTCCAGCTACGCGAAAAAACTAGCGGCGCAGGAAGCGGCGCATCGAATTAGCGGTGTATTGGACGTCGCGAACGATGTTGAAGTCAGACCAGATGGAGTCTTCGTAAGGAGTGACGCTGACATCGCACGTGCGGTACGCCACATTCTCGAATGGGACGCGCTGGTTCCTGATGAGCGGATTAAATCAACGGTATCGGACGGCTGGGTGACGCTCGAAGGGGATGTGGATTTCTGGCATCAGCGCGAGGATGCCGAGCGCACTGTATTGCGCCTCGAGGGCGTGATCGGCGTGCTTAATGAAATCACTGTACCTCCTAAGTCAGTTGACCCGATGGAACTGCGCGAGGAAATTGAATACGCACTCGAACGACGGGCCGATCGCGAGGCCGAGCGGCTGCGTATTGAGGTCAATGACGGCGCTGTGGACCTCTTTGGTCGCGTTCACTCATGGCAGGAGAAGCGAGCAGTGCTTGGCTCGATCAGCCATGCGCCGGGTGTGTGTGCAGTGCGAGATCATTTGCGGGTAGATCCGTATTTCTAGACGCCCGACCGTTTAGTTGGCGGAGCTGCTGGCAGAACTGCTTGTGGCTATCAGCAACCAGGAAACTGAGCGGCTGGTCGATGTTTTTCTCCAGCTGGTTATGCGGAAGCAGGTGAATCCGGAACTGTTGCGACGCGACGTGGAGCACTTGTTATCAGTTTACTAATACTTCAGCTTGCAGCTGTGGAATGGAGGCTGGAAAGAGATGGACAAACAAACACTTCGTGAACAACTGCAGGAGTTACACGCTGAACTTCAACAGGTTGAATCCCTCGACGTTAAGGAACGAGAGATGCTTCAGAATCTGGCGAGAGACGTTGAGGAGGTACTTCGCAGAGAAGATGATCGTACCCAACACTACAGCAGTCTGGGTGACCGGCTCAGAGAAGCGGTAGCTCAAGTAGAGGCTTCTCATTCGCGGGCGACGATGATGATGCGGCAGGTGATTGATCAACTAGCTTATATGGGGATCTAACACAAGGGACTAAAACCATATGAGATTCCCTATTTGACGAATTATATCGCGATAGAAAAAGACCAGGATGAAATCGAGATTCGGGAAGCTCCGCGGGACGAATTGCCCAGGACAAAAATCATCGTCCTTGATTCGGGAAAAGTCGCCTTCAGCGGCAGCCTGGATGAATTTCAAGCTTGTGATTTGCCCGCTGTGAAAGCGCTGCTGGCACTCGACCGACATGATCACTCGGCAGATCCATACTTCGCTGATCCGTGGGACAAGTCCCGTCGGGCACAGGAACAGCTGTAGTGAAGGTAAGTTTGGGAGATCCATCGCTGAAGGAGGTAGCCAAAGGTCCAGTCCCTTTGCGGCGAAAGAACCAAATGGTCGCGAGCAGGACAAGACCTCACAAGAATAGTCTGAGCGTGCCGCGGGCAACTTGCGTTTCGCCGATCCCCGTGGGAACCAATTCCTCCTGCTCGAGCGATGATGCCAAAGTCTTCCTGCGTGAGTTCACCCGAGAACTGCTCGGCGAGATCAGTCCCGCTACAAAAATCCTTTCGCTCCTGATCATTGTGCTTCTTGTCGCCGGCGGCTTCTACCTTGGAGGTGCGGCCAATACAGGTTACAAGACTCAACAGCAGCAGAGTCTCAGTCTGGCAGAAATGCAGACCATGCGCATGGATGAGCAGGCCAGGAACCTCAAGGATTTGAATGAGTCGGCCAATCAAACCAGTCAGCAGATCTCCGATCTCACAAGAACAAATTTTGATCTCAAGCAGTCCAATCAGTCTGTTCTTTCCAGTCTCTCGTTGCCGACCAGGCTGTGGAACTCATATAGCAACGGTATCTGTCTCTTACGTTCTCATTGATCGCGCCACAGGGCGCCCGCAGCGATACCCCGAGGTCAAGTTGAGCCAATCGGAGCGCTTGTTGACCAGCAGGACGCAGGTGCCGCTGACATCGGAAGGCAACGGCGCCATTTTTGGAATGTAATTCGTGGGTACAGGCTTTAATGTGGGTGGCGGCTACGTCCTAACGAATCGTCATATTGCGAGCCAGCCCTGGGATGTAGATACGCGCGCCCAGTTTTTCATTTCCAGGACTGGCGCCAAGCCTCGTTTGCGGAAGTTGTTGGGCTTCTTTCCAGGTCATCGCCAGCCTATACCACTTAAATTCAGAGCGGCCTCTGAGACTGAGGACGTCGCCGTTTGTGCGCTTGAAATGTGACTCATACCGGCGGATATTCCTGCCCTTCGGCTGGACCTACAATCAGCTGCAGTCGAGGTCGGCAAAGCCGTTGTGATGATGGGCTATCCCACGGGACCCAATCGCATGCTGGCCCTCCTGCCGGAAAAAGAAGCGATTGCCGTTGAGAATGAGTATGGAGGTTCGCTGGTCGTTCTGCTCGATCAACTTGCGAAACGGAAACTTATCAAGCCACTCACCACGCAGGGGCATATCACGGATTTATACAAGAACCGGATTGTCTTTGATGCAGCTACCAGCGAAGGTTCATCTGGAACGCCCTTGTTCGGTGAATCAGGTCAGGTAATCGGAATCACGTTCGCAGTTCTTGTTGATGAAAGGGCGGCAAACTTTGCCGCGCCGATTGGTACTAAGATTGAACAGCTTAAGAAGGCAGGATGGAAGCCTCAATGGGCGTGAGTAGGTGTCAGTCAGCAGTAAAAACCACAACTCGTTAAGATCTCTCCAGCAACCTTTACTTATCCTTCGCGACAATAGATCGGATTCCGGTTCATCGGATGCGGGAAGATCCTTTCAGTCTCCTGTAGAAGAAAGCCATTGACAAACCCGCAGCCAACAGAACTATCGTTGATGGTTCAGGAACCGGCGCAGTTGTGTGGCTTGCATCGATGATCAAGCGTGATTGGGTCGACGCAATGGGAACATAGGAAATTCGAAGAACGTCAAGATCCGGGCCGTGGCCCGCGCTTACCGTGAACGGACCTTGAGGGGGCCCGCCGGGAGAGAAACTGTTCGCGAATAGGATGTTGCTCAAGACAATCGGGTTTGGCGCCACCTCGCCCGGTGGAGCAACAAGATGCTGCGCGCGAATCTCAAACCCGTTTGGCAGGACTTCGCTACCGATGAAATCTTCCCGCACTGTGACTAACCAGTTTGATGAGGAAAAAGAAAATGTCGCTTGAGTGAACTGCGTGACATCAAGTGTGGCCTGGAATTGGAGAGGGTTGTCCACCGAAATCACCGGCTGTATGAGGTCGGCTCGGGCGTTCTGATTGCATAGGAATATCAATAGCAGGAGCGCACAGACTTGGATTCCACTGCGAATAGACCAGCTCATTTTTTTAACTCTCAAGTTAGCCGGCAGCAAGCCACCAGCCAGGATGTTCAAGTTAGAATGTTACGTGGACATCATGGTGCCGGGAGTTGAACATTTTCCACTATCTGGTTCGTTTGGTCGCGATGCTATGTCCACTTTCGAACCGGCTTTACAGATGCTCAGTGCGCGGTTTATATCGCGGTGATAAAGAAACTTTGCGCGGGAAATCGACCTAATCTCGTCTCTAAGTCATTGAGTTGCGCTTCTGGTCTTAGCGCTCCAGCCGACCACGATGTCATAAATCCTGATGCCGCGCATACACAACCGAGTGCTGGCTATTCTGTACACGAATTTGGCCTCAAAAGGCAAAGCGGTTAGAGACAGCGTGTGGTTTCGCCATGCAGCCACAGCTTGGAACCACAGCTTAGATAGACCGAACTGGAACAGAAGGTATTCATGTAAGAACGGTCAAAGCCAGGAACGCAGACGTCAGATTTGGCGGTTCCTTGCGCAGCTCCGCGTAGTTAGCCAACCTACCAAGATTCCGAAACCGGCGCCCAACCCCAAGGCTGCTCCTACTGATTGCCATGGATGCCGCTTAATGAAATAGGTCGTATCCTCGACATAATCTTCCGCAGCGACAACGCGGCGTTTCAGCATATGCTCAGCTTTTCGCTTGCCGTCCTCAAGGACGTCATCAATTAGTACTTTTGCCTTCGACACCTCGTGCGTTAAATGCGCTAAGTTAATCGCGGCGTCGGGTACGTTCTCGATTGCTTTGCTTTCCATTTTTCTCCTTTGCTTAGGGAGTGCTGCCGGTGGGGAGAGACTTTATGGCGCACTCCAAAATAGTCAAATCCAATACTTCATGCAGAGCAACCGTTATGCCGGGGTGGATTGTTCGCTAATGCTTGAAACTTCTTCAGCGGTGAACGATCTTGCGCAAAGTTCCCAATGATGTGAGTAAAAGCCCGCAAGCAGGCACCCTACTACAGAGCGTGCAAAGCCCATTATATGCCCAGGCTTTACTCCGGCATCTGATCGACTGACGCGGCCCGTTCCGCCTTCTTGTCGGGCACTTCGGTGAGGGTGGCTTCTGTCAGTAGAAGTACACTCGAAACCGAGACTGCGTTCTCGAGTGCGACACGAACGACCTTGGTCGCGGCAATAATTCCTGCCTCGATGAGATCGCAATACTGCTCCCGCGCTGCGTCAAAGCCATAATTACCGGTCCCGTGCCGCATTTTATCGACGACAACGCCCCCATCCACAGATGAATTCTCGGCAATCTGTCTCGTCGGTGCTTCAAGAGCGCGCTTAAGGATCAAGAGGCCGGCCCGTTCATCACCCTCGCATTTTGCCGCTTCGTTTTCCACAAAAGTAATGGTGCGCAACAGCGCCAGGCCTCCGCCCGGTACAATACCTTCAGCTATCGCGGCTTTAGCTGAGCTGATTGCATCCTCGAGCGCTTCTTTGCGGCTCTTCATTTCCGTTTCCGACGCAGCGCCAACATGGATGACCGCAACGCCGCCCGCCAGCTTTGCCAGGCGCTCTTCGAGTTTCTCGTGATCATAATCCGAGGTCGTTGCTTGGATCTGTTCGCGAAGCTCCGTACAACGCGCTTCAATAGCTTCCTTCGCGCCGCCACCACCGAAAATTGTCGTGGTCTCTCGATCACTCACTACACGTTTGGACTTGCCGAGTTCATTGAGCGTGATGTTTTCCAGCTTTATTCCCAGCTCTTCGGCAATTACTTTTGCTCCTGTAAGAATTCCGATGTCTTCGAGTATCGCTTTGCGGCGATCGCCGAATCCCGGCGCTTTGACCGCAGCACACGGCAGCACTCCTCGAATCTTATTGATGACCAGAGTTGCCAGTGCCTCGCCTTCGATATCTTCCGCGATGATCACTAGCGAAGCGCTCATCTTGGCGACTTGTTCCAGCAACGGCAGCAAGTCATTCAAATTAGTAATCTTCTTCTCGTAAAGCAGGATGAGGGGGTCTAACAGGACTGCTTCCAACTTCTCTGTGTCGGTAACGAAATAGGGAGAGAGAAAACCTCGATCGAACTGCATGCCTTCGACAACTTCGAGCGTGGTTTCAGTGCCTTTAGCCTCTTCTACCGAGATGACGCCTTCCTGACCGACTTTCTCGACCGCGTCAGCCAACAACTCACCAATCTTCGAGTCGTTATGGGCAGAGATAGTCGCAACCTGGGCCTTTTCCTTTCGGCTGCTCACTGGACGAGAGATGTCTTTCAGCGCTGTGACAGCTACACGAAGCCCGCGATCCAGTCCTCGCTTTAGATCAACGGCGCTGGCGCCTGCTGCGACATTCCGTACTCCCTCGGCGAGAATCGCGTGAGCCAGGACGGTGGCCGTACTGGTTCCGTCGCCAACCTCATCGCCGGTCCGCTCCGCCGCTTCGCGAATCATCTGAGCGCCGAGGTTTTCTTCGGCGTCCTCAAGGTCGAATTCCTTGGCAATGGTGACTCCGTCGTTGCAGACGATCGGTTTGCCCACTTCTTCTCAATCAAAACGGATTTCGACTTTGGACCAAGCGTTACGCGCACGGCATCCGCGAGCGCACTTGCACCCTGCAGGATTTTTTCACGTGCTGCTGAGCGAAAAAGAACCTGTTTGTGACCATAAACAACCATCCTTGCATCAATAATTGCGTTACTGTTCATTGCAATGCATATGCCTGCCTTTTTCCCTTCGTCGTCGCCTTAACATCGCCTTGTTTGGAATTGCGTGAGCCCACTTGATAGCGCGTTTTTTCCCCAACCTGGGGGAACTTTCCACAGGAAACGGTTCCCAAACTTAACAATTGTCGATATTTCTCCGGAGACTGCCCCGGTACATTCGTTGCGTGTTTGATCAAATACACGCTTGTTTTTTTAGAGATGTGCCGGGCTCTCAATTTTGTGAGCTGATCGAGTGTGCCGCGGTAAGGAGAGTGGCTATGAAAGTTAAAGAAATCATGAGTACAAACGCGAAGGTCTGCACGTTAACCGACAATTTGTCGTCAGCGGCGGGGCTTATGTGGAAAAACGATTGTGGGATTATTCCGGTAGTTGCCGAAGGAGGGAAGGTGGTCGGTTTGATTACAGACCGTGACATCTGTATGGCGGCGACTCTGAAGAACCGGAATTTGTCGAACATCGCAGTTGAGGACGTGATTTCCGGAAGAGTCTTCGCTTGTAAGCCGGAAGACGACGTTCGCAGCGCGCTAAAAACCATGCAGGAAAATAAGGTGCGCCGGCTTCCGGTAGTTGATGCCGATGGAACGCTGGAAGGTATTCTGTCAATGAACGACGTGGTGCTCAAAGCGGAAGAGGCAAGAGAGAAGAAGGCGTCTGAGCTGTCCTACGGCGATGTAGTGAACACCTACAAGTCGATTTGCCAGCGCCGGTTTCCAGTGCAGCAGGCGCAAGCGGCAGCCGGCGTCTGAGTTGGTTTCCAGAACAGTTGTATACCCGCGCACGAGGATTTTTAGGCCCTTGGGGCTCAACGTGTGGGTAGAAAGGGAAAAAGCCATGAACAGGAAGAGCGACAGTGAGATCAAACAACAGGTTTTGCGCGAGCTGAAATGGGACTCGCGTATCGCCTGGTCCGACATTGGACTGGAAGTGCTCGAGGGAATTGTGAC
>WNGE01001929.1_pt1 | contig 25805 bp, 17 predicted proteins | sample 5400651 | NCBI WGS metagenome assembly WNGE01 (sample SAMN13153370, study PRJNA577476) | soil metagenome | isolation source: 60 cm soil or saprolite under grassland replicate 2 | place: USA:California | collected 2016-06-15 | reverse complement strand
TCCTTCCTCTCCTCCGGCTCTAAATCCCTCTACTTCGGCCTGGGCGCCCAGGTTCGGGCCGATCATATGACTGTTCTCTGGCCCTCGGGAAAAAAGACGGAACGGCAGAACGTCCCGGCGGGACGTCTCCGGCTGTCGGAGTTACAACCCCCCGACAGATAGGATTGGCCTGTGTTGAAAGAAATGAGGAAATACCGGGCTCTCGCGACGGCGGCAGTTCTTCTGCCGTTGTCCATCTCCTGTGGGCCGAGGGTCGTCGTCGCTCACCTCGCCACTCCGACGGCGGAGATAGCGCCTCCTGCACCCAAGCCGACTCCGAGGCCGGTCAGGCCGAGTCCAACGCCTGTTTCGCCGACGCCACGTCCCATGCCGCCGACTTCGACTGCGGTGGCTCCGACCCCGACCGCCATCGCAAGGCAAGCGCCCGCCGCTCTGCCGCCGACTCCGCCGGCCACTGCGACTCTGAGTCCGAGTCCGACTCCGACGTCGGCGCCCCCGCTCGCCACCTTCACCCCGGCGCCGCAGACGGCAACCCCGGTTCCTTCGCCGACCGCCACGGCTTCGCCGCCTCCGCGGGAAACGCCGACATCCCGGCCGCGCCCATCACCGGCGTCGACCCCGACCGCAGGGCCGCCTTCCTCCGTCCCGACCGCGGCGGCGACGGCGCCGGCCGCATCTGCGCAAGCTCCGCCTCCTCCGCCCTCTGCCGCAGCCTCTCTGCCGGGCGAATGGGACTTCCGCGCCGACGCCGGGAAGGGCGTCATCGCGGGAACCCTGCGGTTCCGTTCGACGGCCTCAGGCCTCGCCGGCGTCTATGCCGGCCTCCACGGAAACTCGACGGAGCTCTCGAATCTCCATGCGGCCGGCGTCGGCGTCTCCTTCGACCTCGTCACGCCGACCGCGGTCTGGCATCTGGACGGCACGCTCTCGGGCGACTCGATCGACGGCACGTTCCAGACCGCCGATCGCTCGATCCGCTGGAAGGCCGTCCGCAAGAGCGCCGCGCCCCCATCGCCGACCCCCAGACCGTAGGACGAGGATGTCAGATCCGACACATACGCCGATTTGGGACTTGGCCCCGTTTCGGAGCGAGAGCGCGCTTCCGAGGGCGGAGATTCGGTGTCAATGACTCCCGGCCGAAACGAACCGTGCCCCTGCGGGAGCGGGCGGAAGTTCAAGCGCTGCTGCGGAGCGGTTCGTGCGGATGAGACATCTCCCGCGCTGCAACGCCCCGGGAGTATCCCGCGCGAGATTCCAACGATCATCAACAACGACGGAGACCTTCTGGTTCAAACGAAGTCGCTCTACGAGGTCGCCGATCCCTTTTCGCTCCTGGTCGAGGTCGAGAGCTGGAGGCCCAAGCCGCAGATCGAGCGCGAGCGCGGAACCGACGGGCGACTCGAAGCCTTCGAGGCGCACTATCAACGCAAGCCCCGGGCTCGAAGAGCCGTCGGCGAGCGAGTCCTCGTCGCCCGGCTCGAATGGAAGCGTGGCGGCCCTCTCGTCGTCGAGACCAATTCGACCGAGCGCGACCTGGAGATCCGCGAGAGACTCGCACTCCTTCCGCCATCTGAAATCCGCTTCCTCCGCACCGAAGGGAACTCCATGTACGACCTGCTCTCCCAGCCAGTCTCGGAGGACGAGTTGAGCCGCGCCAGAGAGGAGGAGGAAGAGTTCTCGCGCCGTCCGGAGGTTGCCGCCAAACTCTCCGAGATCATGCGGGACTACTCCCGGCGCTGGTGCGACGATGTCATCCCGGCGCTCGGCAACCGCCGCCCCCGCACCCTCGTCAAGACCGAAGCCGGCCGCGCGAAAGTCCTCGCCCTTCTCGAAGACTTCGAGCGGACTCCCGGCCCGTCCGGACCTGGCGGAATGGACTGCGCCCTCATCCGCCGGGAGTTGGGCCTCCCGCCCAGCAGCTAAAGGTCACATTCCGACGCAGCCCGCTTGGCGCTGAGGGCTGCCAAGCCCATAATCCTCGATGGAAAAGGATTGTTCAAGAAGACGACCATTCCCTTTTCACCCGTCCTCCACGCACACCTCATGGAGACGGCGAAGCGTCGCGGGATGAGCCTGGGCAGCAAGACGGCGACCGCCGCTCTGATCGAGCCGATCGAAGCCGGCGAAGTGGACAATCTCCCGGGCCAGATCAGCTGAGTGCCAGCTGAACCTTGATGGCTCGCGCAATGGTCTCGAGATCGGCGCGAGAAATCTCGCCGGCCCTCCGTTGAAGGCGACCCTTGCTGACCGTCGCGATCTGGTCCGCCATGGCCTTTCGCTGCCTGCCCCTCAAGGTGACATAAGCCTCGCTCGGGTACAGGCGTTCGACGTTGCTCGTGAGCGGCACGACCTGGACCCGGTTCAGGAATCGGTTGGAGGCGTCATTACTGACGATCACAGCCGGTCTTCGCTTTCGGATCTCGCCGCCGACCGAGGGACCGAAACCGACCCACCAGACTTCACCGCGTTTCATCGGCCACGTCGCTGACCGTTGCCTCGGACCACTCCCCCGCCTCCGCTTCTCGCCGCTCGTCGTTCGCCATCTCGCGATATGCGTCGAGAAGATCCCTGCTCAACACGTGCGGACGGACGAGCGTTTCGATGAACTGGCTGATCCGCTGTCGCCCGATGACACGGTGGAGGCCCTCGTAAACGTTCTCATCGACCGTGATCGTCAGCTTCTTGTGCATTGATGTCGTCTCAATACGTATTTAACACGTATCGATCATAATACCAAAAGGTGTGCGCCCTCCAACGCCCAACTGGCTGAGGCTACCGCCCTCTTGCCCACAGCTGCATTCCCAGCCTCCGGTACCCGTCGCCATCGTGAGGAGGATTCGCTTTTTCCCTTCCAGGGCTGCCCTGGCGCGGTTGATCGCGATCGCCTGAAAATACCGCGGCGTCTTGACGGAGCCATCGGGATTCCGAAGCTCACGGTTGAAAGGAAAGATGAGGTCCTCGGCCGCCTTTTCGTCTGCCGGGATGGCCACGCCGCGCAGCCGCTTCCACAGCAATTCCGGAGACGGGAACAGCGAAAGCTCAGACTGCTTTCCGGTCGTGAAGTCGTGCTCGACGATTCCGTGTCCGTTGGTCGAGTAAGCGAAACGCAGGTCCAGGATCTCCGCGTACGCCATCGACTGTTGTCCGTCGCCGGGCAACTTGTAGTCCGCCTTGGCTTCGACGACCGCGATCGGGAAGTCCGGCTTGTAGGCGAGAAGGCAGTCGATCTTCTTGCCCGGACGGCGGTGGTGTTTCGACCCACGGGGATGATTCGCCCGTCGGTGAAGTACTTCTGTTCGCTGATCTGGTCGTCCGTCCAGCCCGCTTCGTAGAGCTTCGGCAGGACGTACCGGCGGCAGGTGTCGGCTTCGTTGCTCAAGTGACTGCCGAATGGTGGCGCGACGGGCCGGAGGCAGGAGCGGGCAAGCCCGGCTTTTGGCGAAAGTGTTCGCTTTCGCAAACGGCGGCCGAGAGAAACGCACGGTTCTGGACGGGACCGGAGCCCGTTATGTCAGGCAGCCGGCGGGTTATCGGCGCAGAGAGAGGTTCTCGTAGGCGACGGACGGATTCCCCTGGCTCACGGACACCAGCCCTTCGACCTCCGGCCGCGCGAAGCAGTAGACCTGGTCGTAGAAGAGCGGAAGAACGAGGGCCTCCCGGGCGATTCGCTCCTCGACCTGCCGGTAGATGGTGTGGCGAACGCGCGGATCGGTTTCCGCGCGCCCGCGGTCGGCCAGTTGATCCAGATCCGGGTTGCCCACGTAGCGGCCCAGGAAGCCCGCTTCCGAGTGCAGAAGGCCGTGAACGAACGTGTCCGCATCGGGATAGTCCGCGTTCCAGCGGCTCACGTTCAGGTCGGCCTCTCCGGTTCTGCTGAGCTCGAGGTACTCGGCCATCGTCCTGTTCATCGGCCGGATCAAGAATCCGATCTCGCGGAATGCCTCCGTGAGCTCCCGACCGAAGGCCGAGAACTCGCCGAAGAAGATGGGGTGGACGACGGCCGAAAGCTCGACCGTCTCCCGTGAAACCGTCGCCTGCGCGGAGCTGTCCGGGCCGGCGGCGGCGCCCGATGCCTCGGCTCTGGAGCCTGGACCGGAGGCCGAATAGCCCAGAAGGCCCGGCGGAATGAGGCAGTGCGCCGGGATGGCCAGCCGTCCCAGAGTCCGGCGGACCAACCCAGCGACGTCGACCGCTCGCAGCAGGCTCCGGCGCAGCTCGATGTCCCTCAGCGCTCCCCGGTGGCTGTTGAACGCGAGGTAGTAGGTCGTCAGCCGAGGGCTTTCCCGGTAGCCCGAGGCGAACCGGGGATCGTGCCGGAAGGTTTCGGCGTCGGCCGGGAGCAAGTCCGAAGCGAGCGAGAGCCGGCCGGCCAGGAACTCGTCGCGGATCTCCTCCGGCGAGACCCCGAAGCGAAAGACGACGCCTTCGCTTCGCGGGTAGCCCTCCCGCCAGTAGTGCGGATTGCGCTCGAGCTCGAGCCTTCGGCCGGGCTCGAAGCTGACGAGTCGGAAGGGGCCCGTGCCGACGGCGCCCTCGCGCGCGCTCGGTCCGATGACCCCGGTCCCCTCCGGAACGATCCCCGTCGGCGTGTACGAGAGCAGGGCCGGGAAGAAGGAGACGGGCTTCTCCAGGTCGATGAAAAACTCCGTTCGCGAGACGATGTGGAACCCCTCGAGATCTGTCGCGGCGCCCTCGAGAAGCCGCGCCGCGCCACGGACGGGAGCCAGCAGCCCTCGGGCGCCGCTGTGCGGGCTCAAGAGCAGCCGCTCGAAGGAGTAGCGGACGTCGCGGGCGGTGAGCCTTCGCCCGTCGTGGAAGCGCACGCCCGGGCGGAGTCGAAACCGAAACCGGGTGGCCTCGTTCTCCATGATGACGTCGGAGGCGAGCCACGGAACGATCCGCGTGCCTTCGGCCGCCCACGTCAAAGTCTCGAAGACCGTTGAATGCACTTCAGAGTCCTCCGCGGTGGAGCTCAACGCGGTGTCGAAGTTCCGGACGACGCCCGCGACCGGCACGTTCAGGATCCCGCCGCCGGCCGGCCGTTCGGTGGCCGCCCGAACCGCCGGCGCCTGCGCCTTTCCGACTTCGGCATAGTTGACGTAGGGGTAAGTGCTCCGCAGTTGCAGTCCCCGCACCGCCGCGCTCGCAATCCGGTAATGGACATCGTGAAACAGCGGCAGCACGACCGCCGATTCCTGGAGGAGGTCCTCGAACTTCCTGTAGAGGCTCTCACGAACGTCCGGGCGGATCTCGGTGCGGGCCTGTTCGAGGAGGCGATCGGTCTCGGGCGAGGAGAAGTAACTCCGGAGATGGCCGGCCCGGGAATGAAAGAGAGTGAAGGCGAAATTGTCCGGATCATCGTAGTCGGCATTCCAGCGGCCGATCTGCATGTCGACCGGGCCGGGCGTCTGCAACGACTCGAGGTATTCGGCCATGGTCGAGGTTGCGATCGACACCTCCACCCCGAGCTCGTGCCAGGTCTTGAAGAGCATCGACGTGAGAGCGCCGTACCGGTCCTGGAGGATGGGATGGACGGATGCCTTCAGCCGGATGGGCAGCGGCAGACCCGTCGCTCGGAGGGCCTCAACGGCCTTTTCGCGGGTCCAATGCGGGCGGCGTCGTCCCGGATCGTGGCCGAGGATCCCAGGTGGGAGAAGCCCCACCGCCGGTAGGGCGAAGCGCCCGACGGCGCCCCAGACGAGGTCCTGCGTCTGCACGACTCCGGCCAGAGCGCGGCGGACTTCTGCGTTGGAGCCGGCCGAGCCCGAGCAGTTGAAGACGGCGAAGTAGGTGTTCTTGATCGGAATCTCGGCGAGGCCGCCGCGAAAACGCGGATCGCGCAGGACGTCTTCCACGTCCTGTGGCAGAAGGTCTTGGGCCAGCTCGATCTCTCCTGATCGAAGGCCGGCTGCGATGGCTTTGGCCGCGAGAGCGGTGCGGAACTCGACGGCATCCAGATGCGCGGCAGAGCCCTTCCAGTAGCCGGGATTTCGTTCGAGAACCACGCGATCCGGGCGCTGGAGCGATATCCGAAACGGGCCGGTGCCGAAAACCCTTTCCTTCTCCGTCGTGTCGGCCGCCGAAGCGGAAACAATGGCTGTCCTCGGGTCGGTCAGGAGAGCCGGGAAGATCGGGAGCGGCTCGAGAAGCTCGAAGGACATCTCGCCCTCGGTGCGAGCCTCAATCCCAGCGACCTCCGGCGCCGATCCCTGGAGGTGCTCGGGAACTCCGCGAATCGCGCTGAAGGCGGAGGGGAGAGCTTCCCGGGAGAGCCGGATCGATCGCTCCAGCGAGGCTTTGACGGCTGGCGCCGTGAAGGCGGTCCCGTCGGAGAACTGAACTCCCCGGCGCAGGCTCAGGCGAACAGTCTTGCTGCCGTTCTCGGACGACCACCCCTCGCAGAGCAAAGGGACCAGGTGCCCCTGAGGATCGGTCGTTACGAGCGTCTCGAAGACGTTCGCCAGGACCTCGTAGTCCTCGACGATCTGGCAGGCGCCCGGCTCGGTGGCGGCGATCGAATTCGCCATGGCCACGACGAGCGTGCCGCCGCGAGGGACCGCCTCCTCGGCGGCCTTCTCCTTCGGAGCGAGCTTTTCGATTTCCGCCAGATAGGCCGCGACCTTCGGATGTTCGCCGCGCAGGCTGGCCACGGTTGCCGCCAGTGACAGCAGCTTGACGAGGTGATCGGCGTCGCCAGCGGAGCGCGCCAGATCGATTCCCCTTTCGACCCACCGCCGGGCTTCGTCGATCCGCCGCGACTGCCAGGCGGTCTCCGCAGCCAGGAGGATCGCGCCCGCAGCCCGCCCGAGCTGCTGCTGCTCTTCGAATACTGCGACTGCCGCTTCCGCCTCGCGCAGCGCGCCGTCCACATTGCCCGCAAGCCGCTGGCCCTGGGCCAGGAGGAGCCGGGCGTCTCCCAGAAGGGAACGGTCGCCAGTCCACTCCTCGTCCTCAAGGAAGTCGAGCGTCATTTTGACGACCCGGATCGTGTCTTCGGGGTTGAAGGCGTCGAGCGATTTTCTTGCCAGCTTCAAGCCGTAATCGACCGTCTTCTCCGGGACGTCGGCTTGCGAGAAGTGGTGAACGAGGTCGGGATAGATGCGCTCGAGCCTCCCTGCGTAGCGCTGCTCGATCAGCTCGGCGTACTTCCGGTGGAGGGAACGGCGCTTGCGGCGGGCGAGGGCGCCGTACAGAACGTCGCGGACGATCCCACTCGCGAAAGTGAGCCGGTCGCCGCGCGACTCCCGCTCCTCCTCGAGGATCCCCTCGCGCATCAGCCGGTCGATGGCGTCGTCCAGGCTCTTCGTATCCGCGAGCGTCTCGACGTCCCGCGCATCGAACGTCTTGCCGAGCACCGAGGCGACCGAGAGAAGGTCTCGAAGCTCCTGCGGCAGCCGCTCCATCCGCTTCTCGACCGCTTGCTGGATCGTCGCGGGCAGGCCGTCGGCCGAGATCGCCGCCCCTCTCGAGAAGCTCCACTCTCCAGTGTCGTCCCTGGCGATCCCGCCAGATTCGACCAGCGATCGCAGAAGCTCTTTGGTGAAGAACGGGTTGCCTTCCGTCGCATCCCGGAGCCGCTCTGCGAGGTCGTTGGAGACCTTCGGCGCCCCGACCAGCGACTCGACCAGCGTCCGGTGCTCGGAAGGAGAGAATGGCGGGAGCGTGAGAGAGACGAAGCGCTGGTCATCCGCGAAGGAGTCGAGCATCCGGTTGAGCGGGTGCCGCTTGTCGGCCTCCGTCTGCCGGTAGCTGCCGACGATCAGCGTTGGCGTCGACCGTAGCCGGCGGACGATGTACTGGAGGGCCTCGATCGAGATCTCGGCGCCGTGGAGGTTTTCCAGGATCAGGACGAGGGGCTTGCCGCCCGCGATACGGGTCAGCGTTCGCGCCAGGAGCTCGAAGATCTGGATCCGGTCCTCGACCTTCTTCTCCTCGGAGACGGCCGTCGCGCGGGTCTCGCCGCTGACGGCCGACCGCAGCTCGGAAATCTCCGAAAGCTGCGGAAAGAGAGCGATCAAGTCCGCCGCGAGGTCGGAAAAGTCGGGACGCTCGGAGGCCGCGCTCTCCGAGTCGCGGGACCGAAAGTAATCCTCGATGAGCTCGCAGAACCCCTGATAAGAGAAGGACCGATCCTGCTCGATGAAGCCCCCGTAGAGGACGCGGATCTTGCGAGCCCGGGCGAGATTCTTCAGCTCCTCGAGCAGCCGCGTCTTGCCGATCCCCGGCTCGCCCGCCACCACGGCGAACTGGCAGCTGCCGACGATCGCCGCGTTCAAGCGCCTCTGGAGCTCGGCAAACTCCTTCTCGCGCCCGATGAACGCGGAGAGCGCGGGGCGGGGAATCGCCCGGCTGACGCTCAAAACGACCGACATCCGGAATTCGTCTGTGGCGAGGCTCGACTTGTGGCGCCGGAGCGCTTCGGCAAGCTGCCCGGCTTTCTGGGGCCGCCTGGCCGGGTCCTTTTCGAGGCACCGCAGGATGGCGTCCTGCAGCTCCTCCCGGATCTCCGCCCCGACTGAGCGCGGGGGCTGGGGGATCTCGTGGACGATGCGGTACAGGATCGACTGGACTTCCCCGGTAAACGGCGGCTCGCCCACGAGGCACTCATAGAGAACCACGCCGAGAGAGTAGATGTCCGAGCGGCCGTCGAACGCGCGCGAGACCACCTGTTCGGGGGAAAGGTAGGCGACGGTGCCGACGAGGGTGCCCGTCTTGGTCAGCCGCGATTCCGAAGCCGTGTGCGCGAGGCCGAAGTCCATCACGCGGACGCGGACACCGGAGCCTTCTTCGCGCTCGACCATGATGTTGGCCGGCTTGATGTCCCGGTGCACGACGCCGCGCGTGTGGCTGTAGTCGAGGGCGTCGGCGACCTGAATGCCGATGTCGACGACCTCGCCCAGGCGCAACGTCTGATCCCGGATGAGGTGAGACAGGTTCGTTCCGCCCACGAGCGGCATCACGAAGAAGAGCGAGCCTTCGTGCCGCCCGAGGTCGTGGATCGGCACGATCGCGGGATGGTCCATCTGCGCGACGACCTGAGCTTCGCGCTGGAACCGCTCTTCGAGCTCGGTCGTGAGATCGGTCGAAGAGATGAGCTTGACGGCGACGTCGCGGTTCAAGAGGGGGTCGCGCGCCCGGTAGACGACTCCCATCCCCCCGCGGCCGAGTTCGCCGAGGATTTCGTACCGGGCGGTGAGCCTGGTGTGGATCACTCGGGCATTTCTACCGGCGCAGGGACAGGTTCTCGTAGGCGACGGTGGGGTTGGTCAGGCCCATCGAGAGGCCCTCCACCTCGGAGCGGGCGAAACAGCCGACCTGGTCGTGGAAGAGGGGCAGGAGGAGAACTTCCCTCGCGATCAACTCCTCGACCTCCCGGTAGATCGTATGGCGGACCCTCGGGTCGGTCTCGGTGCGTCCACGCTCGATCAACGGATCGATCCCGGTGTCGCCCCAGTAGCGGCCCAGGAATCCCTCCTGCGAATGGAGGACGCCGTGAACGAAGGTGTCGGCGTCCGGATAGTCGGCTCCCCAGCGCCCGATGATGAGATCGGCCTTCTCCGTCTGGCGGGCCTCCATGTACTCGGCCATCGTGGACCCGGCGGAGCGGAGCGTGTAACCGATCTCGCTGAAGGCCTGGGTAGTCTCGTCGAGAAAGGCCGCATACTCGCCGAAGAACACCGGGTGGATCGCGGCGACGAGTTCGACGGGCTCACGGGAGACCGTCTGCATGACATCGCTATCGGAGGAGACCGCGCCGGCCTTCGCTGGCTGTCGGGGCGCGGCGGTTGGAGAGTGACCGAGGAGGCCCGGAGGAATGAGGCCGCGGGCCGGTATTGCGAGCCGCCCGAGGGCGCGGCGCACGGAGCCGGGCACATCGATCGCTCCCGCGAGAGCGCGCCGCAGGGAGACGTCCTTCAAGAGACCGTGCCGCCTGTTAAAGGCGATGAAGTAGGTCTGAAGACGCGGGGTCTCGCGGTACCCGGACGCGAAGCGCGGGTCGTGCCGGAAGGCCTCCGCGTCGGCCGGCAGAAGATCCGACGCCAGCGAAAGGCGGCCCGCTAGAAAATCCTCGCGGATCTCTTCGGGCGAGAGACCGAATCGAAAGACGATGCCCTCGCTTCTGGGAAGCCCCTCGCGCCAGTAGTGCGGGTTGCGCTCGAGCTCCAGCCGCCGCCCCGGCTCGAAAGCCACCACGCGGAAAGGCCCCGTGCCGATCGCACCCTCCCGCAGGCTTCCGCCGATGTGGCGCGTCCCTTCCGGAACGATCGCCGTCGCACCGTACGAGATCAAAGCGGGGAAAAAGGAGACGGGTTTCTCCAGCTCGATGATGAACTCGGAGGGGGAGATGATACGAAAGCCTCGAGGTCCGCCGCCTCGCCGGAGAGAATCCGCTTCGCCCCTCGCACGGGCGAGAGGAACCAGCGGGACTCGCTCTCGCGGTTGGCGAGCAGGCGCTCGTAGGAATGGCGCACGTCGCGCGCGGTCACCGGCCGCCCGTTGTGGAACCGAACTCCCGCGCGCAGCCGAAAACGAAAACGCATCCCCTCGGCCTCCGGCGCAACCTCCGACGCGAGCCAGGGAACGACGCGGGCGTCCTGGGTCGCACGGGTCAGCGTCTCGAAGACGGAGGGCAGGGTCTCCGCCTGCTCGACGGTCGTAGTCAGCGACGGCTCGAGGCTGCGCACGACGCCCGCGATGGGAACCTGGAGGACGCCGCCTCCCGGCAGTCTCTCGGCGGCCGCCTCCGGCGCCGGCGCCTCCACCTTCCCGATCTCGGCGTAGTTGACGTAGGGCGCGGTCGAGCGGAGCTCGAGGCCGCGCACGCGGGGGCTCGCGATGCGGTAGTCCACGTCGTGGAAGAGCGGGACGAGAGCCGCGGAGTCCAGCACCAGGGTTTCGAACTTCCGGTAGAGGACTTCGCGGGCGCCCGGGCGGCTCTCCTTGCGAGCCTCCTCCAGGATGCGGTCGGCCTCCGCAGAGGAGAAGTAGTTGCGCAGGCGGCCGTTGCCGGAGTGGAAGAGCGTGAAGGTGAAGTTGTCCGGGTCGTCGTAATCGGCGATCCACCTTCCGATCCAGATGTCGATCCCGGGACCGCCGTGCCAGGAGTCGAGGTATTCGCCCATCGTCTTCGTGGCCGCCGTGACCTCGACCCCGACGTCCGCCCAGATCGTAAAGAGCGCCTGCGTCAAGGCCGCATACTGGTCGAGCAGGATCGGATGGACTGCGGCCGAGAGCCTCACCGGAAGGGGAAGCCCGCAGGCGCGGATCGCCTCGACCGCTTTTTCCCGCTCCGGATGAATCTGCCGCCGCCCCGCGTCGTGGCCGAGGACGCCGGGGGGCAGGAGGCCCGTCGCGGGCAGCGCGAAACGTCCGAGAGAGCCCCACACGAAGTCCTGCGTCCGCACGGCATGGGCCATCGCCTGACGGAGAGCGGCGTTGGCGCCCGCGCCGCTCGAAGCGTTGAACAGGGCGAAGTACGTGTTCTTCTTGGGCGTTTCGACGAGGCCCGACCGGAACTTCGGCTCACGCAGGATTGCCTCGAGGTCTCTGGGCAGGAGATCGCGCGCCAACTCCAGCTCCCCGGACTTTAGGCCGGACGCGATCGCGGCGGCCGAGAGCCCGGCCCGGAACTCGATCGCATCGAGCTTCGCCGGGGTGTCCTTCCAGTAACGCGGGTTTCGTTCCAGGACCACTCGCTCGGGCGTCTGATCGACGATCCGGAAGGGGCCGGTGCCGGCAAGGGGGTTCGGGGGACCGCCAGGTCCCCCGCGAAGATGGACGGCAGAACCCTCCACAGACAGCGCGATCGAGGTTCTCCCGTCGGTCAGGAACGCCGGGAAGATCGGAAGCGCATCGGTCAGGTGGATTTCCACGCGGTCCTCGGAAGGGGTGCTAATCCCGGAGACGCCGGATGCCTTTTCTTCGAGATGCTCTGAAACACCTTCGATCGACACGAAGGCCGCCGGTGTCGCTTCGCGCGAGGCGCGGATCGACCGCTCGAGCGAGGCCTTGACGGCGGCCGCCGTCAGAGGCGTGCCGTCGGAGAAGTCGATGCCGCGCCGCAGCTCCAGCCGGACCGTCCGGCCTCCTTCCTCGAAGGCCCAGCGCTCGCACAGCTGCGGCACGAGGTTGCCCTGGGAGTCCGTCGTGACGAGCGTCTCGAAGACGTTTCCAAGGACTTCGTGCTCTTCGGTCGTCTGATACGCGCCCGGGTCCGTGGTCAGGATCGGATTCGCCATGGCGGCCACGAGCCGGCCTCCCCTTGGGATCTCTTCCTCCTTCTTCTTCTCCGACGGGGCCAGGCGCTCGATCTCGGCCTGGTACGCCGCGGCCTTCGTGTAATCGCCGCGCAGGTTGGCGACGGTCGCGGCGAGCGAGAGGAGCTTGCCGCGCTCGCCGGATTTCCCCACCGACGCCGAGGCCTCGATGCCGCGCTCGACCCAGCGGCGCGTCTCTTCCACGCGGCGCTCCTGCCAGGCGGTCTCCGCCGCGAAGAGGATGACCGCAACCGCCTTCTCGAAGAGCTTCTCCTTCTCGAAGACCTTGACCGCCGCCTCGGCCTCCCGCAAGGCCCCTTCGGCATTGCCGGCCATGCGGAGCGCGCGGGCGACGAGCAGTCTCGCGTCCCCCTCCAGCGCCGGGTCTCCCGTCCATTCCTCGTCTTCCAGGAATTCCAGGCACGTCTTCGCGGCCCGGACCGCGTCATCGGCGCCGAACGCATCCAGGGACTTCTGGGCGAGCTTCAGCCCGTACTCGACAGTCTTCTCCGCGACGTCGGCCTGGGAAAAGTGATGGACGAGGTCGGGGTACACGCGCTCGAGTCGCCCCGCGTAGCGTTTCTCCAGGAGCTCGGCGTACTTGCGGTGCAGGGACCGGCGCTTGCGGCGGGAGAGCGCGCTATAGAGAACGTCCCGCACGATCCCGCTCGCGAACGACAGCCGGTCGCCGCGCGACTCCCTCTCCTCCTCCAGAATTCCTTCCCGCAGGAGACGGTCGGTCGAATCGTCGAGGTCCTTCGCGTCTTCCGCCAGGGTCTCCAGGTCCCGAAAATCGAAGCTCTTGCCGAGGACCGAAGCGATGGAGAGGAGCTCGCGCAGGCTCTCCGGCAGCCGCTCGATGCGCTTCTCGACGGCCTGCTGGATCGTGGCCGGCAGCGCGTCTGAGGAGATCGCGGTGGCTTTCGAGAAGTTCCAGGCGCCGGATTCGTCCCTGGCGATCCCTCCGGAGTCGATGAGAGACCGGACGAGCTCCTTGGTGAAGAACGGGTTGCCCTCCGTCGCGTCGCGCAGGCGCTCGGCCAGCGAGTCGGAAACTCTCGAACCGCCGGCCACAGACTCGATCAGGGCGCGGTGCTCCGAAGGTGAGAACGGCCCGAGCGTCATGGAAACGAAGCGCGGATCGTCCGCGAAGGAGTCGAGCATGCGAACCAGGGGGTGCCGCTTGTCGGTCTCGGTCTGGCGATAGCTTCCGACAATCAGTGTCGGCGTCGGCCCCAGCCGCCGCACGACGTACTGGAGCGCCTCGATCGAGATCTCGGCGCCGTGAAGATTCTCCAGGATGAGGACGAGGGGTTTTCCGCCGCCGATGCGGGTCAGGGTGCGCGCGAGCAGCTCGAAGATCTGGATCCGATCCTCCGCCTTGCGCTCCTCGCCCTTCGCCGCGAGCTTGGAATCGCCGCTCGCAGCCGCGCGAAGCTCGGAGATCTCGCTCAGGAGCGGGAAGAGCGAAAGGAGGTCGGGTGCGAGGTCGGAAAAGTCCGGCCTCTCCGAGGCGGAGCTGCCGGTGTCCCGAGTGCGGAAGTAGTCCTGAACGAGCTCGCAAAAACCCTGGTAGGAGAAGGCCCGGTCCTGCTCGACAAACCGCCCGTAGAGGACCCGGATCTTCCGCACGGTGGCGAGCTTCTTCAGCTCTTCGAGCAGACGCGTCTTGCCGATCCCCGGCTCGCCCGCGACGACCGCGAACTGGCAGTCGCCGGCGATTGCCGCGTTCAACCGGTGCTGAAGCTGCCCGAACTCCTTCTCGCGGCCGATGAAGGCGGAGGCCGCCGGCCTCTGGATCATGCGGCTCGCGGTCAGGACCACCGAGCGGGAGAACTCGTCGCTCTGGAGGCTCGCCCGGTGGCGCTTGAGCGCCTCGGAGACATGTGCCGCCTTCTGCGGCCGCCGGCCCGGGTCTTTCTCAAGGCACTGGAGGACGACGTCCTGAAGCTCCTCCCGGACCTCGGCCCCGAGCGCCCGGGGCGGCTGGGGAACCTCGTGGACGATGCGGTAGAGGATGGACTGCACTTCTCCCGAGAACGGCGGTTCCCCGGCGAGACACTCGTAGAGCACCGTCCCGAGCGAATAGATATCGGAGCGCCCGTCGAACGAGCGGGCGGTCACCTGCTCGGGAGACAGGTACGCGACCGTGCCCACGAGCGTGCCGGTCTTCGTCAGCCGGCTCTCCGTCGTCGCGTGGGCGAGGCCGAAGTCCATGACGCGGATCCGGATGCTCCCATCATGACGCGTCACCATGATGTTCTCGGGCTTGATGTCCCGGTGAACGACGCCGCGCGCGTGGCTGTAGTCGAGGGCGTCGGCCGTCTGGATCGCGATGTCGAGGACTTCGCCCAGGCGAAGTGACCCCGCCCAGAGCAGATGCCGGAGATTCTCCCCCTCCACGACCGGCATGACGAAGAAGAGCGAGCCCTCGTGCTGTCCCAGATCGTAGATCGGCACGATTCCCGGGTGGTCCATCTGCGCGACGATCTGCGCTTCCCGCTGGAACCGCTCCGCGATCTCCGGAGTCAGGTCCGTCGAGGAGATGAGCTTGACCGCCACCTCGCGGTTGAGCATCGGGTCGCGCGCCCGGTAGACCACGCCCATGCCGCCGCGCCCGAGTTCGGACACGATCTCATAACGGCTGGCGAGCTTGTTCTCGATCACGAGGGTTGAGACACCGATTCTATTACGGCTTCCGGCGCAACTCCTGTGCGTCCACGACGGCGATGGCGGCCATGTTGACGATGTCGGCGACGTCCACGCCGCGCTGGAGGACGTGGACCGGCCGTGCCATTCCGAGCAGGATAGGTCCGATGGCCTCCGCGCCGGCCAGGCGCCAGACGAGCTTGTAGGCGGCGTTGGCGGCTTCGAGGTTGGCGAAGATCAGGATGTTGGGTCGCTTGACCGCCGCCCAGGGATAGTTCACCTCGAGCATCTCTGGGACGATCGCGAAGTCCGCCTGCATCTCACCGTCCACGGACAGATCCGGCCGCGCCGTCCTGATGAGCTCGACCGCGCGCCTGGCCTTGACCGCGCTCGCGTGAGTGTTGGAGCCGAAGTTGGAGAAGGAAATGAGAGCGACGCGCGGCTCGATGTCGAAGCGCTGAACGGCGTCGGCGGTCAGGAGCGCGATCTCGGCCAGCTCTTCCGCCGTCGGATCGATGTTGACTGTCGTGTCCGCGAAGAAGAAGGTCTGGTCCTTGAGCATCAGGATGTAGAGGCCCGACACGCGCCGGACGCCCGGGGCGGTGCCGACGATCTGGAGGGCGGGGCGGATCGTATCGGGATAGGACTGCGTCAGTCCCGAGATCACGCCGTCGGCGTCGCCGGCGTCGAGCATCAGGGGCGCGAAGATGTTGCGGATGCGCACCAGCCGCGGGGCCGATTCCGCCGTGACCCCGTCCCGGCCGCGCAGCTCCACGAGCCGACGGGCGTAGCCGGCAAGCTTCTCCGAGGTCTCGCTCTGGACGAATTCGACCTTGTCCATCGGGACGGCGAGCTCCTGCGCTAGCTTCTCGACCTCCTTCTCGCGGGCGAGAAGAATCGGCCGGCAGATCCCCTCCTCGGCCAGGATCTTCGCCGCGCGGAGGATCTTGGGGTGCTCCCCTTCCGGGAAGACGATACGCTTGGGGTCCTGCCGCGCTTTCTCGAAGATCACGCTCATGAACTCGCGCGAGCGCGACAGCATCGCCTCGAGCCTGCGGAGATAGGCGTTCATGTCGGTGATCGGGTGGCGAGCGACGCCGGATGTCATCGCCGCCTCGGCCACCGACGGAGCGACCCAGAGGAGCACCCGGAAGTCGAACGGCTTCGGGATCAGGTACTCGCGCCCGAACCGGAAGGTCTGGCCGCCGTACGCCTTGGACACGGAATCGGGCACGTCCATCTTGGCGAGCGACGCGAGCGCCCTGGACGCCGCCATCTTCATGGCCTCGTTGATCTCGGTGGCCCGCACGTCCAGCGCCCCACGGAAGATGAAAGGGAAACCGAGCACGTTGTTGACCTGGTTGGGATAGTCACTGCGCCCCGTCGCCATGATGACGTCCGGGCGTGCCGCCTTCGCCTCCTCCGGCGTGATCTCCGGGTCCGGGTTCGCCAGCGCGAAGACGATCGGGTCGCGGGCCATGGGCTTCAACATCTCGCCGGTGACCGTCCCTTTCGTCGAGAGTCCCACGAAGACATCCGCCCCGACCAGCGCGTCGGCAAGCGTGCGCTCGGGTGTCTCGACGGCGAACTGCGCCTTGTAGAGGTTCAGGTCCGTCCGCCCCGTGTGGATCACTCCGTTCTTGTCCACCAGCCGCAGGTTCTCTCTCCTCACGCCGTAGGAGAGGTAGAGCTTCGCGCAGGCGATCGCCGAAGCGCCGGCCCCGACGAAGACGACCTTGACGTCCTCGATCTTCTTCCCGACGATCTCCAACGCGTTCAAGAGCGCCGCCGCCGAGATGATCGCGGTCCCGTGCTGGTCGTCGTGGAAGACGGGGATCTTCAGCCTCTTCTTGAGCGCCTCCTCGATCTCGAAGCACTCGGGAGACTTGATGTCCTCCAGGTTGATTCCGCCGAACGTGGGAGAGATCGCCGCGACGGCCTCGATGAACTTCTTGGGATCCTCCTCGTCCACCTCGATGTCGAAGACGTCGATGTCCGCGAAGCGCTTGAAGAGAACTCCCTTGCCTTCCATCACGGGCTTGCCCGCGAGCGGCCCGATGTTGCCCAGCCCCAGCACGGCCGTGCCGTTGGAGATCACGGCGACGAGGTTGGCCTTCGCGGTGTAGTCATAGACCTTCTCGGGATCATCGGCGATCTCCAGGCAGGGATCGGCGACGCCGGGACTGTAGGCCAGAGAGAGATCTTCCTGCGTGCGGCAGGGCTTGGTGGGAACGACTTCGATTTTCCCCTTCCGGCCGCGGGAGTGGTATTCGAGGGCCTCTTCTTTGGTGATCTTCCTCAAAGTGCGGATCCCTCGTTCAACCTGTCCCCCTCACACCGACCCTCTCCCGCGGGGAAAGGGAGGAAGACACCAGCTCTTCGCGCAGCGCTCGCACCGCGGCGAGAGCCTCGATCGCGGGCACCGCGTGCACGGACTTGTCGCGCCGCGCGACGATCTCGACCTTCCCCTCCTTCAGGCTTCGCCCGCCGACGTTGACGCGGATCGGGAACCCCAGCAGATCGGCGTCCTTGAACTTGACGCCCGGCCGTTCGTCGCGGTCGTCGTAGAAAACCTCCAGGCCGGCTTCCGTGAGCTCTTCGTAGAGAGACTCCGCCGCTTCGCGGGTGGCGGGCTCCGCAGGATTCAGGGAGACCAGCTCGATCTCGAAGGGCGCCAGCGCGAGCGGCCAGATGATGCCGTCGGCATCGTGGTGCTGCTCGACGGCCGCGGCCATCGTGCGGCCGACTCCGATCCCGTAGGTGCCCATGACGGCGGGGTGGTTCTCTCCTCTCTCGTCGGTGAACTCACACTTGAGGGCGGTGGAGTATTTCGTTCCCAGCTTGAAGATGTGGCCCACCTCGATGCCCCGGGCCAGATCGAGCGGCTTGCCGCACCGCGGGCAGGGATCCCCGCCCCGTGCCTTCGCGAACACGGCCCAGGCGCCGACGTTCGCGTCCCGCTCGAGGGCGAGCCCGCGCACGTGCCAATTCTTCCGGCCGGCTCCGGTCACCGCGTTGACGGCGCCGCGCACCGATTCGTCCGCGATGATACGGACCGCCGGAGGAAGCCCACGGGGACCCACGAACCCGACCGGCGCTCCCGTGGCCTTCTCGACCTTCTCCTCCGACGCCAGCGTCAGGTGCTCGACGCCGAGGGCATTCTTCAGGGCGATCTCGTTGACGTCCAGGTCTCCGCGCAGCAGGGCCACGACGAAACCATGCTCGGTTTCATAAACGAGACACTTGATCATCCGCGACGCGGTGATCCCGAGGAATGCGACGACCTCCTCGATGCCGCCCATCCCCGGCGTCTCGACGTCCTCGAGCCAGACCATCGTCTCGTCGTCCCAGGGATTCTCCCGCCGTCCCGTCTCCGCTCTCTCGACGTTGGCACCATACCCGCACGCCGCACAGCGGACGACCGCGTCCTCGCCGGTGTCGGCCAGCACCATGAACTCCTCCGAGTCCCGGCCTCCGATCGCGCCCGAGTCCGCCTGGACGACCGTGAATTCCAACCCGCAGCGCGTGAAGATGCTCCTGTACGCGGCGTCCTGAGCACGGTAGGAGCGATCCAGCCCCTCCGCGTCCGCGTCGAAGGAATAGCCGTCGTACATCAGGAACTCCCGCCCGCGCATCAGGCCGAAGCGCGGACGGATCTCGTCGCGGAATTTGGTTCGGATCTGGTAGAGGGTCACCGGAAGTTGGCGGTAGGAAGTGATGCCGGACTTGACTATCGTGGTCACGGCTTCCTCCGCGGTCGGGGCGAGGCAGTACTCCCCTCCCTTACGGTCTTTCAGATGGAAGAGGATCTCTTCCGAGGCATAGCGCTCCCAGCGCCCGCTCTGCTGCCAGAGCTCGCGCGGCTGCAGGATGGGGACCTCCAGCTCCAGCGCTCCCGAGCGGTCCATCTCCTCACGCACGATCGCCTCGGTCTTGCGGTGGGCTCGCAGACCGAGCGGCGTCAACGCGTACATGCCCGCCGAGATGCGGCGCATCATGCCCGCCCGCGTCAACAGGACGTGGGACACCGCCTCGGCGTCGCCGGGGACCTCGCGCACCGTCTGCAGGAAATACTTCGACCAGCGCATCTTCGTGGCAAGAAGATACATCACCGCCCCGGCGTGAGCCTTTGGCCGTGAGCCGGACTAAGAACGGGCTTCGGCTTACGTTCTGACCGCTTACGGTTCTAGGTCTTCCGGCCCGTGGGCGCGGGTTCTTTTCGCTTCGAGGCAAACTTCTCGACCAGGCGGATGTTCGAGCGAACCTGCTGCAGCATCCGATCCTCCAGAGCCCCTCCGCGCGCCACCGTCTTGGCCTTGCTGAAGGCGGCCTTGGCTTCCTCGGGCTTGCCGGCGGCAAGATAGGCCATCCCGAGGTGATGGAACGTCGTCGGCTGGGCGGCGCGCTCGCTTGAGCGGCGCAGGCAATCGATCGCCCGGTCGAATTCGCGGCGCTTGTAGTGGACCCATCCCAGGGTCGCCAGCGGATAGGGCTTCAGCTCGTCCGGCGCTTCGGAGAGCGCGCGGCCGGCATAATCGAGAGCCGAGTCGAGATCCTCTTCCCCCTCCGCGAGCGTCGTCGCGAGCTCGTAATACGCGATCGCGCGCGAGGTCCTGGAAGGATGCTTCTCCAGGAAGTCCCGGACGAAGCGCACGGCCTCTTTTGCTTTCCCCTCTGCGCGCAGAGCCTCCGCGAGGGTGGAGCACGCGGCCGCCGCGACGACGTCCTCCGGGTCTCCGGCCAGCACCTGGCGGCACGCCGCCATGGCTTCCTTCCAGAGGCCGAGCGAGGCGGAGAGAAGCGCGAACGAGATCCGGATCGTCGAATTCTGAGGCTCTTCGGAGAGCGCCTTGCGATAGAGCTCGTGAGCGCGGCGCAGGGCGCCGCGCGAGACGTTCTCCTCGGCCTCGCGGTACGCCTCCGCGCCCGGTCCGTCCACCCGAGGCAGCGCGTAGCGCCGGCGGCGGTCGAGCAGCCGCACTGCCTCCTGGTATTCGAGACGTCTCGGGTTCTTTTCCAGGGCCTGCTGGAAACACTCAAGAGCGCGGCGGGCGCGGTTCTTCTCCAGATAGCAGAGCCCGAGCTGGAAGGCGGCCTCCTCGGAATCGGGCTGCAGCCGCCGCGCCTCCTCGAACTCCCGGATGGCTCGCGCGACCTCCCCTTTTTCGCGCAGAACCGTGCCGAGCAGGACATGCGCCGCCGGAACGGGTGCCGCTTCGAGGGCGCGGCTGAGTTCCCCTTCGGCCTCGTCCCAGCGCGACGAGTTTGCGTAGAGGGCTCCCAGGGCAAAATGGGGAAGGAAGGCGTCGGCCTTCTTCTCGAGAGCGCGCTTCAAGAAAGTCTCCGCCGTCTCCGTCTCTCCGCGCTCGGAAGCGGCGATGCCGGAATAGACCAGTGACTCGAAGTGATTCGGCTCGACGGCGAGGATCTTCTTGAAGTAACCCGCGGCGCGCTCGAGGTCCCCGGCCGAAAAGAACGTCTCGGCCAGATAGAAGCCGAGCTCGACGTTCCCCTTGTCCAGCCGCGACAGCTCTTCGAGCAACCGCACCCCGCGGTCGGCGTCCAGGGCGAGGATGGCGAACTCGGCCGCGCGCAAACGCTGGAGAAAATCCTCGCGGTCCTCTCCGGAAAAGCGCGCCACGATGCGGTCGCGCCGTTCGAGGAAGCGGTCCTTCTTCTCGACCGCCTGCATCCGCTCGTCCATCTTGGTCTCCCAGAGATCGAGGACCTCCTGGGAACGGATGGCGCCGCGCCGCTCCAGGGTCTCCTGCAGCGCCAGGATGCCCGTGTGCGCCACGAAGAGGTTCTTCTCCAGGTTCCCGAGCGATTCGAAGAGAGTCTTGACCGCGTCGCCCGTGCGCTTGACCACGTCCTCGAGTGTCGAGATCCGCTCCAGAAGGTGTTCGTCGAAGGGAATCTCCTCGGGGGCCTCGCCGCTCTCCTCCACGACGCCGACTCCCGAAAGCACCAGGAGCTTGGAGTGACAGCGCGAACAGAACTCTTCTTCGTCGGGGTTCTTCAATCCGCAGACCTGGCAGTACATAAGCTACCCGAGCCGGAAGGCGGAAGGCGGGAGGCGGAAGGCGCATCGTCTAGTATTCGTAAAAACCCCTCCCCGTTTTTTTTCCTAGCCAGCCGGCATCCACCATCTTGATCAGAAGGGGACTCGGGCGGTAGCGCGGATCGCCGAAGCCCTGCTGCAGGACGCGCAGGATCGCCAGGCACGTGTCCAGACCGATGAAGTCAGCCAGCGTCAGGGGACCCATCGGGTGGTTCATTCCGAGCCTCATGATGCCGTCGATGGCCTCGCGCGTCGCGACCCCTTCTCGCAGAGCCTCGATCGCCTCGTTGATCATCGGTATCAGGACCCGGTTGGAGACGAAGCCCGGCGAATCATTGCACTGGATGGGCGTCTTTCCCATCGTTCGGGCCAGGGTTTCGACGGAGGCCGCCGTCTCGTCGGAGGTCGCGATCCCGCGTATGACTTCGACCAGCGCCATGACGGGCACGGGATTCATGAAGTGCATGCCGATGAAGCGGTCCGGGCGCCCGGTCACCCCGGCCAGCCGCGTGATGGAGATCGACGAGGTGTTCGAGGCGATGATCGCGCGATCCGAACAGATCGAGTCGAGCTTGCGGAAGAGATCCTTCTTGACGCCCTCATCCTCGACAACGGCCTCGATCACGAGATCGGCTCCAGAAAAGCTCGAGAGAACCGGCGAGGGCGTGATGCGATCCAGGGCCTCGGCCTTCTCCTGCGGCGAACGCTTGCCTTTGGCGACCTCTCGCTCGAGGTTGCGCTCGATCGAGGCGAGAGCCTTCTCGAGATAGGGCCCCTCCAGGTCCGCGAGAAATACCGTCAGCCCCGAGGCGGCCGCCACGTGCGCGATGCCGCTGCCCATCTGGCCGGCGCCCACGACGCCGAGCGTGCGAATCTCCATGCCGGGACTCTATTGCGCCCCGGAAACCTAATCAACGGGTCGGGAAACGGAAAACGAGAAACGGGAAACGAAAAAAGGCCGCCGGTAGCTCCTCCTCTACCGTTTCCCCGTTTCCCGTTTCCCGGCTCAAGGGATTGCGACGCGAAACCGAGGGACTCCAAATCGGGTCAGGAAGGCGATGCCGACGGCGACCACGGAGGCCGCGCTCCACACGACGGACCCGATGAAGGGAAGAAGGGAGACCGCCCCGAGCAGCGCGAGTCCCGCCGCCAGGGCCGCCGGCCGCTTCGCGGGCGCGACGCTCCCGACGAGTCTTTGTCCGAGCAGCAGAAAGAGAGCGCCCATCCCGAAGACTTTCGCCGCGACCGCCACCAAACCCAGGAGGATCGCGATCGGGATCGACAGGGCGGGAGGCAGGAGCGCCAGCGCGGCCACGGTCGCCAGCAGAAGGCTCAGCACACCGAGAGCGCCGGCGAGCAGGGTGCTTGACCAATGAGTGTCGGCGGAGGCGGCCGCGCGCGCGAAAGGCGAGGCGAAGCAGAAGAGGAGAGCCAGGCTCACCGCGAGCCAGACGGAAAGCGCGAGGAGACGGAGGCCGCGGAAGAGGAGACCCTGACTCCTCTCCTGCCAGGGCGCCCGATGCACTTCGTCCAGATAGAGGCGCAGGAGTGTCCCCGGCGTGGAAACCATTCCACGCACCGGCAGAGGCTTTCCTCCGGGAGCGTTGACGCCGCCGCCGAAGACCGAGAGATTCCCTTCCACGAAACCGGAAGGCGAAAACGTGACGGTGCCTCCCCAGACGACGACGTCCCCCGACACGCGCGAGGCGATGCGCACGTCCGACAACACCGCGACGACGCGGCCCGCCACGGGCTTCTCGATCTCGATGTTTCGCGCAAAAGCCGTCTGCCCGGGAGAGGCCGCCACCGCCACCGCGAACAAAGCGGCAGCGATCACCGCCGGCGCTCCCGGGCAAGGGCTCGCCGGATTCCGAAGAGCACAGGCGCGAGAAGGAACAGGCAGACGAGCCCGAGCGTCTGCTCGCGGCGCATGGCCTGCCCGAGCGCCTCGAGCCCGGCCGGCCACGCGCTCGCAAGTTCCGCCAGCGACCGGGCGACCGCCCGCAAGAGCGCAAAGAGCGGGGCGAGAGCGGCCGCGGCCAGACCCGCCTGCTCGCTCGCAGAGATCCCGGGCAGGGTCAGAACCAGAAACCCGGAGAAAAACAGGCCAACGGCGAAGAGACACGGGCCTTTCCAGAGCCCAAAGTCACGCCGCTCGCGCCTTGAGAAAGGGCGCAGGCGCAGGACGCTGCCGGCCAGGTCGGGAACCCCATCCCGGATTGCCGGGAACTCGCCGTCGCGAAGCCCTCCCAGGCTGTCGATTTCCCGCGAGAGAACGGCCGCCTCGGAAACGGCCTGTTCGCAGGAGGGACAGACCCGCGCATGTTCCGAAGCATCCCGGGCGTAGACCGGCTCCGCTCCCGAGGCGATCGCCTCGGCGTCGAGCGGATCCAACGGACGGGCGCAAGGGTTCACGACAGTTCTCCCGACAACCTTTCCTTCAATACGGCTCTGGCTCGAAAGAGTTTGTTCTTGACCGTGCCGAGGGGCATCTGTTTGACGTCCGCGATCTCCTCGTAAGAAAGGCCGCCAAAATGCCGCAGCGTAATGAGTTCCCGGAATTCAAGCGGCAGAGCGGAAATCGCGCGCGCGATCGCGTTTCCCCGCTCCAGATTCCGGAGTTCGCCGTAAGGATCCAGATCGTGGCTCTTGTACTCCAGGGAGGACATTCCGCCATCGGCATCGTGGACCTCCAGAGGCACCGTCCGGGGGCGCCGCTTGCGCAGGTGATCAATCGCCGCGTTGCCGGCGATCCGGAAAAGCCAGGTCGAGAACTTGAAGGCGGGGTTGTAACGGTTCAGGGCGCCGAAGACCTTCAAGAAGATCTCCTGCGAAAGGTCGAGCGCGTCGTCACGGTTCCCCACCATCCTGCCGACGTGGGCGAGGACGCGGGATTGGTAACGGCGCACCAGGACCTCGAAAAGGTTTTCATCACCCGCGAGGATGCGGCCGACGAGCTCTTCGTCATCGAGACCGTCGCGGTCCTCGGCGTTTTTCCTTTTCAAGACCGCCACGATCGGCGACTGTCTCGAATGCGGCCTTTCCACCGCGGAGACTTCTCCATCCTTCGGGCCGCTGCGATCAAGGGCTTGCTCCGCTGCCGTGCGCTACAATCGCCCTCATTCTATTGGAGCGGGCCGCCACGGCGGCCATGGAGGGAGATCTCCCGTGAACCAAGTCGTCGAACCGCAGTTCCCGACGATCGGCACCCCGCCTCAGGGAGTTGACTCCTCCAGCCCCTTCGAAGAAATGATGTCCCGGTTCGACCTGGCCGCGCAAAAGCTGGGCCTGGATCCCGGCCTCTACAAAGTCCTTCGCGAACCGGTGCGGGAGACGAAGGTCTCCATTCCGATCGTCATGGACGACGGGCGCATCGAGGTCTTCATCGGCTACCGCGTCCTGCACAACATCGCGCGCGGCCCTGGCAAAGGCGGCATCCGCTACGACAAGAACGTGACTCTCGACGAGGTCCGGGCGCTCGCCGCCTGGATGACCTGGAAGTGCGCGGTCGTCAACATCCCCTTCGGCGGGGCCAAGGGGGGCGTCATCTGCGATCCGGGCACGCTGTCCCGCGGCGAGACCGAGCGGATCACGCGCCGCTACACCGCCGAGCTCATGGATCAGTTCGGGCCGGAGAAGGATGTGCCCGCTCCCGACATGGGCACGAACCCTCAAACGATGGCCTGGGTGATGGACACGTTTTCCATGCACGCGCGCCACACGGTGACGTCGGTCGTGACGGGCAAGCCCCTCTCGCTCGGCGGTTCCCGCGGGAGAGTCGAGGCGACCGGCCGAGGCCTCATGTTGATCTGCCGGGAAGCGGCGCCCTTGAAGGGCCTCACGCTCGCGTCGAGCCGAATCGTCGTGCAGGGGTTCGGCAACGTCGGATCGATCGCGGCCCGGATGTGTCACGAGGCCGGCGCGACGGTGATCGGCGTTTCCGACATCTCGGGGGGAATCTGGAACGAAAAAGGGCTCGACATCCCGGCGGTGCTGAAGCATTACGAGCGCGGCCGCTCCTTCGAGGGCTTCCCCGGAGCGACGAAGGTCTCCAACGCGCAACTGCTCGAGCTCGAGACCGACATTCTGATTCCCGCGGCTAACGAAAACCAGATCCGGGGCCGAAATGCCGGCAGCATCAAGGCGAAGATCATCGCCGAAGGGGCCAATGGTCCCACCACGCAGCACGCCGACGAGATCCTGAACCAGAAGGGAATTCTGGTCGTCCCGGACATCCTGGCCAACGCCGGCGGCGTCACCGTTTCCTATTTCGAGTGGGTGCAGGACCGCGCCGGTTTCTTCTGGCGCGAGCAGGAAGTCAACGAGCGGCTGGAAGACATCATGGTCCAGTCCTTCAAAGACGTGGCTGGAATGGCGGAAAAGTACAACGTCAGCTTCCGCATCGCCGCCTACATGCTGGGAATCTCCCGAGTAGCGCACGACACGATGGTTCGCGGCCTCTACGCATGACGGCGCGTGGCGCGCGCCGTCATAGTTGAGGACCTGGATCGAGCCTTCAGGCTCCGCTCAGCTCTCCGCCATCGGAGCCATGAAAGGAAGCTTCACATTCTGGCGGCAGGCTTCTTCCCAGATCGCGAGCGCCCGGAGAGCGCCGGCTTCCGCGTCGCCCCGGTCTCCCAGTCCGATGAGCGCCGGGAGGCAACGCTCGAGAGCGCGAGCCATCTGCGAAGCGGCATCGAGCTTGCGCATGATCTTGATCACGCCTTCGGTGCGAAACGCGTAAATCGTCTCACAGGTTTCCAAGACATCCTCCCTGAGCGCCTCGTCAGCCACTCAGGCCCCTGAAAAGCAAGGAGCGAGCCAAAACGTTGGTCGAT
>WNGE01001994.1_pt1 | contig 25814 bp, 21 predicted proteins | sample 5400651 | NCBI WGS metagenome assembly WNGE01 (sample SAMN13153370, study PRJNA577476) | soil metagenome | isolation source: 60 cm soil or saprolite under grassland replicate 2 | place: USA:California | collected 2016-06-15 | reverse complement strand
AAAAGCGAGATTGCGGCCCCCATGACCGACACCCGCGCCGACACCGCAGGGCTGACCGCGCGCACGCGGGCGATCGTGCCGGGCGGTGGGATCGTTGCCGTGCATTTCCTGAAAGATACGGCCGCGTTCGTTCTCGGCGAGGAGGCGCTGCTGCTGGTCGCGCCGGACGGCGAGGAGCGCCGCGTTGCGGTCCATGACGGCGGCATTCTCGCCGCGGCAAGCGACGGGCGACGCCTCGTGACCGGCGGCGACGACGGCAAGGTGGCGGCGACGGACGCCGGCGCCAACAGTGCAACCGTTGCGGTCGACCGCAAGCGCCGCTGGATCGACCAGGTGGCGACCGGTTTTCGCGCCATCGCCTGGTCGGCCGGCAAGGAAGTCTTCGTCGAAAACGCAAAAGGCGAGGCGCGCACGATCGAGGTTGCGTCGAGCGTGGGCGGCCTGGCGTTCGCCCCAAGGGGATTTCGGCTGGCGATCGCCCATTACAACGGCGCGACGCTGTGGTTCCCCAATGCGGCGGCGGATCCGGAGCGGCTCGAGTGGAAGGGCTCGCATCTTGCCGTCACGTTCAGTCGCGACGGCAAATTTCTGGTCACGGCGATGCAGGAGCCGACGCTGCACGGTTGGCGTCTCGCGGACGGCAGGCATCTGCGCATGGCGGGATATGTCGCAAAAGTCCGCTCGCTCGACTGGACCGCCGACGGCGATTGGCTCGCGACCGGCGGCTCCAATCAGCTCATCCTGTGGCCGTTCGCCGGCAAGGACGGGCCGATGGGAAAGACGCCGCGCATGCTCGCGCCGGCGCAGGCGCTCGCGGTCGTGGTCGCCTGCCATCCCAGGCAGCCGGTCGTCGCGGTCGGCTATTCCGACGGGCTCGTGCTCTTGGTGCGGCTCGAGGACGGAGCGGAAATCGTGGCCAAGCGCCCGGGCGCGGCGAGCGTTGCGGCGCTCGCCTGGAACGGAGCCGGCAGCCTGCTCGCGTTCGGAACCGAGGACGGCGAAGCGGGCGTGGTGGGTCTGGGGTGAGGCCGCCGTGCTCGAGGCCCGCCCGATGCAATCGGGCGAGCGGCTCAGGATGACGGTGGGATCAAATCACATACTGCCGCAGCGGCGGATAGCCGTTGAAGCCCACCGACGAATAGGTCGCCGTATAGGCGCCGGCCGCCTCGATCAGAACCTTATCGCCGATGGCGAGCGAGATCGGCAGCATGTAGGGGGTCTTCTCGTAGAGCACGTCGACGGAATCGCAGGTCGGACCGGCGATGATGCACGGCGCGAGCTCCGAGCCGTCCTTGCCGGTGCGGATCGGGTAGCGGATGGATTCCTCGATCGTCTCGGCGAGCCCATGAAACTTGCCGATGTCGAGATAGACCCAGCGCACCGGATCTTCCGGCGAGCGCTTGGCGATCAGCACCACTTCGGCCTCGATGATGCCGGCGTTGCCGACGAGGCCGCGGCCGGGCTCGACGATGGTTTCCGGAATGCCGTTGCCGAAGTGCCGGCGCAGCGAACGGAAGATCGCCTTGCCGTAGGAATCGAGCTTCGGCGTCTTGCGCGCGTAGCGCGCCGGGAAGCCGCCGCCGAGGTTGACCATGGCCAAGCTGATGCCGCGCTCGGCGCAGGCGCGGAAGATCGCCGCGGTCGACGCCAGCGCCCGGTCCCAGGCCTCCACATTGTGCTGCTGAGAGCCGACGTGGAACGAGATGCCGTGCGGCAAGAGCCCGAGCCGGTGCGCCAGCTCGAGGATGTCTGGTGCATATTCCGGCTCGCAGCCGAACTTCCGCGACAGCGGCCATTCCGAGCCCGAGCCGTCGCAATGGATGCGGCAGATCACGCGGGAGCCCGGCGCGGCGCGCGCCACCTTCTCGACCTCCGCCTCGCAGTCGACCGCGAACAGCGTGACGCCGAGCTGGTGAGCCCGCGCGATCTCGCTCTCCTTCTTGATGGTGTTGCCGTAGGAGATGCGCTCGGGGCTTGCGCCCGCGGCCAGCACGGCTTCCGTCTCGCTGACCGAGGCGACGTCGAAGGAGGATCCGAGCTCGGCCAGCAGCTTGAGGATCTCCGGCGACGGATTGGCCTTGACCGCGTAGAACACCCGGGTGTCGGGCAGCACGCGCGCGAAGGCGAGATAGTTCTCGCGCACGACGTCGAGATCGACGACGAGGCAGGGCCCGTCCTCGTGGCGCTTCTTGAGAAAATCACGGATGCGCTCGGTCATCGGCGCTATCTCCAGTCCAAGGGCGGCACGCGCCGCCGGATGAGCCTTGGGCTGATTGAGCGGAAAGCGCATCGCGCTGCCGCCGCTTCCACCCGATTGCTGCCTTGGTCCGGAACGGAAGATCCCGATCCGCACGCCCGGCAAAGAAGGACAAGCCTCTTCGGTGACCGACGACGCTCGGTCGTGACCAAAAAAGCCCGTTCCGTCGTTGCTTTAAGCCGCGTCCCCCGTGGAGAGCGGGGTACGCCGGTTTCGCCTCCGGCTGCCGGTCGCGGGTGCAAGGAAGCAGGTTCTTCCTTAGGCGGCTGTCCGGCCTCTTGTCCGGATGCCCACCGACCGACACACGGCCACAGGCACGTGCGAAATTGGGCAATCACGCACTTAAGCTATCCAGACATGCACTGCAAGCGCTTTGGGCGCGATCGCGCGCAAATCAACAAAGATCGCGAGACACCACCGCGGCTCGGCTGCTTGAGCGATACAAATTGATGTGCGAGCGCTCAGCCCGTGAACGGCTCCACCCTGCGGGCGGCGCGAATGAAGCTCGCCATGATGGCAAGCCCGATCAGAAAGAAGATCGATTGCAGCACATAGCCGCCGGTCTCGCCGAGATGGAACAAGCCGGCGAGCGCCCAGCCGCCCGCGAATGCGGCGCCGAACACTTCGGCTCCGATCAGGATGGCGGCGCTCATCACGGTGAGCACGTGCACCCAGAGGATCCGGCGCCGGCGCGAAGTTTCCACAGGTTTTTTCATCCTTCGCGTCCCTCGACGGCTTCGGCGGCCGCTGCCAAGCGGCGGCGGCAATCTGGTCCAATCCGCCGGCCCGATCAAGATGGGGGCATTCTTGGCCGCACGCGCGGTTGCCTTCCCGCCGCTTCGCGGCGGGAGGGGAACCCGCGCACCTCGCAAAATCCGCCTCGCTGCTGTAAGTCCACCGAATCCGCCATGCCCCTGTACGCCTCCGGATATCGCCGCGGCATCGTCGCGGCCCCGCATCGGGCCGCGGCCGAAGCCGGTCGCCTGATCCTTGCCGAGGGCGGCAACGCGCTCGAAGCCATGGTGGCGATGGCGGCGGCGAGCGCGGCCGTCTATCCGCACATGAACCACCTCGGCGGCGACGGCTTTTTCCTGATCCACGAGCCGTCGGGGCGCATCCGCGCCATCATGGGCGCGGGGCCCGCCGGCTCCGGCGCGCGCGTTGAGCTCTACCGCGGGCATGAGAGCATCCCGCCGCGCGGCCCGCTCGCGGCGCTCACGGTTCCGGGCGCGCTCGGCACCTGGATCCTTGCGCTCGAAGCCGCCAAGGCGGCGGGCGGGCGCATGCCGCTTGCGAGCTTGCTCGCGCCCGCCATTGGTCATGCCCAAAGCTACGTCGTGACGCCGGGCCAGGCGCGGCTGACCGAGGAAAAGTTTTCGGAGCTCGAGGCGGTCCCCGGCTTCGCCGACGCCTTCCTGAGCGACGGCAAGCCGCCGCAGGCCGAAGCGAGGCTCAAGCAGACCGCGCTTGCCGCCACCCTCGACCATCTCGCCCGTGCGGGGCTCGACGATTTCTACCGCGGCGACGTGGCGCGCGAGATCGCCGCGGATCTCGCCGGGATCGGCAGCCCGGTCAGCCGCGCCGATCTCGCCGGTTATCGCGCTTGCGTGGACGAGCCGCTCTCGGTCGCGGTGCGCGCCGGCACTTTGTTCAACACGCCGCCGCCGACCCAGGGCATCGCCTCCCTGATCCTGCTGGCGCTGTTCGATCGGCTCCGCATCGAAGCGGCCGAGAGCTTCGACCACATCCACGGGCTCGTCGAAGCGACGAAGCGTGCGTTCCTCGTGCGCGACCGCATCGTCACCGATCCGGATCGTCTCCCACATCCGCCCGCGCTTTATCTGGCGCAAAGCTTCCTCGACGCCGAGGCGCGGCGGATCGACGGCCGCAAGGCCGCGCCGTGGCCCGCGTCGCCGCAGCGGGGCGACACCGTGTGGATGGGCGCTGCGGATGGCTCGGGCCTCGTCGTCTCCTACATCCAGTCGCTCTACTGGGAATTCGGCGCCGGCTGCGTGCTGCCGGGCACCGGCGTGCTGATGCAGAACCGCGGCGCCAGTTTCTCGCTCGACCCGCAGGCGCTGAACACGCTCGCGCCCGGCCGCCGGCCGTTCCACACGCTCAACCCGGCGCTCGCGGCGCTCCGGGACGGCAGGACGCTGGCGTACGGCACGATGGGGGGCGACGGTCAGCCGCAGACGCAGGCGGCGCTGTTCACCCGGCTCGTGTTCTATGGTCAGCCGCTCGAAGAGGCGATCGCCCGCCCGCGCTGGCTGCTGGGGCGCACCTGGGGATCGCCGCGCACCAGCCTGCGGCTCGAAGCAAGATTTCCGGCAAGCCTCATCGAACAGCTCGCAGACGCGGGCCACGATATCGAGGAGCTCGACGAATCCTATTCCGACACCATGGGGCACGCGGGCGCGATCGTGGTGCATCCGAACGGGAGCCTCGAAGCGGGCCACGATCCGCGCGCCGACGGCGGGGCGGAGGGGGTGTGACTCCCTTTTCCCTCCCCGCAGGGGAGGGTCGGCAGCGCGCGAATGCGAGCTGGCGGGGTGGGGCTGAGCTCACTCACCTCGCCCGATCGCGCCTACGCGTGATCGACCTCCCCTCCGGGGAGGGAAAGCGGCCACCTTTCCGCCGCACTGAATGATATGGTGCCGCGCCGTTTCGGATCGATGAGATGATGACCCGCCGTTCCCGCCTTGCCCTCGTTGCAGCGCTGGCCTGTTGGCTGGGGGCGGCGGATGCGGCGCTTGCCCATCCGCACGTCTGGGTCACGATGAAGAGCGAGCTGCTCTACGCGGCCGACGGCACGGTCACCGGCGTGCGCCATGCCTGGGCCTTCGACGAAATGTTCTCGACCTTCGCCACGCAAGGGCTCGAGACCAAGCAGAAAGGCGTGTTCACCCGCGAGGATCTCAAGCCGCTCGCCGAAGTCAATGTGAACTCGCTCAAGGAGTTCGACTATTTCACCCACGCCAAGGCCAACGGCAAGAAAACGGCGTTCACCGATCCGGTGGATTACTGGCTGGAGTTCGCCGACGGCGTGCTGATCCTGCATTTCACGCTGCCGCTGAAATCGCCGGTCAAGGCGCAGGCGCTCCATCTCGAAATCTACGATCCGACCTGGTTCGTCGATTTCGCCTTCGCGGACAAGGATCCGGTGGCGCTCGTCGGCGCGCCGGCGGCGTGCAAGTTCAGCGTGGTCAATGCCGGCGACGCGGCCGCGGCCTCGAAGGGCCAGCTCGGCGAATCGTTTTTCAACTCGCTCGGCACCGGCAGCAATTATGGCGCCCAGTTCGCCAATAAAGTCGCCGTGCAATGCCCGTGACGTCGCGAATGCAGAAACTTTGCGTGCTCAGTCTCGCAGTCCTTGCGGCGGCTCTGCTCGGCGCCGGCGCGGAAGCGCTTGCGCAGGCAAATCCCTTCGGCGCCGGCCCGGCCGCTCCGCCGCGGCCGCCGGCGCTCGACGGCATCGCCGGTTTCATCCTCGCCAAGCAGGCCGAGTTCTACCGGGCGCTCGCCGGCATGATCCGGGCCGCCAAGGCCGACGGCAGCGCGGCCTTGAGCCTGCTCGGCCTCTCCTTCGCATACGGCGTCTTTCATGCGGCGGGACCCGGCCACGGCAAGGCGGTGATCTCGTCCTACCTGGTCGCCAATGAGGAGACGTGGCGGCGCGGCATCGTGCTGTCGTTCGCGTCCGCGCTGCTGCAGGCGTTCGTGGCGGTGGCGATCGTCGGCATCGCGGCCGTCCTGCTCGGCGCTACCGCGAAGGTGATGGGCGATGCCGTGCGCGTGATCGAGACGGCAAGCTACGCGCTGATCATGGCGGTCGGCGCGCGGCTTGTGTGGGTCAAGGGCAGGGCCTTCCTGCGCGCGCTCAGACAAACCAGCGTCGCGTCGATGGTGCCGGCTGCCGCCGCGGCGGGGCCTGGGCATCCGGGCGCGGTCGTCCATGACCATGGTCACGATCATGGCGGGCACGAGCACGCCCACGATCACGCCGGGCATTCGCACGGGCCGGAACCCGAGGAGCTCGCCGGACCGGGCGGCTGGGCGCGCGGGCTCTCGGCCATCGTGGCGGTCGGCTTGCGGCCATGCTCGGGCGCGATCCTGGTGTTGGTGTTCGCGCTCGCCCAAGGCCTGTTCTGGACCGGGGTCGCCTCGACCTTCGTGATGGGGCTCGGCACCGCGATCACCGTCGCGGCGATCGCGAGCTTTGCGGTCGGCGCGCGGACCTTGGCGGCGCGGTTCGCGAAGGGCCGCGAGGGCGCGGGCGGATTGCTGCTGCGGGGGCTCGAACTCGGCGCCGCGGCGCTGGTACTCGCCTTCGGCGCGCTGCTGCTGATGGGCTACATGGCGAGCGAGCGCATGTTCGCGGTGTGAAGTTCAGCCAAAATCCTCGGACTTGAGCTCGATCGGCGTGCCGTGCGGCGTGCGGTCGGCGGCGTGGTCCCACGCGTCACGATAGCGCGTGAGTGCATCCGTGCTGGCGATGCCCTTGGCGGCGACGAGCTTTTCGAGCGCGGCGAGCCAGTGACGATAATAGGTCGTGCCGAGATCGGGATCGCCGGCGGCCTGGGCGCTGCGGATCTCCGCCGCCAAAGCCGCCGCCCATTCGGGCCACGTGAAAACGCCGCGCTCGTGGAGCGCGAGCGCCATGGCGAACGCCTGCGCCTCCCACGGCTCACGAAACACCGGCTCGCCGGAATCGAGCGGAATGCCCGGCAGGCTCGCTGCCGATCCCGCTTCAGGCCGCCTCGAGGTAGGATTCCCAGGCATCGACCGAGACCTTCAGTTTCGGATCGCTGTGCGGCCCCCACAGCTCGGTGCCGTCGAACCGCACGCTGTAAAGCCACTGCGGATTCTCGCCCTTCTCCGCTGCGTTGCTGTCGGGAAAGACGTGGCAGCCGCGCACGTGCTCGATCGTGCCGAGATGCCCCCGCACATACCGCGGCAGGCGCGTATGCACGCTCGGGTGCATGTTCTTGGCGCGCACCCGATCGCCCGGCTTGAAGCGTGCCGGTGCCGCGGGCGGGCGCGCTACCGCGGTTCCCCGCGAAAGCACGCGGTCCACATCGTCCGCGGCGAGCACGCGTTTGACCGGCGTCGCGCTGCCGAGCGCGCGGCCGGCGGCAAGCTCCTCGGGGGTGACGAGACGGCATTCGGCGAGAAGCTGTTCGAGGCCGGCGAGCCAAAGCTCGTAATAGCTCTTGGAAAGGTAGTCGGGGGGCGAGCGGTTCTCGCGCGCGAACCGCGACATGTCGATGTTCCATTCGCCGGTCGCGCCCATCGCGACCGTGATGGCGAAGGCGCGCCGCTCCCATGCGGCATGAAATACCGGCTCGTTGGACTCGGGCTCGACCGGGCCGAACCCGTGCACGCCACCCATGTCGTGCGCGCCGTTCATGGCACCTCGGCGGGGGATTTGGGCAGTCCGGTGCCGATCATGGAATCGCGGGTCACGAGCTCGGCGAGCCTTTCCTCGCTCCAGTCCTGGGTGCCGGCCGGCCGCACCGGCACCACGAGGTAGCGCACCTCCGCGGTCGAATCCCACACGCGGATCTCGGTGCCTGCCGGCAGCTCTACCCCGAACTCGCGCAGCACGCCGCGTGGGTCGGCGACCGCGCGCGAGCGATACGGCGCCGATTTGTACCAGACCGGCGGCAGCCCGAGCACCGCCCAGGGATAACAGGAGCACAGGGTGCAGACGACCATGTTGTGGATTTGCGCCGTGTTCTCGAGCGCAACCATGTGCTCGCTCTGCCGTCCCGCGAACCCCATCGAGGCGATGGCGGCGGTCGCGTCCTTGCGGAGCCAATCGCGGTATGCCGGGTCCGCCCACGCGCGCGCCACGACACGGGCGCCGTTGCGCGGCCCGACCTTGGTCTCGTAGGTCTCGATCAGGCGGTCGAGCGCGGGGGGATCGACATAGCCCTTCTCGGTCAAGATGGTCTCGAGCGCGCGAACGCGCAGCTCGGTCTCCGAGAGCTCCGAGCCGTGCGCATGCGCGTGATCGTGATGCTCGATGCTGGGATCGGTGGACATGATCCCAGTCTATCCGAGCCGGCACTCACCGTCACCCTGAGGTGCCGCGTGCCGCGGGGGCCCTCGACGGCGCGCGGCTGCTGCTCGCCTCCGACGCCGGGCGCTTCATGGCGGGCGCTACCGTCGTGGTCGACGGCGGCCAGATGGTCGGATTGAGGGGCTAGCCGTAGCCCGCATGGAGCGAAGTGCAATGCGGGTCCGCCCATCCCGGATTTCGCTTGCGCTCCATCCGGGCTACAGCATGGTTCTCCTGCTGCAGTGCGCTAAAATGCGTCGGAACGGGAGGCAAGGAAACTTCGTTGCAGGCGGCCAAAACAAAACGAAATTGACCCTTGCAAAGCTAAGTGTCAGCATCATCTACGTTTTATTCGAAAAAACCGGGCCGCGATCCTCCGCTCCTGCTCGAGCCGGCACGTCGCAAGGGCCCGTCGCGCCGTGGAGATAAAGGCGAATGGCGCTCCAGCAAGTCAGCCTCGACGACAAGTTCGATCTCGGCCAGGGCCGCATCTTTGTCACCGGATTCCAGGCGCTGGTCCGCCTCTGCCTGATGCAGAAGGAGCGCGACCGCCGCGCCGGGCTCAATACCGCGGGGTACATCACCGGCTATCGCGGCTCGCCGCTCGGCGGCCTCGACCAGCAGTTCGTGCGGGCCAAGCGCCATCTCGAAGCCGCCGATATCCGCTTCCAGCCCGGGCTCAACGAGGACTTGGCCGCCACCGCGGTATGGGGCTCGCAACAGGCCGAGCTGCGCGGCGAGGGAAAGTTCGATGGCGTGTTCTCGATCTGGTACGGCAAGGGGCCGGGCGTCGACCGCACCGGCGACGTGTTTCGCCACGCCAATCTCGCGGGAAGCGCGAAGCACGGCGGCGTGCTGGCGCTCATGGGCGACGATCACACCGCGGAATCCTCGACCACCGCCCATCAGTCCGAGTTCCATTTCGTCGACGTGATGGTCCCGATCCTCAATCCGGCCGGGGTTCAGGAGATCATCGACTACGGGCTCTACGGCTGGGCCATGTCGCGGTTCTGCGGCTCGTGGGCCGCGCTCAAATGCATGCATGAGACGATCGAATCCACCGCGATCGTCGACGGCAGCCTGGAGCGGGTGAACATCGTCATCCCGACCGATTTCGTGCCGCCCGAGGGCGGGCTCAACATCCGCCTGCAGGATACGTTTCTCGGCCAGGAGGCGCGGCTGCACGACTTCAAGCGCGACGCCATGCTGGCGTTCGTGCGCGCCAACAAGCTCAATCGCAACATCACTTCGGGCGGACGCAGCGCCAAAATCGGCATCATCACCGTCGGCAAGTCCTACCTCGACGTGCGCGAGGCGCTCGACGAGCTCGGCATCGACGAGGTGAAATGCAACGATCTCGGCATACGGCTCTACAAGGTCGCCTGCCCGTGGCCGCTGAGCCAGCGCGAGCTGATGGAATTCTCGCAAGAGCTCGACCTCATCATCGTGGTCGAGGAGAAGCGCTCGCTGATCGAGGTCCAGGTCCGCGAGGAGCTTTACGGCACCGCGAACCAGCCGGTGTGCATCGGCAAGAAGGACGAGCGCGGCAACTGGCTGTTCCCGGTCAAGGGCGCGCTCGATCCCAACGACATCGCGATCTGCATCGGCGAGCGGCTGCTCGCGTACGGCCATGACGAGGAGCGCGCGGCCAAGATCGCCCGGCTCAAGGAGCGCCAGCGCGCGCTCGCCGAAATGGCGGATGTCGCGACCCGCACCCCGTATTTCTGCTCGGGCTGTCCGCACAATTCCTCCACCGTGGTGCCGGAAGGCATGCGCGCCTATGCGGGCATCGGCTGCCATTTCATGGCGCAATGGATGGACCGCTCCACGCTCGGCTATACCCAGATGGGCGGCGAGGGCGCCAATTGGATCGGCGAAGCCCCGTTCTCAAACCGCGGCCACGTGTTCCAGAACCTCGGCGACGGCACCTACAATCACTCGGGCTATCTGGCGCTGCGCGCCGCGATCGTCTCGGGCGTCAACATCACCTACAAGATCCTGTTCAACGACGCGGTGGCAATGACCGGCGGACAGCCCAACGAAGGCGGCCTGACCGTGCCGGAGATCGCCCGCCAAGTGGCGGCCGCCGGCGTCGAGCGCGTGATCGTCGTCACCGACGAGCCGTGGAAATATCCCTCGGACGTCGGCTGGCCGCGCGGGCTGAGCGTGCATCACCGCGACGAGCTGATGCGCGCGCAGACCGAGCTCGCGTCGGTCAAGGGCGTGAGCGTGCTGATCTACGACCAGACCTGCGCGGCCGAGAAACGTCGGCGCCGCAAGCGCGGGCTCTATCCCGATCCCGACAAGCGCGTGATCATCAACGAGCTGGTGTGCGAGGGTTGCGGCGACTGCGGCGTGCAGTCGAACTGCGTCTCCGTGCAGCCGCTGGAAACCGAGTTCGGGCGCAAGCGCCGCATCGACCAGACCAGCTGCAACAAGGATTTCAGCTGTCTCAAGGGCTTCTGCCCCTCGTTCGTGACCGTGCACGGCGCCAAGCTCAAGAAGGGCACCACCGTCGCCGAAGGCGAGGATCTGCCGGCGCTGCCCGAACCGCAGCTGCCGGAAATCGGCCGGCACCCCTACGGCATCATCGTGACCGGCATCGGCGGCACCGGCATCGTCACCATCGGGGCGGTGCTCGGCATGGCCGCGCATCTCGACGGCAAGGGCTGCGGCATCATCGATATGGCCGGGCTTGCGCAAAAAGGCGGGGCGGTGTTGAGCCATTTGCGCATTGCGCGCCGGCCCGATGACATCCACGCGATCCGCGTGCCGGCCGGAGGCGCCGATCTCGTCATCGGCGGCGACATGGTGGTCGCCAGCGCCAAGAAGGTGCTGGCCGCCGTCAAACGCGGCCAGAGCCGGATCATCGCCAACCTGGCGGAAATCCTTCCGGGCGATTTCACCCGCGACGCGGATTTCTCCCTGCCGGCGGAGCGCATCAAGCGCGCGATCAAAACCAGCGCCGGCGAGGATCGCAGCCATTTCGTCGATGCGACCCGGCTCGCCACCGCGCTGCTCGGCAATTCGATCGGCGCCAACATTTTCCTGGTCGGCTACGCCTATCAGCTCGGCGCGATTCCGCTCTCCGCCGCCGCGATCGAGAAGGCGATCGAGCTCAACGGCGAGGCCGTGGCCATGAACCAGGCCGCGTTCCGCTGGGGCCGCCGCGCGGCAATCGATCTTCAGCAGGTGGAGAAATTGGCGAGGCCGGAGGCGGTCCAGGAGGATCGCCGGCTCTCGCAATCGCTGCCGGAGATGATCGAGCGCCGGGCCGCCTTCCTGACCGAATACCAGGACCGCCGTTATGCGGACCGCTATCTCGGCCTGGTGGAGCGCGCCAAGGCCGCCGAAACCGAAAAGACCCCGGGCAAGAGCGGGCTTGCCGAGGCGGTGGCGCGATATCTGTTCAAGCTCATGGCCTACAAGGACGAGTACGAGGTCGCGCGGCTCTACACCGACGGCTCGTTCCTCCAGCAGGTCAAGAACGAGGTCGACGGCGAGAACCTGCGGCTCGAATTCCATCTCGCGCCGCCGCTTCTGGCCCGCCGCGACCCCGAAACCGGCAAGCCGAAAAAGCTGGCGTTCGGCCCGTGGATGCTGTCGGCCTTCCGGCTGCTGGCGAAGCTGAAATTCCTGCGCGGCACGCCGTTCGACCCGTTCGGGCGCTCGGCCGAGCGGCGCACCGAGCGGGCGCTCGTGCGCGATTACGAGGCGATGCTCGACGAATTGCTGGCGAAGCTGTCGCCGCAGAACCACCACCTCGCGGTGGGGCTCGCATCGATCCCGGAAAAGATCCGCGGCTTCGGCCACGTCAAGGCCTGGCACCTGCAAAGCGCCAAGGCCGAGGAGGCGGCGCTCATCGAGCAGTTCCGGACCGGATCCGCCCCGGTGCTCAAGGCCGCGGAGTAAGGGCGCTGCTAACGGACCGGTCGTCCCGGGGGCCGAGCCCCGGATCAGGTCCGGGGCAGGCTCCGCGAGGCAACCCGGCATCCATGAACACTGGCCGAGCGATGCCAAAAGACCTGTGTTCATAGGTTCCGGGTTCGCGGGCTTCGCCCGCGCCCCGGAATGACCGGCTTTGGTCGCAAGTCAACCCCAACACTTGACCTGCCCTCAGCTACCTTCTCATATGTCGTCTTGAACCAACAACAGTCCGCCGGGCGAACGGCGGCACCAGATGGGCGTCTGTCGCGTGGGCCGCTCGGCCCGCGGAGCACTGGGAGGATGGCGCGTGGCGAGCACCGCCGCCGCTGAGGCGGACACGTTCCCGAAACTCCTCATTCACAACGCGCACACGATCGGCGCGCGGCCCGCGGTCCGCCACAAGGACCTCGGCATCTGGCAAACCTGGACCTGGGCGCAAGTCCTCGACGAGATCCGCGCGTTCTCGATCGGGCTCGAGGAGCTGGGGGTCGCCCGCGGCGACAAGTTCGCCATCATCGGCGGCAACCGGCCCAAGCTCTATTGGTCGATGTGCGCCGGACAGGCGCTCGGCGCCGTGCCGGTGCCGCTCTATGCCGACGCGGTCGCCGAGGAGATGGCCTACGTGCTCGAGCACGCCGAGGTGAAGCTCGCCGTGGTCGAGGACCAGGAGCAGGTCGACAAGGTCGTCTCGGTGTCCGACCGGCTGTCGCGGCTGGGTTGGCTGATCTACGACGAGCCGCGGGGTTTGCGCGAATACGACCATGCCCGGCTGAAGTCCTTCCAGGACGTGCAGCAGCTCGGCCGCCAGGCGCTGGCGAGCGATCCGGGCCGGCTCGAGCGCTGGGAACAAACGATCGAAGCCGGAAACGGCGGCGATCTCGCCGTCATTCTCTACACCTCGGGAACCACCGGCCGGCCCAAGGGCGTGATGCTGACCCACCACAACGTGATGATCTCGGCGCGCAACGGCAACGAATTCGACCAGCTCGATGCGGACGAGGAAGTCATCGCCTATCTGCCGCTCGCCTGGATCGGCGACCACATCTTCTCCTACGCGCAGTCCTACGTCGCGGGCTATTGCGTCAACTGTCCGGAAACCCCGGAGACGGTGGTCGAGGACCGGCGCGAGATCGGCACGACCTACGCGTTCGCGCCGCCGCGCATCTACGAGAACCTGCTCACGCTCACCATGGTGCGGATGGAGGACGCCGGCGCGCTCAAGAAGCGGATGTTCCATTTCTTCATCGGCGTGGCGCGGCGCTGGGGCGAGAAAATTCTCAACCGGGAGAAGGTGCCGCTCTACGCGCGGCTGCTCTACCGGCTCGGCGACATCCTGGTGTACGGACCGCTGAAGAACCGGTTCGGCCTCTCGCGCATCCGCGTCGCCTATACGGCCGGCGAGGCGATCGGGCCGGAGATCTTTCGGTTCTATCGCGCGCTGGGCATCAACCTCAAGCAGCTCTACGGCCAGACCGAGGCGTCGGTCTACATCACCGCGCAGCCGGACGGCGAGATTTTTGCCGACACCGTGGGCAAGCCCTCGCCCGAGGTCGAGATCAAGATCTCGGAGAGCGGCGAGGTGCTGTTTCGCTCGCCCGGGGTGTTCACCGGCTACTACAAGGATCCGGAGAAGACCGCGGAAGTCCGGACGCCCGACGGCTGGGTGCACACCGGCGACGCCGGCTTCGTCGATCCGAAGACCGGGCATCTGAAAATCATCGACCGGGCCAAGGACGTCGGGCGCCTGAACGATGGCACGCTGTTCGCGCCGAAATACATCGAGAACAAGCTGAAGTTCTATCCCAACATCAGGGAGGCGATGGCGCTCGGCGACAAGCGGGATTTCGTCTGCGTCATGGTGAACATCGATCTGGTCGCGGTCGGCAGCTGGGCCGAGCGCAACAACGTCGTCTACGGCTCCTATCAGGAGCTCGCCGGCAACTCGCTGGTCTACGACATGATCGAGCGCCACATCGACGAGGTGAACCGATCGCTGGCCGAGGAGAAGATCATGGCCGGGGCGCAGATCCGGCGCTTCCTGGTGCTGCACAAGGAGCTCGACGCGGACGACGGCGAGCTCACCCGGACCCAGAAGGTGCGGCGCAGCTTCATCGCCGAGCGGTACGCACCGCTGGTCCAGGCGCTCTACGCGAACACCAAGGAAGCCGACATCTCGACCGAGGTCACCTTCGAGGACGGCCGCAAGGGCGTGGTGCGCGCGCGCGTTGCGATCCGCGACATGAAGGTCTACCCGGCGCCGGCCCGCGACCTGGAGCAGGCCGCATGAAGCTCGGCGTTGTTATACCTCCCCCGAAAGGGGGAGGTCGGTCGGCGAAGCCGACCGGGTGGGGGCGCAAACATCGGTTTCCGGGCGCGAATAATAACCCCACCCCGCGCGCTCGCCGAACTCGGGTGTTCCCGAGTTCGGCCGGTTATAAGAATTGGTCCAAGTCGGAAACATCCGACGTGGACTGCGCGACCCTGCCCTTTCAGGGGAGGGATAAGCCATGAGAGCGCCCGCGGGGCGCGACGTCGCGGCCGGCGAGGTGCTGCTCGCGGTCGACCGGGTGTCGCTGTCGTTCGGGGGCGTGCGGGCGCTGGTCGAAGTCTCCTTCGACATCCGCAAGGGCGAGATCCGCGCCATCATCGGTCCGAACGGGGCCGGCAAGACCTCGATGCTCAACGTCATCAACGGCTTCTATCAGCCCCAGGACGGGCAGATCATTTTCCGCGGCGAGGCGCGCAGGAAGATGCGGCCCTATGAGGCGGCGTCGGGCGGCATCGCGCGCACGTTCCAGAACGTCGCGCTGTTCAAGGGCATGACCGCGCTCGACAACATCATGGCGGGCCGCTCGCTGAAAATGCGCCGCGGCTTTTTTTGGCAGCTGTGGCGCTACGGCCCGGCGCTTGCCGAAGAGGTCGAGCACCGCAAGCGCGTCGAGGAGATCATCGACTTTCTGGAGATCGCCGCGATTCGCAAAATTCCGGTCGGCCGGTTGCCGTACGGGTTGCAGAAACGGGTCGAGCTCGGGCGCGCGCTCGCCATGGAGCCGGACCTCCTGCTGCTCGACGAGCCGATGGCGGGCATGAACCTCGAGGAGAAGGAGGACATGTCCCGCTTCGTTCTCGACGTGAACAACCACTACGGCACCACGATCGCGCTGATCGAGCACGACATGGGCGTGGTGATGGATCTGTCCGATCGGGTGGTCGTGCTCGATTACGGCCGCAAGATCGCCGACGCGGTCCCCGACGAGGTCAAGCGCGACAAGAACGTGATCCGCGCCTACCTGGGCGAGCCCCACGGGGTGAGCGTGTGATGATGGGGTCGCGCGAGCGAGCGGCAAACGCGCTTCACCCTCCCCTGGAGGGGGAGGGTCGGCGAGACGCGGCAGCGTCGAGCCGGGGTGGGGTGACGCGGTTCACCCCCACCCGGCTCGCGCCCAAGGCCGCTCGCCGACCTCTCCCCTCCAGGGGGAGGTGGGGCGCCGAGTGAGCCGTCGGGATGGATGTTCTCTACAGCATCTTCGTCGAGCCGTTCGTGCAGATGGTCACGGCGCCGGACCTGTTGGTGCAGACGCTGTGGGAGGGCCTCGTCGGCGGCGTGCTCTACGCGCTGATCGCGCTGGGCTTCGTGCTGATCTTCAAGGCCTCGGGCGTCTTCAATTTCGCGCAGGGCATCATGGTGGTGTTCGCGGCGCTCACGCTCATCGGCCTCTACGACATCCTGCGCGGGTGGGGCATTCGACCGGCCGACCTTGCCGCCTATGCGGCTCTCGCCGCCACCGTCGTGGTGATGTTCGGTTTGGCGTTTGCGATCGAACGGCTCGTGCTGCGGCCGCTCGTCAATCAATCCGAGATCATTCTGTTCATGGCGACGTTCGGGCTCACCTATTTCCTGATCGGGTTCGGCGAGCTGGTGTTCGGCGGCGATCCCAAAGTGATGATCACCGAGGACCTGCATCTGCCCAGCGGGGCGATCCAGATCAACATGCTCGGCGGCTTCGTGTCGCTGCAGCGGCTCGATATCGCCGCCGCGGTCATCGCGCTCGTCATGGTCGCGACGCTCGGCGTGATCTTCCAGAAAACCCGGATCGGCCGCGCGCTGCGCGCCGTCGCCGACAGCCACAAGGCGGCGCTCTCGGTCGGCATCTCGCTCGAGCAGATCTGGGTGGTGGTGTGGTTCGCGGCCGGGATCGTCGCGCTCGCGACCGGGATCATGTGGGGAGCCCGTTCGAGCGTGTCGTTCGCGCTGGAGATCATCGCGCTCAAAGCGCTGCCGGTGCTCATCCTCGGCGGCTTCACCTCGATTCCCGGGGCCATCGTCGGCGGGATCATCATCGGGGTCGGTGAAAAGATCGGCGAGTTCTACTGGGGCCCGCTGCTGGGCAGCGGCATCGAAAGCTGGCTCGCCTATGTCATCGCGCTGGTCTTTCTGCTGTTCCGGCCGCAAGGCCTGTTCGGCGAGACGATCATCGAGCGTATTTGAGGCGCATCGTGCTCTATCGCGAGGCCGGCCAATACAAGACGAGCTACGCGGCGGATCAGGCGCTGTTCCCGGTCCTGCAGGATCGCGTCGGAATTCTGCTGATCCTCGCCGCGGCCTTCATCCTGGTGCCGGCGGTCGCTTCGAACTTCGTCATCGATTCGATCCTCACGCCCGTGCTGGTGCTCTCGCTCGCGGCGATCGGGCTCAATCTGCTGGTCGGCTATACCGGCCTGCTGTCGCTGGGGACCGGCGGCTTCATGGGCGTCGGCGCGTTCGCCTGCTACAAGCTCGCGACCTATTTCCCGGGCGCCAACATCATCGTGCTGATCCTCTGCTCGGGATTCTTCGCCGCCGCGGTCGGCACGGTGTTCGGCCTGCCTTCGCTGCGGATCAAAGGGTTTTATCTCGCGGTCGCCACCCTGGCGGCGCAATTCTTCCTGTCGTGGTGCTTCATTCGCGTGCAATGGCTCTACAATTATAACGTCTCGGCTTCGATCGAGGTGCCGACCAAGGTGGTTTTCGGCGTTGCGGTCACCGGGCCGAATGCGACACCCGTCACCCGATACCTGATCGTTCTCGCCATCGTGACGCTGATGACCCTGGCGGCGTCGAACCTGATCCGCGGGCGCATCGGCAGGACCTGGATGGCGGTCCGCGACATGGACATCGCCGCCGAGCTGATCGGGATCCGGCTCTACCGGACCAAGCTGCTCGCCTTCGCGGTATCCTCGTTCTACTGCGGGGTCGCCGGAGCGATGATGGTCTTCCTGTGGCTCGGCAACGCCGAGTCGGAGAGCTTCAACATCAACCAGTCGTTCCTCATTCTGTTCATGGTGATCATCGGCGGGCTGGGCAGCCTGCTCGGATCGTTCCTCGGCGCCGCTCTGATCTGGGGCTTGCCCATCGTGCTGCGGGCGGCGCCGGGCTTTTTCGACCTGCCGATCCGCACCGACACGGTCGAGCACGTCACCTTCATGATCCTGGGGGCGCTGATCATCTTCTTCCTGATCGTCGAGCCCAATGGACTTGCCCGGCTGTGGCAAATCGCCAAGCAGAAACTGAGGGTGTGGCCTTTCCCGTACTGACGGTGCACACTCTCGCCACTTCCCCGCCGGGTCCGACGCCCGGGCGGGGTTCCCCCTCCCGTTGCTGGAGGGGGCGAAATGTTAAGAGCCGGCGCATCAAGCGTCGGCCATGCAAGGGAGAAAATGCGATGCGCCTGAAACACCTTGTTCTCGGTGCGGCGGTTGCAAGCCTGGTCGGCGCTGCCGGTCCGGCTTCGGAGGCCGTGGCCCAGGACAGCATGTTCGTACCGCTGTTGACCTACCGCACCGGACCCTTCGCCAATTCCGGCATTCCGATCGCCAACGGCATGCACGACTATCTGGCCATGCTGAACGAGCGCGACGGCGGCATCGGCGGGGTCAAGATCGCCATCGAGGAATGCGAGACCGGCTACAAGAACGAGAAGGGGATCGAGTGCTACGAGGCGCTCAAGGGCAAGAAGCCGCTGGTCTTCAACCCGTATTCTACCGGCATCACGCTGGCGATGATCCCGAAGGCGTCGGCCGATCACATCCCGGTCCTGTCCATGGCCTATGGGTTGTCGGCTTCTGCCGTCGGCCAGGAGTTCCCGTGGATCTTCAATCCGCCGGCCACCTATTGGGACGGCCTCTCCATCATCTTCAACTACATCGCCGGCAAGGAAGGCGGCCTCGACAAGCTCAAGGGCAAGACCATCGGCTTCATCTTCTTCGATGGCGGCTATGGGCGGGAACCGCTGCCGTTGCTGGCACAGTTCGCCAAGGACTACGGCTTCACGGCCAAGGAGTATCCCGTGCCGCCGGCCGACATGCAGAATCAGTCCGGCCTGTGGCTGGGCGTGCGCCGCGACCGGCCCAATTGGATGATCATGTGGGGCTGGGGGGCCATGAACCCGACCGCGGTGCAGGAGGCCGCCAAGGCCGGTTACCCGATGGATCACTTCATCGGCATCTGGTGGTCGGCGAGCGAGGATGACGCCAGGCCCGCGGGCCAGGGCGCCAAAGGCTACCTGGCGGCGAACATCAACAGCGTCGGCGCCGACTTCCCGGCGATCCAGGACATCCTCAAACACGTGGTCGACAAGGGCAAGAGCCAGACGCCCAAGGACAAGGTCGGCGAGAATTTCTACAACCGTGGCGTCATGAACTCGGTGATCGTCGCCGAGGCGATCCGCAACGCCCAGAAGCTGACCGGCAAGAAGGTCGTCACCAGCGAGGATATGCGGCGCGGCCTCGAGACGCTGCAGATCACCGCGGCGCGCTGGAAGGCGATCGGCCTCGACGGCTTCGGCCCGCCGATCGACGTCACCTGCGACGACCACAACGGCCATCACGCCGCCTACGTGCAGCAATGGGACGGCACCAAATGGGTCAAGATCTCGGACTGGATCCCGCCCATGAAGGACAAAGTCATTCCGCTGCTCGACGCGGCGGCCAAGGATTACGTCACCAAGAACCAGCCCTGGCCGAAGCGCACCGAGGCCTGCGACAAGTCGTCGTAAGCCGACCCTCTCGCCGCCTGCGGGGAGAGGGCGCGAGTGCCGAAGCCACGAGCGGGTGAGGGGCTCCGGCTCAATCATCCTGCCCCTCACCCGACCGCGCCTGCCGAACTCGGGTGTTCCCGAGTTCGGCCAATTATGATGGGCCAAGTCGGAAACATCCGACTTGGGCGCGCGATCGACCTCTCCGCGCAACTGCGGGGAGAGGGGAGGACGAGCCAGCCATGACCGCCATCGAATCGATCGATTCCGCGCCAGCCGCGAGCGCCGCGACGATTCTGTCGCTCAACAACGTCGAGGTCGTCTACGACCACGTGATCCTGGTGCTCAAAGGCGTCTCGCTCGAGGTGCTGCGAGGCGGCATCGTGACGCTGCTCGGTGCGAACGGCGCCGGCAAGACCACGACGCTGAAAGCCATCTCCAACCTGCTGCATTCCGAGCGCGGCGAGGTGACCAAGGGCTCGATCGTGTTCGACGGCCAGGAAGTGCACGCGGCCTCCCCCAACAAGCTGGTGCGGCGCGGCTGCATCCAGGTGATGGAGGGCCGGCATTGCTTCGGTCATCTCACCATCGAGGAGAACCTGCTCACCGGCGCGTTCACGCGCCGCGACGGCGGCGCCGCGATCCGGCGCGACCTCGACAAGGTCTACAGCTATTTCCCGCGCCTGAGGGAGCGCCGCCTGGCGATGGCCGGCTATACTTCGGGGGGCGAGCAGCAAATGTGCGCGATCGGGCGCGCGCTGATGTCGAACCCGAAGATGATTCTGCTCGACGAGCCCTCGATGGGACTGGCGCCGCAAGTGGTCGAGGAGATTTTCGGGATCGTCAAAAGCCTCAACGAGAACGAACAAGTGTCGTTCCTGTTGGCCGAGCAGAACGCCAATATGGCGCTGCGCTACGCGGGCTACGGCTACATTCTGGAGAACGGCCGCATCGTGCTCGACGGACAGGCGGCGGCGCTGCGCGAGAACGAGGACGTCAAGGAATTCTATCTCGGGGTCGCGGAGGGCAAGCGCAAATCGTTCCGCGAAGGCAAGCATTACAAACGCCGCAAGCGCTGGCTGGCGTGAGGATGATGAGGGAGGTCATCCGGAGGCCGAGTGCAACGAGGGAACCGGCGATCAATAACCACAATCCGTGCCGATTCGGTCGGCGTTCACAGGTTCGGGCCGTCGCGCTTTGCGCTCGGCCGGAACGACTAGGCAGGGGGCATTCGATGCCCGAAAAATTTCATCTCGACGAAAAATTCTCGCGCTGCTCCGAGCATTGGCGCCCCAAGGTGGTGGCCGCGCTCAACGGCCAGGAAATCAAGATCGTCAAGGTCGCGGGCACGTTTCCCTGGCATCATCACGAGCACGAGGACGAGTTTTTCCTGGTGTGGAAAGGCGCCTTCCGGGTCGAATTCCGCGACCACGTGGTCGAGCTCGGTCCGGGCGAATGCCTGCTTGTGCCGCGCGGCATCGAGCATCGCACCGCGGCCGACGAGGAGGCGCACATCGTGCTGTTCGAGCCGGCCGCGACGCGAAACACCGGCAACGTCGTCGACGCGGTCTTCACCGCGCCGGACGGCGCGGCCGTGTGAGGTCGGCGCGTGCGGATGGGATGACGAGCCTCGATGGCAGGATCGGACCAGCAGAAATCGGAATTCTACGACGCGCTTGAAACGCGGGATCCGCAGACGCGCGAGCGCGCGCTGTTCGCGCAATTGCCCGATGCGCTTGCCAACGCGATGCGTGCCTCCGGCTGGGCGAGGCAGCTTGCCGGCGTCGAGCCGAAATCGGTGAGCTCGCGGAAAGCGCTCGCCGCGCTGCCGGTCCTGCGCAAAGCCGATCTCAAGGAGCTGCAGCGGCAAGATCCGCCGTTCGGCGGCTTGGCCGTCACGCCGCCCGGCAAGGCGAAGCGCCTGCTGATGTCGCCCGGCCCGATCTTCGAGCCGGAAGGCCACGGCAAGGATTGGTGGGGCGCGGCGCGGGCGCTCCATGCGGCGGGCTTCCGCGCCGGCGACATCGTCCACAACGCGTTCGCCTATCATCTCACGCCCGGCGGCTTCATCCTGGAGTCCGGCGCGCACGCGCTCGGCTGCGCGGTGATTCCGGGCGGGGTGGGCAACACCGAGCAGCAGGTCGAGGCGATCGCGATCCTCAAGCCGACCGGCTATACCGGCACGCCGGATTTCCTGAAGATCCTGCTCGATGCCGCGCAAAAGCTCGGCAAGGACGCCTCCTCGCTCGAGCGCGGGCTCGTGTCCGGGGCGGCGTTGCCGCCGTCGCTACGCCAGGAGCTGGCTTCGCGCGGGGTCGAGGTGCTGCAGTCCTATGCGACCGCCGAGCTCGGCGTCATCGCCTACGAGAGCCGGGCGCGCGAAGGCATGATCGTCAACGAAACCGTGCTGGTCGAGATCGTGCGGCCGGGCACCGGCGATCCGGTCGCCGACGGCGAAGTCGGCGAGGTGGTGGTGACCTCGTTCAATCGCGATTACCCGATGATCCGGCTCGCCACCGGCGATCTCTCCGCGGTGCTCGCCGGCCGCTCGCCCTGCGGCCGTACCAACGTGCGCATCAAGGGCTGGATGGGGCGCGCCGATCAGACCACCAAGGTCAAAGGCATGTTCGTGCATCCCGGCCAGGTGGCCGAGATCGCCAAGCGCCATCCCGAGCTCGGCCGGGTCCGGCTCGCGGTCACCCGCGAGGCGGAGCAGGACGTCATGACGCTCCATGCCGAATGCCGCGGCGCGCGCGAGGGCCTAGAGCAGGCGGTCGCGGCGAGCCTGCAGACCGTGACCAAGCTGCGCGGCCGCGTGAAGCTGGTCGAGCCGGGCACTCTCCCCAATGACGGCAAGATCATCGCCGATGAGCGAAGCTACGGCTGATCGCCCGCCGATTGCGGCCGGACGCATCGGCGTGCTGCTGGTCAATCTCGGCACGCCCGAGGCCACCGACTATTGGTCGATGCGGCGCTATCTCGCCGAGTTCCTCTCCGACCGCCGGGTGATCGAGGAGAACCGCATCAAATGGTGGCTCATCCTCAATCTGATCATCCTTTCGGTTCGGCCAGGCCGGAAGGGACGCGACTACGACAAGATCTGGAACCGGGAGCTCGACGAATCGCCGCTCAAAACCATCACGCGGTCGCAGGCGGAGAAGCTCGCGGCAACGCCGGCGCTCGCGGATCGCGTGCTCGTCGACTGGGCGATGCGCTACGGCGATCCCTCGATCGCGTCGCGGCTCGATCGACTGCAGGGATCCGGCTGCGAGCGAATCCTCGTCATGCCGCTCTATCCGCAATATGCGGCCGCCACGACCGCGACCGTGTGCGACAAGGCATTCGAGGCGCTGATGCAGATGCGCCGACAGCCGGCGATCCGGGTGCTGCCGCCCTATTACGACGATGCGGTCTATATCGACGCGGTCGCCTCCTCGCTCGAGGCCGAGCTCGTCAAGCTTCCCTTCGCGCCGGAGGTGATCCTCGCTTCCTTCCACGGCATGCCGGAGGAATACGTCCGCAAGGGCGATCCCTACCGGCAGCATTGCGCCGAGACGGCCCGGCTCCTGCGCGAGCGGCTCGAGCTCGACGAAGAGCGCTTCGTGATGAGCTTCCAGTCGCGGTTCGGCTCGGCGGAATGGCTCAAGCCCTATACCGACGCGACCGTGAAGGCGCTTGCCCGGCGCGGGGTGAAGAATCTGGCGGTGGTGATGCCGGGATTTGCGGCGGATTGCCTGGAGACGCTCGAAGAGATCGCCGGCGAGAATGCCGAGATCTTCCGCCATCACGGCGGAAAAAATTTTGCCGCAATCCCGTGCCTCAACGACAGCGAGGCCGGGATGGCGCTGCTGCGCCACCTTGCGTTCCGGGAGCTGCGCGGCTGGATCTGAGATCATCCGCGGGAACGCGCGGCGTCCGGGTGCCGCTGGACCGTGCGGATGCAAAGCCGTATCGTGGCGTTTCGTGCCGCGACAAGAAAGCGATGGGGGAATCTCGACCGTGAAGCTCGACTATCACGTGTTCAAATCGATGGCGAACGCTTATCTCGGCCTCTACGTCGACCGGGCGCGGCGCCCGACCTATTTCGACATCGCCGAGACCTATCCGGCGCTCGATGTGGTGACCCAGGCCTATCCGGTGATCCGCCGCGAGTTCGATCAGCTGTTCGCCGCAGCGGGCGAACTGCCGCAATATCACGAGATCGATTCTGGCGAGCGCAAGATTTCCAATACCACGCCCAAGCGGTGGAACGTGTTCATGCTGGAGATCCTCGGGCACCGGCCGGCCGCGAACCGCGCGTGCTGTCCGGAAACCTGCCGCGTGCTCGACGCGGTGCCGAATCTGATCCAGGCGTTCTTCTCCATTCTCGAACCGGGCAAATCCGTTCCCGAGCATGAAGGTCCCTATCTCGGCTATCTTCGCTATCATCTCGGCTTGCGCGTGCCGGCGCAGAATCCGCCGAAGCTGATCGTCAATTCGCAGGAATACGTCTGGCGGGAAGGCGAGGCGGTGCTGTTCGACGACAGCTGGCCACACTCAGTCGTCAACCACAGCAACGACACCCGCGCGGTGCTGATCGTGGACGTGCGCAGGCCGCTGCCGGCGATGCCGGACCTGTTCAATCGATTCCTCACCGACGTGATCGGCCGCCACACCTACGGGCGCAAGATCGCCCGCCAGGCCGAGCAATTCGCAGCCGCGAGGGGCGGCACGTTCGGCGGCCGGGCGGCAGCGTGAGGCTTGACGAGTCAACCGTTGTCGCCGGTCATCTGATCGCATAACGACCGAACGTCGCGCGGCCGGGCGAGTCTTCACGCGACGCCGGCCCGCAACAGATCGTGCAGGTGCACGATGCCGATCGGCTCAGCATCGTCGACCACGATCGCGGCGGTGATCTGCGAGGAATTGAAGAGCTCCAGCGCCTCGCTCGCGAGCTGATCTGGGCGCAGGGTCTTGGGCGATCGCGTCATGATCTCTTCGACCCGCGTGTCGAGCAGGTCCGGTCGCATGTGGCGGCGCAGATCGCCGTCGGTGATGATGCCGACGAGAACCCCGCGCGGGTCGGTGATGCCGACGCAGCCGAAGCTCTTGGTCGACATTTCGACCACGGCCTCCGACATTCGCGCGTCGAGCGGGAGCAGCGGAACCGCCGTGCCCGTGTGCATGACGTCGCGCACGAGCTTGAGCATGGCGCCGAGCTGTCCGCCCGGATGCAGCCGCCGGTAATCGAGCGCGGTGAAGCCGCGGCTCTCCAACAGCGCGATCGCCAGCGCGTCGCCGAGCGCAAGCTGCATCAGCGAGGAGGTGGTGGGCGCGAGATTGTGCGGACAAGCCTCCCGCGCCTGCGGCAGGACCAGGACGACGTCGGCGGCCTGGGCCAGCGCGCTGTCGATCCTCGCCGTCACGGCGATGAGCCCGATCCGGAATCGCCGCGAGTAGTCGATCAGGTCTTTCAGCTCGACGGTTTCGCCAGACCACGACAGCGCCATGATCACGTCGTCCGCGGTGATCATGCCGAGATCGCCGTGGCTGGCTTCGCCGGGATGAACGAAGAATGCCGGCGTGCCGGTGGACGCGAAGGTGGCGGCGATCTTGCGGCCGATGTGACCGGACTTGCCCATCCCGGTCACGATGAGCCGGCCTCGCGCGCGCTGGATCATCTCGACGGCGGCGAGCAGCGGCGCGCTCAGGCCGTCACGGATCGCCGCGGCGAGCGCGCTGATGCCGCTCGCTTCCGCTTCGAGCGTGCGCAACGCCGACTCGATCTCGAGCCGCCGTTCCGCCCCGCCAGATATCTTCGGCTCGGCCATCGTCCCTCATCCCCCATCGTCCGTGCCGGTTAGCACGGATCGTCCCGAGCCGCGACCCTCTCGCCGCCTCGCATCCGCCGCCCCGGGGCCGCCGCCCGGCGGTCCGGTCAACTGGACGTTAACCATAACCGCTTTACATCCGTTAACCACGTTTGCCGAGTTTGCGGCGCACCGCGGTGCTCCGCAAGCGACACGAGACAGGTTGAAGATGCTGCGCCTTCGCTCGTCTCGTCTTGCTCGAGTGGCGGGCGCGGCTGCGTTGCTCGGGCCCCTGGTCGGCTCCCATGCGTGGGCTCAAGCCGTTCCGCCGGAAGAGGCGGAGAATCTGCGCCCCGGCATCGACGAGAATTTGCAGGAACCCGGACCAGCGCGGGTCGAGGCGCCGCGCCGCCCCGCGCTCCCGAGCTGGGCGGTCCGCAAATACGGCCAGCCGCCCGGATCGGGCGCGGGCCGCACCGGATATATTTCCACGAATGGGGATCGGCGAAAGCTTAAAGCCGGCGCCAGCGAGCCGCAGGCCGCGGCCAACGGACCCGGGCTCATCCCTAAGCAGAACTTCAGCTCGAAAGCCGCATCCCGACGCAAACCGGATGCGGTGCGCTCCGGCAAAGCACGGGCCGGCGCGCCGGCGCCCACGCCATCGGCAGGCAGGCCGCCACCCGCCGGCACCGATCGGCTCGATCCGACCGGGCAGGGCGTTGCCGGCGCGAACCCACGGCGGCCTCGCAAGCCCGTCGAAGACG